>Ga0187809_10001469_pt1 | contig 10936 bp, 9 predicted proteins | sample NC_wetland_sal_i_8_FD_132415 | JGI IMG/M metagenome (GOLD analysis project Ga0187809, IMG submission 132415) | Wetland sediment microbial communities from Neuse River Estuary, North Carolina, USA - ASW_4 | ecosystem: Environmental > Aquatic > Freshwater > Wetlands > Sediment | place: USA: North... | reverse complement strand
TCGAAACCCAAAACGGGAGCCTCGACTGAGGCTCCCGTTTCGTTCGAGTCTGTCGTCGGGGGACACAGGGCGGAGGAGGCAAGCTTCGCCCCTACCGGCTGTGGTTGGCGCAGTGATCGCTAATACGCACGCGCCATGATGACTTCGGTGTCGGACTCGCCACCACAGACGATGCACTTGCCGGTTCTGCCCGGCTGATCGAACGGGATGCAGCGGATGGTCGCCTTGGTTTCCGCCTTCACCTGCTCCTCGCAGGCTTCACCACCGCACCACCAGACGCGCGAGAATCCAGCGTTGTCCGCCGCGCGCTGCTTGAGCACCTCATAGTCGTCCACGTACACGGTGTTCTCGTCGAGCATCTTCTTGGCGTTGGCAAATAGATTCGCTTGAATCTCTTCGAGAAACTCCGGAATGCGCTGAGCCAGCTGATCGAACGGGATCGGCTGCTTCTCGTGCGTGTCACGACGCGCCACCATCGCGTGGCCCGAAGCTACGTCGCGCCGTCCAATCTCGAGCCGCAGCGGCACGCCCTTCATCTCCCACTCGTTGTACTTCCAGCCCGGCGTCTTGTCGTCGCGACGATCGACGAAGATGCGTGCCACGTCTCTGAGCGAGTCGCGCACGCTATCGACCGCGTTCTCGACGCTCTCCCGCTCCGCGTCCTTGCGCCAGATCGGAACGATGACCGCCTGGATCGGCGCCACGCGCGGCGGCAGCTTCAGACCGCGCTCGTCTCCGTGCACCATGATGATCGCGCCCAGGGTGCGGAAGCTCAGCCCCCAGCTGGTGTTGAAAGCGAACTCCCGCTGTCCGTCGGAGTTGAGAAACTCGATGCCGAAGACCTTGCCGAAGTGGTCCCCCAGGTTGTGTGAAGTTCCGGACTGCAGGGCCCACTTCTTACCGCCCATCATCGACTCGATGGTGTAGGTGCGCAGCGCTCCTGCGAACTTCTCCGATTCCGACTTTTTGCCCGGGATGACCGGCAGCGCCAGTTCAGTCTCGACGAAGTCGCGGTAGACCTCGAGCATCAGCAGCGTGCGCTCCTCGGCCTCTTCCAGCGAGGCATGGGCAGTGTGCCCCTCCTGCCAGAGGAACTCGGACGTCCGCAGAAAGGCACGCGGGCGATTTTCCCAACGCACCACACTGCACCACTGGTTGATCAGGATCGGCAAGTCGCGGTAGGACTGGACCCAGCGGGCATACATCGGACAGATGATCGACTCAGAGGTCGGCCGCACGATGAGCGGCTCTTCCAATTCCTTGTTTCCGGCGGCCGTGACGACCGCCACCTCCGGCGCGAACCCTTCGATGTGCTCAGCTTCGCGCGCGAACATGCTCTGCGGGATGAACATCGGGAAGTAGGCGTTCTGCACGCCCGTGGCTTTGATGCGGCGATCCAGCTGGGCCTGCATGTTCTCCCAGATGCCGAAGCCATACGGCATGATCACCCGCATGCCGCGGATCGGTGCTTCGTCGGCCAATTCGGCCTTGCGCACCACTTCAACGTACCAGCGGTCGAAATCGTCCTCGAAGTCGCCGAGCTCCTCGACGAATTTGCGATCGGCGTTCACTCGTTCCTCCTGTGCCTGTTCAGCTTCCGTGAAAACGCGGACACGGCATCGTCAGCGCCGGGAATGGGATACCCGCGTGCGGGTCCGATTACTCCGAGCGCTGACCAGAAGGGGCGGGAAGACCGCCGCGACCAAATCCGTCGAACCAAGATCTCACGTCATGCTCCTCGGCGATCATGCCGAGCGTTGTCCGAAGTCACTTCCGCGCTTCGAGCCGAATATGAGCGTGTAAAATGCGTGGAGCCGCGCCGGATCGACAAATCTCGCGGCGCGAGTGGTTTCAGATTATAGCAGCCGACCGGTGAATCCTGGTGGTATCGCCGTGTCATAGCGCACACCGCCTCGGATTCAGTGACGTCGCATATCAGGGGAAAACATGTCCTCAGCAGACAGATCACGCCTGACTCAGCACCTCGGTCGAGCGCCGCACCTGACCGACTGCGAATGTCGATGAGCGACATCCTGCCTGCCGGCAAACTCCCCCCCGAGTTGCTCGCGAGCCTGTTGGCGACGATCCCGGACGATCCGTCGATCGTGATCGGGGCTGGGTTGGGCCGTGACGCTGCCGCGGTGCGGTATGGTGACCACGTGCTGGTGCTTAAGACCGACCCCATTACATTCGCGACCGACGAGATCGGCTGGTACGGGCCCAACGTCAACGCCAACGACATCGCCTGTATGGGCGCGACGCCGCGCTGGATGCTGGTGACCGCGTTGCTGCCGGAGGGCTCGACCACTCCGGAACTGGTCAAGCACGTCTTTGGAACGCTGCGGGATGCCTGCGCCGCCCTGAACATCTCGCTGGTGGGCGGTCACACGGAGATCACGACCGGTCTGGATCGAGTCATGCTGACCGGAATGATGGTGGGTGACGCACACGAAGAAGACCTGATCGATCCTCGTTCGGCAAAACCTGGAGACGCGCTGATATTGGCGCGCGGCATCGCTATCGAGGGGACGTCACTTATCGCCCGAGAGATGGGTTCCCGTCTGGCCGAATCGCTTGATGCCGATCAGATCGAGCGAGCGCGCAACTTCTTGCACGCGCCGGGCATCAGCGTGGTGCGCGCCGCGACAATCCTGCGCGAGACGCTCGGCCGCGACCTCCACGCGCTGCACGACCCGACCGAGGGAGGGCTGGCCACCGGCATCCGCGAGATCGCGATCGCCGCTGGTACTGGTGTGGTGGTGGATCGAGAGCAGATCACGGTCTATCCCGAGACGCAGGCCATCTGCGAGGTGCTGGAACTCGACCCACTCGGCCTGATCGCGTCCGGCGCGCTCCTGGCAGCCGTTGAGGCACCGCGAGTTGAAGATGCGCTCACGGCATTAAGACAGGATGGCATACCGGCCACGCGAATGGGAACGCTTCTGGACGATCCATCGGTGGTGCGGATGGCCGCGAATGGACATGCTGGCGAACTGCCCATCTTCGCGGTGGACGAGATCGCCCGCCTCTTCGCTCGCGTCTCCAACTGACACAAAAAAGCGGAGCCGCGAAGAACATTCGCGGCCCCGCTGACGTTTCTCGGCCCTAGCTCTTGGGCATGTTCTTCAACGCGGTGTACGCCGGGCGTGGTGACCAATCGGAATTGACCACAGACCACGGATACTTCTCGTCGCTCGGATCTGACACGACCGAGTAGTTCAGATTCCAGACGAACATGGCCGTCGTCCAGGGCCAGTTCTTCTTGGCCCAGTCGAACGCGCCGACCAGGTAGTCAGCCTGATCCTGAGGCGTGACGTCCGCGCCGTATTCGTAGCCTTTGGCCTCATTCTTGGTCGTCCAGCCGAACTCCGTAATCCAGACCGGGCGCGTGTCGCCATGCTGCACCTGCACCTGGTGCAGCTGCTCAGCGCGGCGGAAGTAGAAACTGGGATCGTTGGACCAGTCGCCGGTTCCCGGATCGTCCGGGTACATCTTGTCGGGCGGGTTGTTGGTGGCACTGACGTGCATGCCGAGAACGTCGAAGTACTTGGTGTATTGGCCGTTCTGGTACTGATAGAACTGCTGCAGGTACTGCAGATCGTCGATGGCGATACTCGGATTCATGACACCGGTCGGTGTGAGGCCACCAAAGACGACGATCGCGTTCGGATCAGCCAGTTTGATCCCCGCGTAGCCGCCCTGGAGCAGGTGCGCGTAATCGTCGACCCGAACCGTTCCGCCCATTTCCGAGGCGAGATTCTCCTCGTTCCAGATCTCGTAGGCGGCGATCTTCCCCTTGTAGCGGTCCGCCAGGAAGTGAGTGAACCCTTCCCAGTCAGAGTAGTTGGCCAGCAGCTGTTTGCCGGTCGGATCCAGCGCCCAATCCGGCGCCTTCACCACCGACGCCAGAATGCTCACGCCTGAACCCTGGTATTGCTGAACGATGCGGTCCAGCGGCAGCGGATCGTATTGATCCTTGGCCGGTTCGACCGATTTCCACTGGATCTGGATTCGGACCCAATTGAACCCGGCGCCCTTGACGGCGTCGATCGTCTTGGAGTTGAAATCGGCTCCGTTTTCGTCCCCACGCGCGTAGACATTGAAGCCATAACCGAAACTGCTGGCCGCGGACGAGCTCGGCGTTCCGCTGGCCGAGGGCACGGTCGTCGCACTCGGCGTCGCCGCCGAGCTCGCTTCAGGAGTTGCCGCCGAGGTGCTGGTAGCGGACTGAGCGCTGGTCGGGGCCGGTGAACTCGCCGTCGTCGGAGCGGCCGTGCTCGCGCTGGAAGAGGTCGGAGTGCTCTTACTCGAACCGCCGCCACAGGCCGCGAGCGCCGCCAGCAGCACGAGGGCGACAAAGAAGTACGAAATTCGTCTCATCGAAACCGGCTCACCTTTCACTGCGTCGTGACATCTGTTGCAAACCCAGGAGCGTCCCCTGAAACTCCCTCTGGTAAGACGAACCAATGGTGCCACGGTCCCGCGGTCAGGAGCACAGAATCTTCCTCAAAATGCGTATGGCTTCTCGGGTATAGTATCCTCCAATGAGTGTCGAAATCGGCGGTGTGAGGAGACAAAAGCTCGGTGGCATTCGAACATCATGACTATGATTTGGCAACGGTTTTGGATGCGGAAGCGATCGGCGTACCAGGTCAGCGCCGCTTTCGTCTGATCGGCGGAATTGGGACTGACGTCGTATCTCTCTGGATGGAGAAAGAACAGCTCAGGGCGCTCGGTGAAGCGATCGAGCAGCTTCTCGAGCAACTCTCCGACTCTGGCCTCGTCAAGGAGAGCGTCGAGTCAACTCTCGCCGCCGCTCCTGAGCCACTCCCCCCGACGACGCCCGAATACGTCGCCAGCAAGATCATGATTGGTTATGACGAGGAACGACGCGTTGTCGCCATTTTCGCGCACCACGTCGAGCAAGAAGAGGATGACGACGCCATCTTTTCCGCCAGAGCGTCGCTCGAGTCAGCCAAGGCGCTCGCCAAAAAGATCGCTGAGGTCGTTGCCGCAGGCCGCCCGCGATGCCCGCGCTGCGGCGCGCCAATCGGCCCAGATGGCCACGTCTGCCCGCATGACAATGGCCATCTTCCCTGGACGGGCAAATAACCCGCTCTTGATCCCTGACAGGTCGTATGGCGACGCTCACCAGCCGAGCGCGGCGCCGTCCGAACGCGGGTCCGAACCACCCATCAGCACTCCGCGCTCCTGGTCGACACGGATCATATGGGCGTGCCCCATCAAGGACGAGAAGGGCTGAGTCAGGCGCGCATCGTGGCCCATCGCGCGCAGCTGCTCAGCCACGTCGGACCCAATCGGCTCCTCCAGGTTGAGAACGTGGGCCGGATCTCCCGGCAATCCTCGTCCCGCCACCCAGCGAGGCGACTCGATTGCCGCCTGCGGCTCCAGTTCGAAATCGACTAGATTGCACAGGAGCTGAAGGTGAATCTGCGCCTGCGCGTGACCGCCCATCGTGCCGATCACCACGTCAGGTTCCCCATCCTTCATCAACATGCCCGGGATCAACGTATGCATCGGCTGCTTACCCGGCCCAAGACGGTTTGCGGCCTCCGGATCCAGCAAGAACCCGGCTCCGCGGTTATGGAGAACGATGCCGGTCCCTTCCGCCACCAATCCGCTGCCGAAGCCCTGGAACAGCGACTCGATCAGTGAGACGCACATACCGTCCCGGTCCACCGCACACAGGTAGATCGTGTCACCCAGTCCGGCACGATCCGGCTCTTCGTTGAAGGCGCGACGCGGGTCGATCCGCTTGCGCAGCTCGTCGGCATACGACTTGGATGTCAGATGATCGATCGACGCATCCAGATGGTCCGGATCGGTGACGTAACGATCTCGATCGACAAACGCCAGCTTCTTGGCCTCAACCAGTACGTGGATCTGCTCCGCCGTGTTGAGCCCCAAATTCTTTATGTCGAATCCTTCGGCGATGTTGGCAAGTTCAAGTGCGATGACGCCCTGAGTCGGTGGCGGCAACTCGAAGAGATCTCGCCCGCGGTACGACGTCGAGAGAGGGTTTACCCAGCGGGTCTCGTGACCGGCGATATCCTCCTCACACAGAAAGCCACCCTCGGCCTGAATCGTCGCCGCGATGGCCCGGCCGATAGGTCCACCATAGAACGCGCTCGCGCCCTGCTCAGCGATCATGCGCAAGGAGGTGGCCAGATCCGGCAGGCGCAGGATGTCTCCTGCTTGCGGCAGGACGCCATTGGGCACGTATTGATTCAGCGCGGCTTTCTGACGTTCCAGGAGCGGCCGTGACAGGGCGATGGATCTGCTGAGATTCGGTGACACTGGAAAACCGCGGTCGGCATAGGTGATGGCGTGCTCGAAGAGGGAGCCGAAGGACTTCGAACCGAAGCGCTGGTGGGCACTGTACCAGGCGTGGACGGCGCCAGGGACCGTGACGGCGTGGGCGCCGCGCTCCGGCATCGACTGAAGCCCGAGCCCTTGCAGTGCCTCGATCGACGCCTTGCCTGCCGAACGTCCGGCTCCGTTCAATCCGAAGAGTCGCTTTTCACGCGGATCCCAAATCTGCATGAACGCGTCGCCGCCCACCGAGCACATGTGAGGATAGACGACCGTGAGCACGGCATTGGCCGCGATGGCCGCGTCGAGTGCGTTGCCACCATCCTTCAGCACCTGAACTCCAGCCATGCTGGCCAGATAGTGGGGTGTGGCCACCATCCCCTCGGTTGCCAACGTTGTCGGTCGACCCTGCACTTGATGCCCTCCACTCACGTCCCGCTCAGCTTCTCGCTCCAGTCAGCGACACTATAATCCGATCCGGCGCACCGGGACAGACGTCAGTTCTCACAAAGAGGAGTTGCGGCTTCCGGCAACCACGATATTATGGAGACGTATTCCAGTTGATGGCGTTCGATCGTCACCACAGAGGAGAAATCCATCATGCTCGACACCAAAATGGCGCCAGAGGTCGAAACAGCGGGTAAGAGGATCATTCAGGCGGGACAGCGGCTGGTGCAGGGTGGCGTCCTTTCTCGGTCGCTGCACGGCAACATCAGCGTGCGGCTCTCGGACGGCAACCACTTTGTCCTGACCGGTGGCGGCACGCTCGACAACCTGACGCAGGAGGACCTGGCGGTTCTCGATCTGGATGGCAACCTCGTTGACGGGCAGATCGGCCCCGCCTCCAACGAGATCATCCACATGCACGCCGCCGTTTACAAGAAGCGCCCGGACCTGAACAGTGTCATTCACACCCATTCACCCCACATCACCGCGTTCGCGCTGGCCAGCAAGCCGATCGAACCAGCTTATGAGGCGCTCGTGCGGTTCGACTTCACCGAGGCCATTCCGGTGGCCAAATATGGTCCGCGCGGTTCGGCTCGGTCCGTGGCCAACATCGTTGAGGTCGTTGGACCCAAGACCAAAGCCATCTTGCTCGAGAACCACGGCCTGCTCGCCTTTGACGAGAATATCGAGAAGGTTGTCCACTCGATCTTCATTCTGGAAGAGGCGGCCGAGATGATCTTGCTGGCGGATGCGGTCGGCGGCGCCAAACCGATCCCGAGCGAGCTCATCGGTGAGACTCGCGACCGGCGCACCGAGTTCGAGACCACCGGAACAGTTCGCCGAGACGGGTAGGCGGCAAACAGTTCCGCCATATTTTCGCCGTCATCCTCCAGAACAGCGTAGACTCAGGGGTCCGACAGTCGGACCCCTCGTCGTTTGCGGGCGGTCAAGAGCCGGTTCATCAGTGAGGTAGAGCGCCGCGTGATCGATATTTGCATGCTCGGATTGGGCGGCATGATGCCATTGCCGCAACGCTGGCTCTCCGCGATGCTGTTACGCTCCGGTTCAGATGTGGTGTTGGTCGATTGCGGGGAAGGAACCCAAATCTCCTGGCGCTACTCCGGGTGGGGCTTCCGCCCGGTCAACGCCATCCTCATCACGCACTTCCACGCCGATCACGTCGGCGGAATCGCCGGTGTCCTCTTCATGATCGCGCACTCGGGTCGAACCGAACCGCTCGTGATCCTGGGACCGAAAGGGACGTATCAGGTCGTCCAGGCGCTTACCGTGGTGGTGCCTGGACTTCCGTTTCAGGTCCAGATTGTTGAGCTGGAGGGGGGCGACAGCTACACGCTTCCGGGTGGCCTGGAGATCAAGACGCTCGAGGGCGACCACCGCGTTCCGTGCCTGTGCTACACGTTCTCTGTGAGCCGCTCCCCACGGTTCGAGCCGGAGAAAGCTCGAGCGCTCGACATCCCGCTTACCTCCTGGAGCAAGTTGCAGGCTGGAGAAACCGTTGATATCGACGGTCGACGGTTCACGCCGGACCAGGTGCTGGGGCCGCCACGGCGGGGTCTGAAAGTTGGCTACATCACCGACACGCGGCCGACTCCAGCGATGCCCGACTTCGTGCGAGACGCTGACCTTCTCGTCTGTGAAGGGACGTACGGCGACCCGGAACTGCGGGAACGGGCACTGAAGCGTGGGCACATGGTGTTTGACCAGGCCGCGTCCATCGCCCGCGATGCCGACGCGCGGCGGCTCATCCTCACCCACTTCAGCCCGTCGATGATGGAGCCGGAACAGTACCTTCACTTCGCGCAGGAAATCTTCCCTGCCAGCGAGCTCGGCGAGCAGCACCGAACCATCACGCTTGCGTTCGACGACCAAGACGACAAGCGCGACAGCATTTCCGATTGATCACGTTCAGCTGGGACTAATTTGCGCGTCCAATGATGAGATCATGGAGCAGTGGATCCGCTTGGATCTCGTCTCGCAACTCTTCCAGCCGAGCGAGCGCGATGCCGACCTTTACCGGCTCGCCATGAATTTCATAGATAAGGAACTCGATCGCGGTGAAGATCTCGTTGGCCATTGGGCTGACGTCCGGAGGCAACATGCTGACGATGCGGGTCAACCGTTCGGTGAAGCGCTCCTGGTGGGCTTGACGTTCACTCACCGGCAGCTGAGCGTCCAGGACTTGCGGCAGGCTATAGATCTCCCTGATCTGATCCGTCATGCGATCGATGACCGAAAGGGCCACCGGAGAGATCACTCCTTGCAGGAATTCTCGAAACTCGTAGGTTTCGACTGACATCGCTGAGCCGCCCTCCAGTGACGACGATCGCCGAGGCGTTCGCACCCGCCTCACCGTTGATTCGCCAGGACGAAGTGGTATCCATGGTAGCGACACCGGGTGACAACGCAAGTCAAGGACCAGACGACGCGATAGCGACCGTCACGGCGGCCGCCGTTCGGACGGCCAGATCGAACGTGTGTTCTGTCACATGCTCGCGAGTGTACCGGAGCAGGGAATTCGTCGCAATGCGCGGACTGATTGGGCGGAACAGCTACTGATCGACCGACGGGCGCAACGCGGCCACGGCACGACGTCCCCACAACGACGTCCTCACCGGTATCAGATGCAGGCGCGACTGCTGGATCCGTGGCCACACGAAGTACATGGCCGTGAAGACCAGGCTGGAGAGCGTGATGCCGCCAATGATGTCGATCACCCAGTGCTGGCCAAGATAGATGACCGTGAACCAGAGGGCGGCGTTGTAGGGGATGAAGATCAGCCCCTTCTTGCCGAAGAACTTCACCGCGAAGAGCATGGTCATCCACGGGTAGGCAGCATGGAGCGAGGGCATGGCGGCGACGGGATCACCGCTGGCCTCGTTCCAGATCTGGATCATATTGAGGTTGTTGTACTGGTGTGGCACCAGGGCGTGAAAGACCTGATCGAACGGCAGCTGTACGCCATGGATGACGCCCCACTGGTCCGCCATCCATGGAGGAGCGGCGGGGTACAAGAGGTAGATGGTGAATCCGAGGTAGGTCATGAGCAGGAATGAGATGGTGAAGTACCAGAAGCGCTCTTTGCTTTCGATCCAGAGGATGAACGCGAAGATGAGCGGGAAGACGAAGTGCATGATGTACATGACCATCGCCAGAACGTCGTACCAGTGGATCACGCCTGGCACGTAGAGCTTCTCCTGGAGCCAGAGCGTGGGCAGATGCCCGCCGAACATGAAGCGGTCCGCGGCAATCAATTCGGTCAGGTGGATGTTGCTGTGACGCTCCTGGATGAACTGCCAGGCAATCCCGCGCATAAATTCGTAGCCGAAAATGAGCAGGACGACCGGAATCCAGTCGCGCAGAAACGCCTTCCACTGACCTAGCGCGATGGCCGTGATGAAGAGCAGGATCGCCCAGCGGTCCGGCGTGAAATAGGCGCCACGCCAAACGTAGAGGATGACGGCGATCGACATGTACGCGACGAAGAGAAACAGGGCGAGAAACCCATAGGAGCGGTCGCCCTTTGACGCGGAGACGGTGCTGTCGGAATCCTCCTGAAGGTCTTCTTCGTGAGCACCGGGCGCGGTATCGATCTGCTCTGCCTTATTGGACCGGTTCAGTCGAGTGCGAACCCAGCTTAACATTTGACCCACATTCTAGTGAGACATGGCCTACAGGTAAAGAGCGGGAATCGAGACAGCGACGTGAGGATGCTTGCGGGTGCTGAAACGGCCCGGCGCGGCCGAGCCCGCTCATTGCTGAGCGGGCTCGTTGGTCGCGTCTCTGGAGATCGGCCCTGGAATCGTCTGTTGTGCGCCTAATTTGACCCGGAGAAGAACGGCGCCAGGTCACCGTTGGAGCAGCTTTGTCCCAAACATCCCAATCCAAACGCCTCCTGAATCGTCCGCAGCAGCGTGAAGTGGTTGGCCGGATACGCCGAAATGAATCCCTTCGGCGTGTGTTTGGAGATCACAATCGTTGGGATCACTCCTCCGCCACCGGTGTTTGTCGACCCTTCGTCCCAGGTGATGATCACGGCGCTGTTGGTGTTCGCCCAGGTATCGGTATTCAAGATGTTGGCGCCCAGCCAGCTCTGTAGCCAGGTATCGCCTGACGACACCGGACAGTCGTGCATGTC
>Ga0187809_10001468_pt1 | contig 10938 bp, 11 predicted proteins | sample NC_wetland_sal_i_8_FD_132415 | JGI IMG/M metagenome (GOLD analysis project Ga0187809, IMG submission 132415) | Wetland sediment microbial communities from Neuse River Estuary, North Carolina, USA - ASW_4 | ecosystem: Environmental > Aquatic > Freshwater > Wetlands > Sediment | place: USA: North... | reverse complement strand
TATTCCTATTTCGCCAATCTCGCCGTCGGCCTGTGCGAGGGACCGATCGGCGCCGTGCTGCGGGTCTGGGCCGACGGCAAGCCGCTCGATCTCTCCGGCGTGACGATGCGCGCCTATCCGGGCGACGAAATGCAGACGCCCGATCCGCTGATCGTCGCCAAGGACGGCGACGTGCCGGCCTATCGCGGGCTTGCTTATGTCGTGTTCGAGCGGCTGTCGCTCGCAGCCTTCGGCAACCGCATTCCGCAATTGTCGTTCGAGGTGCTACGCCCGGTCGGCCGGCTCGAGCAGATGATACGCGCGGTGACCTTGATCCCCGGCGCGACCGAGTTCGGCTACGAGCCCGGCACGGTGGTGCGCACGCTCGGGCCGGGACAATCGGCGCCGGAGAACCGGCACGTGACGATCGCGGCGTCCGATGTGGTGGCCTCGCTCGACGAATTGCAGGCGGTCGCGCCGAATCTCGAGCGCGTCGCGATCGTCGCCGCCTGGTTCGGCACCGATTTGCGCGCCGGGCAATGCCGCGTCGTGCCCAAGGTCGACAGCGCGATCAAGCAGACCTACGGCGCGACCTGGTCGGTCGCCGGGCTCGCGCGCGGCGATGCGCAGGTCGTGTCGATGGTGGACGGCCGTCCGGCCTTTGGCGGCACGCCGTCCGATGCGAGCGTGCGCGACCTCATCACGGAGCTGAAGGCGCGCGGGCTGAAGGTGACGCTCTATCCTTTCATGATGATGGACATTCCCGCGGACAATGCGTTCGCCGATCCGTGGACGGGCGCCGCGGCACAGCCGGCTTATCCCTGGCGCGGCCGCATTACCTGCGATCCGGCGCCGGGACAGGCGGGCTCGCCGGACGGCGCGCCGGACGCGGCGACGCAGGTGGACACGTTCTTCTCCGGCGGAGCCGATGCGTGGAACTACCGCACTATGATCCTGCATTACGCGTCGCTCGCGGCGGAGGCGGGCGGTGTCGATGCGTTTCTGATCGGGTCGGAATTGTCGGCGCTGACGCGCGTGCGCTCGGCGGCGGGCGTCTATCCGGCGGTGAGCGGGCTTGCGAGCCTCGCGACCGAAGTAAAGGCGATCGTCGGCGCGGATACGGTCGTCACCTACGGCGCCGACTGGACCGAATATGGCGCGCATGTCGTCGATGAGGATGCGAGCGAAGTGCGCTTTCCGCTCGACGTGCTGTGGGCGTCGCCTTCGATCGACGCGGTCGGCATCGACTATTACGCACCGCTGGCCGACTGGCGCGACGGCGGAGGTCATCTCGACGCCGCGCTGACCGACCGGCCGACACGCATCGATTATCTCGCCGGCAATCTCGCCACGGGTGAAGCCTATGACTGGTACTACGCCGACCGGGCCGCGCGCGACGCGCAGGCGCGCACGCCGATCACCGACGGGCTCGGCAAGCCGTGGACGTTCCGGCAGAAGGACATCTGGAATTTCTGGTCGCAGCCGCATTACGAGCGCGCCGGCGGTGTCGAGCTGGCGACGCCGACCGCCTGGGTGCCGGAGTCGAAGCCGATATGGCTGACCGAAATCGGCTGCCCGGCGGTCGACAAGGGCGCGAACCAGCCGAGCGTGTTCCCCGATGCGAAGTCCGCGGATGCGGGGCTTCCATATTATTCCGACGGCACGCGCGACGATCTCATCCAGCGCCGCTATCTCGAAGCCGTGCTCGGCGCGTTCGATCCCGCCTTCGGCGACGCGGCGCTCAATCCGGTGTCGGGCGTCACCGGCGCACGCATGATCGCTCCCGACGGCATTCATCTGTGGACCTGGGACGCGCGGCCCTATCCGGTGTTTCCGGCGGCGCGCGAGGACTGGAGCGACGCCGGCAACTGGGAGACCGGGCACTGGCTGACCGGGCGGCTCGGCGCCGCTTCGCTCGATGCGCTGGTCGGCGCGATCCTCGCCGACAGTGCGATCGCCGGCACCGACACGGCGGCGCTGGGCGAGGGGCCGCAGGGCTATGTCGTGGAGCGGCCTATGGCGCCGCGCGCCATGCTCGATCCGCTGGCGCTGACTTACGCGTTCGACGCGGTCGAGATCGACGGCCTGCTGCGCTTCGTTCCGCGCGGCGGCGCGCCGGTCGCCGAATTGACCGAGGACGATCTGGTGCTGCCGGACGAGCGACCGCCGACGCAAGTAACGCGCACGCAGGAGAGCGACCTGCCGCGCGAGGTCTCGATCGGCTTCACCGACATCGACGCGGATTACCAGACCGGCGTCGCGACCTCGCGGCGGCTCGCCGGCCGCGCGACGCGTACCGCGCATGCCGATCTCGCCGTGGTGACCGACCTCGCGCGCGCGCAGCGCCGCGCCGAAGTCTGGCTCCAGGATTTGTGGGCCGGGCGCGAGGCGGCGAACTTCGCGCTGCCGCCGAGCAGGCTGGTGCTGACGCCGGGTGACGTCGCCGCGCTGACGATCAACGGGCGACGGCGCGTGATGGAATTGACGGAGGTGTCGGACGCGGAGAGCCGCGCCGTGGTCGCGCGCTCGATCGACACGCAGGTGTTCGACGTGCCGCTGCCGGTGCTGTCGCGCCGCGCGCCGTCGATCCCCGCCGCGAGCGGACCGCCGCATGCGCTTGTGCTCGATCTGCCGACGCTGACCGACCAACAGCCGCCGGTGCTGACGCGGCTTGCCGTGTTCGCAAATCCCTGGCCGGGCCCGGTCGCGGTGTGGGCGTCGAGCGACGGCGTTGCCTTCAACCGCGTCGCGCTCGTGCCGGCGCCGGCCATCGTCGGCGCGACGCTCGACGATCTGCCGGCAGGGCCGACGGCGCGCTGGCACAATGCAAGCGTGCGCGTCGAAATCTATGGCGGCTTCCTGTCGTCGATCTCGGACGGCGCATTGTTTTCGGGCGGCAATGCCGCCGCCGTGCAGCGCGCCGACGGCGCCTGGGAGGTCATCCAGTTTGCCCATGCCGAGCTCGTCGGCGAACGCACCTATCTGCTGGCGCGCTTCCTGCGCGGGCAGGCCGGCAGCGAGTGGGCGATGGGCGCGCCGCTTGCCGCCGGCGCGCCTTTCGTGCTGCTCGACGACAACGTGACGCCGATCGCCTCGGGGCTCGGCGCGCTCGAGCGAAGCTTGCAACTCCGTGTGGTCGCGGCGAGCCGCGACCATGGCGACGCCTCGGCGCTGGCGCTCACCGCGACGCCGCAGGCGACCGCGCTCATGCCGCTCGCGCCGGTGCACGTTAAGGCGTCGCGCGACGGCAGCGGCGTCACCGTCTCGTGGATCCGGCGCACGCGCATCGACGGCGATAGCTGGGTCGGCGAAGTGCCGCTCGGCGAGGACAGCGAGCAATACGCGCTCGACATTCTCTCAGGCGGCGACGTCGTGCGGACGCTGACGACCGCGACGCCATCCGTTCTCTACGCGGCAGCCGACGAGATCGCCGACTTCGGCGCGCCGCAAGCATGCTTCCATCTCCGCGTCACGCAGCTCTCCGCGACCGTCGGCCGCGGATTCGCGACCGAGATAACTCTCACCCTCTGAGGGCATCATGACATCCACGCCACGCCTCGCCCTGCCGGCGATCGAAGCCGCGCAGGCGCAGAAGCACGTCACCCACAATGACGCGCTGACGCTGCTCGATTGCCTGACCCAGCTCACGGTCGAAAGCCGCACGCTGACCGCGCCGCCGGGCGCGCCCGCCGACGGCGCCTGCTGGATCCCCGCGGCGGGCGCGAGCGGCGCCTGGAGCGGCTGGGACGATGAGCTCGCGCTCTATAACGCCGGCGGCTGGCAGCGCCTCGCGCCGGTGTCGGGGCTCAGAGCCTGGGTGAGGGCGGAGCGGCTGACGCTGACTTACGAGGACGGCGTCTGGCGCGACGGCGTCGCGCTGACCGCGCATGGCGGCTGCGTGACGCTGCGCGCCAGAGAAGAAGAGGTCACGCTCGCCGGCGCCTATGTGGAGACGGCGGACGCCGCCTTCATCCCGAACCGTTCGACCGTGCTCGGCGTCGCCGCGCGTACGACGCTGGCGATCACCGGCGCGACGTCCTACGCGGTCGGCACCGCGGCGAACACGACGCAGTTCGGCGACCTGCTGAGCGTTGCGGCGGGCGCGACCAATGTCGGCGTCGTCGGCCCGGCCGGCATCTATGCCGACACGCGTGTGCGCATCACCGCCAATGGCGGCGCCTTCTCCGCCGGCAAGGTGCGGCTCATCGCCTATTTCCTTGAAATGTCGGCACCCACCGCCTGAGCAGGAGCGAGCCATGCAACCCGTCATCGAAACCGAACCGATCACCGAGACGCGCGGCGACGACTGGCTGTGGCCGCTCGCGCTGCTCGGCGACGGCGATGCGCCGGTCGATCTCGTCGGCTGCGCCTTCGATGGCGCCGCGCTGAAGTGGCGCGACGGTGCGCTCGATCTGTCGGCAGCGAATGGCCGGCTGATCGTCGATGCGGCGAACGGCGGCATCACGATCGTCATCGCCCGGGCCGACACCGATGTCGTGCCGGACGGCCAGCGTGCGCGCGTCGTCGTGCCGATCGTCGATGCGCAGAACCGCAAATCGACTTTGCTCATCATCCCCATTCTGGTGATCGCGCCATGACAGATCCGATCCGCACCATCCGCATTTCAGCGCAGGGCCCGTCGGGGCCGCAGGGCCCGGCCGGGCCGCAAGGTCCGTCGGGTTCTGCCGGCGCGACCGGCGCGACGGGCGCCGCCGGCGCGGCCGGGCCGCAGGGTCTGGCGGGTCCGCTCGCCGCCGCCGTTACGACCGAGGACATCGCCGGCACGAGCTACACGCTCGCCGCCGCCGATCTCGGCAAGCGCAAGCGCACGACCAATGCCGGCGCGGTGACGGTCACGCTGCCGAACGATCGCGAGCAGGGCTTCTCCATTCTGCTGTGCCAGGCGGCTGCCGGGCAGGTGAGCTTCGCCGCAGCGAGCGGCGCGGCGCTGCACTCGCGCACGGGCTACACGAAGACGGCGGGGCAGTGGTCGGAGGTCTCGCTCACCGTCGACACGAATGCGGGCGGCGCCGCGGCGTCGTGGGTGCTGTCCGGAGACGTCGGACCATGACATCCGTCGCATACGCCATCGCGCATCCGGCGAGCCGGGGCGTCCTCGGCCGCAGCTATTCGCCGGCGGCGGTCGCATATTTCGGTCGTGCGCCGTCATTGCCGGCGGCGTGGAAGGACGTCTACGCGGCGTTCATCGATGGTCTCGTCGTCGATGGCGTCTGGCCGCAGCTCGACGCCCTGCACGTGCTCGCCGGTCCGGAGCAGACGACTGCGAACGTCAATTTGGTACAGGCGGCTTACGGCGTGACGGCGGTCAACGCGCCGGCATGGACGCGCAAGTCGGGCTACACCGGCGGCACGACGAAATATCTTTCCACTGGCTTCACGCCGTCGACCGCTGGCGGCAAGTGGTCGCTCAACAGCGCCTGCCTGTTCGGATGGTCGCCCGTCGACGTGAACGCCGACAACAACCTGATCCGCACCAACGGGCTGACGGCGGCCTATGCGGGCATCAACCTCGATCGCACCAGCGGCCAGCTGTGGAGCGATCTCAACACGACGACGAGCCCGAATGTACCGATCACGGACGCGAGCGGTTTCTGGCTGTCCAACCGGACGGATGCGAGCCTCGTGCGATTGCTGAAAAACGGCGGGCTGCTCGCCTCGAGCGCGGGTGCGTCAGTCGCGCTTCCCGCCAATCCGGTCGTCGTGCTCGGATGGCAATCGCTCGGCCGTTACACCGCCATTCAGGCGTCGATCACCGGCTGGGGCGCCGGACTGACGCCGGCGCAGGAGGCTGCGCTTTACAGTCGATGCTCCACGCTCCTGACGGCGATTGCGGGGCTGCCATGATCATCCCGGCGGCCCCGCCGCGGTAGGCGGCAGGTGTCGCCGGCACCGCATGCGGGTCAGGGCTTGAACAGGACCGCCTGTCCGGTCGGCAGCACGAACGGCTCGACCGGCATCGCGGCTGCGTACGCCGCCTGGTAGCCGCCGTCGATCGCGTACATGTCGATAACGATCGCTCCGCCCTTTGAGAGTTGCGGCCAGAGCAGCGGCAACGCCCGCGCTTCCGCATGCTCATCGGTCGTGTTCATGTGGACGAAGCAATATCTGGCGCCCGGCGGCAGGCCCGCCGGGATGAAGTCGCGAATGATCTCGATGCGCGCCCCTGGCGGAAAGCGGTCGCGGACGAACGCCTCGTCGGTGTTGTATTTCTCCTGAACCTTCATAGAGCGGCTGTTGTCCACTCCGAGGAAGGGATCAATCATGACGAGCTTGCGATCGGACTCCCCGATGTCGAGGAAATCATAGAGGACGCTCGGCGCGACGGCATAAGAGATGCCGGCCGAGAGCACGTCGCCCTCGGCGCGCATCGCAATTCTCGCGACAGAGCAGACATTATAGATGCGCAGCCGCGTGCGGTTGCCATTGCTCGGCAGATTGTAGGGGTCGAGCCGCCAATGGCGCTCGTAGGCCTGCCCGAAACGGCCGGAATACAAATGCGCCGTGCTGTGGACGGTGGACACGCCCTGATAAATCTGCGGCGGCTTGGGCGCCTCCGCGAAGAACGTGTTCTGCGTCCGGCGCATCGCGGCGCGCGCCGGTGCGGGGATGATGGCCTTGGCCAGTTCTTTCAACACGCCCCGTTCTCCGCTCGCACGCTGCCGCCGCGCCTGCCCAACCGACGCGGATCGAGCCGCGACGTTGCTACCGCAGATTGAGAAGAACGCGGTACCGCGCACCTGTCAAGCGTGACCAGGGGCGCGGGCGCGCGCTCCGGCGCTCTTCATTTCCTCAATTTCCGATGTCCCACGCAAAGGTTCGAACGCCATGGCCGCTGCCACCTACGACTCCGCCCTGACGCGTCTGCTCGCCCATGAGGGCGGGTACACAAACCATCCCGCTGACCCGGGCGGGCCGACCAATTTCGGCATCACCATTGCCGACTATCGCCGCTACGTGAAACCGGACGCGACCGCCGATGACGTCCGCGCCATGCCGGCCGACGAGGCGAAGGCGATCTACCGCAAGCGCTATTGGGACGCGCAGCGCTGCGACGATCTGCCGGCCGGCGTCGACTATGCCCTGTTCGATTATGGCGTGAATTCGGGCGTTGGCCGTTCCGGCAAGGTGTTGCGGCGCGTTCTCGGGCTCTCCGACACGTCGGCGAGGGTGACCGATGAGGTCGTCGCCGCAGCGCGCGCGGCCGACGGCCGCGCCGTTGCCGCCGCGATTTGCGACGAGCGTCTGCGCTTTCTCAAATCGCTTCGCACCTGGGACACATTCGGCCAGGGCTGGGGCCGGCGAGTCGCCGAGGTCAGGGCGGCGTCGCTCGAGATGACATGCACGCCGCCGGCGCCTTCGGCGGTGCCGGCAAAGGCTGGCGGCGCCGTGGTCGCCGCCGGCAGTGCGGCCGCGGCGGCGCACGAAGCCGGCTTGCCGGCGGACATGATCGCTGTCGTCGCACTCGCTGCCGCGCTCGCGGCGGCCGTCATTATTCATTTCATCACAGCAAGGAAAGACTGACGTCATGTGGGACAGGATCAAGGCGTGGTTCAGGAATTCGATGACCATCCTGTGGGCGCGCGTCGTCGCGCTCGCGGGTCTGTTGCTCGCGGCGGGGCAGTCGCTGCTCGCCGACCCGAGCGTCAACGGCGCGGTGCAGCAGGTGCTGCAACCGCGATTCATTCCGTACTACGTCATCGCCATCGGGCTCGTGACCGAGCTCGCGCGGCGGCGCACCGCCTCGTCCGAATCGTAGAAGGTCGACCGCCATGCTCGCAACCGTGCTCGGCTGGCTCGGCAATCTGCTCGGCGGACCTTTCGCCAAGGCTGCGGTCGACGCCTATCGCGCGAAACTCTCTTCGGAGAACACCAGCGAGACGATCGCCGCCGGCCTCGCCGCGCGCGAGCTGGAGGTCGAACGGCGCGAGCGCGAGCTCGCCACGCAGGTGCTGATCGCGGAGGAGGGGCGCTGGTACACGGCCCTGCCGCGGCCGCTCTTCGCCGCCGCCTTCATTATATATACGTGGAAGGTCGTGGTCTGGGACAAAGTCATGGGGCTCGGATCGACGCCGGCCTTGTCCGGCGACGTTGCGCAATGGGCGATGCTCGTCCTGACCGCATATTTCGGAGGCCGCAGCCTCGAGAAGGTGGCGCGCATCCTCGGGCGGAAGTGAGCGTCCGGGCACGCCGCTTGGCATCGCGGGGACGAGCGGACACACTCCGGCCGATTCTTGCCGGAGCCGCACCGCCATGGACATCTTCGACGCCGTCGCCTCGCGCTATTCCTGCCGCGCCTTCCTGTCGAAACCGGTACCGGAGGCGACGGTACGCGACATCCTGGCGCGGGCGTCCCGCGCTCCGTCGGCCGGCAACGTGCAGCCGTGGCGCATCACCGCGATCGCCGGCAAGCGCGTCGAGGAGCTCAAGGCCCTGCTGGCGCCACGCATGGGCGAGCTGCCGAAGGGCGAGGGCGGCGACTACCGCATCTTTCCCGAGATGGGAGAGCCTTATCGCGCCCGCCGTTTCGAGGTTGGCGAGATGCTCTACGGCGCCATCGGCGTGCCGCGCGCCGACAAGCCCGCGCGCTATCGGCAGTATGCGCGCAATTTCCAGTTCTTCGGCGCGCCGGTTGGGCTGTTCTTCGCGCTCGACAGGAGCTTCGGCGTGGCGCAATGGGCCGATATTGGCGGCCTGTTGCAGACCGTGATGCTGCTCGCGCGCGGCCACGGCCTGCACACCTGCCCGCAGCAGGCCTGGGTGTCGTGGCACAAGACGGTGCGCGATTTCCTCGAATTGCCCGACGAACTGATGGTCTACAGCGGCATGGCGCTCGGCTTTGCCGACGAGGCCGCGCCGATCAATGGCTGGCGCAGCCCGCGCGCGCCGCTCGAAGATTTTGCGACATTTTCAGGCTTCGACGGCTGATTTTCACGCGATTGTGCCCCCGCCGTTCAGCCCGCGTTCACCGGCGCGCCCCTAAACCCCGCCCATGCCGGTTCCCCGACTGATCGCCGCCACGGCGCTTCTTCTGGCCATGCTCGGCGCTCCCGCGCCGGCGGCCGAGGCGCCGCTGCAACCGGCGCAGCGTGCGTGCCTGACCAAGGCCGAGCAGCGCGCTGCGGTCCACGAGCACAAGGCCATTCCGCTCGCCGAGGCCATCAAGGTCCTGCGCGCCAATGCTAAGCATGGCGAGGTCGTCGGCGCCCGGCTTTGCCGCCGCGACGAGCAGCTCGTCTACGTGCTGACACTGCTCGCGCATAATGGCAAAGTGCTCCGCACCAGTGTTGACGCCGCCAACGGCACGCTTCTCGTCAACACCCGCTGAGCGGAGAGACAGAATTTGCGCCTGCTCGTCGTCGAGGACGATCCCGACCTGAACCGCCAGCTCGCCGCCGCGCTGTCCGACGCCGGCTACGTCGTCGACCGCGCCTATGACGGCGAGGAGGGCCATTATCTCGGCGAGTCGGAACCCTACGACGCTGTGATCCTCGACATCGGTCTGCCGAAGATGGACGGCATCTCCGTGCTGGAAGCCTGGCGTCGCGCCGGCCGCTCCATGCCGGTGCTCATGCTCACGGCGCGCGACCGCTGGAGTGACAAGGTGCAGGGCTTTGATGCCGGCGCCGACGACTATGTCGCCAAGCCGTTCCATCTCGAAGAGGTGCTGGCGCGCGTGCGGGCGCTGTTGCGCCGCTCGACCGGACACGCCAAGAGCGAATTCAATTGTGGCCCGGTCCGGCTCGACACGCGCACCGGCCGCGTCGCCGTCGACGGCAATCCGGTGAAGCTGACCAGCCACGAATACCGGCTGCTCGCCTATCTCATGCATCACGCCGGCCGCGTCGTGTCGCGCACCGAGCTGGTCGAGCATCTCTACGACCAGGACTTCGACCGCGATAGCAATACGATCGAGGTCTTCGTCGGCCGCATCCGCAAGAAGCTCGGCGTCGACATCATCCAGACCGTGCGCGGCCTCGGCTACCTGCTCGCTCCGCCCACTCCATGAGCAAGGCGTCGCGCTGGACCCGGTGGTTTCCGCGCATCCTGCGGTCGAACTCGCTCGCGCTGCGGCTCTTCCTCGCCGCTACCGCCTGGGCGGTCGTCATTCTCGCTGTCACCGGCGTCATCCTGTCGTCGCTCTATCGCCAGGGCGTGGAGCGCTCGTTCGACCGCCGCCTCAACGTCTACCTGCGCACGCTGGTCGCCGACCTGTCGGTACCGCCCGAGGACAGCGAGAAATTCCCTCAGTCGCTCGGCGAGCCGCTGTTCGAACTGCCGCTGTCCGGCTGGTACTGGCAGGTGACGCGGCTCGATCCCGGCAAGGCCGACATCCGCTCGTCGCGCTCGCTGTGGGATGCCGGCCTCCCGCACTTGCAGGACATGAACGTGCCGCCCGGGCCGGACGGGTCGCGCGACGGCTACATCGACGGTCCCGAGGACCAGCGCCTGCGCCTTGTCGAGCGCACCATTGATCTTGGCGACGAAGGGCACTTTCTCGTGGCGGTGGCAGGTGACGCCGCCGAGATCACCAGCGAGACGCGCTCGTTCGATCAGGCGCTGTCGATCACCTTCGTGCTCCTCGCCGTCGTCCTGCTGCTCACGACCATGTTCCAGGTGCGGTTCGGCCTCCTGCCGCTGCGGCGCCTGACCGCTGGGCTCGCCGCCATCCGTGCCGGCACCGCCGAGCGGCTCGCAGGCGAATTCCCCGAGGAGATCGCGCCGCTCGCGCGCGAGACCAATGCCCTGATCGAGGCCAATCGCGAGATCGTCGAGCGCGCGCGCATGCACGTCGGCAACCTCGCGCATGCGCTGAAGACCCCGCTGTCGGTGATGGTCAACGAGGCCAATGCGCATGGCCGCGACGCCTTCGCCGACAAGGTGAGGGAGCAGACCGACATCATGCGCGACCAGGTCGCGCGTCATCTCGAACGGGCGCGG
>Ga0187809_10001467_pt1 | contig 10939 bp, 5 predicted proteins | sample NC_wetland_sal_i_8_FD_132415 | JGI IMG/M metagenome (GOLD analysis project Ga0187809, IMG submission 132415) | Wetland sediment microbial communities from Neuse River Estuary, North Carolina, USA - ASW_4 | ecosystem: Environmental > Aquatic > Freshwater > Wetlands > Sediment | place: USA: North... | reverse complement strand
GCAGCAGGGCGGAAAATTTATTCAGAAAAGCCTGCTGCCGGGTAAGCAGGGCTATGAGTTCAAACACCGGGACGGCGGTATCCTGGTTTTTGACGCCAACGGCGACGGCAAGCAGGATATCTATATCACGGGAGCGGGGTACCAGGATTCCGCGGGCAGTGCATCTTACCAGGACCGGCTGTATATCAATGATGGGAACGGGATCTTTCATATTGACACGGCTGCGCTGCCCGTGAATTACACCAGCAAACTTTGTGTACGCGCCTTTGATTACAATGGCGATGGGAAGATGGATTTGTTCGTATCGGGGCGCGTGGACCCCTGGCACTATCCGCGTCCCGTCAGCAGTTTTTTGTTCCGCAACGACAGCAGGAACGGTATCGCAAAGTTCACGGACGTGACGGACCAGGTAGCGCCCGACCTCAAAAATATCGGCCTGGTCAGTGATGCCCTGTTCACCGATTTCGATGGCGACGGCCAGACCGACCTCGTGCTGGCGGGAGAATGGATGCCCGTGACCTTCCTGAAATATGAGAATGGCAGGTTCAGGAAAGTGACCCATACCGGTACCGAAGGCTACGTGGGCTGGTGGAATTCGATCGCCGCCGGTGACTTCAGGCATACAGGCCGGATCGACTATATCGTCGGGAACCTCGGGACCAACAGTTTGCTACAGGCCAGCGATTCCTTTCCCGTCTTTATTACCGCGAAAGATTTCGATCACAACGGGACCTATGACGCGGTCACCTCGCTGTTCCTGCCGGACGTCAAGGATGGCCAAAAAAAGGAGTTCCCCCTGTTTGGCCGGGACGATATGCTGGGTCAGATGATCAGCCTCGGGAAAAAATTCCCGGACTACCACTCCTATGCAGCTGCCACCATGGAGGACATCCTGCCGGACGATCAGCGTAAAGGCGGCTTGCGGCTCAGCGCGAACTACCTCCGGTCAGCCTACCTGCGAAATGACGGTAACGGGAAATTCACTGTGATCCCGCTGCCGGCGGCTGCCCAGGTGTCCGTGGTGAACGCAATGGTCGTCGGCGATTTTGACGGTGACGGGAACCTGGATGTGGCGATGAGCGGCAATGATTTCGGGACGGAGATCTCGATCGGTCGTTATGATGCCTTCAACGGGCTGGTATTGAAAGGCGACGGCAAAGGACATTTTACCCCTCTTTCCATATGGGCCAGCGGCCTTTATATTCCCGGTAATGGCAAAGCCCTGGTGTCCCTGCGCGGCGCCGGCGGAGCGGTATTGCTGGCTGCCAGCCAGAACAAGGGTCCGCTGAAACTGTTCCGCCAGCGGCGTGTCAGCAAGTGGGTGACCCTTCAGCCGGGTGACCTCCGGGCATTGATCCGTTATAAAGACGGCACCGTTGAACAGCGGGAATTTTACATGGGTTCTTCGTTCCTTTCACAGTCGGCTGAGTTTTTGGATGTAGGTCCCTCCGTGGAATCCGTAACAGTGCTGGGCGCTAACGGGAAAAAAAGGACGGTGGTTCCTCACTGAAGGCTCGGGCCGCAAGGTATTTTTACCGGGGATCTTGCAGGCATCCTGCCTGCCCTTCGCTCCACCTCCCTCCCTTTGTCACCGGCGGGTTTAGTCAGGTGAAACAAAAGGTTTCCCCTGGTTTTTCGAGCCAAAATACGCAAAAAAATATTAACTTATATGCATCAAAATCATACTTTTGAGTGTCTTTAATCATGCGATTTGCTCTTACACAGGATTTCATTTGCCTGATTTTTTATTGAATTAACCATTTATTGATTGTATCATGAGTAGAAAAACATTGTTTATGGGTAAAAAAATATCAATATTTTTTTTACTGACTTTTTTTGTGGTTACCATTCCTTCGTTTGTTATCGGCCAGCAGAAAACGATCTCGGGTAAGATCACCGGCAGCGATGGTCTTCCGGTGTCCGGGGTGAGCGTGCAGGAAAAGGGAACGGCCAAGGGTACGGCAACCGATGCGAATGGTAATTATACTCTTACAGTAACCAACCCGAATGCGGTCCTTCAAATCTCCTCACTGAATTATGAAACGCAGTCTATCCCCGTAGCCGGACGGGAATCGGTGGATATCGTCCTGAGTGCTTCCAGCGCCAAGGAATTGCAACAGGTAGTTGTAGTGGGATACGGCACGCAGCGCAAGATCGACATTACAGGGTCCGTCGCCCAGGTGAAGGGCGAAGAGATTTCCAAGCAGGCATCCTATAACCCGCTGAGCGCCCTCCAGGGCAAGGTGGCTGGTGTACAGATCACCAATACAGGGTCCCCGGGTTCGCCTCCGCAAATCACCATAAGAGGTGTGGGAACGGTTTACGGGAATACCAACCCGTTGTATGTTGTGGATGGGGTCTGGTACGATGATATCAGTTTCCTGAACAATGCCGATATTGAAAATATCAGCGTGCTGAAAGATGCGTCCGCAGAATCCATTTACGGGATCCGGGCAGCCAACGGGGTGATCCTGATTACCACCCGGAAAGGCCGGCAAAACAGCAAGGCAGTTATCAGTTACAATGGTTTCGTCGGCAACCAGGTAGTTACCAACCAGGTGAAGATGGCGACCGGGCCGGAGTATGCCCAGATGATCAACGAGGTGTATGCCCTGAACGGGTCACCGGCGCTCTATGCCGATCCTTCTTCCTTCGGTACGACGGACTGGTATCACCAGATCCTGCGGAATGCCATGGTGACCAGTCACCAGATCTCGGTAACCGGCGGCGGGGAGAAATCGACCTTTGATTTCTCGTTGGGGTACTACCACCAGGATGGCCTGGTAAAGACCAACGGCTTTGACAAGTACGCCTTTCACGTGGCCAATGACTACCAGTTGACAAGCTTCCTGAAGATCGGCGTAAACAGTACCGGTATCATGAGTACCTCCAGGGATGTGCCGGGTGGGATCTTCTATGATCTTTTCAATGCGGCCCCGATCGTCCCGGTTTACTATGCCGACGGCAGTTATGGCGACCCCGGCGATTACAAGATAGCGGCCGCCAACCAGAAGAACCCGCAGGAGAACATTGATTATTACAATCAGCACACCACGGACTGGAAGATGAACGGCAATGTGTACGCGGAACTGAAATTCGCCAAGTATTTCACATTCCACAGCAGTGCGGGTGGTGATTTTGAGCAGTCGGAAGGCAAGAACTATACGCCCTACACCAACTACTATTACATCCCGGTGGCGCTCAGGACGACCCACAGTACCCTTTCCGAATCACGCGGGGAAACCAGGAACTGGATCGTGGAAAACACGCTGTCCTTCGATAAAAGGTTTAATGAACATTCCGTGAAGGTCCTGGTGGGCCAGGGTGCACAGGAATACAAATTCTACGGACTTTCGGCCTCCGCCCAGGACGTACCCGAAGGATCGGGGATCGAATTCCTGTCACTGGGGACCGCTTCTACCGGCCAGGTGAGCGATAATGGTTCCCTGAGCCGCGTGAATTCCTACTTCGGAAGAGTCAATTACGCCTACAACGACCGTTACCTGCTCAATGCTTCCATCAGGGCAGATGGTTCTTCGAAATTCAGCAGCAGCTGGGGATATTTCCCGTCGGTGGGTGTGGGTTGGGTGATTTCCAATGAAAAATTCATGCAAAACCAGAAATTATTTGACAACCTGAAAATAAGAGGCAGTTGGGGAAAGATCGGTAATATGAGCGTTCCCGCCAACCTTTCCATTTTGACCGCTTCGCAGGATCCGACCCTGGTATATGTCGGGGGAGACGGCAGCACCGCTACCGGCGCGAGCATCAATACCGTCGTGACACCCAGGACCGTCTGGGAACTGGGCGTAGGAACCGATGTTGGCCTGGAAGCCTCGTTGCTTAGCAACCGGCTTTACGCCGAAATCGACTGGTACAACCGCAAGACGGAAAAGGCCATATTCGATATCCCCGTGCTGGGATCGGTCGGCACAACGAATGGAACGGTGATCGGCAACCAGGCGACCTTCCAGAACCAGGGATTTGAATTCCTGCTGACCTGGAAAGATCATGTGGGCAAGGACTGGAACTATTCCGTCAGCGCGAACGCGGGGCTGAACCAGAATAAGGTTCTCGATGTGGCATCGGGTGGAAACCCGATCTACCAGTACCTGGGTGCTGACATTATTACGCGCACCGTGGTGGGGCAGCCCATCGGTGAGTTCTATGGCCGCCAGGTCATCGGCGTCTTCCAGTCGGCAAAGGACATCGCCAGCTATACCAGCAAGGACGGTACGGTCATCCAGCCCAACGCCAAACCCGGCGACTTCAAATACAAGGACCAGAATGGTGACGGGGTGATCGATGACAAGGACCGGGTCGTGCTGGGTAATCCGAATCCAAAGGTGGTGTACGGCATTAACACCAGTCTATCCTACAAGAGCTTCGATCTCTCCCTGGATTTCCAGGGTATTGCAGGGGTCAAGATCTATAATGGGAATTTTGCACTCCGCTATGGCGGCGAGAATTACACCCAGGATTTTTATGATAACCGCTGGCACGGGGAAGGCACTTCCAATGTCTACCCGTCGGTGAATGTCGCAGGCAACAACAGCCTGACCAACTCATTTTTTGTGGAAGACGGCAGTTATTTCAGGGTCAGGAACGCCCAGCTGGGTTATACGATCTTCGGGCAGAACGGGTTGCGGCACAACAGCGCCATTTCAAGGCTGAGGGTATACGTGAACGCACAGAATCCTTTCACCTGGTTCCATTACCGCGGATTTACGCCGGAGGTTCCCGCCAGCGCTCCCACCAGGGCGGGTATTGATGAGAATGTTTATCCTTTATATGCAACCTATAATTTTGGCGTAAACCTTACCTTTTAAAAAAATACTCATGAAAGTTAGTAATATAAGTATAAGAAAAGCGGCGATCTGTATGTCATCGTTGCTTTTGATCAGCTCACTGGGGTGCAAGAAGGATTTCCTGAAGGTACCGGTACAGGGGCAAAAGCCTGTGACGCAGTTCGGCAAACCCAGGATGACGCCACCCAGGCCGTAAACGCCATGTACGCAAACATGCGCGGCTGGACCTTTGCCGCATTTGCTCCCATGGCCGTCGAGAGCCTGGGTTCTGATGATGCCGTTACCGGTAGTGATCCCACCGATGGCTCCGTGGCCTTTATGAGCCAGTTCGATAACTTTACCGTTACCTCCACCAACCGGGAACTGCCGGATTTCTGGAACGGGATGTACCAGGAGATCAATTATTGCAACCAGGTAATCGACAATGTGCCGAAGATCAGTATGGATGCCACCTTGCAGGCACGCTATATTGCGGAAGCCAAATTTATAAGGGCCTATTCTTACTTCAGGCTCGTACGGGCTTTCGGAGACGTTCCGCTGCGGATGCATTTGCCGTCCAACGCCAGTGAATACAACATCCCGCGGACACCGCAGGACCAGGTTTGGACCGCCATCGAACAGGATCTGACCGATGCAGCATCCGGGTTGCCGGCAAGTTACTCCGGCGCGGACGTCGGCAGGGCCACCAGCGGTGCCGCACTGGCCCTTCATGCCAAGGTGGCGCTGTACCAGAAAAAATGGGCCGACGTGGTCACCTATACCAAACAGGTCATGCAGTCGAATATCTATTCCCTGTTTCCTGATTTTGAAAAGATGTACCGCGTGCAGAATGAAAATTGTTCGGAATCGATCTTCGAGATCCAGGCGGCCTATATTCCCAACAATGTGCCAGCTTCCAATTCACAGTACTGCCAGATCCAGCAGGCACGGGGAAGCTTCACCGGAAACGGGTGGGGATATAACGTTCCGACACAGGATCTCGCAAATGAATTCGAGCCCAATGATCCTCGCCTGAATGCCACCATACTTTTCAGGGGCTCCACTTCCGCGGAAGGAGACCTGATCCCGTCGACCTGCCCGAATCCGATGTACAACTATAAATCGTATATCCCCTTTACCCTGTATGCCAACGACAACGGAGGCGCCGATCAGAACATAAGGGTCCTGCGTTATGCGGATGTATTACTGATGAATGCCGAGGCCAACAATGAAATGGGAAATACGACCGACGCGCTGGCTTCCCTGGAAATGGTGAGGGCCCGCGCCAGGACCATGGCGATCGCCAACGGGGCGCCCGCCAATACGCTCCCCCCGGTGACAACGACCGATGCCAACCAGCTGCGCACAGCCATCTACCACGAACGGCGGGTGGAACTGGCGATGGATTTTGACAGCCGGTATTTTGATGTCATCCGCCAGGGCAGGGGTGCCGCGGTGTTTGGTCCCCTGGGCTGGAAGGCAAACAAAAATGAAGTTTGGCCCATTCCACAGGAAGAAATTGACAATAGTTTCGGGGTTTTGACCCAGAACCCGGGGTATTAAAACTTAAAATAAAAAATAATGAATATGAAAAATATTTGGTCTAAGAGGAGCCTGTCGATCCTGGTCGCCGGCAGCATTCTTCTTGTGTCGTGCTACAAGTCTTTTGACTCGAAAACCTACAGGCCGCAGTTTACCGTGAACGGGTATGCTTCTTCCAATGACATCGGGAAAGGCAGCCTGGTGGCTTACTGGGCCTTTGACGGCAGTACGATTGACAGTGTATCCCAGACTTCCGGAACGTCGGTCAACACCAGCTTTGCGACCGGCTTCAAGGGCCAGGCGTTACAGGGATCCGCGAACGGTTATGTGATTTCCGATCTTCCCGCCGCCCTGAAAAGCCTGGGAAGCTTCACGATCGATTTCTGGATCAATACGCCCCAGAACACCAATGGCATCGTAACGCCGATCTGTATCACCAAGGATAATGACTTCTGGAGTTCGCTGGAGATGTTCTACGAAAATGGCAGCACGGGGACGAGCGCCAATTTTAAGATCCATTACAACGACGGTCAGCACGAAGTCTGGTTTACCACGGCTTACCTGAATAATCCCTGGAATGCCTGGCAGAACATCGCTTTGACCTATAATGCGGCTACGACGACCTTCAGCCTGTACCAGGGTGGTACGTTCGTGGCCAGCCAGGCGGCTTCGGCCGTTGGTAATGCAGCGTTTTCGAGCGCCGCCACCAGTATCGTATTCGGGACGGAACAATTCCAGTGTAATCCCAGCATCGGAACAGCGGGGGGCACGCAGGGCTGGGCAAGCTACCTGACCGGTCAGCTGGACGAGGTGCGTATTTATAATACGGCCCTGGCCGCATCCGATCTGCAGGCACTGATTATTTTGCAGGGGAAGGGAAAATGAAAACCGGTTCAATCATCATAACAAAATAAAATATGAAACATATTTTTTTTATTGGCGTCATTTCGCTGACAGCTTTTTCGATCACCAGTTGTAAAAAGACAGACAGTGGTACCGGCATCGCCGTAACCACGGCGGCACCGGCAGTATCCACTACTGCCCCCAGCAGCATCACCGGCACTACTGCGGTGATCGGCGGCGACATTACGTCCGACGGGGGATCCATAGTAACGGAGGCCGGCATTTGCTATGATACGGCCAGCGGCGTGGATACGTCCAAGAACAAGACCCCCAACTATACCATCTCCGGTAGTTTTTCAGTGACCGTAAAAGGCCTCGCACTGCTAACAACGTATTACTACCGGGCTTATGCCATCAATAAAGCGGGGATCACTTACGGCCCCGAGATGTCTTTTTTCGTTCCGGTGAACGGGTACAGTTCCTCGTCGGCCGTGGCGGCGGGCGACCTGAAGGCCTATTGGGCCTTTAACGGCGGTTACGTGGACAGTGTTTCAAACACTGCCGGTACCCCGAATCATGCCACAGCGCTCAGTTTTGTCAACGGCATCAAGGGCCAGGCCGTGGAAATTGCCAGCCCCGGATATATCAACTCCAATATTACCAGCACCGTGGCCGGGCTGCAGAGCTTTACCTACACCTGCTGGATCAAGCAGCCGGCCAGCCTGAGCGGCGGCCCAACGACCTATATGCCATTTTCTTTGAACCAGTCCGGGTTTTCATGGGAACAAACCAAGTTTTTCATGCTGTTCAACAATCCGGACAATGCGACCAACTCCTACGGCAAGGTTTGCCTGATGGACCAATGGTTTGATGCCGGGCAGGTATGGCCCAAAATGCTGGACGGCAACTGGCACCAGATGGATATCTCCTTTAACGGTACCACGGGTGCACTCCGGGTCTATGTGGACGGAACGCTGTTGTCCCAATCGGGTTCCACCACTTTCAATGCCCAGGCTGATTTCGGGGGTGCCGACAGCTTTACGCTCGGCGGCCCGGATGACCAGGCCAATATGGCCAACGGATGGATGAATGCCCTCAGTGGAGACCTGGATGAGTTCAGGATCTATGACCGGGATCTGACATCCGATGAAGTGCTTGCCCTGTACGCGCTGGAAAGCCATGGGCTCTGATCGCAAAAAGAATGAAGTTTGAAGGTACGCCGGCTGGATAGACTGTTCACCTGCCGGCGTACCTTTGTTTTTTCCTTCCATCCTGCGAACTTTGCCTGGAATCCGGCTTGGACATGATCAGAAAAGAAGAAGACCGATGAGCGCGATAAAACACCTTATGAACAGGATCACGATGTTGCTAACCGGCATTCTGTTGTGTGCCGCCGGCTGCAAGAAAAGTACAACACAATCTCCACCGGTTCAACCGCCCCCCGCCGGTACCTTTTCCATTTCCCGGCAAACCGTCAATGCCGTCACCTTCAATTCAACCCGGACGCTTTATGGTCTTGGCGTGACCCCGCAGATACAGCTGTCCTTTTCCGACAAGGTGGATTCTGCTTCGGTGCAGGCAGCGGTTTCATTTAAAAACAAGACGGCGGGTTCCGCCAGCGTCCCGTACAAAGTCTCTTACCAGCACCAGGACAGCATGATGGTGATCACGCCGGCCGCGCCCGTCAGTTTCCTGAATGAATTCATCTTTTCAGTCTCCACCTCCCTGAAATCTGTTTCGGGTAAATACCTGGCCAACCGGAGCGACCTGGATTTCTATACGCAAATCGACTCGACGGACAAATTCCAGCGGCTTTCCGATTCGGCCCTGCTGGACCTGGTTCAGTCCCAGACGTTCCGCTATTTCTGGGATTTCGGCCACCCGGTCAGCGGGCTGGCGCGGGAGCGCAGCAACGGCGATAACGAGACAGTTACCACGGGGGGAAGCGGCTTCGGGATCATGGCCACCGTGGTGGCAGCCAACCGCGGATTCATTGCACGCGGAGACGCCGTTGCCCGGCTCAACAGGATCGTCGATTTCCTGATCACAAAATGCCAGCGATGGCACGGTGCATTTTCCCACTGGATCAATGGAAGCACGGGTGCGACCATTCCATTCGGCAGCAACAACGGCGCCGATATCGTCGAAACGTCCTACCTGGTGGAAGGGTTGCTCACGGCCCGCCAATACTTCAACAGTACCAGTGACGCCGGCGAGGTGGCCTTGCGGGACAGCATTAACTCCATATGGAATGCGGTGGAGTGGGACTGGTTTACCCAGGACGGCCAGGCCAATGGACTGTACTGGCAATACAACCCCTCCTACACGAACACCAGTGACATCTGGAGCATCCCTGTAAAGGGATGGAATGAAGCCCTGATCACCTACGTCCTGGCCGCTTCTTCTCCCACCCACGCCATCACAAAAGCGGTTTATGACAATGGTTGGGCGGCCAACGGTGCGATCCGGAACGGGAACGCATACTACGGCGTCACCCTTCCGCTCGGCGAAAACCTCGGGGGACCCCTGTTCTTCGAACAATATTCGTTCCAGGGTATCAATCCGCATCAGCTGGCAGACGCCTATTGCAGTGATTACTTTTCTCAAGGCGTCGCCCATAGCGAGATCAACTATGATTACTGCGTGGCCGATCCGCAGGACTATTATGGTTACAGCAGTTCTTTCTGGGGACTGACGGCCAGCGATATTCCAAACGGGTATACCGCTTCTTCCCCGACCAATGATGTAGGGGTCATCGCCCCGACCGCAGCCGTATCTTCCCTTCCCTACACCCCTTCACAATCCATGGCAGCGCTGAAGTTCTTCTATTATACACTGGGCGACAAACTGTGGGGGAATTATGGCTTTTACGATGCCTGTGACCTGGCGGACCCGTGGTTCGCTTCTTCCGACCTGGCGATCGATGAGGGGCCGATCATTGACATGATCGAAAATTACCGTACCGGCCTTCTCTGGAACCTGTTCATGAGTTGTCCCGAGGTCAAGACGGGCATGCATGCGCTGGGATTTTCCAGCCCTAACCTGTAAGCTTCACAGGTCAATTGAGGGCGAGCTTTTCCATTTCTTTTTTGGACACCGCCTTTTTGTCCACCACCACGGAGATCGTGTTAATGGCAAAATACGGGATGCTGACGTAGATATATCCCTGGAAAGGCCCGACGACCCCCCAGGAGTTCTTTACGATGAAGTACATGTTACCCTGCGCATCTTTTGCCAGCCCGGTGATCTGCATCAGGTGGTCATCCTGGGTGATCTGCTTGTCGAAAAGTTCCTGGCGGATCTCCTGGGAGTACGGCGTTTCCGTGAAATGAGGGAAGTTGTCCGATTCCTCTTTGCTGTTCACCCACAGGGCGATGCCCTTGCGTTGCCGGAAGCCGGCGTTGGATACATCGGCGTCCCAGGTAAGCGTATATCCCTTCATGAGGCAATCCTCGACAGTCTGGATCAATTCGTCGAGGGGCAGGTTGTAATAGGAATTACTGTTATAGTTGTCCGGGACTTCCATGACGAAAGAGGTGAAGAAAGGGTGATGGGTAAAGGAAGTCAGGCCGATGAAATCTCCGGGTTTCTCTTTCACGAACCGGGCGGCGAAACTTTTAGGTGTATAGGCCTGCCCCTGGAATTGGAAGGTGGAGGGTGGTGTTCCCAGGTAACTGTCCAGGATACGGACGAACCCCTGTTGCCAGTCGAGGGGAATGCTGTCGGAATTCGCTTTGAGGATGCTGTCCAGGTAGTTTTTCAGCCGG
>Ga0187809_10001466_pt1 | contig 10940 bp, 9 predicted proteins | sample NC_wetland_sal_i_8_FD_132415 | JGI IMG/M metagenome (GOLD analysis project Ga0187809, IMG submission 132415) | Wetland sediment microbial communities from Neuse River Estuary, North Carolina, USA - ASW_4 | ecosystem: Environmental > Aquatic > Freshwater > Wetlands > Sediment | place: USA: North... | reverse complement strand
CGTCCTGCAGCGTGGCGCGCAGATGGCCGGTGAAGTTACGCGGATACTCGTTGCCCGGGTCGATCACATAGCGGATCTTGCCTGCCAGGCGCAGCACCGCCGGGTCCGCCAGCCGAGCTTCGGTGAACTGCGCGAACCCTGCCCGGGCGTCGAGGAATCCCACCGCCATGCAGTACGGCGTGCTGAACTTTCCCCCATACGGCGAGGCCGGACGCTGCTTGTCGGCCAGCGGTTCCCACAACCGGTGCACCGTGCCCTCGCCAACTTCGCAGAGCACTTCGGAAATCTCGTCCGCCGCGACTCCACGCCGCGCCAGCTCGATCGCGCAGTCGATATAGGGCTGCGTCATCGTGCCGCAGGCGTAGGGCTTGAACGCGATCCCCGGCAGCACCCACGCGCGTCCCAGCCCGTCCAGCGCCGCCGTAAAATCCGGCGTCACGCTCGGCGCGAAGGCATGGAAGAAGCCGTGCGTCCCCTCCAGCACCGTGCGCGGCCCGAGGAATCCCGCACGCGCCATCAGCGCCGCACGCAGCCCCGATTGCGCCGCCCAGCCGGCATGCATGCGCTTGGTCCAGGTGCCCTCGGCCAGGTACTCGATGATGCCCGACGCCATGCTGCCGGCAATGCCCAGGCTGGACACGCAGGCCTGCGCCGGCAGTCCCAGCGCCGCCGCGACGCCGGCGGACGCGGCCAGTGCGCCGATCGCGGCGGTGGGATGGAAGCCGGCGCGATGCACCGCCTTTGGCGCCACCAGGCTGAGCCGGCACAGCAGTTCCACGCCGGTGGCGACTCCCACCAGCAAGCGCTGCCCGTCCAATCCTTCGCGCTCGCAGGCCGCCAGCACCGCGGGAACGATCACCGCGCTGGAATGCACCGGACCGCCTTCGAACGTGTCGTCGAAATCCTCGCCATGCGCCGCGGTGCCATTCACCAGCGCGGCGCTGAACGGATCGCGTCCTGCGGCGTGGCCGAGTGCGGTGCAGTCGCCCGGCTCGGTGGCGGCGAGCGTAGCTGCGACGTAGTCCTCGCGTCGCGCGGCGACCATCAGTCCGGCGACATCCAGCAGCAGGCGGCGGACCGTGCGCACCACCGGTTCCGGCAGCGTCGCCGGATCGACCGCCGCCAGCCAGGCGCCGATGCGCTCCGCCTGGGTGCTCATTCCGCGCCACCCCGGCGTGCGCCCCCGAGCAGCGGAAGGCGGTTGACCAGCAGCACGACGGCGAAGGTGATCAGCATCAGCAGGATTCCCAATACGGAGATGGCGCCGAGGTCGCCGCTCTCATTGAGGTTGTAGATCACCACCGACACGGTCTGCGTGTTGGCGTTGGCCAGCAGGATGGCGGCGGATAATTCGCGCAGCGCGCCGATGAACACGATGCACCAGGTGCTGATGATGGTGCTGCGCAGCAGCGGCGCGGTGATGCCGGCCAGCGCGCGCAGCCGCGATGCGCCGAAAATGCGGGATGCTTCTTCCAGTTCCGGGTGCAGCCCGCTCATGCCGGCCTGCACCTGCTGGTAGCCGCCGGGCATCTCCAGCGTGACGAAGGCGACCAGCAGGATCCACATGGTCCCGTACAGCACCAGCGGCGGGCGGGTGTAGACCAGGAACAGGCCGACGCCCATGACGATGCCGGGCACCGCCATCGGCGCCATCGCCAGCACCGCCAGCGCGCGGTGGCCGGGCACCAGGCGGCGGCTCGCGGCATAGCCGGCGACCAGCACCAGCACGGTGACGATGCTCGCGGTGGCGACGCCCAGCAGCAGCGTGTTCTTCAGGGCGATCTGCGTGTCGGAGAGTTCCCACAATGCGAAGTGCACGTGCTCCAGCGACAGCGTGCGCCAGGCGAGCGGGTCGGAGATGTTGTGGACGAACGCAACCTTGAACAGCGCGAAGTACGGCAGGATGACCGGGAACAGGGTGATGAACACGCACAGCGCCAGGGCCGGCCAGCGCCAGGTGCCGAGCCGGACGGTGTTCGCGGCGCCGCTGCGCGCGCCGATCACGGTGAAGGACCTCCCGCCGAGCAGCTTGCGCTGGCCCCACAGCACGATGCCGGTGATCACCAGCAGCGGCACGGCCGCCGCCGCCGCCAGATGGGTCTGCGGCGGATACTGGAACAGGCCCCAAAGTTTGGTGGTCAGCGTGTTGAAGCCGGCGGGCAGCGCCAGGATCGCCGGTGTGCCGAACAGCGTCAGCGCCTGCAGGAACGCCACCAGCGTGCCCGCGGCCAGCGCCGGCAGCACCAGCGGGATGGTGACGTGGCGCGCGGTGCGCCAGCGGGTGCCGCCGAGGATGGCGGATGCGTCCTCCAGCTCGTTCGGCACGCGTTCGAAGGCGTTGGCCAGCAGCGTGTAGATGTAGGGGAAGGTGTAGCAGGCGGTGGCGAAGACCACGCCGCCGACGCTGTAGATGTTGAACAGATGCTGGTAGCGGCCCATTCCGAACAGCGGCCTCGCCCATTGGTTCAGCAGGCCGGAATTGGGCGCCGCCAGGATCTCCCAGGCGATCGCCCCCAGGAAGGGCGGCGTGACGAAGGACGCGGTCACCGCCGCGCGGATGGTGCGCCGGAACGGCACGTCGGTGCGCGCGGTGAAGAAGGCCAGCGGCACCGCGACCACGGCATCCAGCAATGCGACGCCGACGGCGATTTCCAGCGTGACGCCCATCGCGGCGCGCAGCGACGGATCGGTGACCAGCGTCGCATAGCGGGTAAGGGTGAAGGCGCCGGCGTCGTCGGTGAGGCTGTACCACAGCAGCCAGCCGGTCGGCATCACCACCAGCAGCGCGAGCACCAGCGCGAGCAGCGCGAACACCGCGGTGGAGACGTCGAGGCGCTTGCGACCGGCTTTGGCAACCGCGCCGTCAGTCGGAAGAGTCAGGCTTGACGACATGGCGCCTCCTTCGCTCGAAGTCATGGCCAGCGTGCGAGCCCAGGCCCACATGCAACGTCATGGCTGAGCTCGACCCGGCCATCTACCCCGAATGACCGGGCAGCCACGATTGATTGCGACCCGATCTTTGCGGGTGGATGGCCGGGTCAGGCCGGGCCACCACGCAGGCTGTTATACCAGCGGCCCAAAGTTCTGCCCCATCGGTGTCGTGGCCGGGCTTGGCCCGGCCATCCACGTCTTTATCGCGTCCAGCACGGCAAGACATGAGTGCCCGGGCCAAGCCCTGGCATGACACGAACGAGGCGAAACTTTCGGTCGCTGCTATTAGACGTGGAAGATCTCCGTGTATTTCTTCTTCGCGTCCTCGACGTGCTCGAACAGCTCTTTCGCCGATGACCGCATCAGCTTCAGCTGCGACAGCTTCGGGCGGCCCGGCGGTTCCTTGACGTCAGGATGAATGGAGCGCAGGCCGGCCTTGCTCACCATCATCTGCTGGGCCTGCAGCGAGAACAGGTAGTCGGCGTATAGCCGCGCCGCGTGGGGCCGTGGCGCGTTCTGCATGACCGCCGCTGGGCCGGAGATCATCGGCACGCCTTCCTGCGGATAGATCACCGCGATCGGATTGCCGCGCTTCTGGTAATTCTCGAACACGTACTCGCCGCCGTCCACCGCGACCGGCCGCTCGCCCTCGGAGATCATCTTCGGCGGCTGGGTGGCCGACTGCACCTGCATCACGTGCTGCTTCGCCAGCTTCTCGAAGTAGTCCCAGCCGAGGATCTTGGACATGTTGTAGGTGGAGACCGCGATGACGCCGCTGTAGTTCGGGCTCGCCTTCACCAGCTTGCTGTTCCACTTCGGGTCCAGCATGTCGCGGAATCCCTTGGGGGCGTCGGCCGGCTTCACCAGTTCGGTGTTGTGCCCCATCGTGCTGAGCGTGGCGCGCACCGTGGCGTAGTGCCCGTCCGGATCGCGTTCCTCCGCCGGCCATAGCTTTTTCACGTCCGCCGGCAGGTACTGCGCCAGCCAGCCCTTCTGCTTGAACAGCTCGAAGATCGTGATGTCGGAGCTTTCGATCACATCGGCGGTGTGGATGTTGCTGGAGTATTCCTGGGTCAGCCGCTGCAGGATGCGTTCGGCGCCATTGCGCTCGGTCTGCACGGTGATCTTCGGATGGATCTGCATGAAGGACTTCGCCACGGCCTCGGCGACGGTCAGCTCGATGGAGGTGTACCAGACGACTTTCCCCTCCTTCTCAGCCGCGGCGACATCGGGTCCGACGTCGGCCTGCGCCAAGGCCGGCGTGGCGAGCGCGGCTGCGGCCGCGGCGAGCACGGCCCGGCGGCCAATCTGCATCCTGTCGTTGTCCATGACGTCCTCCATGTTCTAATTCGGTAGTGCCCGGCAGCGTTCCGGCGGCAGGCGCACGTTCACCTGCTGTCCGGGCGATGCGGCGGTGCCGATCGGTACCGTTGCTCGCAATTCGATCCCACCGTCCAGTGCCACGAGATAATCGCGGTGCACGCCCAGATAGGTGTGCCGCCGCACCGTCGCGGGAAACACATTGGGTCCGGACGGCGCCGGCCCGAGATGCAGCTCCACCTGGTGTGCGCGGATCGACACCGGCACCGTGCCGGCATGCGGCAGCGCATTGCCGCAGTGCAGCGCGTGCGGTCCGCAGCGCACCACGCCGTCCACCACGTCACCGCGCAGGATGTTGGTGCCGCCGATGAAGGTGGCGACGAATTCCGAGGCGGGGTGTTCGTACACCTCCTCCGGTGGACCCACCTGTTCGATGCGGCCGCGATTCATCACCACGATGCGGTCGGCGGTGGTCATCGCCTCCGCCTGGTCGTGCGTGACGTACACCGTGGTGTAGCGCAGCGCGTCATGCAGGCGGCGGATCTCGAAGCGCATCTCCTCGCGCAGATTGGCGTCGAGGTTGGACAGCGGCTCGTCCAGCAGCAGCGTCTCCGGTTCCACCGCCAGCGCGCGGGCAAGCGCGACGCGCTGCTGCTGCCCGCCGGAGAGTTCCGCCGGCGAGCGGTTGGCGAGTTCGGACAGATGCGCGAGGCGCAGCGCCGCCTCCACCTTGCGGGCGATCTCTGCCGCCGGCATGCGGCGCAGCCTGAGGCCGTAGCCGACGTTCTCCGCCACCGTCATGTGCGGCCACAGCGCGTAGCTCTGGAAGATCATCGACATGTTGCGGCGTTCCGGCGGCACGGTGCCGGATACGCTGGACAGCACGCGGTCGCCGACGCGGATGGTGCCGGCGTCGGGCGACATGAAGCCGGCGATCAGCCGCAGCGTCGTCGTCTTGCCGCACCCGGAAGGGCCGAGCAGGCAGACGAGTTCGCCGTGGGCGATGTCGAGGTCGATATTGTCGGCGGCGACGTGGGGGCCGTAGCGCTTGGTGACACCGGAAAGCTGGACTGAGGCCATGTGTAGCTATGGCGCCTCAGCAACCGGTCCGGTGTGCTGCCTGCAAGCACCCTGGCATAGCGTTTCCCCCAAACGATTTCATCAACGGATTAACGCATGTGCATGACAGGATTGTCAAACGAGGCGAGAACCGCAGCAGCGCTGGTCAATTCCGTGGATTGCCCGGAAGCCGCGCGACCCGCCGGCCGACATGACACTTGCCGGAGCGGCAGGGACGACGCTATCGCAGCGCCGCCTTCCGTGCGTCGGCATCGCTGCCCCAGATTTGTGTCCGCCGCACATACCCGGAATAGCCCTGCGTGCTCACCGCGCACCATGCATCGCGGGGGCGGCAGCGCCGCAACCTGCCCAGCACACCGCGCCGCAGCCGTGCCACCGCCGCCGCCTTGTCCTTCGGCGCTCGGCGCAACACCGCATGTTGCGCGGTCACCACAAAAGTGCGGCGTCCGCTGATCAGCACGCGGTGCATCCAGCCGCGCGTGCCGTCCGGCAGCCGCAGCAGGCGCCAGTTGCCGAACTCCCGCAGGATCACCACCGGCAGGTGTTCCCGCCGATAGACCCAGGTGATCGGGTAGCGCAGCCCCGGCCCGCTGCGGAGATTGCAGCGCGTTGCCTTCAGCGAGGCGAGGCGCGGCAGCGGCAGATGCGTCTGGCTGCCATACTGCGCCTTTGCCTGCGGCTGCGCTTCGGCGCCGGCGCAGGCGGGACCCGTGAACAACAGCAGCGCGGCCAGCACCGCCGCAAACAGCGGCGACTCGCGGGGGCGAAAAATCATCGCACTGGGTGGCTGCTGCGGGCGATGTGCGCCAGGCTGCGCTCGATCGCGTGCCGCATCTCGCGCGCCATCAGGGTGCGGTACTGCAGGCTGCGCAGCAGGCGCTCGTCGTGATGATTGGTCAGGAAGCCGGTCTCCACCAGCACGCCCGGAATGTCGGGCGCGCTCAGCACGACAAACGCGGCGTGTCGAGCGGGCACGTGTTCCAGGCGGATATGGGGGCGCAGGGTCTTCACCACGCTGTCCTGCAGCCAGGCGGAATGCAGCCAGGTCTCGCGCCGCATCAGGCTGGCCAGGATGTGCGTCACCTCGGGCGACACATGGCGGAACGAGGGGCCGCCGAACCTGTCGGCGCTGTTCTCCCAGCGCGCCATCGCCCGCGCCTGCGCGTCGGATGCGCGGTAGGCGAAGCGATAGACGCACAGCCCGGAGGCATGGTGATCCTTCGGCGCGGCATTGGCGTGCAGCGATACGAACAGCTTGGCCTGGTGCCGGCGCGCGAAGGCGACACGGCCTTCCAGCGGCACGAACACGTCGGTGTCGCGCGTCATCTCCACCTTGCAGTGTCCGCCGGCACGCAATTCGCGGCGCAGGTCGAGGCCGAGTTTCAGGACGATGTTCTTTTCCTCGGTGCCGCCGATGCCGGTACAGCCGGGATCCTTGCCGCCATGTCCGGGATCGATGACCACGACCGGCAGTTTGCGCGCATGGTGACGGTGGCCCGCGTGATGCGTCGCTTGCCGCCGGGCGAAGGCCTCGGCGGGGAGCAGGCTGGACGTGCCGGCAATGGCGATGGCGTGGCGCAACAGAGCGCGGCGGCGGAACGGCATGGCGCGGCAAGTATCATGCAGCGGCTGGAGTCACGATCCGCGGGCCAATGAAAAAAGGGTTATCCGCGGCGCCGGAAACGATTGACGGCCTGCGGCGGGCCAGCCTAGCGTCCGCACCTTGTCGTGCCGGGACGCGGCGCCGTGTTCACGACGGCACCGCGCCGCGACGATTCGCCCGGGGCGGGCCGTGCCGAAAACAAGAAGCAAAGACAAGTTCAGGGAAGTACGACGGCGTTCGCCGCATTCCCCGTGCGCGTTCATGGGGAGGTAGGCTCATCGCAAGCAGTGGCCGGCGCCGGACTGGCCGGCCACCAGCCGCGTACGTTGCGCCGGAATGCGGCCCGGGGATAGGCTTTCCAGGCCATGCCCTATGCCAGCAATGACGACCTGCCGCCGGCGGTGCGCGACCATCTGCCGGAGCATGCGCAGGACATTTTTCGCGAAGCCTTCAACCACGCCTGGCAACAGCATGGCGGCGAGGAGGAGACCGCGTTCCGCATCGCCTGGGGCGCGGTAAAGCGGCACTATCGCAAACAGGGCGACCAATGGGTGCCGATCGGACGCTGAACGCGCCGGTCCAGGGGGGATCGACTTTCAATGGCAACTTATGTGCTGCTGCACGGCGCGTATCAGGGCGGCTGGATCTGGCAGCGTGTCGCGCCGCATCTGCGTTCGGCCGGCCATACCGTGTTCGCGCCCACGCTCGATGGCTGCGCCGAACGGCGCCAGGCACTCCGCCCGGGCATCACCACCGAGTCGCAGGCGGCGGAAATCGCCGAACTGCTGTTCTTCGAGGACCTGCACGATGTCGTGCTGGTGGGCACCAGTTGCGGCGGGATGGTCGCCTGCCGCACCGCCGAACTGGCGCGCGAACGGATCGGCCGCATCGTGCTGGCCGACGCGCTGGCGCTGTTCGACGGCGAGACCGTGGCCGACCATGTCAAGCGCCCGACCGCAGTCACCAGCGGACTCGCCACAGGCCCGTCGCGGGAGGATGCCGCCAACCGGATGTTCGTTTCGCTCGACCCGGCGACCAAGGAATGGGCGCTGGACCGCTGCACGCCGCACCCGATCGCGGCGATGCAGGCGCCGGTGAAGCTGGAGCGGTTCTGGGACCAGGATTGGACCGCCTCGGTGATCTGGTGCCGGCAGAGTGTGAATCCGCCGGTGGCGCACCAGCGCCGGGCGGCGGACCGGCTGAAGGCGCGGTGGTTCGAACTGGATACCGGACACTACCCGATGCTGACCGAGCCGGAGGCGCTGGCCGGGCTGATCATGCAGGGGTGAGCACCTATCCACTATACACTATAACGTTGGAGTAAACCCGAGACATATTGATATTCGTTGAATTTGCACAAAATTTGACGGTTTGATGAAAATACCCGATCCAGTCTGCCGCTCGGTAGCGCCTGTCAAAGCCCTCCGTTAGCTATCGCGTGTTCTTGTTCCCCATGCGGAGGATTCCAATGCCCCTAAAGGCCAAGTGGTCGGCGTGCGCCATTGCCGCGGCGGCGGCGCTTACGTTCGGCAGCGCTGCAAGCGTAATGGCGGCTGAAGGCGGCCGGCTGCTGGAGACCGGCTCCAGCCTGCTCTACCCGCTGTTCAACCTGTGGGTGCCGGCCTACACCAAGACGCATCAGGTGCAGATCACGACCCAGAGCACCGGCAGCGGCACTGGCATCGCCCAGTCGATCTCCGGCATCGCCCAGATCGGCTCGTCCGACGCGTATCTCAGCAACGCCCTGATGAAGAAGAACCCGGGCATGCTGAACATCCCGCTGGCAATCTCCAGCCAGATGGTCAACTACAACGTGCCCGGACTGAACGGACAGCACCTCAAGCTGAGCGGCCCGGTGCTGGCCGGCATCTACGAGGGTAAAGTCACCAAGTGGAACGACCCGGAGATCGCCAGGATCAACCCCGGCGTGAAGCTGCCCGACCATACCATCGTGCCGATCCACCGCACCGACGGCAGCGGCGACACCTTCATCTTCACCCAGTACCTGAGCGACAGCGACCCGCAATGGGGCAAGACGCTGGCCTACGGCACCACGGTGAACTGGCCGTCGGTCTCCGGCGAACTGGGCGCCGAAGGCAACCAGGGCATGGTGAACACGCTGAAGCAGACCCAGTATTCGGTCGCCTATATCGGCGTCAGCTTCGAGAACATCATCAATCAGGACGAGCTCGGCGAGGCGTCCCTCGGCAACCGCGACGGCAAGTTCGTGCTGCCAAGCGACAAGACGGTACAGGCGGCGGCCAACGGCATGGTCGCCAAGACGCCGAAGGACGAGCGGATCAGCCTGATCTTCGCCCCCGGCGCCGAATCCTATCCGATCATCAACTACGAGTATGGCATCGTGCACGCGAAGCAGCCGAACGCCGGGACCGCCAAGGAACTGAAGGCCTTCCTGACCTGGGCGATCTCGGAAAAGGGCGGCAACGCCGAGGAGTTCATGCAAAAGGTGCACTTCGTGGCGCTGCCGGACAGCGTCCGCAAGCTGAGCGACGCGCAGATCAACAAAATCCACGGCTGATGCCATCTGTGTGTTACCCGCGGCGGGCTTCGGCCCGCCGCCTTTCGCCTGACGGGAACACCGCGTGAAATTCCGCATGTTCGTGGCCACGATGGGCGGCATTCTGCCCGCCAGCATGGTCGCCACCCTGCTGTTCCTGACGATCTATGCTTGGCCGGCGATCGTGTTCAATGGCGTCCACTTCATTACCGGCATGAGCTGGAACCTGGGCAGCCTGTACGCCGATCCGATAGAGGTGGCCGGCGTGTCGATCCTGCCCGGCGCCAATTACGGCATCCTGTTCCTGATCGCCGGCACCCTGCTCACCACACTCATCGCCCTGCTCATCGCCGTGCCGGTCGGTGTCGGCGCGGCGATCTTCCTGGCCGAGGCGGTGCCGCCCAAGCCGCGCCTGTGGCTCTCCATCCTGGTGGAACTGCTGGCCGCGATCCCCAGCGTCGTATTCGGCCTCTGGGGCTACGCCGTCGTCGTTCCGCTGCTCGGCCATCACGTCTATCCCGCCATGGCCTCGGCGCTGAGCTGGCTGCCCTGGTTCGGCCAACCCACAGGCAGCGGCTTCGGCCTGCTGACCTCCGGCATCGTGCTGTCGCTGATGATCGTACCGCTGATCACCGCCACGCTACGTGACGCGATCGACAGCCAGCCGGTCACGCTTCGCGAATCCAGTGCCGCGATCGGCGCGACGCGGTTCGAAACCGTATGGCGCGTGATCATGCCCGGGCTGCGTGGCGTGCTGATCGGCGCCTGCGTGCTGGCCACGGGACGCGCGCTGGGGGAGACGATGGCGGTGTTGATGGTCAGCGGCAACGCGCTGAACACGTTGCCCGGCACGATCTACGCCCCGGTCTCCACCATGGCGGCGTTCATCGCCTCGCAGCTCGACAGCGCGCTGCAGGATCCCACCGGACTGGCGGTGAAATCGCTGGCGGAGGTTGCCCTGGTGCTGTGCATCATCTCCATCGCGGTGAATGCCGCAGCCCGCCTTATCCTGTCGAGCGTCATGCCGAAGCGAAGCCGGATATGAGCGCACAGGCCGGCGACGCATCCCAGGCCATCGCGGCGCATCGCTCTGCATCGCGCAGCCTGCACCGGCGGCGGCGGATGATCGCCATGGTCGGCTGGGTCCTGTGCGGCTCGGCGCTGGCGGTCCTGGGCGGCGCCATGCTGTGGATCATCCTGATGGTGCTGATCCGCGGCATCGGTGCGCTGAACCTGACGGTGCTGACCGAGATCACCCAGGGCACCGGCGGCGGGCTGCTGAACGCCATCGAGGGCACCGCGGTGATCGCCGCCGGCACGCTGATCCTGGCGGTGCCGTTCGGCATCGCCGCCGGCATCTACATCGCGGAATTCCGCCACACCGCCTGGGCGCGCATCATCCGCTTCCTGTCCGACGTGCTGGTGGGCGTGCCTTCCATCGTGCTGGGGTATTTCGGCTACATCGCGATGGTGGAATGGGGCGGCTGG
>Ga0187809_10001465_pt1 | contig 10941 bp, 14 predicted proteins | sample NC_wetland_sal_i_8_FD_132415 | JGI IMG/M metagenome (GOLD analysis project Ga0187809, IMG submission 132415) | Wetland sediment microbial communities from Neuse River Estuary, North Carolina, USA - ASW_4 | ecosystem: Environmental > Aquatic > Freshwater > Wetlands > Sediment | place: USA: North... | reverse complement strand
CGGCTTGGGACCGTACGGAGAGCGCGTCGTATCGACCGCGCTCTCGACGCGGCGTACCCCGATGCGAAGTGCGAGCTGGACTTCACCTCGCCGTTCCAGCTGCTGGTCGCGACGATCCTGTCCGCCCAGACCACGGACCGGCGGGTGAACTCCGTGACACCCGCCCTGTTCGCCGCGTACCCGGATGCCGGCTCGCTCGCGACCGCGAACCCGGAGGACATCGAGTCGATCATCATGTCGACCGGCTTCTACCGGGCGAAGGCGAAGACGCTGGTCGGGCTGGGAGTCGCGCTCACGGAGCGCTTCGGCGGCGTCGTGCCCGGACGGATGGCCGACCTCGTCACCCTTCCCGGTGTCGGCCGCAAGACCGCCAACGTCGTGCTCGGGGACGCCTTCGGGGTTCCCGGCATCACCACCGACACCCACCTGCTGCGCCTGAGCAAGCGCTTCGGCTGGACTCAGTCCGACGACCCGGTGGTCGTCGAGTCCGACGTCGCGTCGCTGTTCGAGCCGGCGTCGTGGACCCCCTTGTCTCACCGTGTGATCTGGCACGGGCGGCGCTGCTGCCACGCGCGCAACCCCGCGTGCGGCGTGTGCCCGGTCTTCGAGCTCTGCCCATCGTTCGGGGTGGGGGAGACGTCGGTCGAGAAGGCCGCCAAACTGGTGAGGGAGCCACGGTCATGAAGCGTGTCCTCGTCGTCCTCGTCGCCGTCGTCGCGGTGCTCGCGGGCTGTACGGTCCCGGACCCGACACCTGCGAACGGGCCCGCCGTGCTCTCGCCGCGGTCGTCGACGGCCACGCCCACACCGGTCGACCTGATCGCGCTGCGACACGCGGCGGGAATCCCGGACTGCCCGGCGTCCACGACGCTCCCGGCCGTACAGGGAGGGCTCCCGGACGTCGAGCTCGCCTGCCTGGGCGGCGGGTCGACCATGCGGCTGGGCGGGCTGCGCGGCCCGATGATCGTGAACTTCTGGGCACAGTGGTGCCCTCCGTGCCGTGCCGAGGCGCCGGACATCCGCACGTTCGCCCAGGAAGCCGCCGGGAAGGTCACGATGCTCGGCATCGACGGCACCGACCCGCGTGAGGACTACGCCATGGAGTTCGCAGCGGTCGAGGGCTGGACGTACGTGCACTTGTACGACCCCGACAAGAAGTCGATGGCCCCGCTAGGGCTGAACTCGCTGCCGCACTCGCTGTTCATCGACGCGAACGGCGTCATCGTCTACCACTACGTCGGGGCCTTCGGGTCGGTCGACCAGATGAAGCAGCTGACGTTGCAGTACCTCAAGGTGACCGTGTGACGGCGGTTCCCGGCCGGCCAACGTCCGCTCCCGACTCACTGCGCAGACTCGCGGACGGGCTGGGTGAGAACCTCGTCCTGTCCGAGGCGTTCCGCACACGGCGTTTCGGGCCCGAGGAGATCGGGACCAGTCGCGAGGCGGCGGTGCTGGTCCTGCTGAGCGCGGGGCCAGACCCCGACGTGGTGCTCATCGAGCGTGCCGCCGGGCTGCGCAAGCACGCCGGCCAGATCGCGTTCCCGGGTGGTGCGCTCGAGTCCGGGGAGACCGCCGAGGTCGCGGCTCTGCGCGAGGCGTGGGAGGAGATACGGCTGGATGGGTCGCTCGTGACGGTGCTCGGCCGGCTCCCCGCGGCCCGGATCCCCGTGTCGGCGTTCCACGTCCATGCCGTGGTCGCATGGTGGTCCGGGGCGGGTGAGCTGGTGCCGCAACAGGGCGAGGTGGCACAGGTGCTGCGCGTACGGGTGTCCACCCTTGTCGCGCCACAGAACCGCAGCTCGTGGCGGCACGCCTCCGGACGCAGCGGCCCCGGCTTCGAGGTCCCGGACCCCAACGACGAGACACAGGACCTGTACGTGTGGGGCTTCAGTGCGTACGTACTCGACGCCGTCCTCGAGGCCGGCGGCTGGACCCTCCCGTGGGACAAGGCACGCCACGTCGAGATCCCGGCGAGGTTCCTCCCCGACATCCGCCCCTGACGCCTCGGGGAGGTGCACAAGACCTCTCGGCGAGCGGACGTACAGGGCTTGCTGCGGGAGCGGGCACGAAACGTACGGAAACGTTGCGGGCAACTCGCCCGGACGAAAGAATCGGGGCCGTGACCTCGATCGTTCAAAGTGCCCGTGACGCCCGCCCCGATGACTGGTGGAGGAGTGCTGTCGTCTACCAGATCTACCCACGGTCCTTCGCCGACGCCAACGGTGACGGCATCGGAGACATCAAGGGGATCCTCGGCCACCTCGACTACCTCTCGATGCTCGGCGTCGACGTCGTGTGGCTGTCGCCCGTCTACCGCTCCCCGCAGGACGACAACGGGTACGACATCTCGGACTACACCGACATCGACCCGCTCTTCGGCACCCTCGACGACGTCGACAAGCTGATCGAGGAGCTGCACGACCGCGGCATCAAGCTGGTCATGGACCTTGTCGTCAACCACACCTCCGACGAGCACCCGTGGTTCGAGGAGTCACGCGACCCGTCGAGCCCGAAGCGTGACTGGTACTGGTGGCGGCCTGCCCGCGAAGGCCACGAGCCCGGTACGCCCGGAGCCGAGCCGACGAACTGGGGCTCGTTCTTCTCCGGTCCCGCCTGGCAGTACGACGCTGCCAGCGGCGAGTACTACCTCCACCTCTTCAGCCGCAAGCAGCCGGACCTCAACTGGGAGAACCCAGAGGTACGCGCCGCCGTCTTCGAGATGATGAACTGGTGGCTCGAGCGGGGCGTGGACGGCTTCCGGATGGACGTCATCAACCTCATCTCCAAGCCCGAGGTCGCTGACGGGCCTGAGACGCCGGGGACGGGGCTGTGCTACGACCTCAACCTCATCGCCGACGGGCCCCGCCTGCACGACTTCCTGGGCGAGATGAAGGAGCACGTCCTCGCGGGCAAGAACCTGATCTCCGTCGGCGAGATGCCGGGTACGACGCTGGAGAAGGCGGCCTCGTACACGGATCCCGAGACCGGCGAGCTCTCGATGGTCTTCCAGTTCGAGCACGTCATGCTCGACAACGGTCCGGCTGGACGGTTCGACCCCAAGCCCTGGCCCTGGCTCGACTACAAGAACAACGTCACCCGGTGGCAGGACGGCATCGGGACCGGGTGGAACTCGCTGTACTTCGAGAACCATGACCAGCCCCGCAGCGTCTCCCGGATGGGAGACGACTCACCCCGGTTCCGTGAGGCATCGGCCAAGACGCTCGCCACGATCCTGCACATGCAGCGCGGCACGCCCTACATCTACCAGGGCCAAGAGCTCGGCATGACGAACTACCCGTTCGCCGCGGAAGGTGACTTCCGCGACATCGAGTCGCTCAACTACCTTCACCAGGCGATGCTTCAGGGCGCGCCGGCCGAGGCGGTACTGCCCGGACTAGCGCGCGGCTCGCGTGACAACGCGCGGACGCCGATGCAGTGGGACGACGACGTCAACGCGGGGTTCTCCGAGACCGGGCCATGGCTCGCGGTCAACCCGAACGCGGCTGAGATCAACGCCGTCGCACAGATCCGCGACCCCGAGTCGGTCTTCCACCACTACCGACGGCTCGTCCAGCTGCGCCACGACGAGGAGGTCGTACGGACGGGCGAGTTCGCGATGCTGCTGCCCGACGACGACCGGCTGTTCGTGTGCACGCGCACCCTCGGTGACCAGCAGCTCCTCGTGCTCGCCAACGTGTCCAGCGAGGCTGTACGGCTCCCGCTCGGCCTGCCCGACCATGGCGCGCGTGAGGTGCTGATCGCCACCCATGAGATCGCCGACGTCGATGTGCTGGAGCCGTGGGAGTCGCGGATCGTACGGATGGCGTGAGCCTCGGATCGTACGGACTGAAGGCCAAGGCCGGCCGGGTGGTCTCGGGTCGTCTGTACGAGCCGAGCTGAGGCACGTCGGGCCGTCAGCGGCCCGTACGAATGGTCAGCGGAGATCGAGCTCGGGTGTGTGCACGCCCTCGAGCTCGGCCTCGACCTCAGCCTTGCCCTTCTCGATGCCCGCCTTGACCGTCTCGGCGCCGAGCTTCACGTCGTCGCCGATGTCGACCTTCTTGGTGAGCTCGGCGATCTGGGCACGGCCGACGAGCGCGAGGATCCCCGCCAGCAGGAGCAGGATCACCGCGACCGTGACGAGACCGAGAGCAGTGGCGGCCCAGGGGTTCATCACCGCGGAGTAGAGGCTGCCGAAGGCGGCTGCGGCCGCGAGCACGAGGAGCGAGACCGCCTTCAGGGCGAACACGCCCGCCGCGCCGAACGACCCACCGAGGATGCCGGCGCTCTTGGCCTTCGGCTTGGCCTGCGCGATGGCCTTGTCCTTCCAGCCCAGGGCCAACGCCTTCACGGCGTCCAACAGGGTCGTGACCTGGCTCTTGAGATCCTGCGTCTGGCTCACGGTGGCTCCTTCGGTGTGCTCGTTATGAGACTAGTCGGCGCCACGTGGCGGGCGCAGACTTCCGAGCGCCTACCCTTGGCCTCCCGGGACCGATGCAGAAGTGAGGAGAGGCGTGCCCTCGAACTGGCAGAAGGAGTACGCGGACGCGATCGATGAGGTCGAACGCCGCCGGAAGTCCGGTCAGATGACGGAGGGAGAGGCGCTCGTCTGGAAGCAGCGGCTTCTCACCGAGATGGACTCACAGCTCAGGCCGACGTTCGCACGGATCGGCAGCAGGCTCTCGATGGTGCTGGTCGTGCTCATCGCCGTACTGGCCGTGCTGGCGTTCATCTTCTGAGGCCGGACTCCGGGCCTCCGCTCTGCGTCAGTTGGTTGGTGCGCTGAGCGAGATGTGGAGGGCGTCGTCGGTCTCCGGCAAGGGCTTCGACAGCTCGGAGTGGTCCACGGTCGCGCGCCAGCACGCCAGGCGGTACGGAAGCTGCAACGGCTCCGGGGGACGGGCGGACGCGTCGTACACAGCCCCGACAGCCATGGCCAGCTCCGTACGGTCGGAGTCGTCGAGCGCGTCGGCCCCGCTGGCGCCGAGGGCCATGTCGACCAGGCTCGATCGTGAGCACGGGATCCAGACCCGGTTGGTGTGTGCCTCGATGCCCGGGAAGTAGTCCGACTGCTCGACCGAGGAGATGGACTCCTCCCCGTACGCCCCGGTCATCGCCGTCGGCACGAACGAGCGTACGGCGCTGACAAGGCGTTTCACCCACGGTACGGAGTCGTCGCGGGTCAGGTAGGTGACGCACAGGCGTCCACCGGGCGCGAGCACGCGGGCGATCTCGGCGAGAACCAGCCCTGGCGCGTACGTGTGGAGGTTCTGCGGGCACACGACGCGGTCGAACTGCTGTGCCTCGAACGGCATGGACTCGGCCCTGGCGACGACCCCGCCGAGGTCGGGACGAGGGCCGATGAGGCGCCCGATCGTCTCGGGATCGCGGTCGAGGACGAGAACAGCGTGCCCCTGTTCGCGGATCGCGACCGCGTACGGACCGGAGGCACCGAGGACGAGCACACGCTTCGGCTCCGTGCCGACGAGCCACGTCACCGCGGACTCGGGGAGGAACGGTCGGGCCATGACCGAATGCTAACCACGCCCCGCCCTGCGCGCTGGGACCTCGGTGGGGGAGTTGTGAACAGTCCCAGGGTGCTGGTTATCCACAGCCGCGGACCCGGGTGACGAAAAGCGGCTCCTGCTGCACATGGTCTGGGTGTGGAGCAGATGGTGAAGGCGGAGATGCTGCTGTGCACGGCTGACGAGACGATCGGGGCGGCGGTGGAGGCAGCCGGTGCCGCAGTGCAGCGTCAGGTAGCGCGCGTGAACGACGCCGGCTCGCTCATCGGCCGCTGGCGTGACGCCGCTGTCGTGCTCGTGGGCTTCGACCTCGCGGAGGCTGCGGGCCGACTGGGGCTGCCGTCGCGACCACGCGTGTACGTGCTCGCGCACTCGACGTCGCCGCCGTCGGCACTGTCGGCGTCCGTGCCGCTGGGCGCCGCGACCATCGTGCTGCCTGAGGGCGGGGCGTGGCTCGCGGATGTTCTTGCGGGACGTACGGGAGGCGCCACAGGCACCTCGCGGATCTGCGTCCTGGGTGGCTCGGGCGGTGTCGGGGCGTCGACGCTCGCGGTAGGACTCGCGTGTGCGGGGCGGGCGCTGGGGCCGGTAGCACTCGTCGACCTCGATGAGCTGGGTGGCGGGATCGACCTGGTGCTGGGTGCTGAGCGCGTACCGGGCTGGCGTTGGGACCGGCTGCGCTCGGCTCGCGGCCAGATCGGCGACCTGGCCGGTCTGGTCCAGTCCGCGAGCGGGGTGACGCTCGTCTCCATGAGCCGCGACGACGCCGGCGCGGTGCCACGTGATGCGGTCTCCGCCGTCCTGGCGTCCCTTGCCCGGTCGAGCACGCTCGTGGTGACGGACGTGGGGAGGTCGCTCGACGCGGGGGCTCGCGAGGCCCTCCGCGGCGCGGACCGCACGCTGGTGGTGTGTGCCCAGGATGTACGAGGGGTGGCGTCGGCACGGCGCACGGTCGCGGCGGCGGGACTCACCGGTGGGGCTGCCGCGGTCGTGGTGCGCCTGCGGCGGGGAGGGACGATCCGTCCCCTGGAGGTGGCCGTGACCCTCGGGTTGCCGCTCGTCGGCACGATTCCGTCGGACGCCGCGCTGGCGCCTGCGGCCGAACGCGGAGTGCCGCCCGACCGTGCGGCCGGCCGGGGCTGGCTCAGAGCGTGCGCCTCCGTCCTCGCGGAGCTGGACGTGGGGAGGGGGTTGTCGTGAACCAGCCTGAATGGGATGCGGTGCGGATGAGGATCGCCGCTCTCGGGCGTACTCCGGACGCAGCCGACATCGCCGATGCGCTGCGCTGGTGCGGCCACGTCGTGTCCGACGAGAGCGTCCTCGCCGTTGCGGAGGCCCTGCGCCGGGACAGCGTCGGAGCGGGTCCGCTCGAGCCGTTGCTGGCATTACCGGGCGTCACCGATGTGCTCGTCAACGGTCCTGCTGACGTCTATGTGGACACCGGGGACGGGCTCCGGAGGGTGGCCGTCCGGTTCGGCTCGGACGAGGATGTACGGCGGTTGGCCGTGCGGCTCGCCGCGTCCGTGGGCAGACGCCTGGACGACGCGAGCCCGTTCGTCGACGCCCGGATGGCCGACGGCACGCGGGTGCACGCCGTCCTGGGGAGCATCGCCGACGTCGGCACCTGCCTGTCCTTGCGTATCCCGGCCCGACAACGGCTCTCCCTCGACGACTGGGTGGCCTCGGGGACGTGCCATCCCGAGGCTGCCACGGTGCTGAGACGGATGGTCAGCGCGAACGTCGCCTTCTTGGTGTCCGGAGGGACAGGAAGCGGGAAGACGACTCTCCTCGGTTCGATGCTGTCCTTGGTGCCGCCGGATCAGCGCATCCTCGTCGTCGAGGACTCGCGCGAGCTCGATCCTGGTCACCCCCACTGCGTACGGCTCGAAGGCCGCGTCGCGAACGCCGAGGGTGCGGGATCGGTGTCGATGACGCAGCTGGTGAGGCAGGCGCTGCGGATGCGCCCGGACAGGATCGTCGTCGGGGAGGTCCGCGGGCCTGAGCTGGTCGACCTTCTCATCGCGCTGAACACGGGCCACGAGGGCGGGTGCGGCACCGTGCATGCGAACACGGCCGACACGGTTCCGGCTCGGCTGGAGGCGCTCGCGGCCCTGGGTGGGCTCGGTCGGGAGGCGGCCCACAGCCAGATCGCCGCCGCCGTGAGAGCTGTGGTCCACGTATCTCGTGAGGGCGGTCGGCGGCGGGTGGCGGAAGTGGCGGTCATCACGCGCGGGTCGGACGGTCTGGTGTCGACGACCCCGGCGTTGCGGGTGTCGGCCGATGCACGGCTCGCACTCGGGCCTGGACTGGACGCGCTCGAGGCAGTGCTGGAGGCGAGGTGAGGTTCGTCGCCGCCGCTGCAGTCAGCGTCCTGGTGTGGGTCCTGGTGACGCATCCCGGGCCACGACGGCTGCGCATGCGGCTCGGACAGAGGGCCTCGCCCGGGCGCCGAGACCTCGGTGAGGCGGCGGTGGTTGTGCTGGGCATCGGGGCCGCCGGGGTTGTGACGTTGGTGGGGTGGGGACCCGGACCAGCAGCGGTGGCGACCTCGACCGGATGCGTGCTCGCCACGGTGGTGCAGGCCGTACGGGGGACACGGCGCACCCGGCGTACGACGCAGCGCGCTGATGAGGTCGCCCGAGCGTGCGACCTCATCGGGTCCTTGGTCGCGATCGGCCACATCCCGACGGAGGCGCTCCTGCTGGCGGCTGAGGACTGCCCTGTCCTCGCACCGGTGGCGGCCGCTGACCGCGTCGGGGCGGACGTTCCCGCTGCACTGCGAGCTGTCGGGGGCCAGCCGGGTGGGACCGGTCTGGTCCGGCTCGCCCAGGCGTGGGAGGTGAGCGCCCGTACGGGGGCGCCGTTGGGTGGGGCCCTCGAGGTCGTGGCTGACGCGGTGAGGCGTGACCGCGAGGTCGGGCAGGTGGTGACGGCCGAGCTCGCAGGGCCGCGTGCCAGCGGGCAGGTGCTGGGCGTGCTTCCGATCGTGGGCCTGGCAGCGGGTTTCGCCATGGGCGGCGAGCCTGTGACGTTCTTCCTCGAGGGTGTTCTCGGACCAATGTGCCTTGTCGTGGGCATCGCCCTTGCCTGCACCGGCGTCCTCTGGACGGAGTCCCTGGTGGAACGAGCGACGCCGGGAGCGCGGAGGGTTCGCGGACACGCTCGGCGAAGAGCTGCGAGATGACGCCCGCGGGTCCTGCATCCGCCTGGGTGCTCATGGCAGCTGTGACCGCGGCGCTGGTGGTCTCCGGCGCGTGGCCGGCGAGGCCGCTGCGGCGGCTGCGGGAGGAACCCGGCCTCGAGTGGCCCGGGTGGCTCACGCCGAAGCCAGCCTCGCTTCCCGCGCGGACACGGGCGATCGCGGCGGCAGGCGCTGCCCTGACGGCTGCGCTGCTCTTGGGCGGCTCGCTCCCAGCCATGCTCGGGCTCGGATCGGCCGCGGGCGCGGTGACCTTCTGGCTCCTGGGCAGGCTGGAGACCGGCGGGGCCGCTGCGGCCCGTGCAGACGTTGTGGCCGAGCTGCCGGCAGCTCTGGACCTGCTCGCGGCGTGCGTCTCGTCCGGGATGCCGCTGCGCAGCGCGACGGCCGCGGTGTCGGCGGCGGTCGGGGGGCCGTTGGGGGACCGTCTGGCCTCCGTCGTCTCTCGCACCTCCGCAGGGTTCGGCGACGGTGTCGCCTGGGCCGCGTTGAGTGGCGACGACGTTCTGGGGCCGGTCGCTCGAGATCTTTCCCGCGCTGCCGACGCCGGCACTGCGACCGGGGCTCTCCTGGCGCGCCACGCACGGTCGGCGCGCTCCGCCGCCCACGCCGCTGCACTCGCGAGGGCTCGAGCCGTTGGAGTGCAGACCATCATCCCCGTCTCCGTGTGCTACCTACCCGCGTTCTTCCTGCTGGGCGTCGTGCCTGTGATCGCCGGGGTCCTCGAAACCATGGTCCGCTGACGTTGTCCACAGCCTCCGCAGGTGTCCACAGAGCGCAGGACGGATGACGGATCCGACGACAGCTGCACATGGTCAAGGGTGAGGCGCGATCCGGCGCCGCAGAAGAAAGGAAGATCCCATGTCCGATCTCGTTGCCACGTCGCCCAGGCTCGCCCACGGCAAGGTTCGCAGGCTCATGGAGCGCGGAGCGGTCTCGGCGGAGTACGCCCTCCTCACCGTCGGCACGATCACCTTCGGGGGGATCCTGCTCAAGATCATCACGGACGAGGAGGTGCGCAAGCAGATCCTCGCGATCGTCCTCGCCATCATCAAGCTCATCCTGAGCCACTTCGGCCTGGTGTGAGCGTGCGTCGTGGTCGGCGGCCCGGACCGGACCGCCGGCCCCAGCGCCAGAGAACAGGTGCCATGACTCGTTCGTCGGACAGAGCCGCTGTGACGGCGGAGGCGGCGTTCGCGTCCATCGCCTTGGTGCTGCTGCTGGCGGTACTGGTGTCCGCGCTCGGCGTGGTCGTCGTGCAGGTCCAGTGCGTCGATGCCGCTGGAGCCATCGCGCGCCAGGCGGCGCGTGGGGACGTGCCGGGCGTCGTCGAGGCGGAGAGCCATGTCCCCCAGGGTGGGCGCATCCGGCTGACCACGTCACGGGAGACCGTGACGGTGCGGGTCGAGGCTGACCCGTCGATCATCCCGGGGAGCTCGTTGACGGTGAAGGTCGCCGCAGAGGCGACGGCAGTGCTCGAACCGGGAGGGACGCCGTGACGAACAGGACACGTACGGACCGGGGCGCGGCGACCGTGTTCGCGGCCGCGATCGCCATGATCCTGGCCCTGGCGGCCACGGCTGCGCTCTTGGTCTCTGCGGTCGTCGTGGCAAGCCACCGGGCCAGGAGCGCTGCCGACCTCGCTGCCTTGGCAGGAGCCGCCGCCGAGGCTGTCGGCGACGATCCCTGCTCGGCCTCACGAGTCAACGCACAGGCGAACGGAGGCCAGGTGCTCACGTGCCGACTCAGCGGCGACACCACCTCGTTCGTCGTCGCCGTGTCCGTCTCCGTATCCACCGGGCTGAGCTCGCCCCTGCCGACGATCGCGAGTGCCTCAGCGCACGCCGGCAACGTGGCGAAGTGAGGCCCACCCCCACCCATGAGGAGCCCACCATGACCGCCGGCCACGGACGAGGATTCGGTCACTGCGACCACGGAGCGGTGTCCGCCGAGAAGGCGATCCTGACCGTTCTGGTCATCCTGTTCGCCTGGGCAGGCATCCACTTCCTGGGCGACCCGCTGAAGGACGAGCTGTTCCGCGTCGTCTTCACCATCTGTCGGCGCATCTACGAGCTCATCGCGCCCCCGTGGGCGCGCTGAGACCGATACCGATGAGTCCTGGAATGACCCGCTGCGTTCCGGGGGCCTGTTGAGTTCTGTTGGCCCGCTGAGTCGTGGTGTGGCCGGCTGAGCCCTGGCGTGGCCCGCTGAGTCGTGG
>Ga0187809_10001464_pt1 | contig 10942 bp, 14 predicted proteins | sample NC_wetland_sal_i_8_FD_132415 | JGI IMG/M metagenome (GOLD analysis project Ga0187809, IMG submission 132415) | Wetland sediment microbial communities from Neuse River Estuary, North Carolina, USA - ASW_4 | ecosystem: Environmental > Aquatic > Freshwater > Wetlands > Sediment | place: USA: North... | reverse complement strand
TCCCTGCCGCTGTTCCACGTCAACGCCGAGGTGGTCGGCCTGCTCGCGACCCTCGCCGCGGGCGCCTGCCTGGTACTCGACGGCAGGTTCAGCCGCCGGAGGTTCTGGGCGACAATCGAGGCGTGGCAGATCACCTGGATCAACGCGGTGCCCGCGATCATCACCGTGCTGGCCATGGAACCGGCCGCGGTACGGCCACCCGACCGGGTCCGTTTCGTCCGGTCCGCCTCGGCCCCGCTGCCGCCGTCGGCGCTGCGCCGGTTCGAGGAGGCGTTCGGCATCCCCGTCATCGAGACCTACGGGATGACTGAGGCGGCCAGCATGATCACCGCCAACCCGATGGACGGGCCGCGCAAGGCGGGCTCCGCCGGGCGGCCGGCGGGCGCCGAGGTCCGGGTGGTCCGGCAGGCCGGGTCGCGGTGCGTGCCGTGCCCGGTCGGGGCGGTGGGCCGGGTGCAGATCCGGGGGCGCGGGGTCATCAGACAGTACGCGGCGGGCGGCCCGGCCGGGGCCATCGACCGGGACGGCTGGCTCGACACCGGCGACCTCGGGCATCTCGACACCGACGGCTACCTGTTCCTGGCCGGGCGGTCCGACGACGTGATCAACCGGGGCGGCGAGAAGATCTACCCGCGGCAGATCGAGGACTTCCTGCTCGCCCAGCCGGGCGTCCGGTCCGCTGCGGTGGTCGCGGCCCGCGACGAGGTGCTCGGCGAGTGCCCGGTCGCCTACGTGGTCCCGGTCGGGCCGGAGACCGGCCTGGAGGACGCGCTGCGCGCGGCGTGCGAGGCGGACCTGCCCCGGCCCCAGCGGCCAGCCGCGTTCCACCTGGTGCGGGAGCTGCCGCTCGGACCCACCGGCAAGGTGGCGCGGGGACGCCTGCGGGAGCTGGCGGCCGCCCACGCGTGAACTTCAGGTGAGGGGCTCGCCGCCGTCGACGTGCAGCGTCTGGCCGGTGAGGAACGTGTTGGTCAGGGCGAACAGGACACCCTGCGCGATGTCCTCGGGGGTGCCGATGCGCCGGGCGGGATTGCGGGCGCTGGTCTGGGCGAAGTAGTCGGCCTTGCCCTGCTCGCCGAGGGCGTCCCAGGCGCCGGTGTCGATCACGCCGGGGGAGATGGCGTTGACCCGGATCGGGGCCAGCTCCAGGGCCAGCGAGCGGGCCAGCGTGTCGGCGGCGGCGTTGGTAATGGCCACGCCCAGGGTGCCGACGGCGATCTTGGCCGCGGCGACGCCGGAGAAGATGACGAACGACCCGCCCGGGTTCATCCGGGGCGCCAGGTGCTTGGCCAGCATGAGCGGGCCGATGACCTTGGTGTCGAAGGACAGCCGGATCGCGTCCCGGTCCAGGTCGGCGACGCGGCCGCGGGCCCGGGCCGACGCCGTGGAGACCACGTGGTCGAGCGGGCCGATCCGTTCGCCGAGGGCGGCGATGGAGGCCTCGTCGGTCAGGTCTACGATCTCGGTGCTGACCCCGGGCTCGCCGGCGTAGGCCGCGGACAGGCCCTCCTGGTCCCGGCCGGCGGCGATCACCCGGCCCCCGGCGTCCAGGACGGCCAGGGCGATCGCGCGGGCCAGCCCGCTCCCCCGGCCGACGATCAGCACGGTCTGGTCCTTCAGGGATGCCATCGGTTCTCTCCTTTGCCGCGGGCCGGGTCCAGCCGTTCTCAGTGCCGATATCGGCACGGCACTCGTTTCCCCGTCGAGCCCGAAATTTCCTTTCTAATGGACAGGAACGAGCCTGGCACATTACTTAGTCCAGAGGGAAGAGAGCAAAGGTTTCTAAGAATTCATGGCTCTTATTCAATTCCCTAATATCTGTAATTCCGATATCGTCATGAGCGCTCGCCACGGGCGCGCCGTCCTGACCTGGGACGCGCAGGCCAGGTACCGCCCCGGGTGGCGGCCGCGTGGGTCGGCCCAACCGATGAGCGTGGCGTCCTACCGGATAGAGCCGTTAGAGAGCCGCGTTCACTCGTTCCGGCGTGGCGTCCGCCTGGGCTAAACTGCCACGGCCAGCGGACCCGGGACGCGCAGGCCGGCCAACGGCAGGCCCCAGGACTCAGGCCCGGGCGAGCCGGAGCTGGGCGGCGGTGTCGCGGGCGATCGCGGTCCCGTCGGCAACGGTGGTGATGAGGGTGGAGCCGGCCTCGCGGTACCGGCGGGCGGTGACACCCTCCATGGCGTGCACCCCGACGGGCTTACCCGCGGCGGCGCAGGCCGCCCAGACCCGCTGCAAGGCCTGGCTCAGCACCGGGTCATCCGGGTCGAGCTCACAGCCCAGGGAGAACGACAGGTCCCGCGGACCGACGTAGAGGCCGTCGACCCCGTCGACGGCCAGGGTCGCGTCGAGCTCGCTGAGAGCGGCGGCCGACTCGACCATAACCAGGCAGAACGGCTCGGCCGCGGCGAGCACGCCGCCCGCGGACCGGTGGCCGGCCGGCGGGTAGCGGACCGCGCTCGCCACCTGGCGGGCCTGGGCGGCCGAGTCGACGTTGGGCACGATGACGCCTTCGCAGCCCAGGTCCAGGGCCCGCCCGATGTCGGCGGTATGCGCATGGCGGACCCGGGCGACGGGCGTCGCCCCGGCCAGCCGGATGGCGCTGGTCATCGCGGGCAGGTCAGTTTCGGTGGCCCCGCCGTGCTGCAGGTCGATCACCACGTAGTCCAGGCCCGCGGCGGCTAGCAGCCGCACGCTCAGCGCCGATGGGATCACCGACCAGGCGCCGTAGACAGGCTCACGGGCGACGAGCCGGGAACGGAAGGTTGCGGCCGTTGGCATAGGGCCAGCGAACCATACCCGCGCCCGGCGCCGACGGCAGGGCGGGAAAGCCAGCCGCTGAAATAGCGGCGGCCAGTTCGCGGTTGCATATATGTGGCACCGTGCACCCGCACCCAGCGGGCCGCACCAGCAGAGAAGGAGCTCACGTGTCAGACGACTACCGCAAGGACCCCGAAGCCATTTCCCGGCTGACTCCCGAGCAGTACCAGGTCACCCAGGAAAAGGGCACCGAGCCGGCGTTTCGCAACGAATACTGGAACAACAAGGAGCCCGGAATCTACGTCGACGTCGTGTCCGGCGAGCCGCTATTCGCGTCGATCAGCAAGTTCAACAGCGGCACCGGCTGGCCGAGCTTCACGGTGCCGATCGAGCCGGGTAACGTGGTCGAGCGACGGGACTTCAGCCACTTCATGATCAGGACCGAGGTCCGCTCCGCCCACGGCGACAGCCACCTGGGCCACCTGTTCCACGACGGGCCCGCCGACGCCGGCGGCCTGCGCTACTGCATCAACTCCGCCGCCCTGCGCTTCATCCCGGTCGATGACCTGGAGCGCGAGGGCTACGGCGACTACCGCAAGCTGTTCGAACCCGCTTACGACACCCCTGGGAGCGCATCATGACGACAACTGAGACGGCCATCCTCGCCGGCGGCTGCTTCTGGGGCGTGCAGGATCTCATCCGCAAACTCCCCGGCGTCATCTCGACCCGGGTCGGCTATACCGGCGGCGAGGTGGCGAACGCGACCTACCGGAACCACCGCGGCCACGCCGAGGCGATCGAGATCACCTTCGACCCGGACCGGATCTCCTACCGGGACCTGCTGGAGTTCTTCTTCCAGATCCACGACCCGACGACGCGGAACCGGCAGGGCAACGACGTCGGGACCAGCTACCGGTCGGCCATCTTCTACCTCAGCGACGCGCAGAAGCAGACCGCCGAGGACACCATCGCCGACGTCGACGCCTCCGGCCTGTGGCCGGGCAAGGTGGTCACCGAGGTGACACCGGCCGGACCCTTCTGGGAGGCCGAGCCCGAGCACCAGGACTACCTGGAGCATTACCCCAACGGGTACACGTGCCACTACGTCCGCCCCGGCTGGAAGCTGCCGCACCGCACGGACCGAGTCACGTCCTGAGCCGAGCCGGCCGGCCCCTTCACCCCGGCACCGCGAGCCGGCCGGATCGGACCGTTAGCGCCACGGTCCGTTCGATTTAATTCATTTTCTGAACGGACCGTGGTGCCTGCACGCGGAAGGCCGGAACGGGGCATGACGCGGTTGCCGCGATCGCAGCGGGCGCTGCTGTGGTTTGTATGCGTGCTCGTGCTGGTCGACACGGTGTTCTTTACCGCGCTGACGCCGCTGTTGCCGCACTACGCGCACCTGGCTCACCTGTCCAAGGCCGGGGCGGGGATCCTGGTCGCGGGCTATCCGCTGGGCACCCTGGTCGGGGCGCTGCCGAGCGGGCTGCTCACCGGGCACCTGGGCTACCGGAGGACCGTCCTGCTCGGGCTGGCGCTCATGGCGGTGTCGACCCTAGTCTTCGGGTGGGCCTCGACGCCGGCCGTGCTGGACTCGGCCCGGTTCGTGCAGGGCGTGGGCGGGGCGTGCACCTGGGCCGGGGGCATGGCCTGGCTGGCGACCGACGCGCCGCCGGAGCGGCGCGGCGAGATGATCGGGACGGCCATGGGGGCGGCCGTGGGCGGGGCGCTGTTCGGGCCGGTCGTGGGCGCGATCGCCGCCGGGATCGGCACCGGGCCTGCGTTCACCAGCGCCGCGGTTTTGGCGGGGGTGCTGATGGTGCTGGCCTTCGCCGTGCCGGCGCCGCGCCCGGCGGTCCCGCAGGGCCTGCGGGAGGCGTTCGCCGCGGTGAGCGACCGCCGGATGGGCCTGGGGTTGTGGCTGACGATGCTGGCGGGCCTGGCGTTCGGCGTGCTGGACGTGCTCGCGCCGCTGCGACTGGCCGACCTCGGGGCCAAGGCCCTGGTCATCGCGGGGACGTTCCTGGCCGCGGCGGGGGTGGAGGCGGCCCTGGCCCCGGTCGCGGGGCGGTTGGCCGACCGGCGCGGCCCCATCGTGCCGATCCGGTGCTCGCTGACCGGCGCGGTGGCGGTCAGCCTGCTGGCGCCCACGCTGGCCTCGATATGGGTGCTCGTCCCGGTGCTGATCGTGGGCATGCCCGCCTTCGGCACGCTGTTCACCCCGGCCATGACGCTGGTGAGCGAGGGCGCTGAGCACCGGCGGCTCGACCAGGGGCTGGCCTTCGGCCTGGGTAACCTGGCCTGGGCCGCGGGCCAGGCGGTGGCCGCCGCGGGCAGCGGGGCCCTGGCCCAGGCCACCTCGGACCTGGTCCCCTACTCCCTGCTCGCCGCCGCGTGCCTGGTGACCCTCGGCGGCGCCGGCAGATGGCTAAAGTTCGGCTATGAGCCGGATTCCTGATGTGCGACGGGATGAGCTAGGGCCCGAGGGCCAGCAATTGTGGGACGGCCTCGTCAACAACCTCGGCGATCAGATCGTGACCGCCGACGGCGGCCTGGCCGGGCCGTTCAACGCCTTCGTCACGGCGCCCGGCGCCGGGCGGCGGCTGTCCTCGCTCGGGGCCAAGCTCCGGTTCGGCACGTCGATCGAGCGGCGGCTGTCCGAGATCGCCATCCTCACCACCGGCGCGCGGTGGCAGGCGGAGTTCGAGTGGTGGGCGCACGCGCCGATGGCCCGCGAGCACGGCGTCGCCGACGCGGTGGTGGACGCGATCGGGCGCGGTGCGGATCCGCCGTTCGAGGCGGACGACGAACGCGCTGTCTACGCGGTCGCGCACCAGCTCGGTCACTCGGGCCACCTGGACCAGGAGACCTACGACGCCGCGCACCGCTTTCTCGGCGACGCCGGGATGGTGGAGCTGGTGTCGCTGTGCGGGTACTACGCGCTGGTCTCGTTCCTGCTGAACGCGTTCGCCGTGCCGCTGCCGCCGGATGCCGCGCCGATGTGGGCCGGGTCGTGACGCTGCCCGCCGAAGCCACCGGCTCGGCGCCCGGACGCGGCCGGCTGGCGGGACGGCGGGTGCTGGTGGTCGGCGCGGGGACGCGGCCGTCGCCGGAACCGGATCCGCCGATCGGCAACGGCCGGGCCATCTCGGTGCTGGCCGCCCGGGAGGGGGCGGCGGTGGCCTGCGCGGACCGCGACGCGGGCGCCGCGGAAGCGACCGCGGCCCTGGTCCGGAACGAGGGGCAGATGGCCGCGGTGGTACTGGCCGACGTGGCGGCACCGGATGCGTGCGCGGCGGTGGTCGCGGCTTCGGCGGCGGCGCTGGGCGGTATCGACGGCCTGGTGCTGAACGCGCATCCGCTGATCCTGGACGGCGGCGCGACCAGCTTCAGCTGACCGCTCGGGACCAGTGACGCGCCAGGGCCGGGACGTTGGTCCCTGGTCGCGGGGGGCCGCCGCCGGGTTGACTGGCGAGATGTTCGTGAGCGCGGAGACCGTGGCCGAGGTCGGCTTCGATACCGCGCGGGTCAGGCTGATGGGCCTGGCCCAGGGCGGATGGCTGGCCGGCGCGTCGCGGGAGGCGTTCGGGGAACTGGACCGCGGGCTGGCCCGGGTGGGTCCGGCGCGGGCCGTGTCGCGGCTGGTCGAGGTGCAGTTCGGCACCATGGCCACGCATAACGGGTCAGCGGTGCTGCCGCTGCGGTGGCAGGCGACCGGGACCGGCGGCGGGCTGTTCCCGGCGCTGGACGCCGACATCACCGTGGCCGCGTACGGGCAGTCCAGGACGCTGATCGCGCTGGCCGGGGTGTACCGGGCCCCGCTAGGCCCGGTGGGGGCGGCGCTGGACCGAGTGGTGCTGCGGCGGGTGGCGGTCGCCACGGTGCGCCGGTTCGTGCGCCGCGTCGACGAGGCGATCGCTGATCCGGCGGCGGCGACCGCGCCGGTGGCGGGGATCGTCGAGGGCGGCGTGCGACGGTTCCCGGTGGTGGGTTAGTAGCGCAGGTCGGCCGCCACGGCGTAATGGTCGGAGAGCTGCGGCTGATCGGCGGGGAGGACCCCGAGCCGCCAGCACCGGACCGGGTGCCCGGCGCCGCCGCGCCGGGGCCAGGCGGACAGCACGTAATCGAAGCGCCGATCGGGATACATGGCCGGCGCGGTGAGCGGATTCTGGTTGGACCAGGTGTGGCCGGGAGTCCCGTCGCCGGCGACCTCCCAGGCGTCGTAGAAGACCAGGCCAGGCACCACCGGAGCAGTCCGGCCGGTGAGCATGCGAAGCTCGTCGGCATCCGGCCCGGCATTGAAATCACCGCACACGACGGTGGGATAACGGCGCCGGGTCCGGTCCTGGACGAACCTGGCCAGCTGACGCACCTGCGCCTGCCGCACCGCGCTCCCGTCCAGCGGGTAGTCCAGCATCACCACGAACAGCTGAACGGGCCCGCGCTCACCGTCTAGCAGAGCGAACAGCGCGGTGCCGGCCCCGGATCCGGCCCTGGATTCGCCGTCGCCCGGCAGCGCGCGGCATTCGTGCGAGGTGACCGGCCAGCGCGACACCAGGCCGATCCCGGACGTCCAGTCCTCCTCGCCGCGGTCCCCGGCGAACACGGTGTGCCGGAATCCGAGCCGCTCGGCGACCAGCCCGGGCTGGTTTACATCGCGGTGGGACCAGGACTCCACCAGGCAGACGACATCCGGCGCTGCGGTGACCAGGGCTTCCTCGATTCCGGCCTGCCGCTGCGTCCAGTGGCCGTACCGTCCCCAGACGTTCCAGGTCACGATCCGCATGGTCGTGGGCACGACCGGCCCGTAGGGCTCGTACTGGTTGAAGCTCACCCGACCAGTCTGACGTGGCCACCCGGGAGCCGGGACGGTCAGGGCTACGGACCCGGCGGCTGCGGCGGGACCGTGACCGGCGCCTGGTCGGCCCTGGCCACCAGCGGAGCCATGGCGCAGCCCACCACCATCGGCCGGACGAACTTCGGGGCCTTCGGCAGCACGGTGTGCTCCGCCTGGGCCACCGCGAAGCCCGCTGCCTGGATGGAGTCGAGGGTGGGGCGGTTGCAGTCGCAGCAGACGACCAGCCGGTTGAGCCAGTTCATCCGGTCCTGCAGGCGGGCCAGGGCGGGGTCGTCGGCGCGCAGGTGCTCGATAAACAGGAGCTGACCGCCGGGCCGCAGCACCCGCCGCAGCTCCCGCAGCGCCCGGGGCTGATCATCGACCCCGCACAGGACCAGCGTCGAGACCGCTGTGTCGAAGGTGTGATCGTCGAACGGGAGATCTTCGGCCGGCGCGCGCAGGACACGGGCGGACGGACGGTGCTCACCGACGTTTCGCTCCAACCGCCGCAGCATCGCAGGCTGGGGCTCCGTTATTGTCAGCGAACTCACGTCCGGGCCGTAGCAGGGCAGGCTGGCCCCGGTCCCGCCGCCGATCTCGAGCACGTCGCCGTGGGCGCCGGCAGCAGGTGCTCCCGGAAGACGTGCAGGCCGGCCCGCTCGGCTCCGGCGATCTGGCGGTCGTAGGTCAGGGCGAAGAACGCGGTCCGCAGGCTCACAGGGTCCTCACTTCATCGGGCTGAAGATGGCTCATAGCGGGACCGTAACGAGGGGGGCGGCGGTAGCGCATGAGGCGAACACCCCATCTTCGCGACTGTCGGCCCAGGTCGCCGGCGGTTAAGCTTGGCTGGTTCTCGACGGCGCGCTGGCGGCGATCGCGAACTTCGTGGACCTGAAGTCGCCGTTCACCCTGGGTCATTCGGTGGCGGTCGCGGAGCTGGCCGAGGAGGCCGGGCGGCGGCTGCCGCGCCGCCGGGAGGCGGTGGCCGGCCTGACCGCCCGTGAGGTCGAGGCGCTCATCCTGCTCGCGCGGGGCCTGTCGAACCGGCAGATCGCCGAGCGGCTGGTCATCACGCCGAAGACGGCGGGAAACCACGTCGAGCACATCTACGCCAAGATCGGCGCCTCGAGCCGGGCGGGCGCCGCGATGTTCGCGGTGCAGCACGGCCTGCTCCCCGAGGAGAAAGCGGCCGCGGCCCGCACGCCCCGGTAAGTCCGGCGAAGATGAGGCGATCGCCTCATGTCCGGGCCGCCGCCCGTGGCTAGCGTCGGTGCCACGGCCGGGACACCCGCCGAACGGGTGCCGTATCGCCGGCCCGTCAAGGGAGACACCATGCCCAGGATCAGCAAAGACGGCGCACCGAACGTCCAGGATGCCGGACCGGCCATCGACCGGAGCGGCGACCTGGACGACATCACGGTGAGCTTCGTGACCATCCGGCAGGGGCACTCGCTGGCCCCGCTGCTGCGTGGACTGCCCGGGGACAGCTGCCAGTGCCCACACTGGGGTTACCTGCTGACCGGGACGATCACGGTCAGCTACGCCGACCGCGAGGAGACGTACGAGGCGGGCGACGCCTTCTACATGCGGCCGGGACACGTGCCCGCAGCGACGGCAGACACGGAGTTCATCCAGTTCAGCCCCAGACAGCAGCTCGCCGAGACCCTCGCCGTCATCAAAGCCAACGCCCAGGCGCTCATGCACACCGATAGCTAGTGCCGTATCAGACCGCGTTTGCCCGGTCGCCAATGCGGCGCAGGCGTTTGCTCGCGGGCAGGGCGAAGATGACTCCGGCGCTTACCAGGACGGCTCCGGCCAGGTGGCTCAGGCCGCGGACGGCTCCGGTCAGATGGCTCAGGACTTGAAGTGCCACCCCCGCGCCGGCGACGATCGCGGCCGCAAGCAGCCGCTGCCACGGCCGGGCGTTCATCAGCCAGGCTCGCAGCGCGGCGGTCCCGCGGAGAGATAGCAGCCAGTAGGCCAGGCCCGCGGGAGGACAGACGCACACCAGGATGATCAGCAGGCGCAGGTCCACGGTCCTGCCCGGCCGTGGCGGCTGCTGCCCGGCGTCGGGCAGATCGATGGTGAGATCGCGTAGCTGGGCCCTGGTCCGCGCCGCGTAAGCGGCACCGGCTCGGTCCTCGAGCTCGGCCTGGGTCAGCCGGCCGTCGGCAAAGCTGCGCTGCAGCAGCGCCACGGTCTGCTCCCGTTCAGAGTCGGAGGCCCGGACGGCCAGGCCGGCGTGCTGTGCGGGGGCAGTATTCATGCTGGGCTCCCTGGCGGAGGGTCGGCATCCGGGCGGTCTTGCAGGTCGACGAGCGCCCAGGTCACTCCGGTCAAAGTTCCGTCGGCACCGGGATCGGCGAACCGGGCGGCGAGCTGCTCGATATGGCCGCGCAGCTCGGCCAGCGCCTGATCGTTGAGCCGCACCGCGCCGCGGTGCAGGTTGACCTCCCGCCGACGGCCCGCCCGCTCGGCCTGGTAGGCCGCGGTGATGTCCATCGCGGTGGCCTGCAGCATCGATCCGAGGAGCGCGGCGGTTTCCTCCGGGTCGGCGTCGTCGCCGGGCGGCTCGGTCTCCGCGGGCGCGTACACCCGCTCGACCTTGCCGCGGGCCAGCGGCCGGTATTCGGCAACCTCGATCAGCCCGGCCTGCTCCAGCTGGCCGAGGTGGTAGTAGAGGCGGTCAGCGGGTAGTCCGGCGCAGTCGGCTAGCTGCCGCGCTGACCGGGGCGCCTCGAATAGCCACCCCAGGAGCCGGACGCGCAGCGGGTCAGCCAGCGCCTTGTGCACACTATGCCAGGTCTTGCGCGGCGCGCCCGTCCGGGACCGGCCCGACTCTGCCGAACCATCCTCCATTCATCGGAATTTATTACAATAAACTGCGCCCGTCAACTGCCACGCCACACGCGGATCATTCATTCCGGCGCTCGTCCCGGCCCCGGCTGACCGCGCAGCCGGCGGCGACGCGCGCACCACTGACCGTTCCGAAATCTTGATCAGAACGGACCGTGGTGCGCGCGGCCGCCCTACTGACGACGGGTGCTTCGTCAGGTCGTGCCTGGCTCGGCACACGAGGGGCCAGGTGAGGTGGCGTTCGCCGGCCGCCGCCGGAAGGCGGTCAGCCAGAGGGCAGCCGGACGGGCCAGGTAGTAGGCGGGCGTGCCGGCGGATCGGGTCCGGGTAGTCATCGGGTGCTCCAAGGGGTTAGGTACTTCGGGATCAGGTAGCGGAGGTAGGCGAACACCGGGATCGGCTTGGCGCCCGGCCGACCGTAGCGGGCGGCCAGGTCGAGGTCGAAGTCGGGCGCCCGGCGGTAGCCCAGGCGCTCGTACAAGGCGATG
>Ga0187809_10001463_pt1 | contig 10942 bp, 8 predicted proteins | sample NC_wetland_sal_i_8_FD_132415 | JGI IMG/M metagenome (GOLD analysis project Ga0187809, IMG submission 132415) | Wetland sediment microbial communities from Neuse River Estuary, North Carolina, USA - ASW_4 | ecosystem: Environmental > Aquatic > Freshwater > Wetlands > Sediment | place: USA: North... | reverse complement strand
GACGTAAATTCACCTCTTCCCGCCACCATGGACCGGAGTGCGACCGCGATCAGCCAGCAGGCGCAGTTGGCCGCCGCGCTCGCGAGGCTGACCGACCTGCGCACCCGGTACACGGACAGCCATCCGGAGGTGATCAGCCAGAAGCGACTTGTCGCACGGCTCAGATCCGAAAAGATCGAGGATCTCACCGGAAATGGAAGCATCTCAAATCCTTCCTATACCATGCTGCTGTCGAAGCTGGCGGACACTGAGACCGAGGTCGCCACCTACCGGAACCGGCTCGAGGAAGCGAAGAAGCAGCTGGATCGGGCGAAGGGCACCGCAAAATCGGCCATCAGCTTGCAGCGAGAATATGAAAACATAGATCGTGATTACCAGGTCTTGCAGAAGAACTATCAAGAACTGGTGGCGCGTCGTGAATCCGCGAAGATCACGCAGGCAGCAGGCGATCAGCACGGATCATTCGCCTTCAGGGTCATTTCGCCGCCGGCGAGACCCGACCGCCCGATCGCCCCCAACCGTTTCCTCCTGGCTGCCGTCGTTCTGGTCGCGGGAATCGGGGCCGGGGCGGGCCTCGCCTTCGCACTGGGTTATCTCTCCGGAACATTCGTGAACCTGCAGCAACTAAAGGAAGCGATCGATCTCCCGATCCTCGGTGTCGTCACGACCGTCTACACCGCCGCGGACGCCTCGACCGCACGTCGTTCGAACCTCGTCTTCGCGACCGGTGTGGGCATTCTGATGATCGGCTGCATGGCTGTGCTTTATCGTTTCCATGCTCCCTTGGCAGGAGTCAGAGGTCCGGTACTATGAGCGACCCGTCGTCTCGTCTGAACCTGATCGCGCGGGCGATGCAGCGCGAAGCTTTGGCCCGTGAGGGCATCGGACCGGCCCAGGTCGCCGAACCGGAGCGGGCTGGTGCGGAAACGGCGCAGGCGGGCCGAGCCGCGCAGCAGCCCCCAGCTGGTCCGGCATCGTCGATCAGGGCCGATGTCGTCGAACCCCTGCAGTTGCGGAAAGCCCAGCCGATTCGGCTCGACAGGGCAAAGCTCGCCGCATCGCGGATCAGTTCTCCCGAGAACATGCAGTCAGTGACGTACAACGAGTTTCGGTCGCTCAAGCGTAAATTGATCCCGATGACCGCGGCTCCCGAGACGGGCGCCATGACGCATAATCTGGTGATGATCACCAGCGCGCTGCCCGGTGAAGGAAAGACGTTCACGGCGATGAACCTGGCTATTGCTCTGGCGGCCGAGCCGAACCTCAACGTCATTCTTGTGGATGCCGACTTCGCACGAAGCTCGATCGCGGGTTACTTCCAGCCATCGGAGGGGCAGGGCCTTTTGGAACTGTTGACGAGTGAACGCCAGCGGCTCGATGAATTGCTGCATCCCTGCGTGGACTTACCGCAACTCCACGTTCTCTTCAGCGGCGCCAGGCATGATTCCACTCCGGAACTGCTCGCAAGCCACGGCATGGAGGAACTCTGCGCGGCGTTGTCCAAGCAATTCCCGGAAAGCATCGTGCTGTTCGACACTCCCCCTGTGCTGGCCGCCTCCGAGGCGACGGCGATGGCGGCCCATGTGCACCATGTCTTGATGGTGGTCGCCGCGGGACGTTCGGAACGAAGTCAGGTCGAAGCGGCTCTGACGGAAGTGTCGCGTTGCGCCAGTATGGCGGTCGTATTCAATCGATCGCCGCAATGGGAGCGTCCTCTGAACTACACGTATTCGTACCCGTACGCGTTTGCGCCGGAGAGGCCCGAACGCGCGTAGCAAAGGTGCGACGAGACATCCAGGACGAAAATCGATGTATACGGAGTTCTACCGATTGAAGGGCGAGCCGTTCATGCTCACGCCCGACCACCAGTTCTATTTCGAAAGCAGGGTTCACGCGCAGGCGATGGCTCATCTGATGTACGGCCTCAAGCGCGGTGAGGGGTTCATCGTCATAACAGGAGAAGTCGGGGCGGGAAAGACGACGATCATTCGGCGCCTTTGTGCGAATATCGGAGCGGGCGACATCGTCGCCGCCCATGTCGTCACGACCCTCCTGAGTGGGAGCGAACTTCTCCGGATGGTGTGCTCGAATTTCGGAATTGCGGATGTTCCTGAGGAAAAGGACGCCGTCATTCGCCGCCTTCAGGCCTTCTTCGAGCAGATCGGCCGCGCCGGCCGCAAGGCACTTCTCGTCGTCGATGAGGCCCAGAACCTCTCGGCGGAGTCGCTTGAGGAGCTGCGAATGCTGTCGAACTTCCAGGTTGGAAGCACCTCTCCCTGTCAGATATTTCTGGTCGGGCAGCCACAATTCCGCAGGGTGCTGTCCAATCCCGATCTCGAGCAGCTTCGACAGCGTGTAATCGCCTCCTATCACCTGGGCGGATTGAGCCCGGATGAATGCGGTGACTATGTGCTTCATCGGCTGACGCGGGTAGGCTGGGCGAACGACCCCGTATTCAGGCCGGACGCATTGCAGGCGGTGTTCCAGCACACCGGCGGCATTCCACGTCAAATCAACAACCTTTGTAATCGCCTTCTTCTGCTGGGTTTTCTGGACAACGTCCACGAATTCAGTGGCGAGGAAGTGGCGCGTGTGGCCGCGGACATGGCTGAGGAGACAGGGCCCCTCCAGGCCGTCGTATCGAACGAGTTCGCAGGCCTCACAGTCGGACGGGATCACACGGCGTTCGCGGAACGCCTCGAGAACGTCGAGCACCGGCTCGAGCTCCATGAGAAGTCCATTTCCCGTATCTACCAAGGGTTTCGCCAGACTGCATTGGCGCTGGCCGATGTCGTCCTTGGACCGGGGCGTAACCGTGCCGGTTGACGCGCATCTCGAGCCGGATCCCAGGGCGGACGCGAATGTACTCATCGGGGAGTGGCGATCGCGTCCAGTCCCGACAGTCGATGCGACCGCAAACGCCTTCACGATAGACGTGGAAGACTACTTCCAGGTCGAGGCGTTCTTCGATTCCATCGACCGCAAGAATTGGAGCGACTACCAGCCGCGTGTCGAAGCAAACGTCGATCGAATCCTCGCGATTCTCGCGGATGCCGGGGCGCGCGCGACCTTTTTCACCTTGGGTTGGGTCGCAGAGCGCCACCCGCGCGTCGTGCGGTCGATTGTGGACATGGGGCACGAGCTCGCGTCCCACGGTTCCGATCACTATCGCGCCGACGGTCAGACCCGGGCCGAGTTCGTTGCGGACGTGAGGCGAGCGAAGACCGTGCTCGAAGACCTCGGCGGGTGCGAAGTCAAAGGCTATCGCGCGCCCAGCTTTTCCGTTTCGCGTCGTAATCTGTGGGTCATGGAGGCGCTCGCCGAGGCGGGTTATCGTTACAGTTCGAGCACGTACCCCATCGTGCACGACAATTACGGCATCCCCGAGGGACCGCGTTTTCCGTTTCACCCGTTGCGCGATCATGAATTCATGGAAATCCCGGTCACATCCGTCCGCGTCTTCGGACGGAACTGGCCTTGCGGAGGAGGCGGATATTTTCGTTTGATGCCGTATGCCCTTTCACGAATGGCGCTGGCTCGCGTGAATCGCGAAGGCAAGCCGTGCGTGTTTTACGTCCATCCCTGGGAGCTGGATCCGGAGCAGCCGCGCATTGCCGGAGCGAAATTGAAGTCGCGCGTGCGGCATTACATGAACCTGGACAGGACGCAGCCGCGGCTTGCCAGGTTATTGCGCTCTTTTCGCTGGCGTCGGATGGACGAAATTTTCCTCGCCAAGGCTGAAGTGGCGCCATGAACATACTCTTCCTCTGCCACCGCATTCCCTACCCGCCCGACAAGGGGGAGAAGATCCGTGCGTACCACATGCTCTCACATCTCGCGCGGAGGCATACCATCCATTTGGGGGCTTTCGTGGAAGACCCGGCGGAGATGCGGCATGCGGCCCGATTGCGGGAAATGCTTGGAGGTGAGTGTCACCTCGTGCCGCTCGGCGCGGCTGCGCGTCTGAATATGGCGGCGGGTTTTGCACGCGGCGCGTCACTATCGGCTTCGTATTTCGGAAGCCGAACGCTCGCGCGCTGGACGGAACGCACATTGCGCACCCGAAACGTCGATTCGGCGATCGTCTACAGCTCCGCGATGGCGCCCTATCTGCTTCGGCAGCGTGCGTTCGACCCGCGGCGCGTCATCTTCGATATGGTGGATCTCGATTCGGATAAGTGGCGCCAGTATGCCGCCGATGCGTCTGGTCCGATCGCCTGGGTGTATCGCCGCGAAATGCGGACGCTTTTAGCCCTGGAGCGCGAAGCTGCCGCCAAATTCGGCGCGACGCTGCTGGTATCGCCGCATGAAGTCGACACCTTCCTCAAGGTGGCACCTGGTGTGCGTGAGAGCCTTTGGAGCGTTCCCAATGGGGTCGACCTGAATTTCTTTTCCGCCGAACGCTCATATCCAAGACCCTTCGGAAATGACGAGGGGGCCATCGTGATGACCGGTACGATGGATTATCGTCCGAACGTGGAAGGCGCTCTCTGGTTCGCCCGGTCGGTGCTTCCGCTGATCAGGGCGCGAAAGCCGAAGGCGAAATTTTATGTGGTGGGTGCTCGCCCGAACAGGGACGTCAGCGCTCTTGCCAGTGACAGTATCGTAGTGACCGGACAGGTCGAGGATGTTCGACCGTATCTCGCGCATGCACGGGTGGTGGTCGCGCCCCTGAAGCTCGCCCGAGGGGTGCAGAACAAGGTGCTGGAGGGCATGGCGATGTCAAGGCCGGTCGTCGCGACGACGCCTGCGGTGCAGGCTCTCGATGTCGCGTCGGGCGACGAACTATTGGTCGCGGACGATCCCGGGAAATTCGCCGACTGCGTCGTCGACGCGATGGTTACGCCTTTCCCGATCGCAGATAATGGGCGGCGTTACGTCGAAAGACATCACCAGTGGTCGGTGAATCTCGGGACGCTAGACCGGCTTCTCAATGCGGTGCAACGGCGAGACCGGATTGAACCGCCATTTGGGTCTGCGAGGGCTGCAGAGTGAACTCCGCCGACACGGGTGCCGTGCGCATGCCGGCGAACGAGATCGCGGCTCTTCCGGCCGATCACCGGCTGGTCTGGGCGACGCACCTCGCCGTCCTGAGTGCGCTCGTATCCCTCCTGGTCTGGCTTAACCTGCGCGCGATCGGAAATGCGATCGAGGTGTGGTGGATTTCTCCCACCTTCTCCCATTGCTTCCTCATCATTCCGATATCCGGATTTCTGATCTTTCGCCGGCGCCGAGATCTGGCCTCAGTCGCCCCGTCGTCATATCCGATAGCCTTGGCGCTTGGGCTTCCCCTCATTCTCTTCTCGATCGCGGGCAGGCTCGCCGACATCAATGAGTTCGAGCAGTTCGCGTTCGTCGCGATTCTGCAGGTGCTGATCGTCGCCGTGCTGGGGCCGAGGGTATACCGAAAAATCCTTTTTCCCTGCCTTTTCCTCTTCTTCCTCGTCCCGACCGGCGATTATCTCATCGACCCGTTGCAGCGGTTCACGACCTATTTTGTATCGTCCGGGCTGTCTGTTCTGGGCATTCCACACTTCACTGAGGGGAACATAATCAAGCTGAGCAACGGCATCTTCGAAGTCGCCGAAGCATGCGCTGGACTTCGCTTCCTCATCGCGACGATCGCTATCGGGACTCTTTTCTCCTGGCTGACGTACCGCGAATGGCGGAAGGCCGTTCTGTTTCTCTTTGCCTGCTTCACGCTTCCGGTCGTCGCGAACGGATTCCGCGCGCTCGGCATTGTCCTGATTGCGCATTGGAGCGATAACCGGCTGGCAGTGGGCGTCGACCATATCGTCTACGGCTGGGGCTTTCTGGTCGCGGTGTTGCTGGTCCTGATGTTGATTGGCGGACACTATGCAGACCCCAGCCCGCGAACGCAGATTTCGGGACCATCGACGGAAGCATTCCTTCGCCCGGTGCACCTGGTCGTGACGTCTGCACTATCCGCACTCCTCGTCTTGTTGGCGCCCACCTTTCTGTCGTGGAACCTTGGCGGACCATCCGGATTCGACGCATCGGTGTTCTCCAGGCCCCTCACGTTCGCGGGCTGGCAGGAGGCGATGCCTTCAAGTGGATGGGCTCCCGATTACGTGACGCCCGACGGGCGGCTGGCGTTCGCCATTCACGCCTCGCAGTCGTCCCCGCTGGATGTCGATGTCTTCGTGGACTATTACGCCGGGAAGAGTGGAAGCCGGAAACTCCTCAGCGCCGGCAACAAGATAGCTCCGGAAGCCGTTTGGCATACGGTTTCGGAAGGCACCGCCAAGACGGCTTTCGACGGTCGGGACATGGCCGTTCGGGAAACGGTGATCAGTTCGGGCGGACTGATGCGAATTGTCTGGTGGACGTATTGGACGGCAGGTCGATTTACGGCCAGTGCTCGTGTCGTCAAGCTTGAGATGTTCCGCAACGTGTTCTCACGGAACGGCGGCGCCGCGCTCTTGGCCCTTTCGACGCCCGCAGAGGGCGATCTGGGCGAGGCCCGCGCGCGCCTCGATCGCGCGTTCAGGGTACTTGCGGGCATTGCCACCCGGCTTCAGCGGGCATCGGGCAGCTGACATGTGCGGCATCACTGGCTGGTTCGATTTCAAAGGGCGCAGGCCGCCCGACCGAGCGCTGGCCCGAGCGATGAACGATGCCATCCGGCACCGCGGCCCGGACGGCGAGGGGTTTCACTTCGAGCCCGGCATCGCTCTCGGGCACCGCAGGCTGGCGATCATCGATCTGCAGACGGGCAGCCAACCGATGTTCACGGAGGGTGGCCGCGTCGCGATCGTATTCAACGGCGAGATCTACAATTATCGCGAGTTGCGGGAGACCCTTAAGGAGCTCGGACACGGCTTTGCGACGCGGTCGGATACGGAAGTTATCCTGCGTGCGTGGATGCACTGGGGAAGCAAGTGTGTCGAGCGACTACACGGAATGTTCGCGTTCGCGCTTTGGGACAGCAGGGATCAGGTGCTTTTCCTGGCCCGCGATCGGCTCGGCGAGAAACCTCTTCATTACGCGTCTTTGCCAGATGGCAGCCTGATCTTCGGCTCCGAATTGAAGGCCCTTGCCGTCCATCCGGCGATGCCCCGGAAGATCGATCCGTGCGCGCTGCAGGATTATTTCACATTTGGCTATATCAATGACCCGCGTACGATCTACGAAGGTGTCAAGAAGCTTGAGGCAGGTCACACTCTCACATGGACTCGTGGCGGAACCCCCGTCATTGAGAGTTACTGGACGCCCAGGCCGAGCGGCAGCTTTCGCGGCGGATTGGAAGAGGCTGCCGGCGAATTGCGCGAACGGCTCGGGGCCGCCGTCAAATCGCAACTCGTGGCCGACGTTCCGGTTGGCTCATTCCTGTCGGGCGGAGTCGATTCAAGTGCCGTGACCACGATGATGGCGCGTTCCGTCCCGGAAAGCGTCGAGTGTTTCACCATCGGATTCGAGGAGCCCCGTTTCGACGAGCGAGCCTATGCGGCATCCGTGGCCGAACGCTACGGGCTCCGGCAGTCAATCGAAACCGTCAAAAGCGACGATATGGAATCAGTGGCCGCACTGCCGGCTATTTTCGACGAGCCGTTCGGTGACAGTTCGGCTCTTCCGACCTACCGCCTCGCCAAGCTCGCGAGGAGAAGTGTCAAGGTCGCCCTGTCCGGCGACGGAGGCGACGAGCTCTTTGCGGGATACCTGCGCTACCTGTTTCACGGCCGGGAGGAGGCGCTGCGCGCGTGGGTACCGGGCGCGCTGAGAAAGCCGCTGTTCGGGTCGCTTGCGCGGGTCTATCCACAACTCGACTGGGCGCCCCGGATTTTCCGCGCAAGGCAGACTTTTCGAGAGCTCAGCTGCGACACAGCCGAAGGCTATCTCCATAATGTGAGCATCATGGATGACGAGTCGCGGGGGCGGCTCTTCTCGCCTCGGCAGAGGGCGATGCTGGGCGGATATCATCCCGTCGACACCATTGCCCGTCATATGCGCATGGCGCCAGGAGACGACGCGGTCGCGGTGGCGCAGTATGTCGACCTCAAGACATGGCTCGTGGGTGACATCCTCACCAAGGTAGATCGGACCGCCATGGCGTGCAGTCTCGAGGTTCGGGTACCGATGCTCGATCCCGAGTTCGTGGAATGGACGCTGGGGCTTCCGACCAGCTTGAAGCTCACTGGCGGCGAGGGGAAGGTCGTGCTCAAGCGCGCCCTCGAACCCCTGCTCCCGATGGATGTGCTGTACCGTCGCAAGCAGGGTTTCTCGATTCCGCTGGCGGAATGGTTCCGCCGCGGATTCGGCGATGATTTCGCACGTTCGCTGGCAAGGCGCCGCGAACAGTTGTCCGAGTACTTCGACATGGCCGAAGTCGAAGACATGCTCACGCGACATCGAAGAGGATCGCGGGACTTCAGCCGGCCCCTTTGGTTACTGTGGATGTTCTCCGGTTTCATCGAGCAAAACGCGGTGTGAGTGGGGCAAGATGCAGGGCATTTATTATCTACTTTCCATCGTTGCTGTTTTCGTCGTGTTCGTATGGTACATCCGCAACGAGGGGCTGGCCGACGGCGTGCGGACGCGCGGATGGCTCGCCATCAAAGAGACGGACACCGACCAGCCTGAAAAGCCGAAGCAGCGATGGCGACACAGGCGAGAGCTCTAGGCGAGCCGCCTGTCTCACCGACGTGCAGACCGGCCGACGAAGTTCTCGATTGTCGCCATACCGCGTTTGCACGAGCGGAGCGTGATCCGCTACGGCCGCTTTCGACGGGAGACCGAAGGGTGAGCCTCCGTCGGCAACGTATCAGCAAACGAGCGCCATGCATCGGAGCGCACGTGTTCCGAAAAATCCGCCGACGCACGATCGCTCTCGAATTGCCGACCGAGAGCGGGCGCCGCGCGGTTACGTGTGGATGTGGAGCGGGCGACAGGACCCGTATCTTCACCGGGGACGGTGCTGCTCTGCCTTGAGCTACGCCTGCGTCCTCTTATCTCATGTCTAGCATCTGAATTCGTCGTGTCGATGATCCGCTGTCCGTAACCTTACCGTCTCAAGACGAGGGACGTCGGCGGACTAAGGCGGTCTACGGCCTTTGAGCAGCATGAACCGCGGAGGGGTCCTATCCTTCGACGCTCGGTCCGTACCTGCAAGGATACGAGGACCCACGGCGACCCAATGCTGCTCGTAAGCCGACGCGCTTGCCGAATTGTTGCATTAAGGTTTTCGTCGAGCTCGGATGGCTCGATGACGATCGGTCATTTATGCAATGCGGGCACGCTCTCGTGCCGGGGGGTGAACACGCCGGGCTTTTGCGGATCGTCTGCAAAGAGGGTGTCGGCGCAGAGGTGTCGGGCACGACACGTCGCGTGATGCGGGGTCGGGGCGACAAAGGCGCTGATTTGAAGTCCGACGACGACCAGTTTATACGTGCGCTGGAGACACGCTGAAAATGACGAACGATAGATCCCTGCAGCTCCTGGACATATCCCGCTGCCGATGTGGCTCCGAGATGACCCTGAAGTCGATCGAGCGGCGTTCGTCTGCTGTCGAAGTTCGGATATTTGCGTGTGGAGAGTGCGTCCGCGAGTTGCGGGTGCACATCTCCAGCGTCGAGCCCGCGGACGGTCGTCGGGTCGCTACCGGACTATGAGCGATTTTCCGGCCTCGCTGTCATGCTTCGCGCGCGTCGACGGCGACGTAGGTTTTCTGCTCTAACGCTAACGTTAACGACGCGTTTTGATACTGCGGATTTTCGATCTGGTTATTGTGATGGAGGTGGAATGCTTCCGCATTTCTGGCAAATCCAGGGACGACAAGTCATGTGGTGCAATTTGCGTATTCTTCTCTCCGCGGGGAGCGTCGCGCTCATCGGCGCGATGCTATCGACTCCGGCTGAGGCGTCCTTCATTCTCCAGGACACGTACTACGGCGGCGTCGATACTTGGAATTACCCGAGTGATGTGATCGGCGATCCGAACACGTTCGACATAACGAGCGCGACGATTGGACGGGTCAATAACGGCAACACCCTGCAAATAACCATCAACACCAATTTCGCAGGCAAGCCAGGTACGGCGGCGGCTGACGGCACGGGGTACGGCGCCTTGTTCATCACCCCCGGGCTGGCGGCCTGGACTCCGCAAGGGACGGGCCCTGGCTATTACACCGATACCTATCAGCCGGGCGATTGGACATACGCTGCTACCATTCCTCTCGATCCGAATACGAGCTCGGGCTCGGGCGGTCTGTACCTCACGAGTGGCGGAAGCATCGTGATGTCGCATGTCGCCAGTTACTATCAGACCTATCCCCTCGACCCGTCCTCGCCGTACTACTTTCGCGCCGATCAGGCGGTACAGTTCACGCCGGGCGCTCTACAGACCGCCGAAGCGGGCACGAGCGAAAGCTGGGCCATCGGCAATGACGCCATCACCTTCTTCATCAACGACAATGGCTTGCTCGGCGATGATTTCGCGCTCTCCTGGGCGATGACGTGTGCCAATGATGTGATCCAGGGCCAGGTCGATTTGCCTCCGCAGTCCCGCATAGACGTTCCTGAACCGTCGACATGGTCTGTTTTGCTTGCGGGCCTTTTGTTCGCCGCGTACGGTCGAACGCGGCATCGCGGCACGCGAAGTGCGCTCGCCGGCTTGTCGTGATACCTGCCGGAACCCGATTTGATCAAGTGCGGAGAAGTCAATGCGCGTTGCCATGATCGGCACCGGCTATGTCGGGCTTGTGTCGGGTGCCTGTTTCGCGGATTTCGGCCATGAGGTGACCTGCGTCGACAAGGACCGGTCCAAAATCGATGCGCTGGAGCGCGGCGTCATGCCGATCTTCGAGCCAGGGCTCGACGCGCTCGTCGCCAGCAACGTGCGCGCCGGCCGCCTGAAGTTCACCACCGAGCTGAAGCCCGCGGTGGCGGAGGCCGACGCGGTGTTCATCGCCGTCGGCACGCCGTCG
>Ga0187809_10001462_pt1 | contig 10943 bp, 9 predicted proteins | sample NC_wetland_sal_i_8_FD_132415 | JGI IMG/M metagenome (GOLD analysis project Ga0187809, IMG submission 132415) | Wetland sediment microbial communities from Neuse River Estuary, North Carolina, USA - ASW_4 | ecosystem: Environmental > Aquatic > Freshwater > Wetlands > Sediment | place: USA: North... | reverse complement strand
TATGCGCCTTCCGAAGTGATCGATCTCGCCGGCGAAGATTTGAGCCGCGAGCAGGAAGCGCGCTTCACCATGCTCGAGACGCTCGCCGATCACGACGACGCGCTGATGGAGCAATTGCTCGATGACATCCAGCCGCCGCGCGACAAGGTGTTTGACGATCTCGCCAAGGAATTGCGCGACCGCATCGTCTGTCCGGTCCTGCTCGGCTGCGCGACGCGCTCGAACGGCGTGCTGCGGCTCCTCAAGGCGCTGCGGCATGAAGCCCCAAGCGTGGGGGAGACGACGCAGCGGCTCGGCCTGAAGGCCAGCGGCGAAGCGGCCGCCATCGTGCTCAAGACGTTCCACACCACGCATGGCGGCAAGATGTCGGTGTCGCGCGTGCTCGCAGGCCAGATCGGCGACGGCACGATCCTGTCGGCGGCCGAAGGCGAGGCGGGCCGCGTCTCCGGCGTGTTCAAGACGATGGGCCAGCAGTTCGAGAAGCGCGGCGCGGCGGTCGCGGGCGACACTGTCGCGCTCGGCAAGCTCGATGGCGCGAAGACAGGCGCGACGCTCTCGGCCGGCAAGCAGCCGCCGGCCCCGCTCGTCGAACTGCACCCGACGCCGCCGGTGCTGGCGATGGCGGTGCAGGCACGGGAGCGCAAGGACGACGTCAAGCTCGGCGTCGCCTTCACCAAGCTTACCGAGGAAGATCCCTCGCTCGTCGTCGTGCACAACGCCGAGAGCCATGACGTGGTGATCTGGGGGCAGGGCGAGATGCACCTGCGCGTCGCCACCGAGCGGCTCGCCGACCGCTTCGCGGTGCCGGTCGTGTCACGGCCGCCGACGGTCGGCTACCGCGAGACCATCCGCAAGCCGGTCTCGATCCGGGGCCGTCACAAGAAGCAGTCGGGCGGCCACGGCCAGTTCGGCGATGTTGTCGTCGAGATCAAGCCGATGCCGCGCGGCGCGGGCTTCACGTTCGAGGACCGCATCACCGGCGGCGTAGTGCCGCGCAACTATATCCCCGCGGTCGAGGAGGGCGTCGTGGACGGCCTTACGCATGGGCCGTTGGGCTTCCCCGTGGTCGATTTGCAGGTCGCGCTGGTCGACGGCTCCTATCATAGCGTCGACTCCTCGGACCAGGCGTTCCGCACCGCCGGCCGCATCGCCATGAGCGACGGCCTGCCGCAATGCCAGCCGGTCCTGCTCGAGCCGATCCACGAGGTCGAGATTGTTTGCCCGAACGAGTGCACCGCCAAGATCAACGCCATCCTGTCCGGACGGCGCGGCCAGATCCTCGGCTTCGATACGCGCGAGGGCTGGGACGGCTGGGACACGGTGCGCGCGCAGATGCCGGAGTCCGAGATCGGCGACCTCATCATCGAGGTGCGCTCGGCGACCGCCGGCGTCGGCTCGTTCAGGTTCAAGTTCGATCACATGGCCGAATTGACCGGCCGCACCGCCGACCAGATCGTCGCGGCGCGCCGCGCGGCGGAATAGAGAAGCCCGAGGGCGGCCCGCGTGGCGTCCTGCTCGTGAGCGAGCGCCGCCGCCTCGGCGTGCTATCGCAGGTTCCTCTCGCGTAACCGTGACTTGCCGGTGAAATACCGCCACAGTAGGTCTCGGGGATCGAGGGGAGCATATCGCAATGCCGAACAGCCGCCGTCCGTGGGACTTGCCGCAGCGTCTGGCCACGCCCAAGCACCTGGTGTTCAACCGCCGCGCGGTCCTCATCGGCGGCGCCAGTTCGCTGGCCGCTATTCCCGGCGCGGCGCTGGCGCAGCGCGTCGGCGACCTCGACAAGATTCCCGATCCGAGCGCCGGCCTTTATCCCGCCAAGCGCAACGAGACCTACAAGCTCGACCGGCCGATCACCGACGCCAAGATCAACGAGAACTACAACAACTTCTACGAATACGGCACGTCGAAGGACGTGGCCGCCGCCGCGCAGCAGCTTCAGATCAGGCCGTGGACGATCAAGATCGACGGCATGGTCGAGAAGCCGATCGAGATCGGCATCGACGAATTGATGAAGGCGATGACGCTCGAGGAGCGCACCTACCGCCATCGCTGTGTCGAGGCGTGGAGCATGGCGATCGCGTGGTCCGGCTTCCCGTTCAAGAAGCTCGTCGACTTCGCGAAGCCGCTCGGCTCGGCGAAATACGTCGAGATGCAGACGTTCCTCGATCCGAAGATGGCGCCGGGCCAGCGCGCGCGCTGGTATCCGTGGCCCTACGTCGAAGGTCTGACCATGGCCGAGGCGACCAACGATCTCGCCTTCCTCGCCACCGGCGCTTACGGGCATCCGCTGGCGAAGACGATGGGCGCGCCGCTGCGGCTCGCCGTGCCGTGGAAGTACGGCTTCAAGTCGATCAAGTCGATCGTGCGCTTCTCGTTCGTCGAGAAGCGGCCGGTCGGCATGTGGGAGAAGCTCCAGGCGTCCGAATACGGCTTCTGGGCCAACGTCAATCCGGACGTGCCGCATCCGCGCTGGAGCCAGGCCAGCGAAGAGGTCATCGGCACCGGCGAGCGCCGGCCGACGCAACTTTATAACGGCTACGGCGAATACGTGGCCGATTTGTATAAAGGTCTCGAGAAGGAACGCCTCTGGGCCTGATTGTGCGCTGCGGTGTCGAGTTCCGCGGCGAAGCGCGCGGAAACGTGAACGGCCGCCCTCTGCCCGCGTGATACGCTTTGCGCATTCGTGGCTCGTGGGCATGATTCCGGAGCCGGCGAAGACGACCCACGACTCCGAAGTTCATGATCGCCACGGCCACCTGGGCACAGACCTCAGGGAGAGATCGCCATGGCCACTTCGAACGTGCTTGTCGGCGCCGCCGCCGCGCCGCAACGCATCACCATTCGCCGCATCGGCGTCGCCGATCTGAAGGACGCGCTGCGCCGCGGCCTCGACGATTTCCTCGCAATGCCGACGCACGCCATTTTCCTGTGCCTGGTCTATCCGGTGATCGGCCTCGTGCTCGCGCGGCTCGCCTTCGGCTATTCGGTGCTGCCGCTCGTCTATCCGCTCGCCAGCGGCTTCGCGCTGGTCGGGCCGTTCGCCGCGCTCGGCCTCTACGAGATGAGCCGTCGCCGCGAAGCGGGACTCGACGTCTCGGCGACGCATGCCTTCGACATCGTGCAGTCGTCCTCGATCGGCGCCATCAGCGCACTGGGCATCCTGTTTCTCGTGATCTTCGGCGTCTGGATGGCGGTCGCCAATGCGATCTACGTCGCCGACTTCGGCTATGCGCCGCCGGCCTCGTTCGGCGCGTTCCTGCACGACGTGCTCACCACGTCCGCCGGCTGGAACCTGATCGTGCTCGGCAATCTGGTCGGGCTCGTCTTCGCTGCGGTGGTGCTGACCATCGGCGTCATTTCGTTCCCGATGCTGGTCGACCGCGACGTCGGCGCGGCGGTCGCGCTGAAGACGTCGATCGAGGCGGTGATCGAGAACCCGTTGACCATGGCGGTCTGGGGCCTGATCGTCGCGGCGCTTCTGGTGATCGGCTCGATCCCGGCCTTCCTCGGCCTCACGGTCGTGCTGCCTGTGCTCGGCCACGCGACCTGGCACCTCTATCGGCGCACGGTCGACGCCGAAGGCACTCCGCGGCCGGAGGTGACGCCGCGGCCGCATCGCGACCGCTCCGGCGCCGATTTCCCGATCAACCTGCTGCCGTGGCGGCGCTGAATGGCGGAAGGCCGGTCAGGTTTCCACCTCGCCGGCCTCCGCCTCCGCCAATGTCGAACGCCAGTCGCGCTTCTTGAGCACGAAGGAGATCGCGGCGAGCGTCAGCAGCAGCGCGCTCACCGCGAACAGGCCGAGCGAGATCGGCCGCGACAGGAAGATGAAGTAGTCGCCGTTCGACATGATCAGCGACTGGCGCAGGCTCTGCTCCAGAATCGGCGCGATGACGAGCCCGAGCACCAGCGGCGCCGGGTCGAACTCGAACTTGCGCAGCGCGTAGCCGAGCACGCCCATGATCAGCATGATCCAGACGTCGATGATCGAGTTGTTCGTCTCGTAGACGCCGATGATGCAGAACATGATGATCATCGGATAGAGGTAGGCGTAAGGGATCCGCAGCACGGTCACGAACAGGCTGACCAGCGGCAGGTTCAGCGCCAAGAGCATGATGTTGCCGACATACATCGAGGCGACGAAGCCCCAGAACACGTCCGGGTGCTCGTTGACCAAAGTCGGGCCGACCGAGACGCCGTGGATCATCAGAGCGCCGATCAGCACCGCGGTGATGGGCGAGGTCGGGATGCCGAGCGCGAGCAGCGGCACAAACGCGCCTGTCGAGGCGGCGTTGTTCGCCGTCTCGGGCCCGGCGACGCCGGCGACCGCGCCCTTGCCGAATTGCTCGGGACTCCGCGAGAGCCGCCGCTCGAGCGCGTAGGAGAGGAAGCTCGAGATGATGTGCGCCGAGCCCGGGATGATGCCGATGATGAAGCCGAGCAAAGTGCCGCGCGTGATCGGCATGGCGGCCTCGCGCCACTCCTGTCGCGTCGGCAACAGTTCCCGCAGCTTCGGAGCCATCACGTTCTTGACGGCGTCGGCGCTCGGCGTCGCCAGGATTTCGCCGAGGCCGAACAGGCCGACCGCGACTGGGACGATGCCGATGCCGTCGCCGAGCTCGGCGAGATTGAAGCTGTAGCGGAAGTCGCCGGTCAGGTTGTCGATGCCGATCATGCCGAGCATCAGGCCGAGCGACGCCATCAGCAGCGTCCGGATCAGCGACGTCGACGACATGTAGGCGAGGAAGATCAGGCCGAGCACGAGCAGGGCCGTGTATTCCGGCGGGCCGAACTTGATGGCGATCGTTGCCAGCGGCGGCGCCACCAACGTCAACACCAACACGCCAAACGTGCCGCCGATCCACGAGCCGACCGCGGCGATGCACAGTGCCGCGCCGGCACGGCCCTTCTGCGCCATGGCGTAGCCGTCGATGCAGGTCATTACCGAGGAGGCTTCGCCCGGGATGCGCATCAGGATCGATGTGGTCGAGCCGCCATATTGCGAGCCGTAATAGATGCCGGCGAGCATGATGATCGCCTGCGTCGCGTTCAGCCCGAAGGTCACCGGCAGCAGGATCGAGATGCCGGCGAGCGGGCCGATGCCGGGTAATACGCCGACCAGCGTGCCGACCAAACAGCCGAGGAACGCGTACCAGGCATTATGCGGCTCGAAGGCGACCGAGAAGCCGAGCAGAAGGCTGTGCAGCGTGGTTTCCACGAAGAATTCCTAGAAGCCTAAGGGCCCGGTCTCGAGCGGCGTCTTGAGCACGTAGACGAACAGCACGTAGGTGACGATGACGACGCCGAGACTGTAGGCCGCCGCCGGCATGACGCCGCGCCGCTCGATGATGACGAGCAGCGCGAACATCATCAGCACGTTCGTCGTGACGAAGCCGAGCCATTCGAACCCGGCGACCGCCAGAGCCGTGATCAACACGACCATGGCTGCGTGCTTGGCGTCGGTCCAGGTCAGCGTCGCGAACGCGCGGCTTTCGCGGGCGCGCAGCATCAGCGTCGCACCGAACAGCATCATCAACACCGACAGGATCCTCGGCATGAAGCCGGCGCCGGGCGAGGACAGGGTCCCGAAGGGCAGGCTGCCGCTGATCGCGATGACCAGAAGCCCGAAGACGATGAACGCCGCGCCCGCGACGTGATCGGCGCGCAGGATCATACCGTGCCTCAGACCTTGCCGATCGCCTGCACCGCCGCCTCGACCCGTTTGGCGTCGACGTCCCAGAACTTGGCGAAGTCGGACTGGTCGAGATAAGCGACCTCGTCGCCGATATTGGCGATCGCCGTCTTGAACTGATCGCTGTTCGCCGCCTTGCGCACGGCCTCGCGCATGACGTCGACATTCGCCTTCGGCGTCTTCACCGGCGCGAACATGCCGACCCAGAGCGAGAATTCGACGTCGTAGCCGAGCTCCTTGAAGGTCGGCACGTCTGGCAAGGAAGCGGCCCGCTTGTCTGAGAAGCAGGCAAGCGCGCGCAGCTTGCCGGCCTTGATCTGGCCGCTTGCCGCGGCGATCGAGGAGGCGAGCGCCTGCGAATTGTTGCCGAGCAGCGCGGTCAGCGCCGGACCGCCGCCATTGGTCGGCAGATGCTTCATCTTCACGCCGGCGGCCTTGAGGAATAGCGCCATCGGCAGATGCAGCGCGCCGTAAAGTCCCGACGACGAGAAGATCAGCTTGTCGGGATTGGCCTTGGCGTCGTCGACCAGCTCCTTCAGCGTCTTGTAAGGCACCTGGTCGTTGACCACGAGCACCATCGGGCCGGACGTCAGCCGCGCGATCGGCGTGAAATCGGCGCGCGTGAACTTCGGCTGGCGGCCGAACAATTTGTCGACTTCGGCAAAGCCCGAGATCGAGACGATGTGGATTAGCAGCGTATAGCCGTCGGGCTTGGCGGTCGCTGCGACCTGCGCGCCAACCTGGCCGGCGGCGCCAGCCTTGGTCTCGATCACGCAGGGCTGCTTCAGGATCGGTTCGAGCAATGCCGCGATCGGGCGGCCGACGACGTCGGCGGCGCCGCCGGGCGGAAACGGATTGATGAAGGTGACGGCGTGCGACGGATAGGCATCGTCGGCGAAACCGGGCCTTGCGGCGAGTGCGGCGGCGGCAGCGGCGCTGCCCGCGATGAAACGGCGGCGATCCATGGCATCCTCCCTAAATGTGCAAGACCTTTACCGGCGTCGCCCCGACGCTTGCGGTCTTGTCGTCATTGAGGGCGATGCTAACTCGCCGCGACGCGTAATCAAGCGCCGTCGATGATTGCGACAGCGCGCGTCCAACCGGCGGAACCGCCTTTCACCTTCACCGGAAAACAGCTCACGGTGAAGCCGGTCGCCGGCAGCGCTTCGAGATTATGAAGTTTCTCGATGTGGCAATAGCCGATCTCGCGGCCGGCGCGGTGACCTTCCCAGATGATTTTCGGATCGTGGTCTTTCATGTAGCGCTGCATCGTGAAGAGGAACGGCGCGTCCCAGCTCCAGCCGTCCGTTCCGGTGACGCGCACACCGCGCTCAAGTAGATACATTGTCGCCTCGCGGCCCATGCCGCAGCCCTTGGCGACATAGTCGGGCTGACCATAGGCGGCGCCGGCGCTGGTGTTCACGACGACGATTTCAAGCGGCGAAAGTGTGTGCCCGATACGCTTGAGCTCGGCCTCGACATCGGCGGCGGTCGCGACATAGCCGTCGGGGAAATGCCGAAAGTCGAGCTTCACGCCCGGCTGATAGCACCAGTCGAGGGGTACCTCGTCGATCGTGGCGGCGCGCTTGCCGTGGTCCATCGTCGAGGCGAAATGGTAGGGCGCATCGAGATGCGTGGTGCAGTGCGTCGACAGCCGCACCCATTCGATGCCCCAGCCTTCGCCGTCCGGCAGGTCTTCCTTTTTCAGACCCGGAAAGAATTTGAGGATGTCGGCGGCGGTGTGTTCGTGATCGAGGTATTCGATCTTCGGCCCGTATCCCGGCGGATCGGCGGCCACGTCATTCTCCAGCGGCACCGAAATATCGACGATCCTGCGCGGCATTGTGCGTCCTTGTCTCAGTTCGATTGCGGCGCATCATCGAAGGGGCGAGCAGGCTCGACAAGCCTGCACCTGCCATCGATGTGGACAGCGTGACGCCCCGGCGCCGCACGCAAGCCGCGAGGGCGAGGGGATTTAGCCCAACTTTTTCGTGGACTTAGAGACTAGCGCGCGGAACCGAAACTCGCTTAAGATGCTGCAAAACGAATTCAAAAGGGAGGAATGAGGATGAATCTTCGAACCATACTGCGGTCATGCGCGTGGGCGACCGGCGTCGCGCTCGCCACCACGGCTGTGCTGGGCTCGAGCCCAGCCAGCGCCCAGGACAAGCCACCGCTCAAGATCGGCTTCTCGATGTCGCTCACCGGCTTCCTGTCGGCGGTCGGCAAGCAGGGCTTGCTCGGCATGGAGATCTGGAAGGACCAGATCAACAAGGAGGGCGGTCTGCTCGGACGCAAGGTCGAGTTCGTCTACTACGACGACAAGAGCGCTCCGCAGGAAGTGCCGGGCATCTACACCAAGCTTCTCGACGTCGACAAAGTCGATGTCGTCGTGTCGGGCTATGCGACCAACGAAGTGGCGCCGGCCATGCCGATCGTCATGCGCAAGGGCAAGACCTTCATCAGCCTGTTCGCGCTCGACGTGAACGCGCAGTTCAAATACCCGAAATACTTCTCGATGCTGCCGACCGGGCAGGAGACGAAGACCTCGTTCACCGAGGGCTACTTCAAGGTGGCCAAGGAAAACGGCATCAAGACGGTCGCGCTGGCCGCCGCCGACGCCGAGTTCTCGCAGAATGCCTGTGACGGCGCGCGCGAGAACGCCAAGAAGGCGGGCATGAAGATCGTCTACGACAAGAGCTACCCGCCCCCGCCGAAGACCACCGACTTCACGCCTGTCGTCCGCGCGCTGCAGGCGGCGAATGCCGATGCGGTCGTGGTCTGCTCCTACCCGGCCGACTCGGTCGGCATGGTGGAGGCGGCGAACGAAGTCGGCCTGAAGCCGAAGATGTTCGGCGGCGCGATGGTCGGCCTTCAGGTGACGGCCTTCAAGGAGAAGCTGAAGGGCAAGCTGAACGGCCTCGTCAATTACGAGACCTGGGTGCCGGACAAGAAGCAGATGTACAAGGGCACCGAGGCGTTCTTCAAGGAGTACCAGGAGCGCGCCAAGGGCGCCGGCGTCGACCCGCTGGGCTACTATCTCGGTGGCTGGGGCTACGCCTATGTCCAGGTGCTCGGCGAGGCGATCAAGGGCGCCAAGTCGATCGATGACGACAAGCTTGCCGCTTACCTGAAAGCGAACAAGTTCGACACGATCATGGGGCCCGTGGCCTTCGGTGCGAAGGGCGAGTGGAAGGAAGGCCGCATGCTCACCGTGCAGTATCACGACATCAAGCCGGACGCCGACATGAAGACCTGGTCCGGCATGAGCTACCAGACGGTGCTGGACCCGAAGAACCTCGAGACGGGCAAGGTCATCTTCCCGTACGAGAAAGCTCACCAGTAAGCGCTGAGATCTCAACGACGAACGGCGCCGTGTGGCGAACACGGCGCCGTTTTTGTTTCTCGTGTCCCGGGCGCAGTGCAGCGCGTCAGCGATGCACTGCTGACCCGGGACCCCGGTTGTCGAGAAAGCTGGGCCCCGGGTCTGCGTCGCACCACTTCGTGATGCGCCGCGCCCGGGGCACGCCGCTCGTTTTACGCCTCGAGCCCGAGATAGAACTGGCGGATCAGGTCGTTGTTGTTGAGCTCTTCGGCCGAGCCGCCCTCGAAAGCGATCTTGCCGTGCACGATGACATAGCCGCGGTCGGCAATACGCACGGCCTGCACGAAGTTCTGCTCGGCCATCAGCACTGTGAGCCGGTAGTGGTCCTTCAGCCGCTTGATCGCGTCGATGGTGCGGGACACCAGCAGTGGCGACAGGCCGACCGACGGTTCGTCGATCAGGAGGATGCGCGGTGCGAGCATCAGCGCGCGCGCCAGCGCCAGCATCTGCTGCTCGCCGCCGCTCATCGAGCCGGCGAGCTGGCTCTTGCGCTCGGCAAGCCGCGGAAAGATCTCGAAGCAGAATTCGAGGTTCGGCTTGATCTGCGCGCGCGCTTTCTGCCGGCTCGCGCCGAGCAACAGGTTCTCCTCGACCGTCTGCCGCGGGAACAGGCGGCGGCCCTCCGGCACCAGCGCGATGCCGAGGTCGACGATCTGCTCGGTCGTCTTGCCGACAAGGTCGTGGGTCTCGCCGTCGATGACGGCGGTGATGCGGCCCTTCTGCGGGCGCACCATGCCCATCATGCACTTCATCAGCGTCGACTTGCCGTTGCCGTTGGTGCCGAGCAGCACCACGGTCTCGCCGTCGCCGACGCGGATCGACACGTCCTCGATCACGCGCACCGCGCCGTAGGCGGCGTCGATGCCCTCGACGGAGATGCTGTTGCCGCTATGTGCCAAGATAGGCTCCCACGACGTCCTTGTCCTTGATCACGTCGTCCGGCTTGCCGTCTGCGATCTTCTTGCCCGAGACCAGCACCGCGAGCCGCTGCGAGAACGCCATCACCGCGCGCATGATGTGCTCGATCATGATGATGGTGATGCCGCGCTCGTTGAGCCGGATCAGCAGCTTGACGATGTCCTCGACCTCCGAATGCGACAGGCCGGCCATCGACTCGTCGGCGATCAAAAGCTTCGGCTCGGCTGCGACCGCGCGGGCGAGCTCAAGCTTGCGCATTTCAACCTGCGTCAAGTCGCGCGGCATCTGCCGCGCCTTGCCGTCAAGCGCGACGAGCGCCAGGAGCTCCATGCAGCGCGCGTCGAGATCGGTCGCGGACAGGTGGTGGCCCGAGCGCGCGCCGACCGTGTAGATCAGCGGCACATGCAGGTTCTCTGCGACGGTCATGCTGGCGAAGGGCCGCGGCAGTTGGAAGCTGCGGGCAAGGCCGAGATGGGTACGCTCGTGCGCGGTGAGCCCGTCGATCTGCGCACCGCCGAAGGTGACCTTGCCGTCCTCATTGCGCAGCGTGCCGCAGATGCAATTGACCAGCGTCGACTTGCCCGAGCCGTTCGGGCCGATGAGGCCGAGCCGCTCGCCTGGCGCCACGTCGAGGTCGACAGCATCGAGCGCGACGAAGCCGCCGAAGCGCTTGCCGAGCTGATCGATCTTCAGGAGCGGCTCGCTCATCGCTTCGCTCCCTTGCCGAACCAGCCCTGCCACAGGCCGACGATGCCCGCCGGCGCCACGATGACGAAACCGATCAGCAACAGGCCGACGAGCAGCAGGTTGACCGCCGACGAGATTGTCACGGTCGCGACCTGCTGCAGCGTGCCGAGCAGAACGGCGCCGATCAGCGGGCCGGCCCAGGACGTGGTGCCGCCGATCATCGGCATGGCAATGGTGTTGACGGCGTAACCGAGATCG
>Ga0187809_10001461_pt1 | contig 10948 bp, 10 predicted proteins | sample NC_wetland_sal_i_8_FD_132415 | JGI IMG/M metagenome (GOLD analysis project Ga0187809, IMG submission 132415) | Wetland sediment microbial communities from Neuse River Estuary, North Carolina, USA - ASW_4 | ecosystem: Environmental > Aquatic > Freshwater > Wetlands > Sediment | place: USA: North... | reverse complement strand
TTCTTTCGCCTCGCGATCGCCCCGGAGCGCGGCTACTTTCTGCCCTTTTTTCCGGAGATAGTCGATCGCTGCTTCAAAATCCCCGTCTGCTTCGGTCAATGCTTTTCGGCAATCCATCATACCGGCTCCCGTCAGCTGTCTTAACTTGTTGATATCTGCAGCGGTAATCGTTGTTGTACTCATTGAATTAATTATTTTATGATCAGATCAGTTATCAATAGGATCCATCCTTCCTGGTGCAGTTCTACCTGCGTCCACCCGGTCCACCCGGCCGTCCCGAGGGGCTGGCGCCCGCCACCCGGCGTTTTTGTGGTCCTCCCGCTGAGCGTCCTTTTCCTCCACTGCTTTTGCGGTGCTCGCGTTCGTCGTCGCTTCCCACTTCGAACTTCATCACTTCCTTGGAGTGGTCATCGGACGATTCGTCCGATTCTTCTTCCTTCTCCGCCTGCCGTTCAGCCAGGCCCTGGGCGATGGCCTCCGTAATATAGTTGGTGACGATGGCGATCGATTTGGTGGCATCGTCATTGGAGGGGATAGCGAATTCAACGCGGTTGGGGTCACAGTTCGTATCGACCATGCCGAACGTCATAATATTCAGCCTTCTTGCCTCTGAAAGGGCGATGTGCTCATGGCCAATGTCCACCAGGAACAATGCGGCGGGCACGCGGCTGATCTGGGCAATACCCCCCAGCACCTTTTCCATCTTGTCCCTGTCGCGGGTCAGGGTAAGCCGTTCTTTTTTCGTGATGCTGTCCAGGGTTCCGTCATTCAGCATTTTTTCGATGCTTTGCATTTTCTTGACGCTCTTGCGGACCGTGTTGAAATTCGTAAGCATGCCTCCCAGCCAGCGTTCGGTCACATAAGGCATGTTGACGCGCCGCGCGGCGTCTGTGACGATCTCCTTGGCCTGCTTTTTCGTGGCCACGAACATGATCTTTTTTCCGCTCTTGGCGATCGATTTCAATGCCGCTGCGGCTTCCTGCATGCCTTCCACGGTCTTGTTCAGATCGATGATATGAATACCCTTTTTTTCAGCGAAGATGTAGGGCAGCATTTTCGGGTTCCATTTCTTTTTCAGGTGACCGAAATGGACGCCGGCTTCCAGAAGTTGCTGTTGCAAAGAAGTATTATTTTCCATTTATATTTTTTTAGGTATGTTATTATATGGGGAAATGAACCATTAACGTTTGCTGAACTGGTAGCTCTTCCTGGCTTTCTTTTTACCGGTCTTTTTGCGCTCGACCGACCTGGGATCCCGCGTGAGCAGCCCCGCGTTTTTCAGGGCCGTGCGATATTCCGGGTTCACCTGCAGCAGGGCCCGTGCAATGCCCAGCTTCACGGCTTCGGCCTGTCCCTTGACGCCGCCACCGGTGGCATTGACCGTAATATCGAACTTGTCCGAAGCTTCGATCGTCTTGAGGGGAGCTTCCACCTGGTTCTGCAGGTAGATCAGGGGAAAATAGGTCTTGTAATCCTTCCCGTTGACGTTGATCCGGCCATCGCCCTTGGAAAGAAAGATCCTCGTAACGGCTTCTTTCCTGCGGCCGATCGCATTTTTCTGTTTTTCCATTATTGTAAATTAGAAAGTTAAAGATTGAGGTTTTTGCGCGGTATGCGGGTGTTCCGCCCCGGCGTATACAAACAGTTTCTTGTACATTTTACGGCCCAGGCGATTCTTGGGAAGCATGCCTTTGATGGCCCGCTCCACGACCACTTCGGGACGCCGCTTCAGCAGGTCGCCGGCGCGTTCTTCCTTTTTCCCTCCCGGGTAGCCGCTATAATTGATGTACATCTTGTCTTCCAGTTTGCTGCCCGTAAATCTTACCTTGTCGCAGTTGGTAACGATCACATAATCCCCGCAATCGACATGGGGTGTGTAATAGGGCTTGGTCTTGCCCCGCAGGACCGCTGCGATTTTTGCACACATGCGACCAACGGTTTGATTAGTACCGTCGACAACGTACCAGTTACGCTGTACGGTAGCCTCGTTCGCATGCTTCGTAGTGAAATGTAACTTGCTCATTTTGTTTTAATAATTGATTAAGAATCGCCGCTATCCCGGCTTTTTTTAAGGACTGCAAAGGTAAGGTGAATTGGTTGAACTGGAACAATTTCGAAGGGTATTTTTTACACGCACCTTTATAATGCGTTGATTTTCATTAATATTTTTGACACTAAAAAATAATGCATCCCGGCTATCGCGCCCGGGAGGCCGACCGTAAAGGCTAAAAATGCCGCAGACTGGCAATTCCCATATATATTTGCAAAAAAGATCCAAGGATGAACGATACGAAATCCACTGCTGTTTACTGGCTGTATTTTTTTATCTCTGCAATCGGGATTACCCTCATGCTCATTTATGTAAGGCCGTACTTCTGGCTGGCCCTTCCCTGGGTTTGTACCTCGCTCTCGAAAGCGCTCAGGATCATGTAATCAGGAGATTATTTCAGTACTTCCGACAGTTTCGCCTGCAGGGCGGGTCCGCGGAGTTCGGTTGCAATGATCCGGCCCTGCGGATCGATCAGAACATTATAGGGAATGGCTTCCACGCCATAGATGGCCGCCGCCTCGCTGTTCCAGTATTTCAGATCGCTCGTCTGTTTCCAGGCCAGCCCGTCGTCCTTGATGGCCTGTAGCCAGTCCGACCTGTCCTTGTCGAGTGACACCCCGACGATCATAAAGTTTTTATCCCTGAACTGCTTCCAGGCTGCCACGACGTTGGGATTTTCCTGCCGGCAGGGTCCGCACCAGCTGGCCCAGAAATCGACCAGGACGAATTTGCCGCGCAGCGAGCTGAGCTTGAATGATTTCCCGTCCACATCGGGCAGCGTGAAATCGGGCGCCATTTTCCCCGGCGCGAGTGCTGCCGGCCCCTCCTCCTTTTTCTGCTGGGAAGCGACGAATTGATCGAGCTGGTGGGCTACTTCTGCCACCGACTGCTCTCCCGGGAACTTTTTTTGAAGGTGCTTTACCAGTCCGATCACGGTGTCCATCCCGAGTTCCTGCGAATAGGTCAGTGCAAATAGCGCCGTTACAGGGCTCGCCGCGGAATCGATATACTGGTAAAGAAAGTTCTTGTAGGATTTGTCCGAGGCATCAAAGACCCCCTGGGCGGTGGTGGCAAGACTGTCGCTGTGCTGCTCCTGGAGCTCGGTCAGGTTATTGTTTTCCCCGATCAGGATGGTATGCAGGGAGTCCAGGTTCATGATGAAACGCATCAGCGAGTTGTTCGCAGGGCTGTTGAATTTTGCGGACTGGAGCGTCGAATCGCCGCCGTCTGCCTGGAAGACGATCTGTGGCTGGTCATTGATGAGCAGGTAGCTGGGATTATTTTCAAGGCGCAGGCGGTAAAGTCCCTGGTTCGGCGCGATGGCCTTCAGCTTGAAATGCCCGGCGCTGATTTTTGCGCTGTCCAGGATCTCCGGCTGGGTACCGCTGAAGGAGATCTGCTCCAGGTAGATCTTCTGATCGGGGACGCTTTTGATGTCCCCGTCGATCATAAAGGTCCCTTTCTTCACAGGCTGGGAGCAGGAGAGCCCGGTTACCACGCAGATCGTCACCCACAGGGCACGCGTTTTCATGGATGGATTCATGTTTGATTTAATTTTTGTGTAAGTATTTTGTGGACGGCCTGCATATCGGCCTTCCCGTGGCTTAATCTTTTTACTTCCCCCGAAAACAGCCCGATCAGGTTTTTTTTACCCTTCCGGTAGGCAGCGACCTTGTCCGGCATGCCGGCGAGCACTTCATCCACCCAAGCTGCCAGCGAGTGCTGATCCTGTTCCTGTATCAGGTTCAATTCCTCGGCTACGGAAAGGGGACTCTTCCCCGGATGTTGTAGCAGCTCCCGGAAGATCCTGGTCGAGGCCATCCCAAAACTGACCTTGCCGCCCGATACCAGCTCCTGGAGATGTACAAGGGTCCGGGGAGTCAGGGGAAGATCCCCGATCGTGGAACCCGATTCATTCAGGTGCGATTTTACAGGCCCGAGCATCCAGTTGGCGAGGGCCTTGTATTCGACCGTGTGTTGAACGGCTTCCTCGTAGTATTCGGCCATCCCGCGATCTTCCGACAGGATCCGGGCATCTGCGACCGGTAACCCATAGGTCCCTGAAAATTTTTGTTCCCATGCCGGGGGAAGTACAGGCAGGGCCCGGCGGACCGAGGCAAGTTTTTCTTCGGTCACCAGGAAGGGGGCAAGATCGGGTTCGGGAAAATAACGGTAGTCATTGGCTTCTTCCTTGTCACGCATGGAAAAGGTGGTGCCCGTTGCCGCATCGAAACTCCTTGTTTGTTGTACGACCGGCTCTTTGCGTTCGGCCAGCTGGGTCAAACGGCCGATCTCAAACTCGATGGCCCGCCTGACGTTTCGGATCGAATTGAGGTTTTTTACCTCGACTTTGGTACCCAGTTTCCTGTCACCGTGCTTCCTGATGGAAACATTAGCGTCGCAGCGGAGGCTGCCCTCTTCCATGTTGCCATCGCATATCCGCAGGTGCCGCACCATTTTCCGGATCTCGGCGAGGCAAACATAGGCTTCTTCGGCGCTGTGCAAATCCGGCTCGGTGACGATCTCCAAAAGGGCAACACCGGCGCGGTTGAGATCGATCCGTGTATACGCGCCGTCGGGATCATGAATGCTTTTTCCCGCATCCTCTTCCAGGTGGATCCGGTTCAGGGCCACCGGCCGCGACACCTCATTGACGGATATCGTCACATGGCCTTTCGTGCAGATCGGGGTCGTATGCTGGGAGACCTGGTATCCTTTGGGAAGGTCCGGGTAAAAGTAGTTTTTCCGGGCAAAATAGTTATAACGGGTGATCTCGCAGCCAAAAGCCAGCCCCAGTTTTATGGCATGATCCACCGCCTCCCTGTTCATGACCGGCAAGGTGCCCGGATGGGCGAGGGAAACGGGGCTGGTTTGCGTGTTGGGAGCCGCTCCGAATGCCGTGCTGTCGCCGCAAAACAGTTTGCTGGCGGTGAGCAACTGGGCGTGAACTTCCAGGCCGATCACCGCCTCGTATTTTTCCGTCAGGGACATGGCTGCGAAGGTATGAAAAGGAACGACGGGCCGGCGACAAGAATTTGTAAAAACAGAAAGACTGCCCCGGGCAGTCTTTCTGTCAGAAACAGGTTGTACCGCAGCATTTAGAGATTGGCCTCATTCAGTTTGCGGGGAATGCTCATTTCAAAATTCATTTCGGCGTTGTTTCGCAGGGCCTTGATCTTGATGGTCTGACCCTCTTCCAGGTGGCCCATTTGTTCCATCACGTCTTCTACCCCTTTCACCTTGTTATTGTTCACCTCGGTAATGACATCTTCCTTTTTCAGGCCTGCCTTGTCAGCCGGCGATCCCTCCTGGACATTCAGCACCTTCACACCGTCGCCGTTTTCCGTATCCTGTATCCTCAGGCCGAGTTTCGGCCGGGAATCGCGGAACGCCAGGTTGAAATCCCTGCTAAAGTTCCGGGAACCGTTCCATTCTTTCGTCATCGGGGGCATATTGAAGTGAAAGGCATCTCCGTTCCAGTCCGGAGCGTTATTTCTGTAGATGAAGGTCCTGTTGTCATTCTTGGTTTCACCCAGTTTGACCTTTACATCATTTTTCCTGTCATTTCTCAGGTAATGCACGCTGATCTGGTCGCCGGGGTTGTAGGATCGCACGATTTTCATGAGATCTTCGGGGGAGGATACGGACTTGTCGTCGATCCGGGTGATCACGTCACCTTTCATAAGTCCCGATTTCTCGGCCACACTTCCTTTTACGACCTCCGATATTTTGGCTCCCTGGTCGGATTTTTCGGAGAGCACACCCAGGAAGGAATGCGGTTTTTCATCACTTTCGATCTTGAACATATCGGCGCCGGGATGCCCCGGCATCATGTTGAAGGCTTGCCCGTCGTCAGACAGGACATCTTTTTCCAGGACGCTCACGTCCCCGTCATGATATTCGGACAATGGTTTCCCATTGACCAGGATACTGTCCCCGTTCACCTCTACGGTCATTTTCTGATCCTTGTCACCATTTTTTCGGATGATGATCTCTTCGTTTTTCTTGACCTGGGGCGCATCCTGGGCAAACAGTTGCGTGGTCGCCAGGGTGCTCGCCAACATCAGTGCCGGTAGTAAAATATTCTTTTTCATTTGTAAAACTTTTTTAAATACGAAATGTTTAGTAGAATAAAGGTAAGGACCTTTTACCGAACTACGAAACCTTTCGGAAATAATCATTTTGCTTTAACAAATGTTTAGAACGTCTGCTGCCTGCAGGACATATACCCGGACGGTGAACCCTTCTACCGTTTCCGTGCCGGTAAATTGCATCCCGATTTTTTCCAATACGCGGATGGAGGCGGCGTTGCCGATATGGGCTTTCGCGGTGATCACGGGCAGGAGCAGGGTTTGAAACGCATACAGAACCGTATACCGGGCCGACTCGGTCATATAGCCCTGGTGCCATTCTGATCGCAGTAACCGGTAGCCGAGGTCGTATTCATCCTTTCCCGGGAGGTATTTGACACCGCACCACCCGATGAAGGCGCCATCGTTTTTCTTATGAACGGCCCAGCGGCCGAGATTCAGAATGTACTGGGGAAGGATGATGTCTTCCAGGAGCCGTGAGGCCTGTTCCAGGTTTTCCAGGACGGGTTCATGGACATACCGCACCACTTCCGGGTCCCGGTTCAACTGGTACACCAGGGGAGCGTCTTCCCGGGTAAAGCGGCGCAGGAACAAACGGGGTGTTTCAAATAGTATCTCCATACCGCTAAAGAAGGGACCTCACCTTTTCGATCACCTGTGGCAGCCGGCTGGTATCCTGGCCGCCCGCGGTGGCGAGTGTTTTCTGACCGCCGCCGCCGCCGCCGATCAGGGGGGCGATGTGTTCCCGGATGATCTTTGCCGCATCGAACTTCCCGTTATTTTCCGGCAGGCCCTCCGCCAGCAGGGCCACTGCGGCCTTGCCATGGGTGCCCGACGCAAGAACGACCACCAGCGGCGCTTTTTTGCCTTTAAGGGCAAAGCAGATTTTTTTCAATGCATCAGCTTCCGCATCCACGACCGCCCCGATAAAGGAGACGCCATTGACCTGTTGCGCTCCCTCCAGCAGTTCCTTTTCCAGCAGTGCCAGGTGCCTGTCCCCTGCTTTTTCCAGTTCCTTGCGAAGCGTGGCATTTTCAGCCAGGAGGGCTTCCACGGAACCGACGACGTCCCGGGGGTTCTTCAGCAGGGCACGCAGCCGGGCGCCATTCTCGAATTCCTTTTCCACCAGGGCGGCGGCCGACGGGCCCCCTACGGCCTCGATCCTTCGAATTCCGGCGCCGACCGCGGTCTCCGCCGTAATCCTGAAAAACCCGATCGCGCCGGTATTGCCCACGTGCGTGCCGCCGCACAGTTCGATGGAATAGGAGGGGTCGATGATGACGACGCGAACCGTGTCGCCGTATTTTTCACCGAAGAGCGCCATCGCTCCCATGGCGATGGCCTCGTCTTTGTTCATCTGACGGATCACGACCGGGATGTTCTCCCGGATTTTTTCATTGACCATCTTCTCGATACCGGCAATCTCCCCTTCCGAAAGCTTGGCAAAATGGGAGAAATCAAAGCGCAGGTGATCCGCGTTCACGAGGCTGCCTTTCTGTTGCACATGCGGTCCAAGGATCTTCCTGAGTGCTGCATGCAGCAAATGGGTGGCGCTGTGATGCACGGCGGTTCGAGCCCGTTTATCCAGGTCGATCCGGGCGGCGATCCCGGCTGAGGGATCCGTTGGTACGGATTCGGTATAATGAAGCACCAGGTTGTTTTCACGACGGGTATCGAGAACGCGGAAGGGTACACCGCCCGCCTCCAGGATCCCTATATCGCCCACCTGGCCACCGCCTTCCGGGTAAAAAGGTGTCCTGTCCAGTACGACCTGGTACAGGTCCCGGCCCTGGGCCCGCGTCTTCCGGTATCTCAGGATATGGCTGTCGGTTTCAAAGGTGTCATACCCGGCAAATTCCGGTTCCCTGGATTCCCGCAACACGATCCAGTCGCCCGTATCCACTGCCGTGGCGGCGCGGGAGCGGTCCTTCTGCCGCTGCATTTCCCGCTGAAAACCCGCCTCGTCAACGGCCAGCCCTTTCTCGGCGGCAATGAGGGCGGTGAGATCCAGCGGGAAGCCGAAAGTGTCGTATAGCTCAAATGCCACGCTGCCGGGCAGTATACCCTCCCGTCCGCCGCCGGAGGATTTTGTTCCCGCTACCTGCGCGTGGTAATGTTCCAGTCGCATCATACCCTTTTCCAGCGTACTCAAAAAATTCTGCTCTTCCTCGAGTACCACCTTCCCTACGAATTCCAGCTGGGCGTGGAGTTCCGGGAAAACATTCCGGAACTGTTCGGCGACGGGACGGACCAGCTTGTAGAGGAGGGGCGCTTTCACGTCCAGGTATGAAAAATAATACCGGACCGCCCTTCGCAGGATGCGCCGGATGACGTATCCGGCTCCCGTGTTGGAAGGCATCTGCCCGTCTGCGATGGTAAAGCAGATGGCCCGGATATGGTCGGCAATGACCCGGAAGGCGACGTCGGTGTTGGTTCCCGAATACCCGTACTTTTTGCCTGCCAGCCGCTCCACTTCCGAAATCGTTCCGGTAAACAGGTCGGTATCGTAGTTGCTTTGCTTTTGCTGCAATACGCGGACCAGGCGTTCGAACCCCATGCCCGTGTCGACATGCCGGGCGGGAAGGGGCTCCAGCGAGCCGTCCTTGCGACGGTTGAACTGGATGAACACAAGGTTCCATATTTCGATCACCTGCGGATGGCCTGCATTGACCAGGGTCTTACCATCGACCTGGTCCCGCTCCGGAGCCGTCCTGGAATCGTAATGGATCTCCGTACAGGGACCGCATGGGCCGGTGTCCCCCATTTCCCAGAAATTGTCTTTTTTGTTGCCCATCAGGATGCGGTCCTGCGGTACCCAGTTCTTCCAGCATGTGACGGCCTCGGCATCCCGTGGCAGTCCTTCCTTTTCATCTCCCTCGAAAACGGTCACATACAGGCGTTGCCGGTCAATCCCGTATACTTCCGTCAGCAATTCCCACGCCCACGCGATCGCCTCTTCCTTGAAATAATCCCCGAAGCTCCAGTTACCCAGCATTTCGAAAAGGGTATGATGATAGGTATCCACGCCGACTTCCTCGAGGTCATTGTGTTTCCCGCTGACCCGGAGGCATTTTTGGGTGTCGGCAATACGCAGTGCGGCAGGTTTCCGGTTGCCGAGGAAGTAGTCCTTGAACTGGTTCATGCCCGCGTTGGTGAAAAGCAGGGTCGGATCGTCCTTGATCACGACCGGGGCGGAAGGGACAATCGTGTGTCCTTTCGATTGGAAGAAATCAAGGAATGCCTGGCGGATCGCTGCGCTTTGCATCATGGCTGTTAAAATTTTGCGGCAGGGCCGCGGTCGTTCCGGTTTTGCAGTTTATGAACCTATCTTTGTCCGTTCATAAAATGCAGGGGCAAAGGTATTTCATTAGGGATTGATCCCGCAGGCGATTGCCTAAAAAATTCTAATCAACCTTTTCCGGACAGTTAATGAAGAAGGTCAAATACTATTATGACACCCAGACACTCCGGTATGAAAAGCTGGTCACGCCGTGGCAGGTAAAACTGTTGCGTTTCCTTTCCTTCATGGCCGCCGCAGTCGTTACGGCTTTCCTCCTCGTGGCACTGGCCTTTCACTTTATCCCTTCTCCACAGGCAAAACTCGCCGAGGCCCGCTACGACCGGCTGAGACAGGATTACCAGTTGCTGTCCGCCCAGGCACAGACCCTGCAGCAGCAAATGGCCGTCCTGGAGAAACGGGATAATGATGTCTACCGCTCCATTTTCGAAGCCAACCCGGTTCCGGACAGCACCCGGGCAAAGATCGCGGCGCAAAGCGACCTGCAGCAAAACGCGGTGTCCGGTGATGACGGACTGGTAACGGGGATATCCCGCACGCTGAACAATATAGCGGCCCGCGTAACCTATGAATTCGCGAGTTACCGGCAGATAGAAAAGCTCATCAGGAACCAGGATAAAAAGCTGTCCTGCATTCCCGCCATCCAGCCGGTCAGTAACCGGGACCTGAACCGCATCGGTTCAGGATTTGGCATGAGGATTGACCCGGTATACGGTACCCCGAAGTTTCACAAGGGGATCGATTTTACAGCGCCCGTGGGCACCCCGGTCTACGCGACAGGCGACGGCGTCGTTGAAGTCGCGGGGGAAACGGGTGACGGTTACGGTATCCACGTGGTAATCAATCATGGCTATGGTTACGAAACCCTGTATGGTCACATGGTGCGGGTGAGGGTATCGAAAGGAGAACAGGTGAAGCGCGGTGAAGTAATCGGCTGGGTGGGAAGCACCGGGAAAAGTACGGGTCCGCACTGTCACTACGAGGTCCACATCAATGGCCAGGAAGTCGACCCTGTGTATTTTTTTTACAGTGATCTCACGCCTGCCCAATTTGACCGAATTTTGAAAATCGCTTCCACGGGAAGTGCAAAAAGTTTTGACTGATGGAAAGGACGCAAATAGCTTTCGAATTTGAAGAGGGAGCATCCCGGAAGGCCGCCGAACAGCCTGGAGGTTCGCCCCCGGGATTACTCGTCCCAAAACCGAAACGGGGCCGGAAAAGCCTGAAGGAAATGAGCGCCCAGGCGACGCGCATCGAGGTGCCCGCGGACGAAGAGCTTTTCAAGAAGCAGTACTATTCCATTGGCGACGTGGCGGCGATGTTCAAGGAAAATACTTCGCTGATCCGGTACTGGGAAAATGAATTCCCGATCCTGAAACCGCGGAAGAACAAGAAGGGCGACCGGTATTTCCGTCCGGAAGACGTAAAGAACCTGAAGATGATCTACCACCTGCTCCGCGAACGAAAGTACACGATCGACGGGGCGAAGGAATTCCTTAAGAACAACAG
>Ga0187809_10001460_pt1 | contig 10956 bp, 10 predicted proteins | sample NC_wetland_sal_i_8_FD_132415 | JGI IMG/M metagenome (GOLD analysis project Ga0187809, IMG submission 132415) | Wetland sediment microbial communities from Neuse River Estuary, North Carolina, USA - ASW_4 | ecosystem: Environmental > Aquatic > Freshwater > Wetlands > Sediment | place: USA: North... | reverse complement strand
TGCTCTATCGCGGCATCGCGCGCTGGTACACCGATGACGGCACGGCCGGCTTCGCCTTCGGGCAGAGCTTCCCCTGGCTCGAATGGCTGACGACGGGCCGCGTCCATGGCGTGCCATTGACCTTCGTCGTCTTCGTTCTGATCGCCATCGTGATGGGCGTCGTACTCCATCGATCCGTCTTCGGGCGGCATCTCTTCGCCGTCGGCCGAAACGAGGAAGCAGCGCTCTATTCCGGCATCAGAAGCCAGTGGGTTATCGCCGCAACCTATATCATTCTCGGCGCGCTCTCCGGCCTCTCGGCGATCTATTTCGCGATGTACACGCGCTCCATCTCGCCCGCGTCGCACGGCACCTTCTACGAGCTTTACGCCATCGCCGCGGCCGTGCTCGGCGGCTGTTCGCTAAGGGGCGGCGAAGGTTCGGTCTTCGGCATCGTCCTCGGCACGATCCTGCTGCAGGTCCTGCAGAATCTCGTTAATCTGCTCGGCATCCCGAGTTCGCTCAATTTCGCGGTGATGGGGGCGGTCATCCTTCTCGGCGTGCTGGCGGACCAGCAATTGGTGAAATACAGATCGCGGCGCGCGGCGCTGCGTTCGCAAAAGGCTCTCGCCGCAGTGGACAAGGCGGCAACTGTGTGATGAACGGTGGTCATGAAAAAAGGGGAAGACCTCCAGAAAGAGCAGCCGGCGGCTAGGACCATACGGTCTCACCAGGGCTTCGGCGTGCTTGGCGCACATCGGCGTTCGCCCACCAAGGGCGCTTTCCAGACCGTGCTGCGCGGCATCGGCCTCGGCATCGTTGCGGGCGAATTCCCCGTCGGCCAGACGCTGCCCGGCAAGGAACTCCTGATGCGGCGTTTCGGCGTTTCCAACACGGCGCTACGCGAGGTGCTGAAAACGCTGGAGGCCAAGGGTATGGTCGCCGCCCGCACCAAGGTCGGCTATTGGGTGCGGGAGCGGGACGCCTGGAATCTTCTCGATGAGGACCTTCTCGGGTGGCAGCTCGAAACCGGGGTGGACAAAGGTTTCATCGGCCGTCTTTTCGAGATGCGCCAATCGATCGAGCCGACGGCGGCGGCGCTTGCCGCGCTTCGCCGTGACGAGGACCATGTCACGCAACTTCACCGGACCGCCGAACGGATGCTGAATGCCGGTCTCGACCGGCAGCACTTCACTGACGCCGATCTCGCTTTCCATCTTCTTGTCATCGAGGCATCCGGAAACCCGATGATGCGCTCTATCGGCGCGCTTATCGGCGCGGCGCTGGCGGCGTCTTTCCGCCTCAGCGCTCCGAGCGACAGCATCGAGGAATTGAACCGCAGCTATCGCCAGCACATGGCGATCGCCGAGGCGATAAAGGCCCGCGAGCCCCAGGCCGCTGCCGATGCGATGATGACCGTCATCGAACAGGGCTGGTCGACAGTGGCGCGCGACACGCAACCGGTCATGGCCACGATCCGCACCCATCTTTCGCCCTGATCGCAGGCACGACGTCCTACCCTGCAGACGGCCGCGTCGTAGCGGCATCTCGCATCGTGCATGAGCAGGCGGCGTCCATATTGGCCGGAACATACTGGATCACAGACCGTTAACGACGCACCTTTGGGACCATGGCCCACGGGGCGCATGCCGACGTCCATCGGGTAGGGAGAGGCAAGCCGTGTCGGTCGAACCGGCCTTAGACGATGCCAATGTCGTGAGACGACCGGGCATGCTGCGGCTGGCCGCAAATCTTTCTGCCTGGATCATGCGGCCGTGGCGCCGATATTCCCTCGCCTCTCAATTTATGGTCGCGGGCGGCCTCGTCGCATTTTTCGCTATGCTTCTCGTGAGCCTTCTGGTGACGACATTGATCGAGCGCGCCGTCACCCGCAGCGCCGCGGCGACGACAGCTCTCTATGTCGATAGCGTCGTCGCTCCGCTCCTTCCGGACATGCAGAAAAGCGTCGTGTTGGACGATGTCGTGCGCCGTGCGCTCGATGAAACCCTCGGCCAGGGCGCCCTGGGCAGCCGGCTTGTGGAAATGCGGCTTTGGGCCCGTGACGGCAGGATTCTCTATGCCAAGGAGAATTCGCTGATCGGCCAACGCTTCGAGATCACGTCCGACCTCGCCCGCGCTTTTGCCGGCCAAATGGTCGCCAATTACGGGCACTATGACATCCTCGACCCGAATGCCGCGCCCCCCTCCGGGCCGCTGCTCGAAATCTATAATCCCATCCTGCAGCCCTGGTCGGGCGAGGTCGTGGCGGTACTGGAGTTCTACGAGAGGGCGGACGATCTTCAGGCGGCGCTTGCAGGCGCACGGCTGAAGAGCTGGCTCGCGGTCGCGGCCGTGACAGCGCTCTTCTTTCTGCTGCTCAGCGCTATCGTCCTGCGCGGCAGCCGTACGATCGACCGGCAGGCAGGCGATCTTGCCGCGCGCGTTTCGGAATTGACCGACCTTCTCGAACAGAACCGGGCGCTTCATGCGCGGGTGCGGCGGGCGACCCAGCGGGTTACGTCGCTGAATGAAAGCTATTTGCGACGGCTCGGCGCCGATCTCCATGACGGCCCGGCCCAGCTGATCGCGCTTGCTTCGCTCCGTCTCGACAGCGAGGCTCTGCTCGCGGAAGGCGCGGCTCGCAAAACGCGTGAAGGCGAAGTCGAGCAGATCCGGACTTCTCTTGGCGAGGCGCTACAGGAAATACGAACGCTTTGTCATGGTCTCGTCCTGCCGCATATCGAAACCTCGAGCTTTCGCGGGGTGGTCTCGCATGCCATCGACGCGTACGAGCAGCGGACCGGCTCAAGGGTGGAGCGCCTCATAGATGATGTGGATGTCTCCATGCCGCTGTCGCAGCGGATTTGCGTCTATCGCTTTCTGCAGGAGGCGTTGAACAATGGCTACCGCCATTGCCGGCAAGCCCGTCAGTCCGTCGTCATTGAACGCCGCGGGATGGAGCTGCACATCTCGGTCTCCGATGACGGGCCTGGATTCGATCCCAATGAGATAAAGGCCGGCAGCATCGGTATCGCGGGCATGCGCGAGCGGGTCGAAAGCCTCGGCGGATCGTTTGATTTGCACACCTCCCCTGCCGGTACGAAACTGGCGATGATGCTCGATATCGAGGAGATCAACGAATCATGAGTTCCGCGGTGAGGATCGCTGTGATCGACGACCACCCTCTCTTCAGGGAGGGAGTGATCCGCAGCTTGACGGAAACCGGGCGGTTCACGGTAGTCGGGGAAGGCGGTTCGAGCATGGATGCGGTTCGGATCGCGGCGGAAGCGCGGCCGGACATTCTCCTGATCGATCTGTCCATGCCCGGTGAGGGACTGAGCGCGATCGCCCCGATCCGGACGCACGATCCCAATATGCGCATCGTCGTACTCACCGTATCGGAGGCGGCGGAAGATGTCGCGGTCGCGCTGAATGGCGGTGTCAATGGCTATGTGCTGAAAGGCGTCGGCTCCCGCGCACTGACGGAGATCCTTGTCGCCGTCGCGAATGGGGAAACCTATGTCACGCCGACACTGTCGGCCCGCCTTCTCTCGCACCTTTCATCGGACAAGCGTTCTCCAATCGTGACGGACCCGATCCACAGCCTGACCAGCCGGGAACGCGAGGTGCTGGATCTGGTCGCCCAAGGCCTCAGCAACAAGGAGATCGCCATCAGGCTGGATCTGCATGAGAAAACGATAAAACACCACATGACAGCCATCCTCGCCAAACTGAGGGCCAGCAATCGAACCGAGGCGGCAATGAAGCTTCACGCCTCCTCAACCCGGAGCCATGTCTCAGGGTGAAAGTGCGTATGGAAAGGCCGGTCCCCTCCGGCCTGCGAAGCAGCCGGCCGCTGGAGCAATTTAAGCGAAAGTGTGTAGCGGTTTCGCGTTCGGAATTGCGTAAAAACAATGAGATAGAGCATTTTTGCGATTCGGAGAAAAGCGGAAATGCTCTAACGAGTGGATCGGAGCCGTAAAACGTCGCCGATCGTCGCTCGGCGGCGGACGATCAACCGGCCTTTTGCGTCGCGCATCTCATAACGGCCGCCGGTAACGCGCTCACTCATGCCGTTGGCGTGGACCACCTTGGCGTAGCTCGTCGGGCTCGCTGGTTTTGCATTGCTGGGCGCCGCCGATGACGCCGATATGCCGCCCTTACCGTTTCCGCTGTTGCCAGCGCCGCCACCATTGCCGTTGCCGTTGCCATTGCCGTTACCATTTCCGCCGCCGTTTCCCCCTCCATTGCCGCCGCCATTGCCCCCGCCGTTCCCGCCGCCATTGCCGTTCCCCCCGCCGTTGCCGCCACCGTTGCCGTTCCCTCCGCCATTGCCGTTTCCTGCCGTCGCGATCAGGATGAAGGGGTTTGCGGTGGTGGCGGCGATTCCCAGCACCGCTGCTCCAAGCAGTCGCGCGACTATCGTTCGCCGAGGAACTCTCATGCCGTAAGGCTCTTCTCCGCAAAGGCTTGCTCGCAATCTGCAATGAGCCAAGGTCGCTTGGCCAGTGCGCGGTATGAAAAAAATAGCCCGTCAGACACGAGGACTGACGGGCATCAGCGCAGGAAGGGACGATACTACGCCGATCTCAATGAAGCCCGTCACCGTCGAAGGACGGCGCCGTCTGTGAAGATCCCGAAGCCCACAAGATGAGCCATCCATGCGACGAGCTTGATGAGGGTTTCATGTGCTTCCGTGAGCGATTTCAATCGTGTCGCAACAATCGCCGGGCGCAAGCAAGTGTTCCCGCCTTCTTGCCCGTGCGGACCAATGCGCATGTCGTTTCGGACTAAGGTCTGGCATGCATGCGGGATTGGGTCCGGCCGGCCCGGTCCGACCGGCCGACGCATGAGGGACCCGCACGAGGCCTGCTTATCAGAACGCGAACGGCTCGACCTTAATCCTTCGCCCCAAGGTGAAGGCGTCCGCGACATGGATCATCGGCGAGAGATCGACATCGCTTTGGCCGGCGGCGATCAATTCCGCGAAGCGGCGATAGATGCCGGCATATTCGCGGTTCGGTTGCTTGACCACGCTTTTACCCTCGATCGCAAGCGCGGCGCCGCCGCGGGACAGCGTCATGCTGCCGCCTTCCGCTTCAACGGCGATATCCCAGGTTTGCGGCCCTTCCTGGCGCCAGTCGAATTCGGCGATGACTTCCGCCCCCTGCGGATCGCGGAATTCGAGCGACGCCGCGATCGGCGTGTCCCGGCCTTCCGGAAACGCCAATGTCGCGGAGGCGAGATGGACCGCCCGGGGGTAGATGGCCGTCAGCACCGAGAGGGCGTTGATGCCTGGGTCAAAGACGCCGAGACCGCCGGCTTCCCATATCCATTCCTGGCCGGGATGCCATCTCCTGACATCTTCCTTCCACGTGACGACGACCCGCCGGATTTCCTTTCCCGCCAGCCACTCGCGCGCCTTCGGCACGGCGGCGGCAAAACGGGAGTGCCACGTCGCGAAGAGCGTACAGCCCTTCTCCGTAGCAAGCCGCTCCAACTCATGGACCTCGCTCAATGTCGCTCCCGGAGGCTTTTCGAGCAGCACATGCTTGCGCGCGGCAAGCGCTTCGGCGCCATAGGCGAACCGCGCCTGCGGCGGCATGCAAAGCGCGACCGAGTCGATATCCGGCCTGGCGGAGAACAGGCTGGCAAGATCATGATACGAATCGATCCCCTCCACCGTGCCATGGCGGCTGACGGTAGCGGCCAGGACGAAATCACGGTCGCCCTCAATCGAAGGGATGTGCTGGTCCCGGGCGATCTTTCCGATGCCTACGAGCGCGATCCGGTGAGGATTGTCCGTCATCCCATTTCACCTACGGCCTGCCGCAATATCCATTGATATGATTATTGGCGATGATCTTTCATCCCCGATAATCGCAAAAAGCGCAAGCCGCCAATGAAACGCGGCGTCTTTTCAGCCCAACAGCCCGTCAAGGGCGGGCAGCCCGGCGATGGCCGATATGGCGATGAGAACGAAGCAGGCCCTGCGGAACGTCCGTTCGCTGGCGAAGCCGAAAAGATGGCTTCCTGCCGCGAGACCGAGCGCATAACAGGGCGCAGCGAGAGCCGCGATCACGATCACCTCCCATCCGATCAACCCTCCCGCCAGATAGCTGATGAAGGAAAAGACCGACGAGATGGCGAAATACAGGATGACGTTCGACCGGACGATCTTGCCTTCATGTCCTCCGCCCAGCCAGTAAGCTGCGACCGGTGGGCCTCCGAGTTGCGCCGCGCCTGAGAAGAGGCCGGCGATCAGACCGACGCCTGCCGTATATTTCGCTGTTGGCCGCCCGTGATAGCGCCAGCCGGAGATCAGAAAGACGAGAAGGAGCAACACGACGCCGCAAATCGCCCAGCGCAGGATGACGGAAGGCGTCCAGGCAAGGATCGCGGCGCCGATCGGAACGCCCAGCACGGCGCCGGCGGCCATTGTGGCGACCTCCCTGCGGTCGGCAAACCGCCAGGCATTGGGGAGCATAGCTGTCGTAAGCACCATGTCGACCAGCAGCAGGATCGGGGAGGCCTCCTTCGGGCCGATCGCAGCGCTGGCTAGGGGAATGAAGATCAGCGCCGCGCCGAAACCCGCGAAGCCGCGAACGAGCGCCGCGAAAAATGCGGCGCCCAGGATAAAGACGATGCTGCCGAAATTCTCGATGATCATTAGGAATAGTCCGGGGCCAGGAACGCGGTGGCGGACCAGCCGCACTACCCGCCGCCTCTGCAACGCTTAAACGCCGCGCCCCCGTTTCGCTAGAACCAGCATGCGGCGCGGGAGTATCACAGCAAAGCGTCGGGCGGCAGATGTACACGCCGGGATTTTATGGCGTTTAGACCTTTGCACAGGACAATCTGGGGAAACGAAGCTTTCGGATTGGAGCGAAGAAAACTTGGTGGAGCTGAGGGGGATCGAACCCCTGACCTCATCATTGCGAACGATGCGCTCTCCCAGCTGAGCTACAGCCCCGTCCACCAGTCGAGCCGCATTTACGTGCGCACCCCATCACCTGTCAAGCGGGGGCGCTGGTCCAGGCGCATGATCGGGATGGGGTTCTTGGTACGGAGGGTAACGAAAGGCGGTGTGACAGGGATTTGGTTGCACCATCACTATGCTTTGCCCCAGCCACGGCTTTTCGCTTGTTCAAGGCCAAAATCCGGCTCGCTTCACGCCGGAAACCTGATAATCAGCAGCTTCCGATCGGCATGGAATCCTTGTTCAGAAAGCTGTTCCGGCCTTTGCCGGACATGGGGTCTTCTTATGGCTGGAATTGCCGCCCTGGGCGTCGCTTACATCCTGTCTCAGTTTTATCGTTCCTTCATGGCGGTGCTGACCCCGGCCCTGTCGCTCCAGCTTGGCGCCACCAAGGCGGAACTGTCTCTGGCCTCGGGCGCCTGGTTTGCAGCGTTCGCGCTACTCCAGTTCCCGATCGGTGTCTGGCTGGACAGATATGGGCCCAAACGTACGGTGGCGGTCATCCTGGCGCTGTGCGGCGGCGGCGGGGCGCTCGTTTTCGCGCTCGCCACGGCGCCATGGATGATCGTGGTTGCGATGGCGCTTCTGGGCGCCGGCTGCGCGCCGGTGCTGATGGCCGCGATGTTCATCTTCGCGCATTCCTATCCGCCGGCGCGGCTCGCCGTCATGACCTCGTGGATGATCGCCTTCGGCTCCGCCGGCAATGTAGCGGGCACGTCGCCGCTCGCCGCGGCCGCGCAAGCCTTCGGCTGGCGCAATGTCATGCTGGCGCTCGCCGCCGTCTCGCTTGTCACCGGCCTCGCCCTGATGGCGCTGGTGCGAGACCCCGAGATCGAGAGGCATCCGCACGCGCGCGCCGGTTTCTACGGCTTCGTCGAGGCGCTGCAACTCAGGAAATTGTGGCCAATTTTCCCTCTGGTTGGCATGAACTATGCGCCTTCCGTCGGCATTCTTGGCCTCTGGTCCGGCCCTTATCTCGCCGATGTTTACGGCGCCAACTCGCTGCTGATCGGCCACGTGACGCTGTTCATGGCCATTGCGGTGGTGACGGGTTCTTTCGTCTACGGACCGCTCGATACGATCTTCGGCACGCGCAAATGGGTGGTGGCCATCGGCAATGCCGGCTCGGTCCTCGTCGTCGGCTATCTTGCGCTATTTCCGCAAAGCGGCGTCGTCGGTGTTACCGCCGCGCTCGTGCTGATCGGGCTGTTCGGCGCCAGCTACGCTCTGATCATGACACACGCGCGCGCCTATCTGCCGCCGCATCTGATGGGCCGTGGGATTACCCTGCTGAACTTCTTCTCCATGGGGACAGTCGGGATAATGCAATTTCTCACCGGCGCCGTCGCCACGGCGGCGACGACGCCCGGCAAGCCGGTGGTGGCCTATTCGGCGTTGTTCGGCTTCTATGCCCTCACGCTCGGGGCAGCCGTTTTCATCTATCTCTTCTCGCAGGATGCGCCGCCGGAGAGCGGTGCGGCAAAGACGGCACGCGCGCACCGGCGTTGATCCGCAGCGCGCAACCGGGGCATATCGGGACCTTCATGCGCTATGCGTCCTGAACGACGTTCGAGCGAGCAGCATTCCGCTGAAGCGGTGTAAGCGCGCCTGTTGCATCGCGCCCGATGCGCCGTTCGAGCAGGGGCCCTCCTTGCCGCCTTTGCCCTGCGGGCTTGCCCGGCTCCGGCGCAATGTTTACATGTCGCGGGGTTTATCCGGAGGCGTGAATGCTCGCTCTTATTCGAACCATCGATCTGGCGCTTTATCTCTATTGGCTGATCATCATAGGCGCGGCGATTTTTTCCTGGCTTTACGCGTTCAACGTCGTCAATCCACGCAATCAATTCGTCGGCATGGTTGGCGATTTCCTTTTCCGCGCGACGGAACCAGCCCTGAGGCCGATCCGCCGGTTCATCCCGGATCTCGGCGGCATCGATATTTCCCCCATCATCCTCCTGCTTATCATCTACTTTATCCGGCAATTGCTCTGGACGACTGTCGCGCCGGCCCTTCTCTAGAGATGGCGCAGAAGAAGGCGCATGAAGTCGATGCTTGGCTCGCCAGACCCGAGCCCTCCAGACAGATTGTCCTGATCTACGGTCCGGACCGGGGCCTTGTTTCCGAGCGGGTCCGGCAATTCACGCTGGCGACCGGGCTCCCGCTTGACGATCCGTTTTCGGTCATTCGGCTCGACGCGCCCGAACTCGACCAGTCGCCCGGAAGGTTGGAGAGCGAGGCGAGAACCGTGCCGATGTTCGCCGGAAGGCGCCTGCTCTGGATCGGGAACGCCGGCCCACAGAAGGCGCTCGTGGAGGATCTGAAACGACTGATCCAGTCCCCCGCGGAAGACACGCTTATCCTCATCGAAGCCGGCGATCTCAAGAAGGGAAGCCTTCTTCGCGCGTCTGTCGAAAGCGCCGATAACGCCATGGCGCTGCCCTGCTATGCCGACGACCTGCGCTCGATCGAATCGCTGATCGACCAGGAACTGGGGCGGGAAGGATTGAGGATTTCGCTCGAGGCTCGCGAGGCCCTAAAGGCAAGCTTGGGCGGAGACAGGCTCGCCAGCCGGGGCGAGATCGGAAAGCTTGCCCTCTATGCGCTCGACAAGGGCCAGATCGACCTCGACGATGTCAGGGCCGTCATCGGCGATGTCGGCGCCGTATCTGCGGACGATGTGATCGATGCCGTTCTGGGCGGTAACCGGCGACGGTTCGAAACTTCATTTTCGCGCTATGTGTCGGCCGGTTCGCCGCCTTTCATCCTGCTGAACGCCGGAATGCGGCAGTTCCAGGCCCTGCAGATCATGAAGGGCGCGATGGAAGAAGGCGGGAAATCCGCCGCCGCGGCGGTCGCCTCCGCGCGCCCGCCTGTCTTTTTCGCCCGCCGCGGGCTCGTCGAGGGCGTTCTGAAAAACTGGGCTCCGGAAACCCTGGAACGGACACTCGCCCTGCTCCAGCGCGCCGTGTTGCAATCACGCCAGACGCCGGCGCTTGCGATTGCGATCACGCGCCAGGCGCTGTTGTCGGTCCTGGCCGCCGGTGGAAGACGTTAGCCGGCTCCGAGATCGTGAGCCGGCTATTGTTTCAGCCTTCGGCAAAGCTCGTCCAACTGGTCGAGGGTACGATAGGCGATACGAAGCTCTCCCCCCTTCTGGTGGTGCGTGATAGCCACCTTAAGGCCCGTGGAGTCCGATAGAAGCTTCTCCAGCGCCATCGTATCCGCGTCCTTTTCGGGTGGCTCCCGTCTTTTCGCCGGCTGGCCCTCCGGCTCCTGGGCAAGAGCCTCCGCCTGCCGCACGGACAGGCCGCCGTCGACGATGCGCCGCGCTAATTTTTCCGGATTTTCGGCCGTAACAAGCGTTCGAGCATGCCCCGCCGAAAGAGCTCCGCCGGCCAGCATGGTCCTAACGCTCTCCGGCAGCCGAAGCAGCCGAAGCGTATTGGCGACATGGCTGCGGCTTTTGCCGATCACCTGCCCCAGATCGGCTTGGCTATATCCGTGCTCGTCAATCAGCTGCTGATAGCCGAGCGCCTCCTCTAAAGGGTTGAGGTCGGCCCTCTGCACATTCTCGACGATCGCCAGTTCGAGCGCGATGCGATCGCTGACGTCGCGAACGATGACAGGAACTTCGGTAAGGCCCGCTTTTTGTGCGGCGCGCCAGCGCCTTTCGCCGGCAATGATCTCGTAGCGGCTGCCATTCTCGATAGGCCTCACAACGACCGGCTGCACGACGCCATGCTCGCGAATGGATTGCGATAAATCGTCCAATTCTCCTTCCGCGAAATGGCGGCGCGGATTACGGGGGTTGGGGCTGATCAAGTCGATCGGCACATTGCGGTCGGACGCGACCGGCTTCGCCGCGCGCTCAGCCGGTTTGTCGATCTCGCCGATCAGCGCGGCCAGGCCGCGACCGAGCCTTCTGCGTGACAGATCATCGTTCATAGCGCATCACTCCGATTTCGCTACGCGGCCCGAAGCCGGCGCTCGCGGCGGAT
>Ga0187809_10001459_pt1 | contig 10958 bp, 8 predicted proteins | sample NC_wetland_sal_i_8_FD_132415 | JGI IMG/M metagenome (GOLD analysis project Ga0187809, IMG submission 132415) | Wetland sediment microbial communities from Neuse River Estuary, North Carolina, USA - ASW_4 | ecosystem: Environmental > Aquatic > Freshwater > Wetlands > Sediment | place: USA: North... | reverse complement strand
GCACCACGTAGAAGTCGATATCCGCCTCGGTGCGGCCGGCCAGCGGCGTGCGCACGCCGGGCATCAGCTTGCAGGGGCGCAGGTTGACGTACTGGTCGAAGCCGCGGCGGATCGGGATCAGCAGCCCCCAGAGGGAAATGTGGTCCGGCACCCCCGGCCAGCCGACAGCGCCGAGCAGGATGGAGTCCGACTCGCGGAGCTGGTCCAGGCCGTCGGGCGGCATCATGGCGCCGGTCTTCTGGTAGGTCTCGCAGGACCAGTCGTAATGCTTGTACGCCAGATCGAAACCGAAGCGGCGCGCGGCGGCGTCCAGTACCTTCAGGCTTTCAGGCACCGTCTCCTTGCCGATGCCGTCGCCGGGGAGAACCGCGATGCGGTGGGTGCGCGCCATGGGACTGGTTCCTTCATCTGCCGTCGGTTATCAGTTGCCCGGTCAGATAGAGGACTTGCGAGCGATGGCCAAGCCAGCCCCTGCCATGCCGAAGACGACCGTGAGCGAGTGGGACCGCGACGCCGCGCTGACCACTGCCCGCATGCTGCTGGAGATCAAGGCGATCAATTTCCGCCCGGAGGAGCCGTACACCTTCACCTCCGGCTGGAAATCCCCGGTTTATATCGACTGCCGGCGGATCATCTATTTCCCCCGGGTGCGCTCGAAGATCTGCGAACTGGGCGTGGACAAGATCCACCGCCACGTCGGCTACGAGACGATCGAGGCGGTGGCCGGCGGCGAAACAGCGGGCATCCCCTTCGCCGCCTGGATTGCCGACCGGATGGCGGCGCCGATGGCCTATGTGCGCAAGCAGCAGAAAGGCTTCGGCCGGCGCTCGCTGATCGAGGGCGACGTGCCGGAGGGCAAGCGCACCCTGCTGGTGGAGGATTTGACCACCGACGGCGGCTCGAAAATCCGCTTCGCCCAGGCGCTGCGCGACGCGGGGGCGATCGTCAACCACACCTTCGTGGTGTTCTTCTACGGCGTGTTCCCCGGCGCGTTCGAGACGTTGGCGCGGATGGACATCCAGCTGCACCACCTTTGCACGTGGTGGGACGTGCTGGAGGCGTGCGGCGACCGCCCGTATTTCTCCGACTCCGCGCTGTCGGAGGTGCGCAAATTCCTGGAGGACCCGGTGGCGTGGTCGGCCGCGCATGGCGGCGTGGCCTCGGCCGAGGAGGCCGCGGCGAAGCGGGTGGCGGCGGAAGCCTAGCAGGCAGGCTCCGCATATCGGCACGGTGCCGCTTCAGGACGCCGGCCAGCACGCCTTGCGGATTCTGGTGATCGGTCCTGCGGCGCAGACGCTGGATGATGGCGAGTCCGCCGCCGTCGCCTATGCCGCGGAGCACGGCATCCACCCGGCGATCGACGAACGCTATGGCCCTGCGCCTGTGCGCGAGCAGGTTCCCGCAACTGCCGCCGTGCAGGCTTCACCCCACAACCGCAACCAAACGTAACAGCCGCCCCACCGCCCCTTCCCGCGGCGCCCTTCAGGCGCGACAATCCTTGCCATGCCGCAATCCCGCGCCGAACCGGCCCGTCCCGCCCGGAGCAAAAAACCAGCGATCCCCGCCACCAGCCCGCGTACCCGCCTCACCGCGGTGATCGTCGCCTGCGCGCTGCTGATGCAGAACCTGGACTCCACCATCATCGCCACCGCGCTGCCCACCATGGCGCAGGCCTATGGCATTGCTCCGGTGCGGATGAACGTGGCGCTGACGTCCTACCTGCTCAGCCTGGCGGTGTTCATCCCGGCCAGCGGCTGGATGGCCGACCGCTTCGGCACCCGCACCATCTTCCGCGCCGCCATCGCGGTGTTCACCATCGGCTCCGTACTGTGCGGCCGGGCGGACAGCCTGGTGTTCCTGGTGGCCGCCCGCATCCTGCAGGGGATCGGCGGCGCCATGATGGTGCCGGTCGGCCGGCTGGTGATGCTGCGCACCACCCCGCGGTCGGAGCTGGTGGCCGCCATGGCCTGGCTCACCACCCCCGCCCTGATCGGCCCGGTGCTCGGCCCGCCGGTGGGCGGCTTCATCGTCACCTATTTCAACTGGCGCTGGATCTTCGACATCAACGTGCCGATCGGCATCGTCGGCATCATCCTGGTCAGCCTGTTCGTGCAGGAGGTCCGGGAACCGCCGCGCGGCAGCTTCGACGGGATGGGCCTGGTGCTGTGCGGCCTGTCGCTGTCAGGCCTGATGTTCGGCCTTGAAACCGTTGGCCGCGGGGTCGTCCCGCCGCTGGTCACCGCCACCCTGCTCGCCACCGGCGTGTTCGGCGGCCTGGGCTACGTGCTTCACGCACGCCGGCATGCCGCACCGCTGCTGGACTTTTCCCTGCTGAAACTGCCCTGCTTCGGCGTGGCCTTCACCGCGATGATGCTGTTCCGCACCGGCATCGGCGCCATCCCCTTCCTGCTGCCGCTGATGCTGCAGATCGGCTTCGGTGATTCGGCGGTGGAGAGCGGGTTGATCACCTTCGCCTCCTCGGCCGGGGCACTGGTGATGAAGCCGGTGGCACAGCGCGTGCTGCGCGCCTTCGGCTTCCGCGACACGCTGCTGTGGAACGGATTGCTGTCCGGGATCATGCTGGCGGTCTGCGCCGCGTTCCGCCCTACCTGGCCCGCGGCGGCGATCTATGGCGTGCTGCTGGTCGGCGGGTTCTTCCGCTCCCTGCAATTCACCGCCTACAACACGCTGGCCTATGGCGACGTGCCGCGAGAGCGGATGAGCAGCGCCACCAGCCTGTACACCGCCGGCCAGCAATTGGCCGCGACGATCGGCGTGTCCGCAGGCGCGGTGTCGCTGGAGCTGGCCATGGCGGTGTCCGGCCACCATTCCGGCCGGCCCGCGGACTTCAGCGTCGCTTTCCTGGTCATCGCCTGCCTGCCGCTGCTGGCCGCACCGGTGGCGCTGCTGATGCCGCACACCGCCGGCGACGACCTGACCGGCCGCCGTCAGCCGGCCGAGTGAGGGTCCCTCCTCCGCCCCCAGGGGACACGCAAGGAGACACGCTCGGGGGGGGAAGGGACAAGGCAAGGTGGGGAAACCTCCGGCCACGCCCATCATCACTCCATCGCAGCGGCAATTCGGGTACCGCGCTATCATGCCTCCGCAACCACTGCCGTCGTGGGCCGTTGCCCCACCTTACCCGACCCTCTCCCCCAACGGGGCGGGGAGGTAGGAAGTCTCCCCTTCGCATGACCGAGCCGTCCCCGTCCCAGGCCGACACCATCGCGCTGCTCCGCCGCCTGTCCGGTACGGAGCCGGTGGAGACACATATCTCCCTGGTGTTCGTCGGCCGCGACACGGTGTGGAAACTGAAGAAGGCGGTGCGGCTGCCCTTCCTGGACTTCACCACCCTGGCCGCCCGCGAGCACTTCATCCGCCGCGAGCTGGAACTGAACCGCGCCGCCGCGCCCGGCCTGTATCGCGACGCGGTGCCTGTCGTGCGCCTGCCCGGCGGCACCCTGGAACTGGGCGAGCCAGGCGATCCCCGCCCCACGATCGACTGGGTGCTGCGCATGGCGCCCGTGCCGGCGGCGGACTTCCTCGACGCGGTCGCCGCCTCGGGCCGGCTGACCCCGGCGATGCAGGATGCGCTGGCCGATGCGGTCGCCGCCTATCACCAGGCACTGCCGCCGCTGCGCGACGTGCAGCCGCCGATGCGGCAGATCGCCCTGGGCAATGTCCCCTCCGCCCTGCAGGCCGGGCTGGACCCGGATGCGGTGCAGGCCTGGCGCGACGCCGAACTGGCGGCGCTGGACGCGCTCGACCGGTGGCTGCGGCAACGCGCGGAGGCCGGCTACGTACGGCGCGCGCATGGCGACCTGCACCTCGGCAACCTCTGCCTCTGGCACGGCCGCGTGGTGCCGTTCGACGCGCTGGAGTTCGACGAGACGCTGGCCACCATCGACCTGGGCTACGACTTGGCCTTCCTGCTGATGGACCTGGACCGCCGCGTGACCCGCGTCGCCGCCAACCGGGTGATGAACCGCTACATCGCGCGCAGCGGGGATGCCGGCCTGCTGCGCGGCCTGCCGGCCTTCCTGTCGATGCGCGCCATGGTACGCGCGCATGTCGAGGCACGCAGCCTGCATATGGATCGCTCGCGTCCGTACCTGGACGCGGCGCAGACCTACCTGGGTCCGGCTCCGGCGCTGGTCGTGGCGATCGGTGGCCTGCCGGGCAGCGGCAAGTCCACCCTGGCGCGCGCGCTGGCCCCGGCACTCGGGCGGGCACCAGGGGCACTGCTGCTGCGCAGCGACGAAATCCGCAAGCGGCAGTTCGGCGTCGCGCCGGAGCAGCGGCTACCGCCCGGCGCATACACGGAAGCCGCGTCCCAGGCGGTATTTGCCACGCTCACCCGGGATGCTCGCCAAGCGACGGAGGGCGGGCATTGCGTGATCGCCGATGCGACGTTCATGGATCCGGCGCACCGCGAGGATCTGCAGGCTGCCGCCCGTGCGGCTGGCGTGCCCTTCGTCGGCCTCTGGCTGGAGGTGCCGATGGCGGAGTTGGAACGCCGGGTCGCCGCCCGCACCGGCGACGTGTCCGATGCCACGCTGGCGGTGCTGCGTCAGGCGGCGCAGCACGATCCCGGTGCCGGGACATGGCAGCCGATCGATGCGTCCAATGCCGGCGCAGCCTTGGACTTGGCACGAAACGCGCTGCGTGGCCATATCGCGTGGTGCTAGAATCGCAGAGCAGACCTGCGCAACGGGGGCTACGTCCCCCAGGGAGTTCGCCATGGCGATCCGTAAGATTCTCCTGCCGCTGACCGGCACCGCTGCCGGCGAGGCCGCGCTGTCCACCGCCCTGATGATTGCCCGGGTGTGGAACGCGCATGTCACCTGCCTGCATGTCCGGGTGGACAGCCGCGACGTCGCACCGCTGGCCGGCGAAGGCCTGTCCGGGGCGATGATCGAGGAGATGATGTCGGCCACCGAGAAGGAGAGCAGCGAGCGCGCCTATGCCGTGCGCGGCATGTTCGAACGCTTCGTCACCCAGCACGGCGTCGCCGTCGCGCAGCCCATCGCGGAAAGCGACCACGCCACCGCCAGCTTCGCCGCGGTTACCGGACGGGAGGAGGACCTCGTTGCCCAGCAGGCCCGTCTGGCCGATCTGACCGTGGTGCCGCATCCGGATTCCGGCGAGGATGTGTCGTCCTCCGACGCGCTCCACGCGGTGCTGTTCGATTCGGGACGCCCGGTGCTGATCTCGCCCCAGGTGGCGCCGACCACGATCGGTAACCGCGTCTGCGTGGCCTGGAACGGCACCGCGGAGTCGGCGGCCTCGGTACTCGCGGCGCTGCCCTGGATGCGGCGGGCCGAGGCGGTGCGGGTGCTGTCGGCCGACGGCTACCAGCGGCGTGGCCCGGGTGCGCCGGAACTGCTGCAGTACCTGGCGCTGCATGGCGTGCAGGCGGACATCGTCATGTTCCAGTCGGTGAGCGGCTCGGTCGGCGCCGGACTGCTCGCCGCGGCATCGCAATTCGACTGCGACCTGCTCTCGATGGGCGCCTATTCGCATTCCCGCCTGCGCCAGCTGATCCTGGGCGGCGTTACCCGGCACGTGCTGGAGCGCGCCAATCTGCCGGTGATGATGAGCCGGTGACCAGAGAGCCGGGGCACACGGGGCGGATGGGGCCTGCATCGGCGCCTTTGCCGCACGTAGAGCTTGCACCGGCCAGACAACCTCGATCTATTCCCGCGCCGCGCGTCACGGCGGCCCGAGGCTCACGATGGAGGTGACCAAGCTCGGCAAATACGAAATCCGCGCCACCATCGGGCGCGGCGCGGTCGGCGTGGTGTATCAGGCCTGGGACCCGCTGATGGCCCGGACTGTCGCGATCAAGGCATTGCCGCTGCTCGATCTCGACGACGAAGGCAAGGAGCAATACGCCCGCTTCAAGCGTGAGGCGCAGGCCGCCGCCCGGCTGCATCACCCAAACATCGTCAGTGCCTTCGACTACGGCGAGACCGACACCAGCGCCTACATCGTCATGGAGTTCCTGTCGGGACCATCGCTGAAGTCCATGCTGGCCAGGCGCGATCCACTGCCCCTGGATCGCATCGGCACCATCATGCACGGCCTGCTGAGCGGGTTGCAGCACAGTCACGGGCGCGGGGTGGTGCATCGCGACATCAAACCGGCGAACATCGTGTTCTCCGGCGAAGGCGAGGTGAAGATCACCGATTTCGGCATCGCCCACCTCGACACCAGCGGGATGACCCGGGCCGGCTCTGTGCTGGGTACGCCCGCCTACATGGCGCCCGAACAGGTGCTGGGCGATCCGGTGGACGCGCGCACCGACCTGTTTTCGACCGGCGTCGTGCTGTACGAGATGCTGACTGGCCGCCGCCCGTTCGAGGGCAGCACCTCTTCCATCATGCACAAGATCGTGCATCTGCACCCGCCACAGCCGTTGCAACTGGCCGCGACGGTGTCCGCAGCCATCGACGCCGTCATCGCCAAGGCGCTCGCCAAGAATCCGGACGAACGATACCAATCCGCCGCCGAGTTCGATGCAGCCCTGAGCAGCGAGCTGGCGCGTACGCGAGAGGCGGTTCCGGCCGTCCCTCCAATGGGCGAGCCGGAAAGCACCGTTCAGGTACACCGCAGCTCGCCGGTGACCGCCCGGCAGGCCGAACCCTTGCTAACCCGTGCGACGCCCACGCCGGCCAGAACGTCATCTGTCGGGGGCCGTGGGCATTGGCGGTTGCTGCTCGGCGGAACAGGCGCCGTCGCGCTCGCGGCGATCGCCTGGCTGACACTGACGCCGAACGACCGCCAACAGGAGCCCGCACCGCCCGCCGTACACGCAGGCGGCAAGACCGGCAGCGCTGAAATGGCCGCTTCCACCGGGTCATCGCCAGCGACACTCCCGCTCACGACCACACCACATCCGCAGGTGGCACCCGCTATACCGCCGGCAACCCAAACCGCGGCCGCACCGCAATCCGCCGGGGCTGGCGCCGCACCATCACTTGAGGCCGCGGCGCAGCCGCCGGAGACACACCCCCCGGCTGCGGCTGACGCATCGGCCCCTCCCGCACAGCACGACGCCGATCCGCTGCAGCCGCTCCGGGAACAGGTGCAGGCAATTGCATCATCGGCGCCTTGCTCGCTCATCACTGCCGAGATCGCTGCGGCGGACAAGGTGAATCTGCGTGGTGTGTCCGCGCTGGGTGAGGCATCCGAGCTGGAAATCCAGGCGTCGCTGCAACGCGCCATTCGCGCCGCTGACCCCGAGGTTACGACGACCTGGAGCATGCAACGTATCGATGGCCCCTATTGTCCCGTACTGGACGTGCTGCGCTCGTTGCCGCATGGCGCCACCGGGTTCGGGGTCGCGCTCTCGCTGCCCGGCGATCGCAGGCAGCTGACGGCAGGCGATGCGATACCCATCGCCGTTGCCACGCGGTCGCATCCGGCACAGCTTTCGCTCGACCTGTTCACCGGTGACGGACAGGTTCATCACCTGCACACCGGACCGCTCGACCAAGCGAATCCCGAAACGGCCGTGATGCTGCGGCCAGGCAAGCCTTATGGCGCTCAGCTCCTGAGCGTCGTCATCGCGTCGGCCGGATGGTCCGACAAAGCGCGCCCAATACAGGAATCGGCGACGGCCTATCTGAAAACGCTGCAATCTGCATTGACCCATGCAGGCACGCAGAACCTGAAGTTGGGCGCCGATGTCCTGCCGATTTTCATCACGGAACGCTAACGAACTCCAATCCGCACCTGCCCGATCTCACAGATCCGTGAGGTCGCATAATTGGTTGCGATCCTTTGTCGCAGCGTGCTTTCATGTATCCAACGAATGCTGGTTGGTATCGTCCAGTGATCTGGTGCCACGGCGCCGTGATAAAAACTGGTGACCCGCCAGAGTACCGCATCTTGTGCGGTTCGGGAGGATATGGTGAGACGGTACGCCGCATCGAGCGCGCTCGTTCTAGGTTTTCTACTGTTCACGAGCACTGCGGGATACGCACAGCAGCGGCACAAACTGCCGCCTGATGCACGAGTGTACTTCATTTGGCCGCATGACGGTCAGGTAATCGCGGGCGGGAAGTTTTGGGTGCGCATGGGGCTTAGCGGCGCCGGGGTCGCGCCCGCCGGACTGGATGTGCCGAACACTGGCCATCATCATCTGCTGATCGATACCGAGCTGCCGCCGCTCGACCAACCCATTCCAAACGACCGGCATCATCTGCACTTCGGCGCAGGGCAGACCGAGGCGCGTTTGGAATTGCCGCCAGGCAAGCACACGCTGCAGCTGCTGTTTGGCGATAGCAGGCACATTCCGGACGATCCGCCGCTCTATTCCGAAAAGATCACGGTCATCGTGCCGCAATAGCGTGTCCGTTCACGGGGAATATCGGATGACATTGCTCCCACGATGCGTCCTGGCGGCGGCCGCGGCCTCGTTCGGCATGATGTCCGCCGTCGCTGCGGCCCAGCCAACCGCTGGCGCCACGCCGCCGCAGCAACCAGCCGCGGCCGCGCCGCAACGCATGCCATCGCCGCCAGGTGCGTATGTCTATATCGGCTGGCCAAACAACGGCGAGGTGATCCACTCGACCCGTTTCAGGGTCTGGTTCGGCACACGCAATTTCGGCGTCGCGCCGGCCGGGACTCATGTCCCGAATACCGGCCACCACCATCTGCTGATCGACACGGATCTGCCGCCGATGAACGAGCCGATCCCCAATGACCGGCATCATCTGCATTTCGGTGCCGGGCAGACGGAAACCGTCATCGAGCTGCCCCCCGGCAAGCACACGCTGCAGTTGCTGATGGGCGACGGCAACCATGTGCCACATGATCCGCCATTGTTCTCGAGGAAGATCACCATCTACGTGGAGCCCGGCGGCTAGCCGGTAGCGACGCGCGCCAGGGAAGACGCTGAGCATGTACGGGTTTGTAATAGCAGTCATGCTATGCAGTGGCAGCAGTTGTGACATGCTCCAGCCAGACCCCGATGCCTCCTATGCAAGCCTTGGTGCCTGCCAGCAGGCGCTGGCCGCAAAATCCGCGGAGCTGGAGATCCTCGCCGGCAAACATGTGCAGCAGGGACAAACCAGCCGCATCGTCTGCCTGCACCCTCTGAACACGATCGTCGAGGTGGAAGAACCGTATGACGTACTGGACACCGCGATCGTGCACGCAGAGCCGAGTGCCTCAGCGCTGTATCTGGGGCTGGTCGAAAAGGGCAAGCGCACGTTGGTGACCGGGCTTGTCGCCGGCTCCGGCTGGGTGCGCGTGCTGCTGCCTGACGGCAAGAGCGGCTTTGTCTTTGCCGACCATCTTCGCCGGGTCGGAGGCCGCACCCATACCGCGTCCGTGACAGCCGAACCGGTCGGGCCGCCGAGGGCCGCTGCCGCACCCCCCACGCAATCGCCGGCCGAAACCGCGCCGCCTGCGCAGGCGCCCGGCGCACCGCAACGGTCACCACCCGCCCCGGCCCCGGTGCAACAGGCAATGGCCCCGCCACCTCCGCCGCCTCCACCACAAGCGGCACCACGCGAAGGCGGGCGCGGAGAGCTTCAGGACTGCGACACCTGCCCGGTGATGGTATCGCTGCCTGGCGGCAGTTTCGAGATGGGATCCAACGAGGACTACAGCGAACGTCCGCCGCACCGCGTCACCATACGTCGCTTCGCTCTGGCCAAGTACGAGCTCACCGTTGCGGAATGGAATGCCTGCGTCGCTGCCGGCGCGTGTTCGTACAAACCGCCGTCGGAAGGCACGCCGGCCAAGCGTCCTGTCACCAATCTGAGTTGGAACGACGCCGACCAGTATGTAAATTGGCTGCGCAAGACCACCGGCAAGCCGTACCGCCTGCCGAGTGAGGCGGAATGGGAGTATGCCGCGGAGGCCGGCAGTACCAGCCGATACAACTGGGGTGATTCGCCCGGCATCGACAAGGCCGATTGTCGTGGCTGCGGCGGTCGCTACGACGAACACCGCCCCGCCGATATTGGCAGCTTTGCCGCGAATGCCTGGGGCCTGCACGATATGCTGGGTGGCGTAGCCGAATGGGTCGAGGATTGCTGGCATATATCCTACAAGGGGGCACCCGCCGACGGGGCCGCATGGCAGGATCGGTTTTGTGCCAGGCACGTATTGCGCGGCGGTTCGTGGATGAACCCCCCGGGTGACATTACCGTGCGCATGCGCAATTTCTATGACACCGGCGTGCGCTATATCGGAAACGGAATGCGGGTGGCACTCAGTCAGTAACCGCTGATCGCTGGCTCACCTACCCATTCCTTCGCCACGGCCCCGCCTCCGACCCGGATCGGAGCAAGTGTTCGCGTGTCCTCTGTTGGAACTGGCAGAACCGGCCGACATCTGCTTGAAACCTCACGCATGACATTCCGATTCTGCCTCTGCCTCGCCTTGTTGCTCGGGCTCACGGCCTGCGGCGACCTGCCCGAACCCTTCCTGGGCAACCCCGGAGGCCCCATGGCGCGGCGGCTGGTGCAGCCACCGGCGCCGCGTCTGGTGATCCCTCCCCCTGCCACCGCGCTGCTCACCGACGCGGCGAGCCGCAGCTTCGCCGATGACATCGCCCAGGCGCTGCAGGATCGGGCGGTCGCCGCCTTCGCCCAGGCGCCGCAGAAGTCGGACTGGCGCCTGGTCGCGACGGCGGAGGCCGGCGGCGCCACCGTGGTGCCGGTGTTCACCCTACTCGACCCGCAGGGAAAGCAGCGCGGCACGACGCGTGGCCCTGCCGTCGCCGCCCAGGCATGGGAGGCCGCGGCGCCCGCCACTCTGACCCGGGTGGCGGAGGAAGCCGCCCCGAGGATCGCAGGCCTGCTGAACAGCGTGGAGCTGGCCCGCCAGGAAGCCGACCCGAACAGCCTGTTCAACCGGCCCGCCAAGGTGATGGTCGCCGAGGTCACCGGCGCCCCCGGGGATGGCGACCTGTCCCTGACCAATCAGATGCGCAAGCACCT
>Ga0187809_10001458_pt1 | contig 10963 bp, 13 predicted proteins | sample NC_wetland_sal_i_8_FD_132415 | JGI IMG/M metagenome (GOLD analysis project Ga0187809, IMG submission 132415) | Wetland sediment microbial communities from Neuse River Estuary, North Carolina, USA - ASW_4 | ecosystem: Environmental > Aquatic > Freshwater > Wetlands > Sediment | place: USA: North... | reverse complement strand
TCCCCGGCCATGGCGAACACCACTACGTGTTCCATCTGTTCGCGCTCGACGCCGTTCCGACCGGTGACACCCTCTCGCGGGTGATCGAGTCGGCGGACGGCCACGTGATCGCCCACGGGGAGCTCACGGGCACGTTCAGGAACTGAGTCTCACGCGGCCAACGGCAACGAGACCGCGACGGTGGCGCCCGGCAGCCCGGGAGGGCTCGTACGGAACGTGCCGCCGAGCCCACTGACGAGCTTCTCGACGATCTCCAGCCCCACACCCGTGTGGCCCACGACCTCGTGGCCACCGTGGGGGATGCCTTCCTGGAAACCGGGTCCCTGGTCGGCGATGACGAGCACAGCGCCGTCTCCGCTGCGCGACAGCGTCACACCGAAGGCGACACCTTCGAGCGTGTGCGCGAAGACGTTGTCGATGCAGATGTCGATGAGGTCGACGAGATCGCTCGCCGGCATCTGCACGCGGAGCGGCTCGTCGGGAAGCTCCTGCTGGAACGGGCGCCCCTGGTCCTCGGCGAGGGCGCTCCAGAAGGCGACCCGCTCGCGTACGACCGCAGTGGCGTCGCAGTCGACCACGAGGTCGTCGCGGACACCGCGGCGCGCCTCCTTCACGATCGTGTCCACGGCGCGCTGCACCTCGGTCAGGTGGTCGCTCAGGCGTGCGGACAGCTCGGGATCAGGGACGGCCTCGGCGTCCAGGCGTAGGGCGGTGATGGGCGTACGGAGACGGTGGGCCATCTCGCCGATCGCGGCGCGTTCGGCGGCCAGCAGCTCGGTGATCCGGTCGGCGAGCCCGTTGAGCGCCTCTGCGAGCTCGCGGGTCTCGGCCGCTCCGGCCGGCTGGGCTCGGGCCGCGAGGTTCCCGCTGCGCAGCTGGTGCGCGACCGAGGCGACCTCCCGCAGCGGTCCGCTCATGCGCCTGACGACCATCGAGGCTGCGATCACCGAGATGATCGTGAGCCCCACGCCGATGGCGACAGCCGTGAGCCAGGCCTCCCAGACGCCCTGGGTGAGTACGGCTCGACTCACCTTCGCCACGACGACGTATGTGCCCGTCCCCTCGACCAGCACCGACCGTACGACGACGCCGCCGGTCGGACGGCCCGCGTCGTCGTAGTTCTTGCCGGCGCGACCGTTGACCACGTCGGGGTCGTTCACGTCGATCGGCGCCCCGAACACCTGGCCGGTCGGCGTCACGACGCTTGCGGAGCTACGGGACGTCCGGTTGTCGAGGTTCGTGATCAGGTCAGGAAGCCTGGGGTCGGAGTGGAGGCTCGAGACGAGCAGCTCGGCCCCCTGGGCCTCCTGGGAGGCCGCCGCCATCGCGCCGACCCGTGCGAAGCTCTGGATCAGCAGGGCGAGGGGGATGACGAACGCGAGGACCACCACGGACGTGGTGGCCGCCACGAGCCAGACGATCTGTCGCCTCACTCGTCACCGGGATCCGCTAGCCGAACACCCACCCCTCGAACGCTGTGGAGGTACCTCGGTTCGGCTGCCGTCTCGCCGAGCTTGCGCCGCAGCCAGGACAGGTGGACGTCGACGGTGCGCTCCGCGCCCCCGTACGGCTGCTGCCAGACCTCCGCGAGCAGCTCCCGCTTGGTGACGACTTCACCGGCGCGTGACGCGAGGAGGAAGAGCAGGTCGAACTCCTTGCGGGACAGCTCTAGCCGCTCGCCGTCGAGGGACGCAGCCCTGGAACGAGGGTCGATGGACAGACCCGCGACCACCACCGGGCCGTCACCGCCGGAGGGCCGGCTGACCCGGCGAAGCACCGCGCGGATCCTCGCCTGGACCTGCTCGGTGCCGAACGGCTTGACGACGTAGTCGTCCGCCCCCGCGTCGAGAGCCTTGACGACCGTACGGTCATCGTCCTGAGCGGTGACGACGATCACCGGCACGTCGCTGACGCCGCGAAGCATCCCCAGCATGCGCAGCCCGTCGACATCCGGCAGACCCAGATCGAGGAGCACGACATCGGGCTGCTCCGACAGGACGAGCCGGAGCCCCGTCATGCCGTCGGGAGCCACAGCGACCGCGTCTCCCTGGTCCTCGAGGGAACGTCGCAGCGCTCGACGGATCGCTGCGTCGTCCTCAACGAGGAGGATGCGTGTCATATGAGAACCCTAGTGGGCACGAATGAGGGCGCAAAGCCACCTCGATGCCCCAAGTCTGACGAATCTGACCTAGTGTCTATTCCTGTGAAGGGCTCTCAGGTTGCCGGACTCGTCGCCGGCTGGCTCGCCGTCGCGATGTCGATGGCGGCCATCGGGTCTGCGTCCGTCGCGCGCGTGGGGCTGGGCGCCAGCGAGCCCCAGACGCAGATCACGGTCGCAAGCTCAATCGGGACTGGGGAGTCGCAGCCCGTAGGCAGTGTGGTCGGTGCCCTCAGCCTCGCTGGCCCGGCGCTCCCGCAGACCCCGCTGGCAACCGTCTCGAAGGCCCAGAGCGTCGCCGTGGCCTCGGCGGTCCGAAAGGCCGCCACACCGGTGGCCGCAGGAACTCCCTCAGTCACACCTCAGCCTCCCGTCGTGTCGAGCACCCCTGTTCTCCCTCCTGCCACGATCGCGCCCACCGACGCCAGCGCGAAGCCCGCGAAGGACCCGACTGGCAGGCCGCACAAGAGCCCCTGGACAAAGCCGACCAAGGAGACCACCGGTAGCGGCACCAAGGCCATTACGAGCGAGTCACTCGTCGTCACGGCCGCATCGCTCACCAGCATCTGGCGCACCGCTGAGAGCACGGTCACAGCCCAGTGCACGGGGAGATCGCTCGAGGCACTGCGGTCGACGCTGAGCAGTGGCCACACCGCGGGCATGCAGCAGGTCCGGGCGCGCACCGCTACCCTCTCCGGCCCGACGCGGGTGTCCGTACAGGCTGCGCAGTCCGCGGGTACGCCGAGTCCCACCGTCGCTCACTGACCCCTCTCTCGATCTCAGGGCCTGACGCCCGGTGTTCACCTGTTCGTCACAGTCATGGCGTGTCATGAGCGCGGTGGACTCAGCGGGGTCCGCCGAACCCGAGAGGACGACCCATGACCGACCGACCCGCGGTCCTGTTCGTGTGCATCCACAACGCAGGACGCTCCCAGATGGCTTCCGGCTACCTCCGCCACCTGGCCGGCGACCGGATCGAGGTGCTCAGCGCCGGATCGGCTCCGGCGTCCATGATCAACCCGGTCGCGGTCGCCGCCATGGCTGAGGAGGGGATCGACATCAGCGCCGAGCAGCCCAAGATCCTCAGTGCCGACGCCGTGAAGGCGTCCGACGTCGTGGTCACCATGGGGTGCGGCGACACCTGCCCGTACTTCCCGGGCAGACGCTACGAGGACTGGGTGTTGGACGACCCGGCAGGCCGTGACATCGACGAGGTCCGGCCGATCCGTGACGAGATCCGACGCCGCGTCGAGGCACTCATCGCGGAGCTGCTGCCGGCTGGATGAGAAGGCTTTGACAGTTCGCGCCGCGAGGAGCACGATTCAATCGTGCTTGAATCAAAATCCACTGAAGAGTTGGCGGCCGCCGCGGCGCTGCTCTCCGTCGTGGCCGACCCGATCCGACTGCAGCTGGTGGAGCAGCTGGCGCGCAGGACGTCCTGCGTCTGCAAGCTCCAGACCGACCCTCCGATCCCGGGCAACCTCCTCAGCTACCACCTCAAGGTGCTGCGGGACGCCGGTCTGATCATCGGTCGCCGGCGCGGTCGCTGGATCGACTACTCGCTGACGGACGGTGCCCTCGACAGGCTCCACGCCGCACTTCCGTCGCGCCTGCTCCTTCAGGTGGCGGTGCCGGCATGACCGTGACCGTCGGGCGCCCTCCCCGGACACGGGCCGTACAGCGCTGGGCCCTCCTGGGAGTCGCCGCCGCAGCCTGGTGGGCCCTCTACACCGTCAACCTGCCGGTCTGGAACTGGCTGATCGGTGACGTCGTCGGCCTGGACCTCGGCACCCGTCTCGGCAGCGGCGTCCACTTCTTCTTCTACGACACCGTCAAGATCGTCCTGCTCCTCGGTGGAATCATCTTCGTGGTCACCGTGCTCCGTTCGTTCATGAGCGTCGAGCGCACCCGGGCTCTGCTGGGCGGCCGCAGGGAGGGTGTCGGCAACGTGCTCGCCGCGGGTCTCGGGGTCGTGACGCCGTTCTGCTCCTGCAGCGCCGTCCCCGCCTTCATCGGGTTCGTCGCCTCCGGGGTCCCGCTCGGCGTGACGATGAGCTTCCTGATCGCCAGCCCCCTCGTCAACGAGGTGGCGATCGCTCTCCTGCTCGGCCTGTTCGGCGTCGGCCCGACAGCGCTGTACGTGGGCGCAGGCCTGGTGATTGCGACCGTCGCGGGGTTCATCGTCGGCAGGTTGAAGATGGAGCGCTTCGTCGAGGCGTTCGTCTACGAGACCCGCCTGCGTGGCAAGGTGCTCGACGCCGACACGACGCTGACGTGGGAGGACCGCATCCGGATGGGTCTCGAGGAGGTGTCGTCGATCCTGCGCAGGATCTGGCCCTACCTCTTGATCGGCATCGGCCTCGGCGCAGCGATCCACGGCTGGGCACCGACCGACTTCTTCGCGAAGTACGCGGGCGCGGACAACCCCTTCGGCGTGCTCCTCGCCGTCGTCGCCGGGATCCCCCTGTACTCGAACGCCGCCGGGGTCCTGCCCCTCGTCGAGGCCCTGCACGACAAGGGTCTGCCGATGGGGACGCTTCTGGCGTTCATGATGGCGACAGTGGCGCTCAGCCTGCCCGAGATGATCCTGCTCCGGCGGGTGCTCAAGCCGCGCCTCATCGCCACCTTCGTCGTCATCACTGGCCTCGGCATCATCGCCGTCGGCTACCTCTTCAACGCTGTCCTCTAGAGAACGGAACCTCATCTCATGAACATCAAGATCCTCGGATCCGGCTGCGCCAACTGCGTGAACCTCGAGAGGGCCGCCCGCGAGGCCGTCGCCGGCCTCGGAATCGAGGCGACGTTCGAGAAGGTCACCGACTACGCCGAGATCGCGTCGTACGACGTCCTGCGGACGCCCGGGCTGGTCGTCGACGGGCAGCTCGTCCTCTCGGGCCGAGTCCCGACGGCGCGTCAGGTCAGCGAGCTCCTGGCGCCCCTCGTCGGCTGAGACCGGGCGGCTCGTTCGCCCGCTCAGGCGATGTGGAAGACCTCCTCGAGCTCCACGAACGACTCGTCGGCTGCCTTGTCGCCGATGCCCTCGAACAGGTGCTGCACGGAGGCCTGCCATCGCGCGTTGACCTCCTCCGCGGCCATCGCCTGCTGCGCGGCGGTCAAGCCGTCGGGGGTCTCGACGTAGCCGAACAGCGTGCCGTCACGGCCGATGAACAGCGAGTAGTTGTTCCAGCCCGTACGGTGCAGCGCCTCCTGCATCTCGGGCCACACCGCGCGGTGCCGCTCGATGTACTCCTCGATGTGCTCCGGCGCGACCCGCGTCACGAATCCGACCCGCTGCATTGTCTTCTCCTCTGGTTCAGGCGTCCGCGCTGAGCGCGGCCGTGATGATCTCGGCAAGCTGGTCCGGGCACTCGCGGACGACGTCGGCGCTCGCGCCGGCGACCGTGACTCCTTCGGCGCCTCGGATGCCCTTGACCAGGAGGTCGGCGGCGGCGACCGACATCTTGTTGCCCGCTGCAGCCACGACCGTGGTCGGTGTGTCGATGCGGCGAAGGTCGGTCGACAGGTCCAAGGACATCATCGCGTCCAGCCCTTCCAGCATCGTCTCCTTGGAGACCCCGGGCGCGAACGACCGTGCGGGCGCGAGCTTGAGCATGGCCCGTTGCACCCGGAGTGCCGTCTTGGGCGGGACGACAGGGGTGTCGACCAGGATCAGCCGGCCGACCCGCGCCGGCTCGTCCGCGGCGAAGCGAAGGGCCACCATGCCGCCGAGCCCGGTGCCGCACACGTCGACCACGTCGAGGTCGCGCAGCTGCATCGTGTCGACGAGGTCCGCCACCGCGCCGGCGACGTCGAAGCCTCGCGAGTCCGTCGGCTTCAGCCCGCGGAGCCAGGGCGCGTGGAGGGCACGGTCGGGGCCGATCGCCGTCACCACGTCCTGCCACAGGGGTGGGTTCTGGCCTGCGCCGTGAAGGAGGAAGAGCGTCCGTGTGGTCACGGTGACCATCCTCCCGCAACGGGTCTTGGGCTGAAGAATCCGGCTCGACACGACCGTGCTACGTTGCTGAAAGCCCCATACGGGTACCGAGACACGGGAACGTACCCAGCGAGGAGGTGTCAGAGCTATGGCCTTGTCCGTCGGCATCCGCCGAGATGACACCGCTCTGGGCGACGACTCCTTCGTCGCTCCCCCACTCGCCGGGCTCGTGATCTATCAGCTCACGATCGACCCGGACATGTCTCCCGAGCTCCGCGGAGCCACGCTTGACCACGTCGCTGCGCTCGGGGTGACAGCCATCGAGTTGCTTCCGGCGCGGGAGGCCGAACAGCCGCGCGAGCACTACGTCCCGGCTCACGTCGCCGTCGAACGGGCTTTCGGCGGCGCGACGGCGCTGCGTGAGCTCGTCGCCGACGCTCACCATCGGGGCCTGGCCGTCATCGTGAACATCGCCTACCAGCGTCCCGACCCGGTCACCGGGGCTGTGCTGGACATCACGCAGCCGTCCGTACGTGCCGTGATCGTCCGCGAGGCCCTCCGCTGGCTCCGCGACATGCACGTCGACGGCGTGCGGCACGACATGGGCGCCTACACCGAGCTCATCAGCGCCGCCGCGGTGGATCGGAGCGTCGGCTGGCAGCTCATCCGCGAGATCAACCAGGCCACCCGCGAGGAGCACAGCACCGTCGTCCTCATCGCTCTCGACAACGGCGGCGACGCACGGGTCACGTCCATGGACGCATCGGGCGCGCTCTTCCACACCCAGTGGGACGTGCAGTTCGTCCATGCGCTGCGAGAGGCACTCGACGGCCGCAGGCCGATGGCCGACGTGCGCGACGCGATCGGCTCGAGCTTCGGCGACACGTTCAGCCGCGTCGTCTACACGCACTGTGCCGAGCTGATCGACCGGGAGCCCGCCCCCGACGGCGAGCCGCTCGACTGGGACTCCGCCAAGCGCGTGGCACTCGGTGTGTGCATGACGCTGACGTCGCCGGGCGTCCCCCTCCTGTTCCAAGGCCAGGAGGTCATCCACGGAGGACACGTGGGCGACGAGACCTCGCCCGAGCTCGAGCGCCACGGCTTCTCCGACCTGACCCGCGACCTCGTACGGCTCCGCAGGAACTGGTACGACACGACCCGCGGCCTCTCTGGTCACGGGCTCGAGGTGTTCCACTGCAACGAGGACAGCCGGGTGGTCGCCTGGCACCGGTGGGCCGACATCGGGCCCGGCGACGATGTCATCGTCGTGGCGAACCTGTCCGCCACGCCGTTCCCGGTCTACCGGGTCGGCTTTCCCGATGACGGACTGTGGCGGCTGCGCTTCTCGAGCGACAAAGCCTCGTACTGCTCACTGTTCGGCGATCACCCGTCGACCGACGTGACGGCCGAGTTCCGGCCGATGGACGCTCAGCCCGCATCCGCAGAGGTCTCGATCGGCCCGTACTCGCTGCTCGTCTTCTCGCAGGACCACTGGTCGATCTAGCGTCCGCGTTCCGAGACCCTCGGACCGCGCCCAGCAGCCTCAGGAGCACCGCGCCACAGCACGGCGCTCAGCCGTTGGCGAGGTTGGTGCCCACCTCGTTGACGAACGCGTCGATCGACGGATCCTGGCGCGTGCCGTAGTTCACGTGGCTGCCGCCACGGTTCCAGCCGCACAGGTAGACGGTCGGCGCGCCGGTGAAGGCGTCGAGACCGTGCTCCCAGGTGAAGTACGAGGTGTCGGCCGGGGTCGCGCCGCGAACCACCATCACCGCGTGCGCTTCGGCAGGCTCCACGGGGGCAGGGAGGGTGACGAGGACGCCGGCGTAGTCGGGGCGCTGGACGACGTACGTGGCCAGCCCCACGGGCGCGATCCGGTCGCTCTCGGCGACCGAGGCGTTGGCGTCATCCCACATGGTGGCGAACTTGGGGCCGAGGTCGACGGCGATCGCCTCGCCGACCAGATCGACCGAGTCGTCGAGTGCCAGGTCACGCAGGATGCGGTGAGCGAAGGCGTAGTGCACAGTGCGGGGTGCCATGGGTCACACATTGCCACATGGACAGCGCGGAGTCTGTGATCCCGCACCGTTGCAGGCGGTTGATCGAGGCTATTGCGTCGGTGTGGTCGCCTTCCGACGCGTCGGGGCCTTTCTCGCGTTCGTCGCGCGGATCTCGTCGGCTCGCGTCAGCACGAGCTGACGGATCACCTGCTCGGGGATCTCGCGGCCCAACGGAAGCCGTACGGTGCCCTTCGACGCCTCCAGACCGTCCACCCCGTCGAGTGTCTCCAGCAGGCTCGCGACCACCGCGGCGCTGTACGGGTAGATGCCGAAGTGCCCCTTCGCTCGCATCACCGACAGCAGCGGCCGCGAGGCGTGGATGAGAGCGGGCATCCCGTACGACATGCCTTGCTCGACGTCGGGGACCAGCAAGCGCGCGACCGCGTACGCGTCGGCGACTATCCGCGCGTCCTGCGGGTCCAGTCCTGCGAGATAGTCGTCGATCTCAGCCATCGGTCGCCTCCGGTCGTCAGTCGTCCTCGTACAGCCCGTCGATGTGGCCGGTGGCGGACTCGAGGAAAGCGCTCCGTCGCAGCTTCAGGGTCGGCGTGATGATACTGCCGCCAGGCGTCAGATCCGCGAGCAGCGGAAGGATCTTGCGCACCTGTTCGGCTCTCGACACGCCGGCGTTGGCGCGATCGACGTCCTTGGCGAGGCGTGCGAGCACCGAGGGGTCCGACACGACCACACCCTCCGGCGTGGCCCTGATGCGACCGATCTGCGCCGCGAGGTTCGGCCGCCCGTGGTGTCGAGCCCAGTCGACCACGCCCTCCCTGTCGAGGAGCAGGATCACCGACAGGTACGGGCGCCCGTCGCCCACCATGATCGCTCGCGCCACCAGCCGGGACTTCTCCACCTCGCGCTCCCAGCGCTCCGGTGCCACCTTCTTGCCCCAGGCCGTGACCAGGGCGGTCCCCATCGGTCCCTGCACCGTGAGCCGTCCTCGGCCGTCGAGGGAGCCCAGGTCGCCCGTCCTGAAGTACCCGTCGACCCAGGAGTCCTCGACCGGCTCGAGATAGCCGTCGGTCACGCCGACACCGGCGACGAGGATCTCGCCCTCGTCGCTGATCCGTACGGACGTGCCCGGCATGGGCCGCCCGACCGTGCCGGGGCGAATGTCTCCGACACGGTTGCCGGTGGCCGGGGCCGTCGTCTCGGTCAGCCCGTAGCCCTCGAGGACGGGGACCCCCTGACCCCAGAAGTAGCGCGCGAGGTCCGGGTCCAGCGGCGCGGCACCGCAGAGGATCCAGCGCAGCCGGCCCCCAAGGTGCGCCCGGAACCTCCGGTAGAAGAGTGCGTCGAACACCGCGTGCTGGAAGCGCAGCCACGGGTTGGGCTGAGCGTAGGGGTCGTCCTGGCGGATCTCGAGCATCCGAGCCCACTCGAGCGCCACCGACTCGGCGCGAGCGAAGAGCCTGGACATCCCCATCTGCTCGGCCTCCAGCCGCTCCCTGTCCTTGACCTTCTGCAGGAGCCGGGGAACGGCGACGAAGACCGTGGGCCGCACCTCCTCGAAGGTGGCCAGCACGTGAGCGGGATCGCCCTCGTGGACGACGGTCACACCGACCGCCAGAGAGATGAGCTGGAGACCGCGGGCGAGCATGTGGGCCAACGGGAGGGCGACGATGGTCAGCTCCCCGTCCTTGAGGACGTCCCGGTACTCATGTCCGACGTTCGCGCCCAGTCGGACGAAGTTGCCGTGCGAGATGCGTACGCCCTTGTGCAGTGCCGACACTCCCGAGGTGAACATGATCGTGGCCAGGTCGTCGAGAGTCGCGAGCCTGCGTCGCTGGTCGACCAGGTCGTCGGGCACCTCGGTGCCCCTGTCCGACAGAGCTGCCAGGTCGTCCGTGGACGAGTCCATCGTCCAGATGGGCACCGTCACCCCGGCCGCCTTGAGCGCGACGACCTCGGTCGCGCCGGCCGCCACCACGAGCACGGGCTTGATGAGATCGAACGACGCGGCGACTTGAGCCGGAGCCGAGGTCTCGTAGACAGGGACGACCACACCGCCCGCGTACCAGACGGCCATCTCGGCCACGGCCCACTCGTACCGTGTGGGAGCCATGATGACCACCACGTCCCCCGGCCCGACGTGCTCGGCGATGAGCCCAGCGGCGAGCCTGCGGACCTCGGTGTGGAAGTCCCTCGTGGTGACGGCGTGGAGGCCGTCGCTGGTCCGACGGTAGAACGCGATCCCCTCCGGGGCGACGCGCAGGCGCAGCTCCAGCAGATCCGTCGTGTTGTGCCGCAGTCCCGTGTCTACGGCGGGCGGCGTCGTGGCGGTACTCACGAGCGACTTCCCTCCATCCCCCAAGTGATGGTGAGGCCCTCTGGTCTTGACGAGTGCGAGGACGGGCGGGGCGTCCCGCTGCTCTCGCTCAGGCGCCGCGTACGCGGTCGCCAGTAGCACCACATGGTGGCCCGAACCGTCCGGACCACCTCGACCTCACTTTACGTCCAGGTCAAGCCCACGCAAAGGGTCTGTATGGCCGACTCTCAAAGATGCAGGCGAGGATCGGGCGCTAGGTCTGCCCACAGACCCCGGACCCACGTCTGGTCCGGGTGGTCGCTGATGAGCCACTGCCTGTCCGGGGCGGGCCCGGCCATGACGTTCAGGTAGTACATGTCGTGGCCGGGAGCGGCCATGACGGGCCCGTGCCAGCCGTGCGGTACGAGCACGGCATCCCCCGTACGGACCTCCTCGAGCAGGTCGATCGGGCGCTCGGGGTCGGTGGAAGTCGTACGGTGGTAGCCGAAGCCCGGCGTCCCCGACGGCGCCTCGGCGATCTCGTAGTAGTAGATCTCCTC
>Ga0187809_10001457_pt1 | contig 10971 bp, 9 predicted proteins | sample NC_wetland_sal_i_8_FD_132415 | JGI IMG/M metagenome (GOLD analysis project Ga0187809, IMG submission 132415) | Wetland sediment microbial communities from Neuse River Estuary, North Carolina, USA - ASW_4 | ecosystem: Environmental > Aquatic > Freshwater > Wetlands > Sediment | place: USA: North... | reverse complement strand
GCGCCGCGCCGGAATCCGCGAAATGGCCTCCCTTCACCGATTCCCCGAAAGTGTTGCATTTCCGACTCAGTCTGACCCGTGACCGAATTGACGACAGGCCCTAGTATTGCGTTCGCGAATTGGCGACTCGAATGCGTACCACGTCGTGGCGGGCGAAGGCCCGCCACCCACGGCTGGTTGGAGGAAACTCCTGCCAACACGTTGCCCGCACATAGGGATTCCCCTGCAGCAAGCCGTGGGTGGCACCAGCGCCGTCGCTCCCCCTCCACTGTTCCGATCGGCAATTCCGAATCGCCGTACTAGTACCACGATTCGGAAATAGCCGACTCAAACTATGCATCACGTCATGGCCGGCGATAGATCGGCCATCCACGATTTGCTGTGGGAGATTCGGATTTACCAAGTGCCGCCGTGATTGGAGGCTCCGGCCGCCACGACGCCCCGGTTCCGGCATGGTAGGCGACTGCTCCATGCGCGTCAGGTTGCGCGGGCCGGCACCGGCAATCTCGTGGCCGGGCTTGACCCTGACCATTACCAATAAGTCTGCATCTGCCCCGAAACGATCGGGCCGGAATGCAACGGAACACGCCTGGTCAGGGGCAGATGGCCGCAGGGCCGTTAATCGGCCGGCCGGACAGCCTCGCCCTCGATCAGCGGCCCGGCGCCGTTGCCGGCGGGCGGGGCGGCTTTCTGCAGCAGGGTGGGTGCCACCCTCCAGTGCAGCCCCCCATCATTCACCACGGTGACCGTCTTGCGGTTGTAGCGGGTCAGCACGCCCGTGACCCTTCGGTTGCCGCTCTGGAAACTGACGCGGTCGCCGACGTGGAAGGCCTGCATCGCCTCATGCGCCTCCTCCTCCCGCACCTGGCGCAGCCGCGCCACGATGCGACGGTTGAGGTCGAGCAGTTCGGCTTCGCTCAGGCCATCGATGTCAATCATCGCTGCGCTCCGCTCGGGTGCGATTCGGGACGGCATTTTGCGTGAAACCGGCGCCGCTGTCAGCCGCCGGGTCCTTGTTATGTACCCTGTTATGGCGCCCAGCGCCCGTTCTGAGACGGCACGTCGACTTGCGGCGGGACAATGAGACCGAGCGGCGGGGCGTGGGTGTGCCGCTGTGCGCGGAGCAAATTTACCCAAAAGGCGAGAAGCAGCCTGACGGTGATGCCGGTGTCCGGCGTGCGCGAATGCCCGACACGTGGGTGGCCGCGCCAGGTTCGGCCACCCACGAGCGGAGCAATTTCGTTCAGCCGCCCACCATCACCCAAGCGGCGGCACTGCGCCCGCGCAGGCAGGGGGGAGCAAGCCCTCTCAGCCCCCCACCTTGTCCTGCGTCTTCGTCTCGAAATCGCTGGCGTCGTGCCGCTCCCACAGCTGCTCGGAGGGATCGCCCTGCGTGCGGTTCACCATCCGCCCCCGCTTCACCGCCGGACGCGCCCAGATCGCGTCCGCCCAGCGCACCACGTTCTTGTATTCGTGCACCGACAGGAACTCGGTCGCACCGTACTGGCCGAACTTCACCAGCCCGGCATACCAGGGCCAGCAGGCGATGTCGGCGATGGTGTAGTCGCTGCCCGCCACGTACTCGGTTTCCGCCAGCCGCTTGTCCAGCACGTCCAGCAGCCGCTTGGTCTCCATGGTGAAGCGGTCAATCGCGTATTCGATCTTCACCGGCGCATAGGCGTAGAAATGGCCGAAACCGCCGCCCAGGTAGGGCGCGCTGCCCATCTGCCAGAACAGCCAGGAAAAGCACTCCGCCCGCTTCGCCGGCTCGGTCGGCAGGAAGGCGCCGAACTTCTCCGCCAGATGCACCAGGATGGCGGCGGTCTCGAACACCCGGAACGGCTGCGGTCCGCTGCGGTCCACCAGCGCGGGGATCTTGCTGTTCGGGTTGATCTTGACGAAGCCGCTGCCGAACTGGTCGCCCTCGTTGATGCGGATCAGCCAGGCGTCGTATTCGGCGCCCTTGTGGCCGGCGGCCAGCAGCTCCTCCAGCAGCACCGTCACCTTCACGCCGTTCGGCGTGCCCTGGGAGTACAGCTGCAGCGGGTGCTTGCCGACCGGCAGTTCCTTCTCATGCGTGGCGCCGGAGACCGGGCGGTTGATGTTGGCGAAGCGGCCCAGGGCCGGCTTCGGCTCCCAGACCTTGGGCGGCGTGTACTCGGCTGCATCCGACATTTCTGACTCCTCCGGTAGGATTTAGGCCGCAGCGTGGCCCCGCCGCCCGGCGCGTGCAAGCCATCATGGTTGGCTGCCCCTCGGGGCAGGGCCGGCTGCCACCCGGGCAGGCCCGCCGGCCGCCCAGGGCGAAGGCCGGTCGGTATGCCTTGCGATCATGTGATCAGCGCGACCCCGTGAGCACCATGAATAACCGGATACCGCCGCGCAATATACCGGCATGCAGGCCAGAGACTGGCCGGCCAGCAAGTCCAGGAAGGAGCGCCGGTTCAATGGTCCACACCAGTCAGAGCAGGATCATGCGGGCAAGCCTGCCGGTCGGGTGGATGCTTCCACTGGTTCTGGCGCTGTTCGCGGGGATGCCGAACGCGCAGGCGCAGACCCCGTCCCCATTGCAGGAGTGGCAGTATTCCAGCGGCATCCTGCTCCGCCAGATGTTCGAGCCGAACGTCCCCACCTGGCAGACCACGGTCGGAGCGTCCGTCAGCTGGCAGCCGCTGTATGACGGCGCCAAGACCTACCGGGTGATGCCCGGCCCGGCGATCGATATCCGCTACAAGAACCTCGCCTTCGTCTCCATGGGCAGCGGCATCGGCGTGAATGTGTTGCGTGGCGACAACTACCGTGCCGGCATCGCCGTCACCTACGATCTGGGCCGCCGCGTGGCGGATTATCCCAGCCATCTGCATGGGCTGGGCAACATTTCGCCGGCGCCGGTGGTCAAGCTGTTCGCGTCCTATGCGCTCTCGAAAGCGTTTCCCCTGGTGCTGCGCGCGGATCTGCGGCGGGTTATCGGCGGCGCCAACGGCTGGGTGGGGGATGTGGGCGCCTACATGCCGCTGCCCGGCAGCTCGAAGAGCTTCTTCATGTTCGCCGGCCCCTCGATCACCCTGGCCAGCGGCGATTACATGCAGAACGAGTTCGGCGTGGACGCGATCCAGTCGCTGCACTCCGGCTATCCGCAGTTCCAGGCCGGCGGCGGGCTGAAATCGATTGGCTTCGGCTTCACCGCCAACTGGTTCATCACCAGCCAATGGCTGCTGAACGGCAATGCCGCGGTGTCCCGCCTGCTGGGTGCCGCGGCGGACAGCCCGATCACCGAGCAGCGCACCCAGGGCACGGTCAACCTGACGGTGGCCTACCTGTTCTAGCCGGGGTTCCGCCCGGCCGCCGGCGCGCGTATGGGACGCGCCACGCAATTGAAGGACAGGTCCGATGCCCGCACCCTCCCAGCAGACTGTCGACGCCGTGTTGCGGCAAGCCGACGCCGCGTTCGAGCAGTCGCGGGAAAACCTGTTCGCGCTGCTGCGCATTCCCTCGATCAGCGCCCAGCCGGCGCACAAGCCGGACATCCAGCGCGCGGCGGAGTGGTGGCGGGACCAGTTGGCCGGCCTGGGCTTCCGCGCGGAGATCCGCCCCACCGCCGGACATCCGGTGGTGGTGGGGCATTGCGACGGGCCGGCCGACTACCGTGGCCCGCACGTGCTGTTCTACGGCCATTACGACGTGCAGCCGGTCGACCCGGTGGAGCTGTGGCACAGCCCGCCTTTCGAGCCGCAGCTGGTCGATGGTCCCCACGGCAAGCGTTTCGTCGCCCGCGGCGCGGTGGACGACAAGGGCCAGACCATGATGTTCCTGGAAGCCCTGCGCGCCTGGCACACCGCCGGCGGCATTCCCGCCCGGTTGACCGTGCTGATCGAGGGCGAAGAGGAAGTCGGCAGCCCCAATCTGGAGCCCTTCCTGCGGCAGCACCGCGACGACCTGAAATCCGACCTGGCACTGATCAGCGACACCGGCATGTGGGACGTCGACACGCCGGCGATCACCACGCGCCTGCGCGGCATGGCCTATTGCGAGGTCACGCTGAAGGCCGCCAACCGCGACCTGCATTCCGGCCTGTTTGGCGGATCGGCGCTCAATCCGATCAACGCGCTCACCCGTATCCTGGGCGAGCTGCATGACGAGACCGGCCGGATCCAGCTGCCCGGCTTTTACGACCGGGTGAAGCCGGTGACCAACGCGCAGCGTGCGCAGTGGGACGCGCTGGGCTTCGACGAAGCGGCATTCCTGGGCAGCATCGGCCTGTCCTCGCCGGTGGGCGAGCGCGGCTACTCCGCGCTGGAGCGGCTATGGGCACGCCCGACCGCCGACATCAACGGCATCTGGGGCGGCTACACCGGGCCCGGCAGCAAGACGGTGATTGCCGCGGAGGCCTCCGCGAAGGTGTCGTTCCGCCTGGTCCCCGACCAGGACCCGGCCGAGGTGTTCGCCGCATTCCAGCGTTTCGTGCAGGACCGCCTGCCGCTCGGCGCGCGGGCGGAATTCCAGTCGCACTCCGGCTCGCCGGGAATCGAGATGAACCTGGACACGCCCTGGGTGCGCGCGGCGCAGACGGTACTGGCCGACGAATACGGCAAGCCGGCGGTGCTGATGGGCAGTGGCGGCTCCATCCCGGTGGTGATGTCGCTCAAGCAGGTCCTCGGCATCGACAGCCTGCTTATCGGCTTCGGCCTGGACGACGACCAGGTGCACAGCCCGAACGAGAAGTTCGAGCAGCGCTGCTTCTACCACGGCATCCGCTCCCATGTCCGGCTGCTGGCGAAGTTCGCCGGCGGGTAGTGCCGGCGGATCGTGCCGGCCGATAGTGGATGCGACGCGAAGTTCGTAAGCCCCGACCTTTCACCTCTCCCGCTTGCGGGGTTGGGCCGCGAAGCGGAGCGACGCACGGCGGGGAGCGACGCGGGAGAGGAGCGGCTCGTCACGCTGCTTCGCGATGAACCGTGCCTCCTCGGGCGCCGCTTCGCTGCGCGACCCTGGGGTCCAGCCCCAAGGGCAAGCCTCACTCTCCCGCGCGGGATTCCGCGGCTTCGGGAGGTGAATTGGACGGCACCCCCTGCGGCCCGTCATGACGCAATGCGCCTGAAGCGTCATGACTTCGGGCGGACGCCACTACCAATGCTCCTCGGGGCCGTACGCGGTGCGGAAAATTCCCAGGCGCAGCAGCATGAACGCGCCGATCGCCGCCAGGAACAGCCACACACCCGACGGCTCGGGAATTGCCTCGTCTTGCAAGATGACGGAGGCGCCGATGTGGATGTCGTCCAGGTAGTACTCTGGCCCCATCCCCCGATAGCCGGCATCGGTGCCGCCGGACGCGGTGAAGGTGACGGTATCGATATTCGCCCAGGCGGGCGTCCGCCGGATCGATCCTTGGGTGGAGACGGTGAACACGTCGGTGCCGACCAGGATGCCGGCATGCCAACCCTGCACCATGATCGTCAGGCCGTCGTCCCAGGCGGCGCCGATCGCATAGCTGAACAATAGAAAGCTCTGCACCGCGCTGAAGCCTGCCGGACCGCCGTATCCGGCATAGGCGACGTTGCGCTGACTGACCACGCCGTTGGCATAGCCGTTCGCCCCCAGATCCGCGGTGTACAGCACCGTGTCCAGCACCGTGAAGTTGGTCCAGTTGAAGCCGGAATAAGTACCGTCGATCGGCGCCGTCTCAACGCCGCCGCCGAGCAGGTTGTCGAAGCCGATGACCGCGGCTGCGGCAGGACGCATCGCCAGGAGCGCGCAGACGATCGCGCCGGCACGGGCCGCAACGCGCAGCAGACTGATCAACTGGCGCATGCTACTGTGTTCCAACGAGGAATAATCCTCGGTCGTGATACGACGTTTGTTCTATTCGGCAAGAAAAATGTGACATCCATACAATGGTACGCCAATGCCGGATTGGAAAACATCTGCATGGGCAAGCGTCCGCGGCATCGGCCACAACTTCCGTCCCTTGTCGTGGCCGGCGCCGGCGCGCTCCGGCCGCCCGCAGCGAAACCGCCGGGACGCGGCTGTGCAGGCCCTTCCGGGATCGGTTGGCTGGATCACGACGCCGGTGAGGCCGGGCCACGAGGCAGCGGCGCTCGCACGCTTCAGCGCCGACCTGCCTTTCTTCCGTGCGCCTTGCGCCCGCCGCCCACCGATCGAGGCCCGTTGGACGCGGACTTCCCTAGCGGGATCCCCGCGCCGGGGCGGCCATGCGGGTCAGGCTGACGCAGGCGGCGAAAGCGGAAATGGCGCCAGCGAAAACCAACGTCATGGTGGTGCCGTGCAGCGGGAACAATCCGAACACCAGCGCCACCAGCGCGGCCCCCAGCGTCTGGCCCAGCAGCCGGGACGTGGCCTGCATGCCGCTGGCGCCGCCGGTGCGGGCGGGCGGTGCGGAAGTGAGGATCGCGCGGTTGTTGGGGGTGTTGAAGAACCCGAAGCCCAGGCCGCATACCGTCATCCGCCAGACAATATCGAACGAGGTCGGGTGGACGGGCAGCGCCCCGAGCAGGAACAGGCCCGCGGCCATCGTCGCCAGGCCGATGCCGCTGAGGATGCCCACCGGGTAGCGGTCGGCCAGCCGGCCGGTGAAGGGCGCGATGACCGCCACCGTCAGCGGCCAGGGCGTCATCAGCAGGCCGGTGGTCACTTCATTCAGGCGCAGCGTGTTCTCGAACAGGAAGGGCAGCGAAACCAGTGACATCGCCTGTGCCACGAAGGCGCAGACCGAGGTCGCCACCGACAGCGCGAACAGCGGGATGCGCAGCAGGTCGACCGGCAGCAGCGGCGCGGTGCGGGAGAGCTGCCGAGCGACCAGCACGATGCCGAGCCCGAGGGCGAGCACCAGTTCGGCGCCGACATAGCTGACGCTCTCGCCGTGGCCGAGGCCGGCGATGGCGGTGATCAGGATGCCGAAGGTGGCGGCGCTGAGCCCCGCGCTGGCGGCGTCGAAGCCGATGCCGGAGCGCGGCGTCGCCGGCAAGGCGCGCCAGGCGATCGGGATGGCGATCAGGCCCAGCGGAATGTTGACCGCGAACAGCCAGGGCCAGGAGGCGACGGACAGGATCGCCGCCGCCACGGTGGGGCCCAGGGCGGAGGCGACCGATCCGACCGTGGCGTTCAGGCCGACGCCGCGCCCGAGCCAGCGGCGCGGGTAGATGAAGCGGACCAGGGCGCCGTTCACGCTCATGATGCCGGCGGCGCCGAAGCCCTGGACGATGCGGGCCAGGGTCAGGGTGATCAGCGAATCCGACAGCGCGCAGCATAGCGAGGCGACGGTGAAGACCACCAGCCCGTACCGGTACACCCTCCGGTAGCCGTAGATCTCCCCAAGCGATGCCAGCGGCAGCAGCGAGATGGTCACCGCGAGCTGGTAGGCGTTCACCACCCAGATGGAGGCGGACGGCGAGGCATTCACGTCGCGGGCGATGGTCGGCAGCGCGACATTGGCGATGGCGCCGTCGAGCACCGCCAGGGTCAGGCCGAGGGCGATGGTCAGGATCGCCCAATAGCGCTGCGGCAGCGGGACGCCGTCGTTTTCCGGCGGCTGGGCGACGCGGATCAGCGCGGGCTGGCCGGCCATCAGGCTGGTGCCCCGGCGTGAACCGGCAGCGCGTCCAGCACCTCAGGCAGGCTCAGTTCGGCCAGGCTGGGGCGCTGCAGCGTGCGCACCCAGCGACCGCGCGGTGCGCAGCGGGCCGGGTCGGAGTCGCTGGAGAACAGCACCAGGCAGGGGCAGCCGGCGGCCGCGAGCAGGTGCATCGGGCCGGTATCGTTGCCCACCGCCAGTTCGGCCGCTCGCCCCAGTTCGGCCAGGTCGCCGAAGCCGGTCTGCCCGGCCAAGCCGCGGGCCGGGGTATCGCGGCAGATCACCGCCGCCAGTTCGGCTTCGCCCGCGGCCCCGAGGACCACCGGCGTCAGGCCGCGCGCCGCCAGGGCGAGGGCGAGCGCACGGTACCGCTCCGCCGGCCAGCGCTTCTGCGGCCGGTGCGGCGAACTGCCGGGCACCAGCAAGGCGATGCGGGAGGGCAGGCCGAAGCGGGCGATGTCGCCGTGGCTCCAGGACAGGTCGGCTGGCGGAATCTCGGAAATTCCGGCCTGGCGGAGCTGGCCGAACTGGCGGTCGATGTCGTGGATGCAGTCGCGCTCCGGATCGCGGTCGGGGTGGGAGCAGCCGGGGGCGATGCCGGACCATTCCGGCCGGGCGGCGCGGGGGAACAGGCGGTAGTAGCGGGAGGACCGGCCGGAGGTCTGCAGGTCGTACACGCGCTGGTAGCCCCCCTCGGTCAGGGTGCGGCGCAGGCGCAGGATGCCGAACAGGTCCCACCAGGACGGGCGGTCATCCAGCAGCACGCGGTCGAACCAGGGGGAGTCGGCCATCCATGCCGCGTAGGGTGCGGTGGTGAGCAGGGTGATCTCGGCGTCGGGGTGGTGCCGGCGAATCGCGGCGAAGGCGGCCAGCGACAGCACCACGTTGCCGAAGGCGCCGAGCTTCAGGACGAGGATGCGGGGACGTTCGGCAGGTTGGGGTGCGCCGGGGAACTCCTTCTCCGCCTGCGCGGTCGGGAGAGGCGGGCGGCGAGGCGTGGGGCCGGGGACCGGCTGAACGGCTTTCGCTTCAGGGTTTGGAGACCGGTCGGGAGCTGGGGCCTGCGCGCGTGCGCCACCACCATCAGTGGCCTGCGTGCCGGCCCCCCCACCCCAGCCCTCCCCCGCAAGGGGGGAGGGAGTTCCTTGGCTCGCCCCCTCCCCCGCAACGGAGGAGAAAGTTCCTTGGATCGACCCCTCCCCCGCAACGGAGGAGCGGGTTTCCTGAGTCACGCCTCCGCTTTCGCTCCGCCCGCTCATCTCACGCCGGCTTCCGCGCCACGTACAGCCACTCATCGCGCTGCAGGCCGTAGCGCACCTCCTCCGCCGGGGGCAGGCGGAAGATGTCCACGGCGAACCCCGCCTCGGTCAGCCGGTCGGAAAAATCCAGCCCGTAGTACCGCACGTGATCCGCGGCGCTGAAATGGGCGTGGCGTTCGGCGGGGGCGGTGACCGCCGGGTCCTCATAGGTCTCCTGCCGCGACGGATTGATCGGCACGGTCAGCAGCGCCACCCCGTTCGGCCGCAGCACCCGGAACAGCTCCCGCAGCGCCCGGCGGTCGTCGGGGATGTGCTCCAGCACGTGGTTCGCCATCACCACGTCGTACGCCGCGTCCGGCAGCCCGGTGCGGGTGATGTCAATCCGGTGGGTGACGCCCGGCTGATGCAGGTCGGCCGTCTCGTACAGCGCGTTGCCGCGCATGCGCCGGGCGAATTCCTTCTCCGGCGCGAAATGCAGGATGCGCTTGCCGGCCAGCCGGTCGCCGCCGCCCTGGGTGATCCACAGATGCACCAGCCGGTGCCGCTCGCGGGAGCCGCAACCGGGGCAGCGTGCGTCCCAGCGTGGCGGATGGCCGACACTGACGAACACGCCGTGGTAACCGCAGATCGGGCAAATGCGCGGCAGGCGCGCTTCCCGGAACTGCCGGCGGTCGTGCAGCCAGGCGGCGGCCAGCCGGCGATACAGGCGCCAGCGCCCGGGAGGCGCCGCGCTCATCGATTCATGCTGCACTGCGGCATAAGTCCCGATATCAGCCTCCCGTGGTTGCGGCAATCCGCGGCGGATGCGTGGCAGCCCAGTGCCGGGCGATGTCCAGCCGGCGGGTCACCCAGACGCCGTCGAACCGGCCGACATGGTCCAGTAGCCGCTGCAGCCCGGACGCCCGCGCCGGGTGGCCGATCAGCCGCATGTGCAGCCCGATGGACAGCATGCGCGGCTGGGTTCGGCCCTCGGCGTAGAGGAAGTCGAAGGCTTCGCGGCAATAGGTGAAGAAGTCGTCGCCGGTGGCGAAGGTGCCGCGGCCAAATTTCGAATCGTTGGTGGACAGGGTGTACGGCACCACCAGATGCGGCTTGCCGTTCACCGGCGTCCAGTACGGCAGGTCGTCGTCATAGGCATCCGAATCGTAGAGAAACCCGCCTTCCTCCGCCAGCAGGCGGCGGGTGTTCACGCTGGGGGTGCTGCGGCAATACCAGCCATAGGGCCGCTCCCCCATGGTCCGGCGCAGCGAGGCCACGGCGCGGGCGATGCGCTCGCGTTCCTGGTCCTCGGACAATTCGTAGTGCTTCTCCCAGCGCCAGCCGTGGCAGCACACATCGTGGCCGGCGGCGCGGATCGCCGCGGCGGCGGGCGGGTGGCGCTCCAGCGCCAGGGCGCAGCCGAACACGGTCAGCGGCAGGTTGCGTTCGGCGAACAGGCGCATGATGCGCCAGAAGCCGACGCGGGCGCCGTAGGCGAACATGCCTTCCGCCCCGAGATCGCGCCCGGCAATGCCCGGGCTGGCGATGCCGTATTCGGTGAGACCGGTCTCCGAGGCGAGGTCGCCATCGGGCACCGACGGTTCGGAGCCTTCCTCGAAGTTCACCACGAAGTTGACGGCCAGCCGCGCGCCGCCCGGCCAGCGCGGGTCGGGCGGGTTGGCGCCATAGCCGATCAGGTCGCGTTGCATGCCTGCTCCCCCGGAGATCGCCGCAAGGATAGGGCGAGGCTGGCCGGCAGGCGACCCGGCTTCAGCCGCGGCGGCGGCTCACGATGCGTTCGGCACCGGCCCGTTCGCGCGCATTTGCGGCGCTGTGCGTTGGGCCGTTCCGCCTGTCGATGCTGCCGCGCGACGATTGCCGCCGCTGCGTCCGGCGCTACTGGGTGGCAACCCTGGCGACCGCTGCCGGATGCTCCGCATCCGCATGCTGGGCCGGCTGCACCGGCAGCTCGGTTTCCCATCCGCCGCCCAGCGCCTTGTACAGCGCCACCAGGTTCAGCGAGACATTGGTGGTGCTCTGCGCCAGCTGCTGCTGGATGCTCAGCAGATTGCGTTGCGCCGTGAGCACCTGCAGGAAGTCGGCGACGCCCTGCTGGTACCGGTCGCGCGCGATCTGCAACGCGCG
>Ga0187809_10001456_pt1 | contig 10974 bp, 9 predicted proteins | sample NC_wetland_sal_i_8_FD_132415 | JGI IMG/M metagenome (GOLD analysis project Ga0187809, IMG submission 132415) | Wetland sediment microbial communities from Neuse River Estuary, North Carolina, USA - ASW_4 | ecosystem: Environmental > Aquatic > Freshwater > Wetlands > Sediment | place: USA: North... | reverse complement strand
GGTGATGAAGGGCTACCTGAAGAACCCCACCGCCAGCGAGGAGGCGTTCGCCGGCGGATGGTTCCACAGCGGCGATCTCGCGGTGATGCATCCGGACGGCTACCTGGAGGTGAAGGACCGCGCCAAGGACATCATCATTTCCGGCGGCGAGAACATCTCCTCGCTCGAGGTGGAGGAGGTGCTCTACAAGCATCCCGCCGTGATGGAAGCCGCGGTGGTCGCCCGGCCCGACGAGCGCTGGGGCGAGACGCCGCACGCCTTCATCACGCTGAAGCCGAACGCGCCCCCTGTTACCGAGGCCGACATCGTCGCCTGGTGCCGGACGCACCTGGCGCATTACAAGTGCCCGCGCTTCGTCAGCTTCGGGGCGCTGCCGAAGACCTCCACCGGGAAAATCCAGAAGTTCGAGTTGCGCGAACGCGCCCGCGCCGTCGGCTAGCGGCCGCTTCCCGCCGCCAAACCGAGGCGGTGAAGCGGGCCGGCGAGGGGAGAAAAACGCCGACGGCGGATACAGACAAACGCCGCACGCCCGGACTATACCCACGCCGCAACCCTACTGGTCCGGTCCATGGCATACAATCCTCGCAAGCTCGGCTTCGTTCTCGCGGCAACCGATCATGGCACGATGATCGTCAACCGCTTCGACTATCGCATGATCGATCAAACCAGGGGCTACGGCGTCGGCTTCAACCTGCTGGAGAACGCCGCCTACGACGCCGGCGAGCTCACCCTGGTGCAGCACTTGCTGTCCTGCCGCCGGCAGTATTTCGGCGATGGCGTCATGGCCCTGGATTGCGGCGCCAATATCGGCGTCTTCACCGTGGAATGGGCCAAGGCAATGACCGGCTGGGGGTCGGTGATCGCCTTCGAGGCGCAGGAGCGGCTGTTCTATGCGCTCGCCGGGAATATTACGATCAACAACTGTTTCAACGCGCGGGCGGTGCATGTCGCGCTGGCCGCCGAACCCGGGGTGTTGCGCATTCCGCAACCCGACTACCTGTCACCCGGCACCTTCGGCAGCCTGGAACTGCGCCAGACCGCCAACACCGAGTTCATCGGCCAGACGATCGACTACTCCGACTCCAGCCTCGTGCCCGTCCGCTCCGTCAGCATCGATTCGCTGGAGCTGTCCAGGGTCGATCTGCTGAAGGTCGACGTGGAGGGCATGGAACTTGCGGTGCTGGCCGGCGCGCGGGAGACCATCGAGCGGCATCAGCCGATCATCATCGCCGAACGCATCAAGCTGCGGGAGGAGGAACTGGCCAGCGTGCTCGAGGCGCACGGCTACCAGTGTTACCCGATGGGCGGGAACCTGCTGGCGATCCACCCGAGCGACAAGACCGGAAACCATGTCAAGATCAACCCCTGACCCGCCTTTCCGCTCGCTGCCGGCTGCGGCCATTCCACCGTTTTGCATTGGCACGCGCAACGAGGTGCGGGCGACCGGCCTTCAGCCCACGCGATACGGTGCAGATGATCGCCATCAGCGGCCATGAGGTGTGGGTGCTCGGCCCGCCTGCGTCCCAGGTTCCCATAGGCCGCCTGAAGCGCCCGGCCTGACCAACACCGTGGTCACCGGCACTCGTTCCTGTTCAATACCCGCTTCGCCGCCACCGCATGGCTGACCACGCGCATCCCGCGCCGCGGGCAGCCGCCTTGTGCCGGCGCCACGGCTCCAGCAGAGTCGCGGCAACCCTGGAGGAACGCCCGCTATGGCTCTGCACATCGACTACTACGCCTCGCTGAACTCGCCCTGGACGCATCTGGGCGCCGCGCGCATCGAGGCGATGGCCATGGCGCACGGCGCCAGCCTGCGCATCTGGCCGGTGGATTTCGGCACCATCTTCCCGGTCTCCGGCGGCCTGCCGCTGCCGAAGCGCGCGCCGCAGCGCCAGGCCTACCGGCTGATGGAGCTGAAGCGCTGGCGCGACCATCTGGGCATCCCGATCAACATCCAGCCGAAACACTTCCCGTCCAGCGAAACGCTGTCCTCCGGCTGCGTCATTGCGCTGCGCGAGACGCAGGGCGACCAGCCGGCCATCAAACTGGCGCACCGCGTGCTGAAGGCGGTGTGGCAGGACGAGAAGAACCCCGGCGATCCCGCCACCCTGGCGGAGCTGATCCGCGATGTCGGGCTGGACCCCGACGCGGTGATGGCCCTCGGCGCCGACCCGAAATGGGCGGACATGCGCACGCGCGACACCCAGGCGGCGCTCGACCGCGGCGTGTTCGGCGCGCCGAGCTATGTCATCGGCGACGAGATCTTCTGGGGGCAGGACCGGCTGGAGTTCGTGCAACGCCGGCTGGCGCGCGGCTGATGCGCGTCTTCACCGCGCTGCCGCTGCAGCCCTGGAGAGCCGCCGGTCCCGCGGCGCAGGCGGCGGAAGTGGCAGGGTTCGACGCCGTCATGACGGTCGAACTCGGGCACGATCCCTTCACCCCGCTGGCCTTCGCCGCGCTGGCGACGCAGCGCGTGGAACTGACGCCGTCGGTCGCGGTGGCGTTCCCACGCAGCCCCACCGTGCTGGCCAGCCAGGCCTGGGATCTGCAAGCCGCCTCGAACGGCCGCTTCGTGCTGGGCCTCGGCAGCCAGGTGAAGGGGCATAACGAGCGCCGCTTCGGCATCCCCTGGACCGCGCCGGCGCCGCGCATGCGCGACTACGTGCTGGCGCTGCGCGCGCTCTGGCAGTGCTGGGAAAGCCGCGGCCGGCTGAACTTTGACTCGCCGCATTACAAGCTGACGCTGATGACGCCCGACTTCTCGCCGGAGCCCACCGGGCTGCCGATGCCGGCGGTGACCATCGCCGCGGTCGGCGAGGCGATGCTGCGCGTCGCCGGCCAGGTGGGCGACGGCGTCAGGCTGCATCCGCTGTGCTCCCGCAAATACCTCGAGGAGGTCTGCATGCCGCAGATCGGCGAGGGCATGCGCCGCAGCGGCCGCAACCGGGTGAATTTCGACGTGCATGGCGGCGGGTTCGTCGCCACCGGCCCGGACGAGGCCGCGGTGGCCGAGGCGATGCAGAAGGTGCGGCGGCGGATCGGCTTCTACGGCTCGACGCGCACCTACCTGCCGATCCTGGCGCTGCACGGGCTGCAGGATTTGAGCGCCAAGCTGCACCGCATGTCGGTGGAGGGGCGGTGGGAGCAGATGGCGGCGGAGGTGCCGGAAGACGCGGTGCGTATCTTCGCTGCCTGCGGCACCTACGCGCAGATTGCCGGGGAGATCGAGCGGCGGTTCGGCGGCGTGGCGGACTCCATCGATCTGCATTTCCCGCCCGATGCGCCGGCGGGTCTGCAACGCGAGCTGCTGGCCGACATCCGGCGGATTCCGCACACCTTCGCCGGGTTTGCCACCGGTTGACGTTCGGCCGGTGCCCGGCACCGTCGTCGCAACGCGAGCCATGACGCTGTGAGTGCGGCCGGTGCCGGACACCGCCGCATCGACGCAACTCATGACGATGCGAGCTCGGCTGGAGCCTGACACCGCCAGTTCAATGCGCGCCAGGACGACACAAGCCTGGCCGGTGCCCAACCCCGCCGCTTCAAGGCGAATGGGGCATGTATCCGGCGGCGCGGTGCATCCCGCGCTGCCCGTCGATGCGCAACCCGATGCCGCCGGGCCCGTTGCACGAGGCAAGCATTTCCACCCGCAACAGAGGACAAACAGCATGAAGTTTCGCCTTGTCGGCGCCGGCGCTCTGGTGGTCTCCCTGGGTCTGGCCGGATGTGCCCCGGGACCGGGCGGTTACGCCGGCTGGTCGAACCTGCGGCAGCACCAGGCCAACGAGCACGCATACCAGGCGCAGCGGCAGTCCGCGCAGGCGCAATGGCAGGCGGCGCACGGTGACTATTGGGCTGCGGAGCGCTCGCGGGCAGCGGCCAACGCCGAAGCTGCCCAGGCGCATGCCGCGCAGAACCATGCCGAGCGCGACCGCTTGTGGAGCCAGTTCTGAGCGTGCCCAGTTCTGAGCGTGCCAAGCCAGTCCGCACGCGGCGGCTACCGGCAGGTTCCCGGTTCGACGCAATGCGGCACCGGCGGGCGAGTCGTACGAGTCACCGTTGCGGAGAAGGGGCCGGGTGTCGCCGAGGAAACCCGGACCCGATAGCGATACGTCGTTTCCGGTTGCAATCCGGGATCGGCATAGCTCAGCCCGTCGGTGCTGCCGATGCGGCGGAAGTCCGCATCGGCTGGCGCAGCCCGGAATACGTCGTAGCGCGATGCACCCGGCACAACTGACCACGCCAGGTCGATCGCGTGGTCGGAGGCATCGATCGCGCCGAACATCTCTGGTGCGGTTGCCGCCATTGCCGCCGCTGCCGGGATGGCATCGGCCGCCCGGCTGGTCAGGCGGTCGAGCATCGCCTTGATCGCACCGATCTGCCGGCCGGATTTCAGCAGGTAAGCCGGCGCGTCCATCGGCGCCGCATCCAGATAGCCCCACCAGTCCCAGCAGCCCTCCGGATTGCTGCCGCCTTCCGGCGTGAAGGCTTCCGCCCGAGCCTGCGGGTACAGCACGATAATGCGATTGGCGTCGGCCCAGGCGTTGTAGCCGGCGTGAAGCACATAGGCTTCGCCGATATCGCCGTACGACTGCTTGCAGCCGTGCAGCGCGATGTGCACCCGGCAGGCCTGCATCGCCGCGCAATCCTGCGGCACATAGGCAAAGCCTGTATCGCCCAGGCTGTCGTCGGCCGGGCTGGCCGGCTTGGTGAACGCTGCCTGGGCGAAGCGCAGGATTGCTCCATGTGGCAGTCCCGCACCAGGCGGATGCAGCGCGCCGTAGATGTGCTGCAGGATAATGCCGGCCTGGTCATAGTCGCAGCGATTGATAAAGCTGCCGCCGTTATCCGCACAGCGTGCACCGAACGAAGTGGTCACCTGTGCATGGCCCGCGCCGATTGCCGTCTGGTAGAACAGGTTCGCCCGATGGTCGGCGCCGAGGTAATGAGCATAGAAATCCCGCAGCGTATCGGTCACCGACCGGGCGACCACGGCGTCGTTGTAGCCGCTGAACAGGTAGACATGCTGGCGGGCGAGATTGGCGAGCGGGTCGATGGCGCCGCTGCGGCTCCAGCCCTCGGTGCGGCGGAGCAGGGACTGCAGATCGGTCGCTGGGACGCCCAGCATGCAGGTGCTCAATGCGGTGGCGACGGATCCTTCGGCGCAGCCATAAGGCCCGCCGGCAACCGCACCGACGCCGTGGATGACCGAGGACCACGCGGTGGCGAACTGCACCGCCATGTAGGCGCCTGAGGAGATGCCGGAGATGGAACTCTGCGCCGGGTCCGCATTGTAGGCCGGCAGTGGCGGGTCCTTGGCGCGCACCGCGTGCGCCACAAGCAGCAGAGCAAGAAGCAGTGCCCAGAATCCCGTGCGTGGGCGCAAACAGGAATCCTGCATGGTGCAACCTCCTGCTTCCGCCCACGGCGTCACCGTGCGACTCACGTTCGCGCTGAGCAAGCGAAATCGGCGTTGCGCACATGGGCGCGGCGGTGTGGAATCCGCGCCCTCGCTGAATGAGCAGGCTGCGCATGCCCTTCGCCGTCACATTGCGACTGGACGCCACATCCGCCGCCGGCGTGGAAGCCGTGATCGCCGCCCTGGCTGAGCGCGGCGTCTCCAACAGCGCCCGCCGCCTCGGCTACGAGCCGCACCTGACGCTTGCGGTCTGCGATGACAAGGCGGAGCAGGCCGCCGTGGTTCAGGCGGCGCAGAAAATGGCAGCCTCCTGGCTCGCCGTCCGGCCGGTATGCGCGGCCTTGAGCATCTTTGCGGATCCGCCGATCGCATTGTTCCTCGTCGTTACGCCATCGGTCGCGCTGCTGCGGCAGCATGCCGAGCTTTGCGACGCATTGCCGCAGGACCATTTGCATGAGTACTACCGCCCCGGCCTGTGGCTGCCGCATGTCACGCTGGCCGACGACCTGCCGCCGGCCCGCGTGGCCGCCGCGATGGCAGCCGCGCAGCCGGCATTCCGGCCCTTCACCGCGGGCTTCGCCCAGCTCGACGTGGTGCGGTTCCGGCCGGTGAAGGTGGTGTGGCAGGCGGCGCTGGCGGAGGCGGGCTAGTACATCCCGCCGGAAGTCCGGTAACGCTTCAGTGGCCGATAGTACCGCGTCGTGGCGGGCGCAGGCCCGCCACCCATGACTTGCCGCGGGAGACTTGGCGTGTGGAATTGGCGTGTAGCCTCGAGTCACAAGCAGCCAGTCGTGGGTGGCGGGCCTGCGCCCGCCACGACGGAGTACGCTTGAAACGCATCGCCACTTCCGGCGGGATGTACCAGGCTTCGGACCCGGTCGGCAAAATGGAACCACCGACGAACACGGATAGGCGGGGGTGGCGCGTCAGGTCCCATCGTTCGCGGAACGACCCGGCGCAAGCCGCAAGGGCTTATCGTAACCCCGGCCAGTACTTCCCTGATGCCACAAGTCGGCGGCCTACTCCGCCCGGGCGAGACGTTTCGGCTTCCTCCGGCTGGCATTGGCAAGCGCCGCGGCGATCGCGCGCCGAGCCCAGGCCAGCACCAGATCGGTATCGTCCAGCCGATCCTCGGGAACCGCCCAGTACGAACGGATCGTCATGCTGCGCTGCTTTGTCTGGTAGCCGAAGGGCTGGCTGCCCAGGGCGGACAGCTCCGCCTCCAGTTCGGCATCCACGCGCAGGTACAGCGTTCCGCGCAGGATCATGGCGAACTGCACGCCGTCCAGCTTGTAGCCGTAGCCGCTGAACAGGCGGCCCATGCGCACGGGCCCGAGCAGCGCGAACATGTCCGCCACGTAGGTCGCGAACTCGCCGCCCGGCTGCTGCCTGCTCTGCAGCGGACCGTCGGATCGCCGCCGTGGCATTGCCGCTCCGCCCGGAGACCCGCGCCGCCGCTAGCGCTTCTTGCCGGCCGCTGAGGGGCCGCGCGCCGCTGCCGGATGCTTCGGCGCGGCGGCGCGTTTCGGCTTTGGCGCGCCCTTCGGCGGCGCCTTGCCGGCGCGCAGCTGGGCGATGGTCTGGCGTGTGGTGATCTGCTCCGGATTGACGCGCAGTTCGATCACCGCGGGTTTGCCGCTGTCCACTGCGCGCTGGAAAGCCGGGGAAAACTCCGCCGTCTCGGTCACCACTTCGCCGTGGCCGCCGAAGGCTTCGATGTATTTCGAAAAATCCGGATTGGTCAGCGCGGTGCCGGAAACGCGGTACGGATAAGCGCGCTCCTGGTGCATGCGGATGGTGCCGTACATCTGGTTGTTGAACAGCAGCACGATCGGCGCGACGCCATGATGGAACGCGGTGGCGAGTTCCTGGCCGGTCATCATGAAGCCGCCGTCGCCCACCATGCTGACCACCATGCGGTCGGGGAAGGTCACCTTGGCGCCGATCGCGGCCGGCACGCTGTAGCCCATGGCGCCGTTGGTCGGGCCGATATAGCGCTGGTCCTCGCGGAAATTGAGGAAGCGCGTGGCCCAGCCGGCGAAGTTGCCCGCGTCCGTGGTGACGATGGCGTCCGGTTCCAGCAGCCGCTCCAGTTCGCGCATGCAGGTGCCCAGGTTCAGCGTGCCTTCGTAGTTCGGCACTGCGCGTTGTGCCTCGCGCAGGCTGCGCAGTTCCTCGGTCCAGCCGGTCCAGTGCGGCTGCACCGGTTCCACCGACGCCATGCTCTCCGCGAAAGTATTCAGGTCGGAGACGATGCCCAGCGCCGGACGGAACACGCGGCCGATCTCGGCGCCGTCCGGATGCACCTGCACGATCGGTATGCTTCCGGCCATGTCGAGCAGCGTGTAGCCCTGCGTCACCGCGTCCCCGAGCCGGCTGCCGATCGCCAGGATCAGGTCGGCTTCCTTGACCTTGGCGATCAGGTTGGGATCGGAGCCGACGCCCAGGTCGCCGGCGAAGTTGTCCAGCGTGCCGTCGTAATGCGCCTGGCGGCGGAAGCCGGTGGTCACCGGGATGTCGTTGCCCACCAGGAAGTCGCGGATCGATGCGCGTCCGGCCTCGTTCCAGCAGGAGCCGCCGAGCACCGCGACGGGACGGCGCGATTTCGCGAGCATGGAGCGGAGCTGCTGCAGGGCCGCCGGATCGGGATGCGCCGGAGCGACGGGCACGCGCGGCAGGTCGGGGACTTCCGCGATCTCCTTCTGCATCTCCTCCGACAATGCGATCACCACCGGGCCGGGGCGGCCGCTGGTGGCGACATCGACGGCGTGTGCCACCAGTTCCGGGATGCGCTTCGCCTGGTCGATCTGCACCACCCATTTGGCGACCGAGCCGAACATCTGGCGGTAGTCGATCTCCTGGAATGCGTCGCGGCCGGCGTCCGCATGCGGGATCTGGCCGACGAACAGCAGCAGCGGGGTGGAATCCTGCATCGCCACGTGCACGCCGATGGCGGCGTGGCATGCGCCGGGCCCACGGGTGACGAAGGCGGCGGCGGGCTTGCCGGTCAGCTTGCCGTAGGCTTCCGCCATATGTACGGCGCCGGCCTCGAAGCGGCAGGTGACCAGTTTCAGCTTCTGGCGCACGTCGTACAGGCCATCGAGCGTGTCGAGGAAGCTTTCGCCGGGAACCTCGAAGACGTGGTCGATGCCTTGCGCGACCAGCGCATCGGCCAGGATGCGGCCTCCCATCCGGGCCGTGATGCGCGACTTGCGCGCCTGAGCCAACTCCATTCGGTGCCTCCCGCCAGGGCGATTTGCCGGCACAATAGGCAGCGCGGGTGCATCCGTCACGCCCTGGAGCCGCATTCCAACAGGGTTTTCGCGCTGGCGGTGCGCGTCGGGGCGGGGAGGCGCGCCGGTTGCTCTCGGTCGCACATGCCCCGGGGTTGATCGCCGGTCTCTGCCTGGTTCGCGCTTTTCCTGCTCCGGCGCGTTCGCCGGAAGCTGGCATGCATCGTGCAAAGACACGGCAGCCAGGCCGCTGGCAGGATTGTGAGGCTGCGTAACGGTTCAGTGTATCGGCCGCCACAATGGCAACACACCGGTTGCCAATTTCCGCCGCCAACGGACCGGGAGATTGGGCTATCGAACGTATCCATGGAGGACTTGCATGCTGCGGAACCTGAGCTGGGAAACGACCGACGCGCTGGTTCGGCAGCAGTTCCAGCTTTATCGCTCGGTGGGCGAGGAGGCCCGGATCAGCGATGAGGATTGCCGGCGGGTGTTGCTGATGTCGGAGCAGGAATGGGCGATGTGGTCGGAGTTCCTGGATGACGGCGATCTTCCTGCCGAACCGCCGCTGCCGGTCATGCTGCGCCGACTGGGCAGCGCGACCTGGAAGCTGGCGAGCCTGGCGGATCGGCAGCGCGCCGGGGTTTAAGCCTGGGCACGTTCGGCGCCGGCGCTTCCGCTGGGCGGTTCGGGGCAGGTGGCCGGCCCGCTGCCCCGCACGCTCCCGGCGGGTTTTCCCCCGCCGACGCCGGACGCGATCGCGCCGGGTCGCCACTGGCGGTGGGATGTATGAGGCTGCGATTCGGAATTGCCGATCGGAACGATCTGGGATGGAGGTTGGCAATCAGAGGATTGGTGTCTGTGCCCCGACCGGTGCGGCGACAAGGTCAACCAGCCGACCGGTCGATGTTCCGACCGTCGGATCAACCGCGGGGCATAAAGAAATCTCTGCATTGGGGACCTGAAAGATCGCAGCGGCATGCAACGATTTTCCGCGCTGGCCCATACGCGCTGACATGACGGCCTGCACTTGGCGTCTTGCAGCGGGAGAGCTGGTTCGGCGTCCGGGTCCGCTCTCCTGGGGCGGCTTTTTGCCCGCGGCAAAGCAGCAAAGGCTTGACGCAATGAACCAGCGCGCCGCAGGCCGCAACCAAATTGTTGGGCGGATCATCTCGCGATGTCCCTGTGAAATGCAGCTTTTTTTAGATTCACCACGAAGACACCAAGACACGAAGTCTTGGCCAAGTTGCGGCCGGATATTCCCCTGAGTTGGCCGGGATTCCCCCGGCTCTGTGCCTCTGTGCCTCTGTGGTGAAGCTTACAGCAGACCAGGCCGCTCAGGCCCGTCGGCATTTCCCCCGCAGCGCCAAAAAGCCGTCGCAGGCCGCGATAATCTTCCAGGTCAGCAATGCAAATGGCCGCAGATGAGCGCGAATAGACCAGGGGCCGTCTTGGAATCTTTCGCGCCTCATGCGCCTTGTCGCGGACGTTGCGAGGTGTGCCGCCAGACATTTTGGTAGCGGCCTGCGGCCGCCTGTGCGCTCTGCGTCTCCGCTGCCTCTTCGCTTAGAGCGCATTCCGACCAATTTGGGCCGGCGGTCGGACATAAGCTGGATGGCTGGAAGCGGGCCTGGCATGCCAATAGCTGCTGTCGTTGTGGCACGACAGCGTTCTTTTTTAACACAGAGACCACAAAGTATATAAATAATGAAATATACTGTAATATTGCGCTATTCAACGAAGATATGAATCATTACATTTATTATAAATAATAATTATAATGATTCTTTGTGAAACTCCGCTTGTACTTGGTCAACTCTGTGTCAAAACAGAACGCTGTCGTGCACTACGGGCGGTCGGCCGCTCCCCCCCCTGCAGCGTTCGCGCTCCCTCCACTTTCTCGACCCGATCCGGTGACATCGTGGTTTGAGCCCATTCCCGACCCTGCCCAGCCGGAAAATGCTCCAAAATATACCAGCCGCGAAGAAGCTCCTGCACTGCCCGTGTCCCCGGCGGTGCGATGGCCAGGACACCGTACGCCGGGCCGGGGAGACCGCACCGTCGGATGCGGTAATGGTCAGGCCCTGGCCCGGGCATGACACCAAACGGCGAAGCCCGCCGCGCTCATCCCTGCAGCGCGCGGGGCGAGGGCTCGCCACGACGTGCCACGCGCTCGAGTCGCTAATTCGCAAACGCAGCACTAGCAGCCTGTCGGACTTAACACGAGGGCGGCAACCGTACTAGAATCGCAACGTCGATTCGCAGCCAGTCCGGACCGCCCGCATGAGCAATTTCCGCCCGATCGACCGCAAGACCGACTTC
>Ga0187809_10001455_pt1 | contig 10977 bp, 7 predicted proteins | sample NC_wetland_sal_i_8_FD_132415 | JGI IMG/M metagenome (GOLD analysis project Ga0187809, IMG submission 132415) | Wetland sediment microbial communities from Neuse River Estuary, North Carolina, USA - ASW_4 | ecosystem: Environmental > Aquatic > Freshwater > Wetlands > Sediment | place: USA: North... | reverse complement strand
GTTGCGCGCGTACGGGTTCCTGCGGCCCGGCGTCCACGTCGACCTGGACGCGCTGTACGTGTTCCTGGCGCCGCTGGCCGAGCCGTCCAAGGTGGACTCGTTCAAGTTCAACCGCGAGTGGCTGCGCGGCGAGGCGGCCCGGGTCACGGACATGCGCAGCAGCAATGTCGCGCGCCAGCTCAACCTGCCCCCGTCCTTCGTGCTCATCCACCGCATGACCACGGCCGGCCTCGGGGTGCTGTGCCAGCTGGAATGCGAGGGTAACTTCCGGGCCGAGGTGCTGCCGTGGATGCCCGGCTACTTCGACACCGACCCGGATGCGTTGGCGGCCGCGGGGTTAGCGGCCCTGCCAGACCGGGGGGCGCTTCTCGACGAACGCCCGGGCGCCCTCCCGGGCGTCCGCGGAGGTGAAGACCGGCCCGATCAGCGCGGCCATCTGGTCCCAGCGCTGCTCGGCGGGCCAGTCGCCGCCGCCGTTGGCGATCTGCTTGGTGGCGATCACCGCCAGCGGCCCGTTGGCCGCGATCCGTTCGGCCAGCGCGATCGCTTCTGGTAGCGCCTCGCCATCCGCTACGACGTGGTTGACCAGTCCGATCTGGGCGGCCCGGGCCGCGTCGATCGGATCGCCGGTGAGCAGCAGCTCCAGGGCCAGCGCGCGGGGGATCCGCTGGGCCAGCAACAGCGCCGCGCCGGCCCCGGCCACCAGCGCGCTCTTGACCTCGGGCACGCCGAACCGCGTCGACGCGCCGGCCACCACCAGGTCGCAGGCCAGCAGGAGCTCGAAGCCCCCGGCCAGGGCCCAGCCCTCGGCCGCGCCCACCAGCGGCTTACCCGGCGGGGTCTGGGTAATGCCGCACAGGCCGCGGCCGGGGAAGGAGGGCACCTCCCCCTGCAGGAACGCCTTGAGGTCCATCCCGGAGGAGAACGTGCCGCCCGCTCCGGTGAGCACGCCGGCCCGCAGGTCGGCCGCGGCGTCCAGTTCGTCTACCGCGTCGCGGACGCCGACCGCTACCGCCCGGTTCAGGGCGTTGCGGGCCTCGGGCCGGTTGATGGTGATGACCTGCACCGCGCCGTGCCGTTCGACCAGTACCTCGTCGCTCATAGGGCAACGATAGCGGCCGCGCCGATAGCGGTTCGGGTGGCCGGGGATGCCCGGAGTTCCGTACGTCCGGGCATCCCCGTTCCGAGGTCATCCGCTAGCGGGCGGGTGTCCGCTCGTTAGCGACTTACGTGATCCTGAGGTACTCGGTGAGTCGCCAGGTCCCGGCCGGCCCACCGGCACTGGAGAACGTCCCCCAGCCGGCCAGGGTGGCCAGATGGCCGTTCGCGGTACCGCCGGAGGTCACGAGGAAGATGCCGTGGGTAACCCCGTTGGCCGATTTCTTTCCGTAGAACCGGAGCAGCACGGTGCCGGACTGCCCGCCGAACATGCACTTGCAGGTGTCGTAGGCGACGAACGACGCCGATCCGTTCGGATGGACGCTGGACAGGACCGCATCACCAGAGGGCATCGGCAGGAGCTTCACGTTGACCGTGCCCGAGCCGGTGAGGCCGGTTCCGGTCAGGGTGAAGTCGTTCAGGACCGCGGTGATGGTGTTGCCCGATGCCGTCGTCACCGCCGGCATCGACGCGACGAAGGTCGCCGTGTGCGTGCCAGAGTAGGCTACCAGGCTCCCGAGGCTGACCGAGATGTGCTCGAGCGGGCCGGCCGCCACCGGAGGAGGCCCTGGCGAAGGCGCCGGGTTGGGCTTGACGGCGGTAAACGCGCACTCGCCAGAAGCATTCCCTGCGACCAGGTTCGGGGCCGCAGCGCCGTCCCCAAACTGCACCGCCGGGTCGTTGTTCAGGCAGGTCACGTTCCCGCCGATGAGGTTGTTGTTGACCTCCATGCCGTCAGGGTCGCTCGTGGCGTTGTTGGTGAAGGTGACGCTGCCCCGGACCCGGTTGCGCAGCGAGCCCAACCAGCATGTCTGCTGGTCGGCGACGGTGAGATTGCCGCCGATAACGCTATCCTCGGCGTCGGTGTACTGGGGGCTGCCGGTCTTGGGGTTGGACAGCGCGGCGTCCTTGGACCACGGCGCCGGAACGGGGGACTTGGGGTTGAAGCAGCCGCCCGAATTAGCGCCGCCGGCCGCTCCGCCGCCGCCGCCCAGTATCGTGACGCTGCCGCCGATGGTGGCCGACTGGATCACCACCGCCTGGGCGTCAAGCGCGGTGATGTTCCCGCCCACGCGGTCGAAGGTGATGCCCGGCGGATTCGAACAGGCGCCGTTCGGTGAGCAGCTGAGCGCCAGGACGCCGTTCTTCCCGACGAAGACGTTCCCGCCGATCAGGACGGTCGCCGAGACGACCGGGTGCGCATGCGGGTCACCAGGGGTGTAGGCGTCGAGCAGGGCTCCGGGCGCCACAGTGAGGTTGTGCCGGACGACGATCGTGCCGGCTGGCATGTAGCAGATACCGGTGACGATTATCGACTTGTAGGTACCGGGAGCGATGTTGCCCCCAGTGCAGACGTACGCGCCGCCGTTAGCGGGCGCCGCGCTCGCGGCGGAAGCCATGAGCGCGGGCGGGACCATCAGCCCGATCAGGGCAGTGGCACCAAGTGCCACGCGTGCGATAATGGTCTTCATCGATTACCCCCCCTTGGGCAAGTTGGCATATCCCGTGCCGTGCACGCGGAATCGCCAATTTCTCCCTTCGTTTCGCCACCCAGGCGTGGTCAGCAGGGGATCGACATTTGGGCAAACATTACGCCGGTAGGCAGCACGGGTCCAGGGTGAGGTAAACAAAAGATCACGCATTCCACACCATTCGCCCAACCTGGTACCTGCTCTTTCGTTAATCACCAAAGTTGCACGATAGACACAATGGCAACGATAGGAATCTGCTGTCATGCCGGCGAAAGTCTGGCTTACGGTCGGCGGGGTCCTGGGTGAAGCAGAGTCGTGGACGTCGGCCGGGCACGAGATCGCGTGGGTGCAGGAGCGCGTCCAACCAACCGCCCCGTTGTCCCATTGGGGCGGTTATAACCGACCCAATGGGACATTGGGTCGGTTCGAGGCGGCACGGAGGGACGGGACGGCACCGGGAAACGAGACGGGGTTGGCTACCCGCCCGAGTCCGGGGATCGGTCGGGGAGGGTGGCGAGCTTGCGGAAGTCCCAGCTGACGATCTTGTCCGGGGCGATGCGCAGCCAGGCGTGCCGACCGTCGTGGACCATGCCCGGCGCGGTGTCGGCGGCTTGGTGAGCGGGGCGGCCGCCGGCGGCCGGGTTGGTCCCGTCGGCGGCCAGATTGCCCCCGCCGTCGGCGGCTTGGTGAGCGGGGTCGAAATACTTGGCGGCCATCAGGCGCTCGGGCTCGGCCAGCTCGGGCGCGGGCTGGTCCTCGCCGCCGGTCCGCGGCACCGGCCCGACCATGACCGCCTCGCCCTCGACCTCGACCCCGCGCAGCTCGTGGTAGTGGTGGCCGTCGTCGACCACCACCGCGACCCGCGGGTCACGGGCCAGGTTGGCCCAGCGCTGGCTGCGGGTGAGCGAGTAGACCCACAGGGCCTGCCCGTCCCAGACAAACCAGACCGGCGCGACGTGCGGGCCGTCCGGCCCGGTCGTGGCGAACCGGCAGGTCCGCTGTTCGCTCAGAAACGAGGTGAGCTCGTCGGCGCTCATCGCGATCACCCGGCCACGCCTCTGCTCTGGCACGATAGGACCTCGCTTCGTTCCCTGACCCGCCCGCATTCCCTGACCTGACTGGTCAAGACGATAATGACCAAATGACCCATCCGCCACCGCCGCCCGGACAGCTCGACGAGCTCAGCCCGGTGGATTACCTGATGCACCGGGGTGAGGCGCATCCAGCCACCCGGTCCGCGTTCCTGGGCGTGGAGCTGCTCGACCGGCCGGCCGACTGGGTCCGGTTGCGCGAGGCGATGGACCGAGCCAGCCGGGTGGTCATCCGGATGCGGCAGAAGGTTGTGGTCCCGCCGGTCCCGATTACGGCACCGCAGTGGGTCGTCGATCCCGACTTCGACCTGGATTACCACCTACGCCGGATCGCGCTGCCGGCGCCGGGCACGCTCCGCCAGCTGCTGGACCTGGCCGAGGTGGTACTGCAGTCGCCGCTGGACACCTCGCGCGCCCTGTGGGAAGTCGTTTACGTGGAGGGCCTGGAGGGCGGCCGCGCGGCCCTGCTGAGCAAGTTCAGCCACGCGATCACCGACGGGCTCGGCGGGATCGCCCTATTCGAGCAGGTCTACGACACCGAACGGGAACCGGCGCCGCGGCCCATGCCGCCGGTGCCCATTCCCCGCGACGTGACCGGCACCGATCTGGTGCGCGGCAGCCTGCGGCGGCTGCCCGAGACGGCCGCGGCGACCGGGGGCCGGCTGCTCGGCCGGGCGGCAGGTGATATTGGCCGCCTGATCAGATCGCCGGTACCCACGGTGGCGGAGGCGATCGGCTTCGCGGGCTCGGTGGGCCGGCTGCTCGGGCCGCCACCGGCCGCGCCCTCCCCCCTGCTGCGCGGGCGCAGCCTGGTCAGCCGTACGCACGTGCTCGAGGTCCCGCTTGCTGACCTGCGCGCGGCGGCCAAGGCGGCGGGCGGTTCGGTCAACGACGCGTACCTGGCCGCGCTGAGCGGCGGTCTCGGCCGCTACCACGAGGCGCTCGGCGTTCCGATCGACGAGCTGCCGCTGACCCTGCCGGTGAGCCTGCGCACCGCCGACGACCCGGCCGCGGGCAACCGGATCACCGGCATCACCATCGCCGCGCCGGTCGGGGAACCCGATCCCGGCGAGCGGATCCGGCTGGTCCGCGAGCAGGTCATCGCCCGCCGGGCCGAGCCGGCCCTCGACATCCTGAACCGGCTCGCGCCGGTCCTGAGCCTGCTGCCGGACGAGGCGCTGGAGACGATTACCGCGCGGTTCACCCCGCAGGACGTCCAGGCCAGCAACGTGCCGGGTTACGGTCAGGAGACGTTCCTGGCCGGGGCCCGGGTGGACCGGCAGTACGGCATGGGCCCGCTGCCCCGGGTGGCCATGATGGCCGTGCTGATCTCCCGGGCGGGCATCTGCACGGTGACCTTCCGCTACGACACCGCCTCGTTCATCGCCCCCGACGAGCTCGAGAAGGGCTTGCAGCTCGGCTTCGACGAGATCCTCGACCTGGGGCGGCCGGCCTCGGGGCGGCGATCCTCGTGACCGCCAGCACGCCGGACGGGCCGCCTCGGCAGCTGCGGCTGCCCGGGTCGGTGGCCGAGGTCGACGCCAGTCCTGAGGGCCCGGGGATCGGCGCGTTCTTCGACCTGGACGGGACGCTGGTGGCCGGGTTCACGGCCACCGCGCACACCATGGACCGGCTGCGCCGTCGGCAGGTCGGGCCGGGCGACTTCCTGCGCCTGACCCAGCTCGCGGTGGAGTACAAGCTCGGGCGGCGGGAAATCGAGGCCCTGATCGAGGGCGGAGCCGGGCTGGCCCGGGGCCGGCTACCCGAGGACGTCGAGGAGATGGGCGAGCGGATCTTCCAGCAGTCCGTAGCGGACCAGATCTACCCGGAGATGCGCGACCTGGTCCGCGCCCACCAGCGCCGCGGGCACACCGTGGTGCTCAGCTCGGCCGCGCTAACCATGCAAGCGGTGCCGGTGGCCCGCTACCTGGGCATCGAACACGTGGTGTCCAACCGGTTCGCTACCGACGAGCACGGCGTCCTGACCGGCGCCATCCAGCCGCCGGTCATCTGGGGTCCCACCAAGGCCACCAGCGTGCAGGCGTTCGCCGCCGAGCACGACATCGACATGGGTTCGAGTTACTTCTACGCCGACGGCGACGAGGACCTGGCCCTCATGTACCTGGTCGGGCACCCGCGGCCGGTCAACCCCGGCCCGGCTCTGACCCGGGTGGCCGCACACCGCGGCTGGCCCGTCCTGCGCTTGCACAGCCGCGGGAGCGGCGGCCCGCTGGGCCGGGCCCGGAACCTGGCCGCGCTCGGCTCGCTGGGACCGGTGGCGGCCGGGGCGCTGAGCGTCGGGGTGCTGACCCGGAGCAGGCGGGCCGGAGTCAACTTCCTGACCAGGTTCTGGCCGGAGACGGTGCTCGCGCTGAGCGGTGTGAAGCTGAACGTGATCGGCGCGGAGAACCTGACCGCGCAGCGGCCGGCCGTCTTCCTGTTCAACCACCGCAACAACTTCGACGTGTTCATGGTCGCGGCCCTGGTCAAGGACAACTGGACCGGCGTGGCCAAGAAGGAATTGGCCAGCAACCCCCTGGTCGGCACGCTCGGCAGGCTGCTCGACGCCGCGTTCATCGACCGGTCCGACCCTGAGGCGGCCATCGCCGCGCTCAAGCCGGTCGAGGAGGCGGCGCGCAAGGGCCTGTCGATCATCATCGCGCCGGAGGGAACCAGGCTGGATATCGCCGGGGTTGGCCCGTTCAAGAAGGGGGCGTTCCGGATCGCCATGGCGACCGGCCTGCCGGTGGTCCCGATCGTGATCAGGAACTCCGACTCGGTGGCGGGCCGCAACGCCACCACGCTGCACCCGGGCACCGTCGACGTCGCGGTGCTGCCCCCGGTAAGCGTCGCGAACTGGACCGCGGCCAACCTGGGCGACGAGATCGAGCAGATCCGGGGCGACTACCTGGACCTGCTGGCCAACTGGCCGGTCGCGCTGAACGGCCGGTTCGGGGCGACGCCGTGAGTGATCTGGGTGAGCTGCTGGCGGCGTCCCCTACCGGCCGCCCGGGCACGGTGGTGCTGATGCAGGCCGGGACGCCGACCGAGCAGCGGTTCATCCGGGAGCGGGTCGCCGCGGCCGGCGGGAGGGACCAGCCCCTGGTCAGCTTCGGGCCGCCGGAGATCCCGGGCGGAGGGCTGCCCGCCGATCTCCTGGCGCGTGACGACGACACCACGCTGGTACCGGTCCGGATAGCCTGGCTGCCCGAGGAGCAGGCGGGCCGGCGCACGGCCCGGCTGGCCGACCTGATACCGGGCCGGGACCCGTACCGGCCCAGTGAACGGCAACAGCAGCGGATCCTGGCCCGCCAGCCCGGCCGGGCCGCCCTGCTGGTAGGCGAGCCCGCCACCATCGGCTCGCTGCGTCAGCGCTGGGCCGAGGCCACCGGCGAGGAAGACGCGGACGACTCTGCTGGCTTCAGGGGGGAAGACCCCCCTGGGACCCCCCGAGATGACTTCGGCGGCTACGTGGCCCGCCGGGCCACGCTCGCGCTGGACTGGGCCGAGTACCAGCTGCGTGGCCCCCGGTACAAGACGCCCAGCCTGGTCAAAGAGGAGATCCTGCACTCGCGCCGGTTCCGGACCGGGCTGCGCGCCGTGCGGCGTGGCTCCGGCGAGGATCCGCCGTCGCTGGAGGACGCGGGCAAGATCCTCGACGAGCTCGCCGCGGGCTGGAGCCGACTGCTCATCGACGTCATGCCGAACGTCGGGCGGCTGATCTTCCAGCGCGGCTTCGACCCGCAGATCGACTACGACCAGACCCAGGTCGAGCGGATGCGCGCCGCGCTGCAGCGCCACCCGGGCATCCTGCTGTGGTCGCACCGGTCGAACCTGGACAACCTGGTCCTCACCGCCGCGGTGCAGGAGCAGGGCCTGCCGCCCGCGCACGTGTTCGCGGGCATCAACATGGCCTTCGGGCCGATGGGCGCCATCCTGCGGCGGGGCGGCGTCATCTTCATCCGGCGCTCCACCGGTGATGACCCGCTGTACAAGTACGTGCTGCGCGAATACGTCGGCTACGTACTGGAGAAACGGTTCAACCTGTCGTGGTCGATCGAGGGTACGCGGTCGCGGACCGGAAAGATGCTGCCGCCGCGGCTAGGGCTGCTGTCCTACGCCGCCGACGCCTACCTGCAAGGGCGGGTCGACGACATCTTGCTGCTGCCGGTCTCGATCACCTTCGACCAACTGAATGAGATCGCCGAGTACGCCGACTACGCGCGGGGCGGGGTCAAGAAACCCGAGGGGTTCGGCTGGCTGTACGGCTTCGTCAAGGCGCAGGGGGCCCGCCAGTACGGCAAGATCTACGTGCGCTTCGGCGAGCCGGTCTCGATGAGCGCGTTCCTCGGCCCGCCGTCCGGTGAGATCGCCCGCGACCCGGCCGCCCGGCGGCTGGCCCTGCAGAAGACCGCGTTCGAGGTGGCCTGGCGGATCAACCAGGGCATGCCGGTCACGGCCACGGCGATCATCACCACCATCCTGCTCGCGATGCACGGGACCGGGCTGACGTTCGACGAGGTCCGGCTGGCGCTGGGCGATGGGCTGAGGTACCTCGACAGCCGTTCCGTACCACAGACCGCGAGCGCCCGGGCGCTGTCCGCGGCCGAGCCGGTGCGGGCCACGCTGGAGGCGCTGGTGGCGGGCGGGCTAGTAACCTACGTGGGAGACGGGCGCGAGCCGGTCTGGCTCATCGGCCCGGAACACCAGCTCGCGGCCACGTTCTACCGGAACTCGACGGTCCACTTCCTGCTCGACACCGCGCTCTGCGAGCTGGCCGTGCTGCGGGCCAGGGACGACAGCACCGACCCGGTCGGGGCGTTCTGGGCCGAGATCGCCTGGCTGCGCGACCTGCTGAAGTTCGAGTTCTACTTCCGGGAGCGCGAGGAGCACCGGCGCCAGGTGCGCGCCGAGATGGAACGGCACGACCCGGCCTGGGAATCCCGCCTGCGGTCCGGTCCCGAGGCCGCGGACGCGCTGCTGGCCGAGATGCGCCCGCTGGTGTCTCAGGTCATCGTACGGCCGTTCGTCGAGGCCTACCGGCTGGTGGCCGACGTGCTGGCCAGCGAGGATGTTTCGGCCGCCACGGCCGACGGGGCGGGTCTGGCCGACGACGCGGAGGTGACCCGGCGGGCGCTCGGGCTCGGTCACCAGTACGTGGCCCAGGGCCGCCTGCGCAGCTCCGAGTCGGTCTCGGTGCTGCTGTTCGCTACCGCGCTCCAGCTGGCCAGGAACCGGGGGCTGTTCGAGCCGGGCGAGGACCTGGCTAAACGGCGGGCGGCCTTCCTCACCGAGCTGCGCGACCTGCTGCGCAGGATCGACCGGATCGAGGATCTCGCCATCCGCCGCTACATCAGGGACGCCAGCGCCCGCCCGGCGACGCGCAGCTCGGAGTGAAACCGAGGGCTCACTCCGCTAGAGCGTAGTGAAACCCGGGGTTCACCTCGTTGGGGAGATGGGGGGGGTGGCTGGCTCGGGGGCTTGGAGGGCGGCGCCGGAGGCGATTAGGTCGGCGGCGTCGGCCAAGCCCCAGGCGGTGAGGGCTTCGAGGGTGTGCTGGCCGGGGGCGGGGGCTGGGGCGGAGAGGCGGGCGGGGGTGCGGGAGAAGCGGGGGGCAGGAGCGGGCTGGACGACGCCGTCGGCGGTGAGGTAGGTCTGGCGGGCGGCCAGGTGGTCGTCGGCGGCGGCCTCGTGCAGCGAGAGGACAGGTTCGACGCACGCGTCGGTGCCGTCGAAGACCGCGGTCCACTCGTCCCGGGTCCGGGTCTTGAAGCGGGCGGCCAGGAGCTCGCGGAGGGCGGGCCAGTTGCGGGGGTCGGACCGGTCGGGGGCGTCGGGCAGGCCGAGGCCGTCCAGGAGGGCGGCGTAGAACTGGGGCTCCAGGGCGCCGACGGCCATCCACTGGCCGTCGGCCGTCTCGTACACGTCGTACCAGGGCACGCCGCCGTCGAGCAGGTTGACCCCGCGCTCGTCCCGCCACAGGCCCTGGGCCATCAGCATGAGCGGCATGGCCAGCAACGCGGCCACCCCGTCCACGATGGCGGCGTCGACGACCTGCCCTCGCCCGGACGTGGCCCGCTCAACCAGGGCCGCGCAGATGCCGTAGGCCATGACCATCCCGCCGCCGCCGAAGTCGCCGAGCAGATTCGCGGGGAACGCGGGCGGGCCGCCCGCGCGGCCCAGGGCGTGCAGGGCTCCCGTGCGGGCGATATAGCCGATGTCGTGGCCCGCCGTGGCGGCCAGCGGGCCTTGCTGCCCCCAGCCGGTCATGCGCGCGTACACGAGCCGCGGATTGCGGGCCAGGCAGGTGTCCGGGCCGACGCCCATCCGCTCGGTCACCCCCGGCCGGAAGCCCTCGAGCAGCACGTCGGCCCCGTCCACCAGGCGGAGCAGCGCGTCCACGGCGCGCGGGTGCTTCAGGTCGAGCACGACGGACTGGCGGCCGCGGTTCAGAAACTCCCGCGCCCTGTTCAGCTCCGGCCGCGACGTGCTGGCGCCGGGCCGCTCGATACGGAGCACGGTCGCGCCGGCGTCGGCGAGCATCATGGCACAGAACGGCCCGGGCCCGATGCCGGCGAGTTCGAGCACTCGCACTCCGGTCAGGGGGCCTCCACCTGATGAGCTCATGTGAGTACCGTAGGTGCCCATGAACATCTCGGGAAGCATCGCCCTGGTCACCGGCGGGGCGTCGGGCCTGGGCCTGGCCACGACCAGGAGGCTGCACGCGGCCGGCGCCTCGGTGGTCATCCTCGACCTGCCTGGCTCCGACGGCCTGGCGGTGGCGCGGGAACTGGGGCCCCAGGTCGCGTTCTGGGCCGGCGACGTGACCAGCCCGGCGGACGTGGACGCCGCGCTGGACGCCGCGGGCGCACTGGCGGGCGGGGTGCCCCGGATCGTGGTCAACTGCGCGGGCATCGGCACCGCGGCCCGGACCACGGGCAAGGACGGCCCGTTCCCGCTGGAGGTGTTCACCCGGGTGGTCCAGATCAACCTCATCGGGACGTTCAACGTGATCCGGCTGGCCGCCTACCGGATGAGCCAGGCCGGGCCGGAAGAAGGAAACCGAGACGGCGAGCGCGGCGTGATCGTCAATACCGCGTCGGTGGCGGCGTTCGAGGGACAGATCGGCCAGGCGGCCTACTCGGCGTCCAAGGGCGGCATCGTCGGCATGACGCTGCCGATCGCCCGCGACCTGGCCCGGCTGAAGATCCGGGTGGTGACGATCGCGCCCGGTCTGTTCAATACGCCACTGCTCG
>Ga0187809_10001454_pt1 | contig 10981 bp, 6 predicted proteins | sample NC_wetland_sal_i_8_FD_132415 | JGI IMG/M metagenome (GOLD analysis project Ga0187809, IMG submission 132415) | Wetland sediment microbial communities from Neuse River Estuary, North Carolina, USA - ASW_4 | ecosystem: Environmental > Aquatic > Freshwater > Wetlands > Sediment | place: USA: North... | reverse complement strand
TCCACCGCGAGGCGATACGCGAGCTCCATGAGCGCCGTTGGTGCGCCCGACTCGGTCGAGTGAATCGTGCCAGTGATGTAGTAGACGGGCGCCGTTTCGGGGATGAGCTTCGCGGCGGCCGAATCGCTCATGCCGATCGTGCGCGGATCGGCGAGCTTGGCGAGATTCGCCTTGTTGCGATCGAGATTCTTCCAGATGTCTTCCGACGCGATGCCGACGACGATCATCTCGCGTCCCTCCTCCGTAGTACCGATGGACCACAGGCGCACGCGCGGGCTCGCCTTGGCGAGCATGCGCATGTACTCGTACACCTGCGACGAGTAGGGCAGGTTGTTGCGCGCGCCCGCGATGTCGCCCAACACGGCCTTGGGTGTCGGCACGGTGCTCGACGCCGGCAGGTAATCCACGAGAGGCGACGTGAAGAACGGCTCCGTGGTGTATTCGGCGATCTTGGCCGTGTACGCGGAATCGATGGGCTGGTGCGGATCGCGGCCCGGCGTTAGGCCGTGCAGATCGCCCTGGGCGAGGGCCGGGATCGTACCGGCGGCGACGATCGCGAGCGTGACGAGCGCGGCGCAGCGGAAACAGCGCTTCATGACGTGCCTCTGCAAAAGGTCCGGAGGAAAACGCGAAGTCGAGTATTTGGCGCCGGAAAGTGCACACGGGCGCGGGCCGCCGCCAGCAGTCCCCCTCAGAATGCCGTGCCGAGCGCGAGGTGGATCTGGAAGCGGCGCCACCACTGACTCGGAACGTCGGCGATCGGAGTGCCCGCGATGATGGCGTCGAGTACTTTTTGCGGGTCGCGAACGTCGTCGAGCGACGGATTGACCTTGTAGCCGATCGACATGCGTACGGCTCCGATGACTGTCTTGTAGTCGACGCCGGCGCCGACCGACGTGAAGAAGCGATCGTCGCCGGGCAGGGTGAAGCTGGTCTTGAAGCGCTGATCCGGGGTCCACACGCGGCCGCCGTCCACGAACACGTGGGTGCCCCAGTTGTCGCCTAACCCGGGAAACGGGAGCCGGAGCTCGAAGGTGCCGGCCACGCGCGCGAGGCCGCCGATGGGCACGTAGCCGGTGGCGACGGCAGTCGTGTCGGTGCCTTTGACGCTGAAGCGCAAATCGGGGAACTTGGGGCCGAGCAGCCCGCTACTCCATCCGCGGACATCGGTGGCGCCGCCGGCCGTGAAGGCGACGTCACGCAACTCGAGAAACTTGAGCGTCGAATCGCTGCCGCCTAACAACAGACTCTTGCCGCGCGGATACAGCCGGCCGGCACTGAACCGGACGGCGATGCCGACGCGCCGGTTGATCGGATGATACGCGGCGCCGGTCACGTCGAGGCGCGTGTACTCCGCCGTGTTGAGCGCGCTGCCCGCGGTGAGCTCGATGCTCGGCCGGAGCACGAACCCGTCCCGCGGCGCGGTGACGTTGTCGAGCGCGCCGAGCGTCGCGTCGAACGTGAGCGTGCTCCGGCGGATGGTGGTGTGCAACGAATCGAGCAGCGCACTCTGCGCCAGCAGCGTGAGGAAATCGATGCGCCCCGACGAAAAGTCGCCGTTGCGATACTGGAGGATATGTCGTGACGAGATGCTGTACTTGGCCGACAGCAGCAGAATCGGGCCTAACCGATAGAGCAGGGTGGCGTCCGAGCCGATGGCCCACGACCGGTCGCGAAAATCATCGCGGTACTCGGCGAACGGGCTGAGCAGCGCCGACAGCTCCGGCATGTACACATACGGCTGTTTGAGCGTCGCCACGCCGCGCACGAAGCGCTCGGGGTTCTGGTCCACCGCCAGCCAGGCGGTCGATGTGCCTAACGACGTCGTCAGCGTCCGCGCGTCGTTGGTGAAGTTGCGGTGCGTCCACACGACCTGCGCAGTGGCGCCATCTTCCGAGGAGTAGCCGGTCTCTCCCGTGATCACGTGGACGGGCTGCTCGGTGACGGCGACGTTGATGGCGACGGCCGTGTCCGGCTTCTGTCCGGGTGCGAGCTCGACGCGCGCCTCGCGAATGAGGTCCAATCCTTGAATCGCGCGGCGCCCCTTCGACAGCTCGGATGCGGTGTAGTAGTCACCGACGCGGAACGGCAGCTCGCGCTTGATGACGTGGTCGCTGAGCAGGTCGTTGCCCGTGACGTCGATGCGCGCGATGTGGGCGCGTGGTCCCGCTCGCAGGCGCATCTCGAGCGTCGCGGTGTCGGCGACGGTATCGGTCAGCGTACGCGACCAGACACGGCTGAACGCGTAGCCCAGATTGCGCATCGCCGTGCGCGCACGTCGCTCGGCCGTGCTTGCCTCGATCGAGCCGAACCGATGCTGTTTCGCAGGTGCCACCGCGTGGCGCGCCGCTCGAACCACGTCGGCCGGCAGCCGCGCCGTCGAGTCGACGCCCGCGCTGTCGCCATTCTCGATGCGCACCGACGTCAAGATCGTTGGCTTGCCCTCGTCGATGACGAACGCGACTTTGACGCGCCGATTGCTCGTGTCAGGTTTCACCTCGAATCCGACATTGGTGTGTAAGATGCCGCGCTGATCGTAGTAGTCGCGGATGCGCACCGCGTCGCGCTCGAGCTCGAGCGGATCGAAGAGCGGCATGGGTGGCCGCTCGCGCCGGAAGAGAAAATCGAGGATTCGCCCGAAGATGCCCTCCGGCTCCGGCGCCGTCGTCGCAATGTGCTGGCGGAGATCGTCGGCGGTGAGCGTGCGGTCGTGCAGCCAGTGGAAGTCGACCCATTGCACGCGCGTGCCGGCCGGTAAGACCATCGGCGCTTTTTGCGCGGCGGCCGAGCGCGGAGCGGCGAGCCCACACAGGGGCGCCGCCGCGAGCGCGAGGAGAAGACGCCGGTGTCGCACCGTTAGTACGAGTACCGCGAGCGCAGCAGGAAGCGCATGTCGGCCACGCCTCCTTCGAGACGCATGAGGAGCCACTTGAACGCGTTGTACTCCACCTGCGCCTCGGGATACAGATTGCGATTCAACTCGTCCGTGGCCGATTGCCCGAATCCGAGCGGTTGGGCAAACCCGAGGTACACGCGCGGCGACACATAGCGGCCGGCGACCAACGTCGCGCCGCGCACTGCGTCCTGGCGGATCTCGACCACGTCGAGCTGCAGCTGATCCTGGCCGACGCCTTCGATCACGCCTTGCAGCTGACTAACGGCAACCGACGTCCCGGCTTGTAAGGCGAGATTCGACGAGCCGGTCGAATTCGCGCCGAGTCCGAGGCCGGCGGCCTCGGGGTGTCCGGTGGCGATGTAGGAAATGATGTCGGAGTTGCTCATCTGCGGATCGGAGCTGAGCTCCAACCGGATCCGATCGGGCGTGCCGGTGACCGCGAGATTGATCGTGACTTCGGCGGCGTTCGGATCGCCCGTCGACGGCACGACGTACTGCGTCTGGATGTTCATGCGCAGTCGTTGCGGTGGCCCGTTGAACGTGAGCTGCCCTTCACTCACGGTGAACCGGCGCCCGAATTCCGCGACGTAACTGCGTCCTTCGACCGGCTCGAGCGTTCCGTACAAGCGCAGCGGCCCGCCCGGGTCTTTGCGTGCCGTCACGGTTCCGCTCAGCTCCACCTGCAACTGCGGATTGGCGCGACGTTTCACCCACGCGTCTCGGTCGGTCGTGACCTTGAGGTTGAGCGCTAACTTGTCGAAGGAGGGCCGTTGCTGCTTACCGCCGGGAGCCACTGCTTGCACGCCGAAACGTGCCGCTATCGAGCGCAGCTCTGCCTCCGTCAGCGTCACCGGTTTCGCGCTCCCGCCCGAGCCGGTTGCCGACAGATCGAGTGTGCCTTGGTCGACCGTGATCGCGCCCGAAACAGCCGGCGCCTTCGTCGTGCCTTGAAATGCGACGTCACCCGATGCGACGACTTGATAGGCGGTCGACCAGACCGCGCGGAACTTGTGCATCGACGCGTGGAGGTCGAACTGCCCGAGTGTGAGCTGGCGCATGATCACGCCGCCCGTTAGGCGAAGGCTGCCATCGTCCGAGCGCATCACGGCGGTATCGATCGTGAGGCGGTCGTTGGCCAGGTGCGCGTCCACCGTGCCCTTCTCGTACGTCACGCCCATCGCGGGCAGGCCGAGCGTCAGATCGTGCAGCGCGACTTTCCCGCTCAGCTGCGGGGCATCCGCCACGCCGCCGACGCGGGCGTCCATGGCGAGCGAGCCCCGTGCTTTGTCGATCGTTCGACCGTCGAGGAATGGCTCGACGGCTTTGAGATCGAAGCCCGCGGCGGCGATGCGCAGGTTCACCGCGCCGTGCTCGACGATGGAAATCGGCGCGCCCTGGGCGAACGACAACTGGATCGGGAGGTCGCCCTTCACCGTGAGCGGGTGGCCGTCGAGCGGCGTCATCGCGGCGTCGATGTCGAGCTGCCGCGCCGTCCAATCGACGACCGCGTGCACTGTGCCGGAGTCGGCGCTCGCTTTGGGCAGCACGACGACCGCATCGGCGTGGAGGTGCGGAGCGGCCGCGGTGCCTGCCAGCGTTGCTTTCCCAACGAGCCTGGCGCCCGACAAACCGTGGTAGCCTAACGCGCGAGCCACCGGTGACAGCGAGACGGAGTCGGCGAGCACCGTGAGGCGCTCGGCGCCCGACCGGGAGATGCTGCCGTCGATGGCGATGCGGCGTCCGGTGTTGGACGCGAGCACGAAATCTCCGATCGAATAGCGGGCGCCGTATGTGACCGGCACGGCGTGCGCGAGGCGCCAGTGATACTTCGTGTGGTTGATCTCGAGCGAGTCCAGGCGGAGCGCGCTCCGAACGGAGTCGGGCACCGCCGCGGCGACGAGCGAGGCGGTGGTGCCATCGTCGAGCGTCGTCGCCACCGACACACGAGCCAGGCTGTCGGCGTAGCCGAGTTTCACGTCGAGCTCGCGCGCGGCTATGCCGGCGAGCGCGGCGTCGGTCGCATGGACGGTTCCCGTCGTTCCCGAGAGCCGTCGCCATCCCGGCACGGCCGCCGAGATGTCGGCGTCGAGCGCGTCGATGCGATTCGTGTTGTAGGAGACGTCGCGTGCGCGCGCGGCGAGGTGCACGTGCGGCGTGTCGGCGCTCCCCGTTACCGCGAGCGTGATGCGCGCGCTGTCGGCCCCCAGCACGTTGATGCCGAGCACCTGGGCCACGGGCGTCAAGTCGCGGGTCTCGAGCACGAGCTGGAGGTTGGAGGGCGGGGCGCCGGCGCGGTGTGCGGCGGCGATCGCGGCCGATCCCGTGCCGGTGAGCGTCCCGAGGACGCTGCGCACGTCGAGCGTGTCGATCGCGACCCGGCCTTGCGTTAGGCGGAGCGCCAGAACACCGGAATCGCGGGGCAGCGTGATGGTGTCCACGCTCGCGAGCATGATGGCGGTATCCGGTGCGGCCTCGGCCAGCCTCCAATCGGCGCGGGCGTGGAGGCGCAGGTCGGCCTCGGCGAGGATTCGTGCGAGCGAGAGCTTCTGTTTGACGCCCGGCGCGGCCAACCGGCCGTCGATGGTTCCGTTGCCGCGGCCGTCGGGCGCGGCGACGCCCGCGGTGACGTGCAGCATCCCGGTATCGAGCGCCACGCCTAACTTGACGCTGTCGATCGCGACGCCGCGCACGACGGACGGCCCGAGCCCGAGCGCGACCCGCCACTGCGCGGACGCGGGGTCGAGTCCGTCGACGTGCGCGGTGAGGGAGGCGTCGAGCTTCGTGTGCAGGTCGGGCCGGCCGGTGAACGCGGCCAGGTCGAGTCCGCGGATGGTGCCCGTGTCGACGGTCAACGCCGGGCGCTTGGCAAACGGGCGCGCGGTGCCGCCTAACGCAAGGGCGGCGTGCGGTCCGGCGGCCGAGGCGTGCCAGCGCGCCGCGCCGTTCGCGATGGCGACCGTGGCCGATGCGGAATCGATGCGCTGCGAGCCGGCGCGCGAGCGATCGAGTGTGAGACGCGCCGTTCCCTGGAGTGTCTTCGTCGGTGCGTCGCCGGCCTGCCAGGCGGCTCGTGCGGTGAGCGCGCCGGTGAGATCCGTGGACAGCGCCGTGTCGCCGGCGAGTTGCCCTGCGTCGAGGTGCGCAAAGGCCAGCCGGCGCACCACGACGCCGCGGCGCGCGCCGCCGGGCGTGACCGACGCATTCAGCGTCACGGTGCCGGTGTCGAGCGCGGCGGTCGCGCTCACGGTGGCAACGCCCCCGCGCATGGCCAGCGTGGCGTCGGCGCGGCGCAGTCGAACCGCGCCATACGTGGAGGATGCGAGGTGGATCCGCGCCTGGCCGAGTGCGCTGGCGAGCGAGGTGCCGCGTCCAGTGGCGGAGAAGCGCCCGGTGAGTGCGCTCGAGCCGGTGTCGCCGGTGACGCGCGCGAGGTTGACGCGCGTGACGGTTCCGTTAGTCACGCGCCACGCCAGCGGCGAACCGAGGGCCACGTCGCCCGCTGCCGATGCCGTGCCGCCGGCGATGGCGGCGCGGAGCGCGAACGCGATTTGCTTCGCGTGCAGTGTTGCGTGCACGTCAGCCGAGTCGAGCGCCGCCGGATGCGTGCCCACTGTCACGACGTGGATGCGCACATCGTGCGCGCGGGTGGTGTCGAACGGGGCGAGCGTCGCAACGGCGGCGAGTCGCCAGGGACGTAGTGTGCCCCGCAGCGTCGCGCGCACGGTTCCCTGCGTCATCACGGCGCGGGCCGAGAGGTTGCGCACGGTGTACGACCCGTAGCGCACCGTGGGCGCGAGATCGAGCGCGGCCGTGCCGTTCGCCGTCCGGAGCGTCGCGCCGTGCACGCGCACGGCGAGGGTCCCGCTCACCGTGCCGGTGTCGGTTGCCGACGCGAGCAGCGCCCTCGGTTCCACGTTGCGGAGCTGCACGTCCAACGAGTCGAGCACGTTTGCCGCGGCCGTGGTGATGACGCCGCCGATCGTCGCGTGTCCGCCGCGCGCCAGCTCGGCGGTGGCGGCGAGGTGCACCGTATCCGTGGCGCCGCGCGCTTCGACGTGCAGCGTGGCCGACTCGTGCGGCGCGAGACCGGCCACGAGCACGGACAGATCGGCGAACCGCACCGGTTGGGCATCGAGGACGACGTTCACGTTCCGGAGGTGCGGGTGGGCGCTGTCCGGCAACGTGAACGCTCCGCGTGCGGCGATCATCGTACCGCCGCCGCGCGCGCTGAAGCGCGCGAACTGCAGCCGGCCGTCGGCGAGCGATGCGGTGGCGTCGAGCGCAAGCGGCGGCAGGCCGGGTGTCGACGGGTCGATGCGCGCGTGCAGGGTGTCGAGTCGGACGGCCATCGACGTGCCTAACCGAACGTCCCGGGCATCGACGAGCAGGTCGTCCAGCTTGAACGGCGCGTGGCGGCGCCCGGTCGCCGTGTCCGCGCGCGGTACGGCCGTGAGCGCCGCGCGCCGGATGGCGACGCGGTCGACGACGAAGATGGTCCGAGCCCCGGGGTTAGGCACCGGCACCGGCGGCGGGTGCGTCGCGAAGGGAGCCAGCAGATCCCAGGTGCCCGTCCGCGATTGCGTCGCCGTGGCCGACAGCCCAGCCACGTCGAGCGACGCCAGCTCGCGAGTGCGTACGAGCTCGATGAGCGATGCATAGCGCGCCCGAACGGTGTCGATCGAGATGGCGGGCGACCGGCCGACGGGCTCGAGGCGAACGTGCGTGAGCGTGAGGTTGCTCCACCAGTCGCCGCTGACGCTGCGCACGGTGATCACACGCCCGGGATACGGGTTGACGAGCGCGAGCAAGCGCGTCGCCGCCCAGCCCGCGACCGCACGGTTCTGTAGGGCGAGGATGGCTGTCGCCGGCAGGATGGCCACGAATATCACGATCGCGACCAGCACGCCGAGTGCGACGCGACGCAGAAGCTGACCCCGGCGCATGTCAGGTCGATCCGGTTGTTCGGGCGTCTGGGACGGGTGTTCCACCCGGCACAGTCAAGCACGGGCCGTGCCATGACCCACCGTCGCTACTTCGAAGCGCAGCTCAGCAGGCGTTTTTCGAAATGGCGGCGCTCGGTGGCGTTGCGCGCGAGATGAATGGCTGCCTCGAAGTGAGGTCGTGCGTCGCCTGGTCGCCCGCGGCGGATCTCGAGCTCGCCGAACGCCGCGCGATAGAACGGATAGGCGGCCAATCGCTCGGCGTCGGCGATCGTCTCGAGCGCGTCGATGCCGCGTTCCGGACCGTCGCGTTGGGCAATGGCGATCGCGCGATTGAGCGCGACCACGGGCGATGGCGCGACGGCCATCAACCGATCGTACAACCCGACGATGGTGTGCCAATCGGTGCGGTCGACGCTCGGCGCCTGCACGTGCGCGGCGGCGATCGCCGCCTCGAGGTGATAGACGCTGACCTCGTCGCCGCGGGCCGATTGCTCGAGCAGCGCGATGCCCTTGGCGATGAGCGCGGCATCCCACGTCGAGCGATCCTGGTCGACGAGCGTGCTCAGGTCGCCGGCGCCGTCGAGCCGCCCCGGCAGTCGCGCCGCGTGCAGGTGCATGAGCGCCGCCAGCGCGTGGGTCGGCGGCGTGCCGGTGCGCGGGTCGCCAGCGAGCAGTTCCGTTAGGCGGATGGCTTCGCGGCACAGCTCCCTGCGCACCACCGAGTCGGCCGACACGCTGTGGTAGCCCTCGTTGAACAGCAGATAGAGCGCCCGCTGCACGACAGGCAGGCGCGATGCGACATCGTCGTCGGTGAGATCGAACAAGCGCTGAGACGTCGCGAGCGATTGTTTGCCGCGCGCGATGCGCTTCTCGACCGCCGCGCGTCCCGCTAGAAATGCACAGGCGATTTCCTGCGCGCCGAATCCGCACAGAATGTTGAGCACCAACGCGATTTGCACTTCTTCCTTGAGACGCGGGTCGCAGCACGAGAACATCATCCGGAGTTGTTCGTCGCGGATGATCTCGGATGCGAAGGATTCGTCGACGACGGGAGCGAGCGTCCACTCGCTCTCGAACAATCGCGAGAGCTCCGGTGCGAAGTGCGTCGCGGTGCGCTCCCGGCGAATGACATCGAGGGCGCGATTCTTTGCGGTGGCCATGAGCCACGCGGATGGGTTGTCGGGCACGCCGCGCACCTTCCAGACTTCGAGCGCGCGACAGAAGGCGTCCTGCACCACGTCTTCGGCCAACGACAGGTTGTGCACGCCGAAGATGCGGGTGAGCGCGGCGACCATGCGCGCGGATTCGCGGCGGAAGAGGTGCTCGTCGAGCTGCACGTGGGTTCGTGAGACGCCGCGCCGGTGCGTTGGGCATCGGCGCGGCGCAGAACGTCGTTAGAAGTTCATCGCCATCACGGGCCGTACCTCGACGGCGCCATCGCCCTCGAGAATGGGGCAGCCCTTGGCGAGCTCGGCTGCCTGCGCGATGTCGCGCGCTTCGACGATCATGAAGCCGGCCACGAGGTCTTTCACTTCGGCGAACGGACCATCGGTGATCACCTTGTTCTTGCCGCGCACCAGCTTGCCCTCGTTTTCGAGCGGCTGGCCCCTGTTCTTGAGATGCCCTTTGGTTTCCAGGTCGCCGAGCCAGGCGAGCCAGCGCTGCATGCTCTTCTGGGCGAGCTCCGGGGTTCCCATCGCCGCGCGCCGGGCTTCCGCCGTGGTGCGAAACAGGTAGATGTAGTCGCTCATAATGCAAACCTCTCGTGTGGGTGATGTCGGCAGCAGCCGCCGCGGCGCCGCGTCCGTTGACAGTTGGTCGACGTTCGAGCGCCTCATCGCCGGACATTTTTCATTCAGCCTGCAATATCGCTGGTCTGTGCGCGCTCGCGCGCGCCTTTCGCGCATTGCATCGCCGGTCTATCATTTCGAGGGCCGGTGGTCGTGTTTTCGGCCGCGCGGTCCTCTCGCACCGACCCTGACATGGCGCCTGGTTTCCTCGTCCGTCGGCTGATCGATTCTCGTCTGTCGCGGACGGCCGTGGCAGGTGGTCGCGCGGCATGACCGTCCGGACGCGGCGGGTACTGTTCGGTGTCGGGCTCGTGTTCGCACTCGCGCTCGCGGCCAACGGCCTGTTAGGCGGTGCGAACCAACTCCCGGCCTCGCGTACAGCGGGCGAGCATCTGCAGACGTATGCGCAATTCGCGTTCGGAACGTGTGGAGTGCTCTTGCCGGTGGCGATCCTGACACGGCGCTTCGTGCGCATGGCGGTGGTGTGCTGGACCGTCGCGCTGACGGTCGCGGGTGCCACCGCGCCGGTGGTGTGGGCGGGCTCGTCCGCGATCATCGGCGTCGTGTCGGGCGTCGCATCGGCCGCCGTTGCGTTAGGCATCGCGTGGCTCCTGTGGGCCGGCGCCGCGCGCGGTGTGGATGCGATCGACTCCACGACCTGACCCCGACATGCGCAGCCTGAGCCATCTCTTCGACAACAATCGCGACTGGGCCGCCGAGATGACGCGGCAGGACCCAGCGTTCTTCACACGGCTGTCCGGCCAGCAGGCGCCGCAGTACCTGTGGATCGGCTGCTCCGACAGCCGGGTGCCGGCCAACCAGATCGTCGGCCTGCCGCCGGGCGAGATGTTCGTGCACCGGAACATCGCCAACGTGGTGGTGCACTCGGACCTCAATTGCCTGTCGGTGATGCAGTTCGCGGTCGAGTTTCTGCGCGTCCAACACATCATCGTCTGCGGCCACTATGGCTGCGGCGGCGTGACGGCGGCGCTGCGCGGCGACAGGTTAGGCGTAGTGGACAACTGGCTCCGGCACGTGCAGGACGTGCGGTGGAAGCACAACCACGAGTTGGACGCACAGCCTACCGATGAGGCGCGGCGCCGGCGGCTGTGCGAGCTCAACGTGATGGAGCAGGTGGTGAACGCTGCGCAGACGACGGTCGTGCGCGACGCGTGGGCCCGCGGGCAATCCCTGTCCGTGCACGGATGGGTGTACGCACTCGAGGACGGACTACTCCGTGACCTCGGGCTCTGCATCGCGGCCGAGTCGGAGCTGCCCGGGCGGCAATGACGGGGGGATCGCCGGTCGTCGAGGTGTTGACGAACGTTACGCCGCGTTCGCGCCGCCGCCGG
>Ga0187809_10001453_pt1 | contig 10981 bp, 6 predicted proteins | sample NC_wetland_sal_i_8_FD_132415 | JGI IMG/M metagenome (GOLD analysis project Ga0187809, IMG submission 132415) | Wetland sediment microbial communities from Neuse River Estuary, North Carolina, USA - ASW_4 | ecosystem: Environmental > Aquatic > Freshwater > Wetlands > Sediment | place: USA: North... | reverse complement strand
GCTCGAACATGTCGCGCACGCGCGACGCGCCGACGCCGACGAACATCTCGACGAAGTCGGAGCCCGAGATCGTGAAGAACGGCACGTTGGCTTCGCCGGCCACCGCGCGCGCGATCAGCGTCTTGCCGGTGCCCGGAGGACCGACCAGCAGCACGCCGCGCGGGATGCGGCCGCCGAGCCGCTGGAATTTGCCGGGGTCGCGCAGGAATTCGACGATCTCCTGCAGGTCCTGCTTGGCCTCGTCGACGCCGGCGACATCTTCAAATGTCACGCGGCCGTGCGCTTCAGCCAATAACTTCGCGCGCGACTTGCCGAAGCCGAGCGCCTTGCCGCCCGCCCCCTGCATCTGCCGCGACAGGAAGATCCACACGCCGATGAGCGCGATGAAGGGCAGCCACGACACGAGCAGCGACACGAACCACGGCACATTGTCTGACGGCGGACGCGCGGTGATCGACACGCCCTTGGAATAGAGCTTCGACACGAGGCCCGGATCGGACGGCGAATAGGTCTGGAACGACGTGCCGTTGGCGAAGGTGCCGTGGATCTCCGGCCCCTGGATGACGACGTCGCGGACGCGGCCCTGATCGACCTCGGTCAAAAGCTGCGAGAAGGAGATGTCCTGCGCGGTGGTGCGCTGGCCGGGGTTCTGGAACAGCGTGAACAACGCCAACAGCAGCAAGACGATGATCACCCAGAGGGCGAAGTTGCGGAGATTGGCGTTCATCAGGCGTCCTTACCCGCCGCGCGGACCGAGCCCGCGGCCGTAGCGTTTATGACGAATCTTTGTGGCGACGTCACGTCGGCTCAATGTAGGCACCCCCCCGGGGCAGGGAAAGGGGCCGATTCGACCTAATCTAGCGGCTTTTGGCCCCGCCCGGAGACACCCGCTCGGCGCGTGGTTAAGGTTCGCCTGCGCCGCGCCGGCGCCCGTTCGACGGTCACCGCCTGCGGGGTCAACGACACCAGAGCACCGGCGAGGCTGCGGCGAAACCGCGCTTTGGCGTCGGCCGCCGCCGCATCGAGCGCCGCGCACAGCGCCTCGAGCTTGGCGAGTTCGACCGGCCCCTCGTCGCCGACCGCATCGATGGCGCGGCCGACGAGTCTTTGCGCGATTTCGGCGGGAAGCGTGCGAAATCCGCCGCGATCGAAGGCGAGCGCGCCGTCTGCGGCGGGTTTTACCGCCAGTTCGTCGAAGGCGTGGCGGGCCGCCGCCGCCAGCGCCGCCTCGGCCCGGGTCATCCGCCGCGCCAGCAGACCCAGCCGGGAGGCATCCAGCCCCTCCGCCGCCAGAACGGGCATCACGCCGCGGAGCCGGGCGCGGGTGAAGCGCGGGTCGCGGTTGGAGGGGTCCTCGGCGAAGGCGACGTTCGCCGCCGCGAGCGTGGCGATGAGACGGGACTTGGGCATGCCGAGGAAGGGGCGGATGAGGTGGATGTGATCACGCGCGCCGATCTCTTCTTCACCTCCCCCCTTGCGGGGGAGGTCGACGCGCGAAGCGCGGCGGGAGGGGGGTGATCGATTTGCTTCAGGCCCCCCTCCCCAACCCTCCCCCGCAAGGGGGGAGGGAGCGCGCTCTGCATGTGGCAGCGCTGCAATTCGTCTCATCCCCGCCAGGCCCGTCAGCCCGCTACCGCGGCTCATGCGGATGAGCACCGTCTCGGCCTGGTCGTCCAAGGTATGCGCGGTCAGGATCGCCGGCGCGCCGGCCTTGCGCGCCGCCGCCGCCAGCAGGCGATAGCGCGCCGCGCGCGCCGCCTGCGGCAAGCCCGCTTTCGGCTTGGCGCCGGTCCAGCGCAGCGTGCGATGCGCGATGCCGAGCTGACGCGCCAGTTTGCCAACCGCCCTCGCCTCGGCGGCCGCCTCCTTGCGCAAGCCGTGATCGACGGTGACCGCGACCAGCGCCGGACCCTTCTTGCGCGCCTTGCGCCAGCGCGCGGCGAGCACCATCAGCGCGGTCGAGTCCGGTCCGCCGGACACCGCGAGCACGATCGCCGGCAAGGATGCGAGATCGGCGAACAGCGCCGCCGCTTCCGCCGCCGAGATCGGTTCGCTGTCGTGAGAAGCCATGGCCCGCCCGCTGCCGGTTCAGGTCCGGCGGCGCATCCTAGACCGTGATGCGAAAAGGCTGAACTCTCACTCTTGTCGTCCCCGCGAAGGCGGGGACCCATACGCCGTGCGCTCTCGATAGGCTGCGGCGTATGGGTCCCCGGCCTCGCGCATAGCGCGTCGAAGACGCGCGTGAACGCGCTGATGACGCGCTCGCCCGGGACGACAGCGATGCATCAGCAGTGAACGCGCTTCTGCTCCTGCGCGACCGAGCGCTTCACGCTCACGGCGGCGTGCGGGTATTTGCGGCCGACCTCGGCGAGCGTGGCGCAGGCCGCTTCCTTCTTGTTGAGCGCGGCGAGCGACTGGCCGAGCCGCAGCAGCGACTCCGGCGCCTTCGGGCTCTTCTTGTACTTGGTCGAGACGGCGAGGAAGGCTTCCGCCGCGTCGCGGTACTTCTGCTGCTGGAACAGCGACTCGCCGAGCCAGTACTGCGCGTCCGGCACCAGCTTTTCGTTCGGATACTTGCCGACGAAGTCGCGGAAGGCCTGCGCCGCCAGCCCGTAGTCCTTGTGCAGCACGTAACCGTAGGCGAGCTCGTACTCGTCCTTGGGATTGTGCGACGGCGGCAGCGTCGCGAGCTGCTGGCTGCCGGTCGCGTTCGGATTGCTCCGCGGCGGCGGCGGCAGCTGGCCGGACATGGCGCCGCCCATCGGCGGCACCGCGCCGGGCTGACCCTGCGGCCCGCCCATCGACGACAGATCGAGCGGCGCGCCGGCCTCGCGACCGCCCGGGGCGCCGACGCCCGGCGTCGCGCTCACGACGCGGCCGTCGGAGACGGTCTCGCTGCCGAGCGTGCGCGGCACGCCCGGCGCATTCGGATTGGCGCTCGGGTTGAACGCGTCGCCGCGGCGGTCCGGCAACGGCGCGGTGTTCATCGGCTGCTGCACCGCCGGCGGCATGCCGGACGGCGGGCCCATCGGCGTGGCGTTGCGCGGCATGCCGGACGGCGGCATCAGCGAGCCGGGCCCGCCCTGCGTCGACGGACCGGCGATGCCGGCGCGCTGCTGCAGCTCGCGCACCTGCGATTGCAGCTGCTGGTTCTGGTACTGCAGCTGCTCGACGGTGCCGGTGAGCTGGCGCATCGTGTTCTCGATGCGGTCGAGGCGCATGCCGATGTCGCTGCCGCCGCCACCGCCACCGCCCGACGGCGCGGCCTGCTGCTGCTGGCTCTGGTCGTCGCCGCGGTTGAAGATGTTGTCGAGGAAATTGCCCGAGCGGTCCTGCGCCAGTGCGGCGCCGGCCGTGAACGGAAGCGTCAGCGCGACGAGCGCCGCGAAGCGGAGACGGTGAAGAGAGCGCGTCATGTGACCTTGGATGTGCCGGTGGCCGGCCGAATTCGACCCGGGAGACCGGTAGCATAGAACGGGCTGCGTCGAAATTGTGTCGGCGGCGAAAATGCCCGTTATTTCGCGGCCGCCGCCTTTTGCTGCCGGGCTTGTTTGCGGGCGGCGAGGTGCTCCTCGAATCGCTGCATCACCACGAAAAACGACGGCACGACCAGCACCGCGAGGCAGGTCGAGGCCAGCATGCCGCTGAACACCGTGATGCCGATCGAGGCGCGGGCGTTGGCGCCGGCGCCGGTCGCCAGTACCAGCGGCACCACGCCGAGGATGAAGGCGAAGGAGGTCATCAGGATCGGCCGGAAGCGCGCGCGCGCCGCCTCGACCGCCGCGTCGCCGATCTCCCGGCCCTCCGCGCGCAGTTCGCGCGCGAACTCGACGATGAGGATGGCGTTCTTCGCCGACAGCGCGATCAGCAGCACGATGCCGATCTGGGTGTAGAGATTGTTGTCGATGTGCAGCACGCGCAGGGTCGCCACCGGGCCGATCAACGACAACGGTACCGCGAGGATGACGGCCAGCGGCCGGTACCAGCTCTCGTACTGGCCCGCGAGCACGAGGTAGACGAGCAGCAGCGCCATCGCGAACACGAGGTACATCTGGCTGCCGACGAGCTTCTCCTGGTACGACATCGCCGACCATTCGTAGCCGACGCGCGGCGGCAGCGTCTTGGCGGCGACGTCCTCCATCAACGTCATGGTCTCGCCGGTGGAATGACCGCGCGCCGGCATGCCGACGATCGTCGCCGACGGATACAGGTTGTAGAGACTGATCAGCGAAGGCCCCGTCACCGGCTTGATGTCGATAAGCGTGCCGAGCGGCACCATGCTGCCGGCGGCGTTGCGCACGGTGAGCTGCGCCACCTCGTCGACGTTGAGGCGGAACCGCGAGTCGGCCTGCACGAACACCTGGAAGACGCGGCCGAACTTCGTGAACTGGTTGACGTAGGTCGAGCCGAGGTACCCGGCGAGCGCCGAGAACACCTGGTCCACCGAGACGCCGAGCGCCTGCGCCTTCACGCGGTCGACGGCGACCGCGTATTCCGGCGTGTCGGCGCGGAACGACGACATCACCAGCCCGATCTCCGACTGCGAGCCGGCGTTGCCGACCACCGCGCTGACGACATTGGCGAGCTTGGTGAAATCGAGCGAGTTGTCGCGCAGTTCGATCTGCATCGTAAAGCCGGCGGCGAAGCCGATGCCCTGGATCGGCGGCGGCGGCAGCACGCGCACCGTCGCCTCCTCGATTCCCGCCATCGCCGCGCCGAGGCTGGTGTACATCGGCAGGAGGCCCTCCTTCTTGCCGCGCACGTCCCAGTCCTTGAGGATGATGTAGGCGACGCCGGCGTTCGACAGCGAGGCGCTGTTGTCGAGCGGCGAGACGCCGGCGATGGTGATGACCTTGTCGACGCCCGGCGTCTTCTTCGCGAGCGCGCCGACCTTGTCGAGCACCGCCTGCGTGCGCGGCAAGGATGCGCCGTCGGGCAACTGCACCGTCGCCAGCATGTAGCCCTGGTCCTCGACCGGGATGAACCCGGTCGGCACGCGCGAGAACTCGAACAAGGTGAAGCCGATCACCGCCAGCGCGACGACGGCCAGCAGCCCGGCGAAGCCGACCGTCCGCCGCATCAGCGCGGCGTAGCCGTGCTCGAGCTTGAGGTAGACCGCGTTGAAGCCGCGGTAGAAGGCGTTGCGCTTCTCCATCGGCACCGACGGTCTGAGCCACAGCGCGCACTGCGTCGGCTTCAGCGTCATGGCGTTGACCGCCGAGATGAGCGCGGTCGCGGCGATGACCAGCGCGAACTGCGCGTACATCTGTCCCGTGAGGCCCGGCAGGAACGCCGCCGGCAGGAACACCGCCAGCAGCACCAAGGTGATGCCGATGATCGGCCCGAGCAGCAGGCGCATCGCCTCGATCGAGGCCTGCGGGCCGCTCATGCCGTGGTCGATATTGTGCGCGGCGCCCTCGACCACGATGATGGCGTCGTCGACGACGATGCCGATCGCCAGCACGATGGCGAACAAGGTCGCGAAGTTGATGGTGAAGCCGAGCGCCGCCATCGCCGCGAAGGCGCCGACGATGGTCACCGGCACCGTCGTCGCCGGTACCAGCATCGCGCGCCAGTCCTGCAGGAAGACGAGGATGACGATGAGCACGAGCACCGCCGCCTCGATCAAGGTCTTATAGACCTCGTCGATCGACGCCTTGACGAACACCGTGGTGTCGAACGGCACGTCGTAGACGAGCCCCGGCGGGAACGCCTTCGACAATTGCGCCATGCGCGCGCGCACCTCCTGCGCGACGTTGAGGGCGTTGGCGCCCGGCGCCTGGAAGATGGCGAGGCCGGCGGCCGGCTTGCCGTCGAGCGTGAACTCCTGGCCGTAGGTCTGCGCGCCGAGCACGACGTGGCCGACGTCGCGCAGCCGCGTGATCTCGCCGGCCGAGCCGGTCTTGACGATGACGTCGTCGAACTGCGCCGGGTCGTCGAGACGGCCGGCGACGTTGAGCGTGTACTGGAACGCGACGTCGTTCGGCCCCGGCGGCTGGCCGATCTGCCCGGCGGTCACCTGCGTGTTCTGCTGCTGCAGCGCGGTGATGACGTCCTGCACGACGAGGCCGCGCGCCTGCATCTTCTCCGGGTCGAGCCAGACGCGCATGGCGTACTGCCCGGCGCCGAACACGGTGACGCTGCCGACGCCGGGCAGGCGCGACAGGTCGTCCTTCAGGCTGATCGTGGCGTAGTTGGCGAGATACAGACTGTCGTAGCGCGAGTCCGGCGACGACAGCGTCACGATCTGCAGGATCGACGTCGACTTCTTCTGCACGGTGACGCCCTGCGCCTGCACTGCCTGCGGCAGCGCCGAGATCGCGGCGGAGACGCGGTTCTGCACCAGGATCTGCGCGGCGTTGAGGTCGGTGCCGATCTTGAAGGTCACCGTCAGCGAGTAGCTGCCGTCGGCGGCGGCGTAGGACTGCATGTAGATCATGCCTTCCACGCCGTTGACCTGCTGCTCGATCGGCAGGGCGACGGTGTCGATGATGGTCTGCGCGCTGGCGCCGGGGTAACGGGTCGTCACCTGCACGGTCGGCGGCACGACGTCGGGATATTGCGCCACCGGCAGCGCGAACACCGCCACCGCGCCGATGACGATCGTCAGGATCGCGATGACGTTGGCGAGGATCGGCCGCTCGATGAAGAACTTGGCGATCATGCCGTCATGACCCCGGTGCTCGCGACGCTGGATTCCCGCTGGCGCGGGAATGAACGGCGTGTGGGTTGCGCGCTACGCATACCGCAGGCCCTCACCCCTTCGGCGCGGGCGCCGCGGCCGCGGTCGCCGTCACCGGCTCGACCTTCTGCCCGGGGATGGCGCGCAGGAGGCCGCTGACGATGACACGGTCGTCGGCGCGCACCCCCTTCTCGATCACGCGCAGCGTGCCCTCGCGCTGGCCGAGCTCGACCGGCCGCTGCTGCACCACGTTGTCCTTGTCGACGACCAGCAGGTAGCGGCCGCTCTGGTCGCTGCCGAGCGCGCTCTCCGGCACCATGAGCGCGTCCTGCGGCGGCCCGAGCGGGATGCGGACGCGCACGAAAAAGCCCGGCAGCAGCACGAGATTGGCATTGTCGAAGACGGCCCGCACCGCCAGCGTGCCGGTGCTCGGGTCGATGTTCGGCGCGCGGTAGTCGAGATGGCCGGTGTGCGGGTAGCCCTGCTCGGTCTGCAGGCCGATCTCGACCGGCACCTTGTCGAGCTCCTGCTGCGTCAGGCCGCGGTCGCGGATCTCTGCCCGGATCTTGAGCACGTCGCGCTCGTTGACGCTGAAGTTCACGTAGATCGGGTCGAGCTGGACGATGGTCGCCAGCACCGTCGGCTGAGAGTTGCTGCCGACGTATTCGCCCACCGACAACTTGCGCGCAGTGACGACGCCGTCGAAGGGCGCCTTCACGTTGGAATAGTCGAAGTTGAGCTTCGCGAGCTGGGTGTTGATCTCGGCCTGCTGCAGATTGGCGACGGCGGTGTCGCGATTGGCGGTGGCGTTGTCGAGCGTCGCCTTCGAGGCGGTGCCCTTCGCCGTCAGATCGGCCTGGCGGTCGTATTCCGCCTGCGTCTGCCGCACCGTCGCCTGTGCGCTCGCCTGCGCGGCCTGCGCCTGCTTCAGCTTGAGCTCATAGGTCTCCGGCTCGACCGTGAAGAGGACGCGCCCCGCCTTGACCGCCTCGCCGTCCTTGTACTTGACCGCCTCGAGGAATCCGGGGACGCGCGCGACCAGATTCGTGCTGTTGACGGCGGCGGTGTTGCCGGTGGCTTCGAGATAGCGCGTCACCGGCTTCTTCAGCGGCGCTGCGACGGTCACCTGCGGCGGCGGCGGCGCGACGTAGGCGTTCTTCTGGTCGCAGCCGCCGAGCGCGACAAGCGCGAGCACCAGGCCGCTCGCAAGAAAAGGCCGTGACACCCTGACCATGCCGTCGTCCCCCGGTCATCGGGACGGACCTCGGCGATGCGGCGCCGCCCCGGTAAGGGGAGAAGCATCCGCCTTTGGCGGCGGTTTGAAAAGGGGCAAGTTCCGCGCGCAAACAAAACGGGCGGCGCCGAAGCGCCGCCCGCTTGAAACCTCAGATTGCGGCCGCGCTCAGGAGCTGGCGCCGAGCACCGTCACCGCGCGGCGGTTCTGCGACCAGCAGGAGATGTCGTCGCACACCGCGACCGGCCGCTCCTTGCCGTAGGAGATCGTGTGGATGCGGTTGGCGGCGATGCCGCGCGACACGAGATAGTCGCGCACCGTCTGCGCGCGCCGCGCGCCGAGGGCGAGGTTGTATTCGCGCGTGCCGCGCTCGTCGGCGTGGCCTTCGACGGTGAACTGCGAATACTGCGAATAGCGGTTGAGCCACTGCGCCTGCTTGTCGAGCGTGGCGCGCGCCTGCGGCGTCAGATCCGACTGGTCGGTCTCGAAGAACACCCGGTCGCCGACGTTGACGACGAAGTCCTGCTGGCTGCCCGGCGTCGCGGCGCCCGCGGCGTTGGCTTGCGCATTCGGATCCGGGTTGTTGGCGCAGGCGGAGATCGCCAGAGCGACGGCGAAGACGGCGGCGAACTTCGCGCCGTGCAGCATTTTCCTGAAACTGATCATACCGGTTGACTCCATATACGCGCAGCTAAGGACGTATCACCCCACGGACACTCCCGAAGACGCACCACGCCGGCGAGGCGAGATGCGCGGCTGAAAATGTCTAGCAGCGCGTTCGTTAAGCGAACGTTCCATCAACCTTGATGGAACCTTGCCGAGGTCATTTAAACCGAGGCGTGCCCCGTGAACCGTTTGTGATGGTTAAGAGACGGTGAATTTAAGGCAGAGGCGTGACGGGCCTGTCGATACGCCCTCGCCTGTGGATATGGAGCAACAGTGGGGCCTGTCCCGGGCGCATTGCGGCACGCCAGTGCCGCGGTGCAGACCCGGGACCGTCGCGAAGGCCGAGTGTTTGAAGGTCCCGGATCAGCGAAGCGGCATTGCATGCCGCATCGCATCCGGGACTCGCTCTACGACAGCAGCGGCGACCAGGCCGGGTCGGAGGCGAAGTTCGGCGACGGCTCCTTCTGCTCGTTCCGGCCGGTGATATCGACCGTGTAGAGGTACGGGCCGGGACCGAGGTCGCGGAAGAACATGATGACGCGGCCGTTCGGCGCGAAGGTCGGGCCCTCGTTGTGGAAGCTTTGCGTCAGGATGCGCTCGCCGGAGCCGTCCGGCTTGAGGATGCCGATCGTGAACTGGCCGCGGTCGCCGTTCGACTGGCCGGTGAAGGCGATGAAGTCGCCACGCGGCGACCAGACCGGCGTCGAATGACTGCCCTGCCCGAACGAGATGCGCTGCGCCGGGCCGCCCGCGGCCGACATGACGTAGATCTGCTGCGAGCCGCCGCGATCGCTCTCGAAGCAGATGTATTTGCCGTCCGGCGAGTAGCACGGCGCCGTGTCGATGGCCGCGGTGTCGGTCAGACGCGTCGTCTGCTTCGAGCGCAGGTCCATGGTGAAGATGTTGGCGTTGCCGCCCTGCTGCAGGCTCATGATCACGCGCTGGCCGTCGGGCGAGAAGCGCGGCGCGAAGGTCATGCCGGGGAAATTGCCGACGATCTCGTGCTGCCCGGTCTCGATGTTGAGCAGATAGACGCGCGGCCCCTCGCGCCCGTACGACATGTAGGTGACTTCCTGCGACGTCGGATTGAAGCGCGGCGTCAGCACGAGGTCGTCGCCGCGCGTGAGATAGCGCACGTTGGCGCCGTCCTGGTCCATGATGGCGAGCCGCTTGACGCGGTTGATCTTCGGCCCGCTCTCGTCGACGAACACGATGCGCGTGTCGAAATAGCCGCCCTCGCCCGTGAGCCGCTCGTAGATGGCGTCGGAGATGATGTGGCCGATGCGGCGCCAGTTGTCCTGCGTCGTGAAGTACTGCTTGCCGTCGAGCTGCTGGCCGGCGAACACGTCCCACAGCCTGAACTCCGCCTTGAGCCGGCCGTCGCCCTGGCGGGTGATGCGGCCGGTCACCAGAGCCTGCGCGTTGATCGCGCGCCAGTCGGCGAAGCGCGGCACGGCGTCCGAGTTGGTGACCTTCTCGATGAAGGCCGCCGGATCGATCGGCGCGAACAGGCCGCTGCGCTTGAGGTTGTTGGTGATGATCTGCGTCACCCCCTGCGCCGTCTGCGTCTCGGTCGGCGCGCCGGCGACGAAATCGGGGATGGCGATCGAGATCGGCTGCAGGTTGCCCTGCGAGATGTCGACGCGCACCGCGGCGTGCGCGGCGCCGGTCAGCACGCCGGTCGCGGCGGCGAGCGTGGTGCCGCCGGCCAGTTGCAGGAGATGCCGGCGCGACAGCGCGGGCGAGCGAATGAACGATTTGGTCATCTGGAGATTTGCACTTTCTCTAGCGGAACATGTCGCGCAGGTTGAATACCATTTCCATGTCTTTCCATTGCGCATAGTGGTCCGGGTGCAGCATCGTATAGGGCTGGCACTGCAGGATCGCGCGACGGGCGCTTTCGGCGAAGATCGGTCCGAGCGCGGAGGGCGCGCCCTCGACCACGTCGGGTCCGTGCATCACGGTGCCGTTGCGGTTGAACATCACGCGGAAGACGACCTGCAGGTCGGCCGCGTTCTCGGCGCCGACCGGCGGCTGCCAGCACTGCTTGATGCGCTCGCGCAAGGCGTCGATCTCGCTCTGCGACAGCTGCGCCGCCTGACCGTTGGCGCGGCCGAGCGTCGCGTTCGGATTGAGCTCGTCGCCGGTGGCGGCGTGGCGCTGCGGCGTGCGCTGGTCGAGCAGCGCGGCGATCTTGCTCGGATCGAACTCGGGCTGCTTCTTCTCGGGCTTCTTCGGCGGCGGCTTCTTCGGCTCGGCCTTGGCTTCCTTTTCCTTCTTTTCTTCCTGCTTCTTGATCTCTTTGGCGATGGCGTCCGGCTTGACCTCGGACGGCTTCGGCTCGGGCTTTTTCTCCGCGGCCTTCGCCTCCTTCTTTTCCGGCGGCTTCGGCTCGGGCG
>Ga0187809_10001452_pt1 | contig 10984 bp, 9 predicted proteins | sample NC_wetland_sal_i_8_FD_132415 | JGI IMG/M metagenome (GOLD analysis project Ga0187809, IMG submission 132415) | Wetland sediment microbial communities from Neuse River Estuary, North Carolina, USA - ASW_4 | ecosystem: Environmental > Aquatic > Freshwater > Wetlands > Sediment | place: USA: North... | reverse complement strand
CCCGGGTCGACGTCGGGGTGTCCCGGCTCGAGCAGGCGCTCGCGGTGGAAGGCGCAGGTGTGCACCTTGGCGTAGTCGAGCACCGCAGCCCCGTGGCGGTCGAAGAGCCGCAGGGCGTTGCGCGGCCGACCGGGTCGCGCCTCGAGGTAGGTCGCACCGATCGCGAGGCGAAGCTCCGCGGCGATGGCCCCCATGCGGCGCAGGGCCGGGGCATCCGGCGCGAGCGCGCGGCGCCGGAACGCCTCCGCCCCCGCCGGATCCTCGGGGTCCGGCACGCGGTATCCGATGCTCCACATCTCCGGCAGCAGCGCGATGTCCGCGCCGAGGCGCGCCGCCTCGCGACAGGCGCTCTCCGCGCGCGCGAAGGCCTCCTCGTCCGGCACGGCGCGCAACTGCAGGAGCGCGATCCGCAGGTTCCCCTCGGTCGTCTCGGCCACCTCCCGCGGGCGACGCGAAGGGGCGGCGCACGCAGGGCGCCGCCCCTTCGCCGCTTCGCTCCCGCTAGGCGGGCAGCTTCTCCACCCGCACCGCGCACACCTTGTACTCGCCGGTGCCGGCGATCGGGTCCACGTGGTGGCTCGTCAGCGCGTTCGACGGGCTCTCGGCGAAGTGGAAGCTCATCCAGACCATCCCGACCGGCACGCGGTCGGTGACCTGGACGGCCGTCTCGAGCTCGCCGCGGCGCGACAGCACCCGCACGCGTCCGCCCGTCTCGACGCCGAGCCGCCGCGCGTCCTCGGGGTTCACCCAGGCGTGCTCCTCGCTCCACATCGACTTGATGCCCGGCGAGTAGGCCGTCGTCACGTTGTAGTGCTGCAGGATCCTGCCCGTGCTGAGCAGGAGCGGGTACTCCTCGTCCGGCAGCTCCGCCGGCTCGACGTGCTCGATGGCCTGGAAGAGGCCCTTGCCGCGGCTGAACTGGCCGACGTGCAGGATCGGCGTGCCCGGGTGGTCCTTGGTCGGGCAGGGCCAGTGCAGGCCGTCGTGCTCGATCCGCTCGTAGCTGATGCCGGCGTAGGACGGCGTCAGGGACGCCATCTCGTCGAAGACGTCCGACGCGCTCCGGTACGGCGCCGGCATGCCGAGGCGCTCGAGCAGCTCGCTCAGGATCTGCCAGTCCGCCTTGCCGGCCAGCGGCTCGACGGCCTTGCGCACGCGCTGCACGCGTCGCTCGGAGTTCGTGAAGGTGCCGTCGCCCTCCGCGAAGCTCGCGCCCGGCAGGATGACATCGGCGTACTGCGCCGTCTCCGTGAGGAAGAGCTCCTGCACGACGAGGAAGTCGAGCTTCTCGAGGCCCGAGCGGATGTGGTTCGAGTTCGCGTCGGTCAGCACCGGGTTCTCGCCGAGGATGTACATCGCCCTGAGGTCGCCGCGGTTGGCCGCGTCGAACATCTCGGGCACCTTCAGGCCCTCCTCGGGCGAGAGGGGAACGCCCCAGGCCGCCTCGAACTTGCGGCGGGCCGCGTCCACGCGCACGTTCTGGTAGCCCGGGTAGACGTTCGGCAGGGCGCCCATGTCGCAGGCCCCTTGCACGTTGTTCTGCCCGCGCAGCGGGTTGACGCCCGTGCCCGGCTTGCCGAGGTGCCCTGTCAGCATGGCGATGTTGGCGCAGCTCATCACGTTGTGCGTGCCGGTGACGTGCTCGGTGATGCCGAGCGTGTAGAAGAGGGCCGCCTTCTCCGTCGTCGCGTAGAGGCGCGCGACGGCGTAGAGCTCCGCCTCGGGCACGCCGGTGATCTCGGCGACGCGCTCCGGCGTGTAGCCCTGCACGGTCTCGACGAGCGCCTCGTAGTTCTCGCAGCGCTCGTCGATGAAGCGCTGGTCCTGCAGGCCCTCCGCGATGATGATGTGCATCAGCCCGTTGAGGAGCGCGATGTCCGTGCCGGGCCTGAGCTGCAGCCAGTGGTCGGCCCTCTCCGCGAGCTCGGTGCGCCGGGGGTCGATGACGATCAGGCCCGCGCCCCGGCGCTGCGCCTTGAGCATGCGGTAGCCGATCACCGGGTGGGCCTCCGTGGTGTTGGTCCCGATCAGGAACATGAGGTCCGTCTCGTCGATGTCGCGGACGGGGTTGGTCATCGCGCCGCTGCCGAATGTGGTGGCCAGACCGGCCACGGTGGGGGCGTGTCAGGTACGGGCACAGTGGTCGACGCTGTTTGTGCCCATCACCGCCCTTGCGAGTTTCTGCGTCAGGTAGTTGGCCTCGTTGCTGCAGCGCGCCGAGCTGAGCGCGGCGAAGGCCCCCGGCCCGTAGCGCTCGCGCACGTCGCCTAAGCGGCGGGCGATGAGGTCGTACGCCTCGTCCCAGCTGGCCTCCTCGAAGCGCCCGTCCCGCTTGATCAGCGGCTTCGTCAGCCGGCCGGGGTTGTAGATGTAGTCCCAGCCGAAGCGCCCCTTGACGCAGAGGCCGAGGCCGTTCACGGTGCCGTCCGTCGAGGTGACCCCGACGACGCGCCCGTCCTTGACGTTGAGGTCGAAGGTGCAGCCGACGCCGCAGAAGGGGCAGGTCGTGCGCACCTTCTCGAGCTCCCAGCGCCGGCCGAGCCCCACCATCGACTTCTCCGTCAGCGCCCCCGTCGGGCAGACGGCGACGCAGTTGCCGCAGAAGACGCACTCCGAGTCGGCGTAGGTCGTGTCGGCGAAGGGGGCCACCTTGGTGTCGAAGCCGCGGAAGGCGAAGTCGAGGACGCTGCGGCCGGTGATCTCCTCGCAGGCGCGGATGCACTTGCCGCAGAGGATGCACTTGTTCGGGTCGCGCACGATGAAGGGGTTGCCATCGTCGACCTCGTAGTGGTGCTCCTCGCCCGGCAGCCCGCCCTTGCGCACGCCGTAGGCGTACGCGTACTCGGCGAGCGAGCACTCGCCCATCTTCTCGCAGGTCATGCAGTCCATCGGGTGGTCCGCGAGCAGCAGTTCGAGGACGGTGCGGCGCGCCTCGACGACGGCGGGGCTCCCGGTGTGCACCACCATGTCCCTGCTCACCTTGGTGACGCACGAGGCCGGCATGCCCTTCATGCCGTCGACCTGCACGACGCAGAGCCGGCAGGCGCCGACGGCGCTCAGCGCCGGGTCGTAGCAAAGTCGCGGGATGTGGACGCCGGCCAGGTCCGCCGCGTCCAGCACGGACGTCCCGGCGGGCACCTCCACCCTGCGGCCGTCGATCGTGACGGGAACAAGGTCCACTTCGCTCACGCCCTCTTCCATCAGCGGGCCACGACCGCGATCGGCGCGGTCTCGCCCGCCGGTTCCTTGCAATCGCACCTGAGGCAGCGCGTGGCCTCGGCCATCGCCTGCTCGCGCGTGAGGCCGAGCCCGACCTCATCGAAGCTCCCGAGCCTCTGCGCGAGCGGCAGCTCGGCGCCGTGCGGACGCAGGCCGGCGGCCCCGATCTCGCCGTGGATCCGGCGCACCACTGGCCCCGCCTCGTAGAGCCGGCCCGTGCCGCCGAGGTAGCGGTCGATCGCGGCGGCGGCCTTCTTGCCCTCGGAGATGGCCGCGATCACGGTGTCCGGCCCGCGCACGCAGTCGCCGCCGGCGAAGATGCCCTGGGCGCTCGTCGCGAGGGAGCGCTTCTCGACGCGCACGGTGCCCCGCTGCACGTCGATGCCCGACTGCTCGTCGATGCCGCCGTACTCCGTGACCTGGCCGACGGCCGGGATCACGACGTCGACGTCGAAGACCGCCTCCTGACCCTCCACCGGCACCGGGCGGCGCCGTCCGCTGTCGTCGAAGCCGCCCTCGCGCATCTGCTGGCAGACGACGCGGCGCACCCGGCCGTCCTCCCCCTCGATGCGCAGGGGCGCGACCAGGAACGTGAACCGCACGCCCTCGGCCTCGGCCTCCTCGACCTCCTCGTCCAGCGCCGGCATCGCCTCGCGCGGGCGCCGGTAGAGCACCCTCACCTCGCGCGCGCCGAGCCTGAGCGCGGCGCGGGCCGCGTCCATCGCGACGTTGCCGCCGCCGATCACCGCGACCGCCTTGCCCGTGAAGTCCGGGGCCTCGCCGAGGTTCACGCCGCGCAGGAACGCGACGCCCGGCATGACGCCCGCGAGGTCCTCCCCGGGCACCTTGAGGGACTGGTTGCCGTGCGCGCCGATCGCGAGGAAGAGCGCCTGATGGCGCTCCGAGAGCTCCGCCATCGTCACGTCGCGTCCGACCCGCACGCCCGTGCGGATCTCGACGCCCAGCTGCTCGATCACGCCGATCTCCCGGCTCAGCACCGCCTTCGGCAGGCGGAAGTCCGGGATCCCCACGGCGAGCATGCCGCCCGCGACGGGCAGCGCCTCGTAGATCGTCACGCCGTAGCCGAGTCGCGCGAGGTAGTATCCGGCCGTGAGGCCGGCGGGGCCGCTGCCGACGATGCCGACGCTCTTGTCCTTGCTCTTGGCCCCGGAGCGCACCTCGATGCCGCCGTGCGCGAAGACCCAGTCGCTCGCGAAGCGCTTGAGGTCGCGGATCGCGACCGCCTCGTCGGTGTCGGCCCGACGGCAGCGCGTCTCGCAGGGGTGGTCGCAGACGCGCCCGCAGATCGAGGGCAGGGGGTTGTCCTGCATGATCTGGAGGTAGGCGTCCTCGAAGCGGCCCTGGCCGATCAGGTCGAGGTAGAGCGGCACGTCGACCTCCGCCGGGCAGCTGTTCTGGCACGGCGAGGTGACGAGCCCGTCGCAGACCGAGGCGCGGCAGTGCTTGTCGAGGATGTGCTCCTCGTACTCCTCGCGGAAGTACCTGAGGGTCGAGAGCACGGGGTTCGGCGCGGTCTGGCCGAGGCCGCAGAGCGCGGTCTGGCCGACGACGCGCGCGAGCCGCTCGAGCGTGTCGAGGTCCGCCATCGTCCCCCGGCCGTCCGAGATGCGCGTCAGGATCTCGAGCATGCGCTTCGTGCCCTCGCGGCACGGCGTGCACTTGCCGCACGACTCGGACTGCGTGAAGTTGAGGAAGAAGCGCGCCAGGTCGACCATGCACGTCGTGTCGTCCATCACGACCATGCCGCCCGAGCCCATCATGGCGCCGGCCTGGACGAGCGACTCGTAGTCGATCGGCGTGTCCAGGAGCGCGGCCGGGATGCAGCCGCCGGAGGGCCCGCCCATCTGCACGCCCTTGTACGTGCCGCCCTGCACGATGCCGCCGCCGATCTCGAAGATGATGTCGCGCAGGGTCATGCCCATCGGCACCTCGACGAGCCCGGTGTTGCGCACCTTGCCGACGAGGGCGAAGACCTTCGTGCCCTTGCTCTTCTCCGTGCCCATCGAGGAGAACCAGGCGCCGCCGCGCTCGATGATCTGCGGCACGTTCGCGTAGGTCTCCACGTTGTTGTTGTTGGTCGGCTTCGCCCAGAGGCCCTGCTCCGCGGGGAACGGCGGGCGCACGCGCGGCATGCCGCGCCGGCCCTCGATCGACGCCATCAGAGCCGTCTCCTCGCCGCAGACGAAGGCGCCGGCGCCTTCCTTGATGTGCAGGCGGAACCGGAAGTCCCGGCCGAGGACGCGATCGCCCAGGAGTCCGAGCTCCTCCGCCTGCGCGATGGCGATCCTCAGCCGCTTGATCGCGAGCGGGTACTCCGCGCGGCAGTAGATGTAGCCCTCGCGGCAGCCGATCGCGTACGCCGCGATCGCCATGCCCTCGAGGACGCTGTGCGGGTCGCCCTCGAGCACGCTGCGGTCCATGAACGCGCCGGGGTCGCCCTCGTCCGCGTTGCACACGAGGTACTTGAGGTCGCCGGGCTGCTTGCGGCACAGCCCCCACTTGACGCCGGTCGGGAAGCCGGCCCCGCCGCGCCCGCGCAGGCCGGAGAGCTCGATCTCCCCGATGACCTCCTCCGGCGTCATCTCGTAGAGCACCTTGGCGAGCGCGGCGTAGCCGCCGTGCGCGATGTACTCCTGGATGTCCTCCGGATCGATGGAGCCGCAGTTGCGCAGCGCCACCCGGACCTGCTTGCCGTAGAAGGCGAGGTCCTGGTACGTCGCGAGTTCCTTCTCCGTCATCCGAGCCCTCTCTCCCCTGCTGAGGCGGCTAGACCCCGACGAAGCGGGCGACGGCGAGCTCCGCGACGACCTCGCCCCGGACGATGTGCCCCTCCACCAGCCGGTCCGCGTCCTCGGGCTTCACGTTGCCGTACGTGATCCGCTCGCCGTGGGGCATCTGGATGTCCACCAGCGGCTCGCGCACGCACATGCCGATGCAGCCCGTCTTGACCATCGTGGCCTCGACGCCGTGGCGCGCGAGCGCGGCGACCAGCGCGTCGTAGACGGCCTGGGCCCCTGCGGCGATGCCGCACGTCCCCATGCCCACCATCACCTTCGGCCGCTCCTCGTCGCGCTCCCTGAGCCTCTGCTGCGCCGCCTTGCGCAGCGCCTCGAGGTCTTCCCTGCCGTTCAGCGGCATGGCACTCCCACCTACTCGTACTTCTCCAGGATTGGGGCGAGCTTGTCCGTCGTCAGGCTGCCGTAGGTGTCGTCGTTGACCATCACGACCGGCGAGAGCCCGCAGCAGCCGAGGCAGGCCACGGTCTCGAGCGTGTAGCGGAGGTCCCCGCTCGTCTCGCCGTCGTCCACGCCGAGCTGCTTTCGGGTCTCGTCGAAGATCTGCGCACCGCCGCGCACGTGGCACGCCGTGCCGAGGCAGACGCGCACGACGTTTCGTCCGCGCGGCTCGAGGTGGAACTGGGCGTAAAAGCTGGCAACTCCGAAGACCCGGCTCGGCGGGAGCTTCAATTCCTGGGCAATGCGCGCAAGAACTTCTCTGGGGAGGTATCCGTAAATCTCCTGCGCGCCTTGAAGCACAGGGATCAGTGCGCCCTTAGTGTCCTTCCATTTGCCAAAGAGTTCTGATAATGCCTCTTCTTCTGCAGCACCGGCAACTGGGGTGCAGGCACAGCCAGACATTATGACACTTCCTCTCCTCATGGCACGATGCCATAGCAGGAGAGGACATGCCACGTCCGTTCGGTCCTCTTTGCGCGGGCGCGAAGCCGCGCTGCTACTGCGGAGCGGGCCAGCGGCGCAGCGCGTCGGACGCCGTCAGGGCGGCCTCCTGTCCGGATGCCTGCGCCGCCGCGATCAGCTTGCGCGTGCCCGCGACGACGTCGCCGGCGGCGTAGAGTCCCGGGAAGACCCCGCCGTCCGCCCTGAGGAGCTCGCCGCCGCTCCCCGTGCGCAGGAGGCCCTCATCGCTGCGCGATAGGTCGAACGCCGCGAGGAAGTCCGTGTTCGGCGCGAGCCCCTCGTCGACCAGGAAGCCGTCGGCCCGCAGGATCGCGCCGTCGGCGAACTCGACGGCCACGAGGCGCGTGCCCTCGCCGACGTGGCGCGCGATCGGCCGCTCGTCGATCGCGATGCCCCGCTCCGCCGCCTGCCGGAGCTGGGCGGGGCTCAGGCCGTGCGCCCGGCCGTTCGTCAGGATGGTCATGCGGTCCGTGAAGTCCTGGGCGCCGAGGCTCGCCTCGTAGATGCTGTCGCCGACCCCGAGCAGCGCGAGGTGCTCCCCTTTGTGCAGGTGGCCGTCGCAGCGGATGCACAGGTGCCAGCCGCCCCGGTTGCCGGCGTAGCGGAACGCCGCGCGGTAGCGCTCGAGCAGGCGCGGCCCGCCGTTGACCTCGATCTCCGGCCAGCCGTACTCGAAGCCGCTCGCGACGACGACCGAGCGCGCCCGGAAGACGCCCTCCTCCCGGAGGCGCCCCTCGCGCAGCGGCGCGAGCGAGGCCCGCAGCCCGAAGCCTTGCGCCTGGGGCTCGATGGCGAGCACGTAGGCGCCGCGCAGCTCGATGCGCGGCAGGCCCTCGCGCTCCTGGCCGCGGGCGCGCAGGAGCGCGTGCAGGTGCGCCCTGAGCTCGGGCCCGGTGAGCGGAGGGAGCCCCGGCGCGTCCTCGATCGGCACGGACTTCGCCCAGTAGGCGCGGCCGAGCCGCCGGCTCACGGCGCCGGCGTCGAGCACGAGGACCTCGCGGCCCTGGTGCCAGGCGGAGATCGCCGCCTGCACGCCGGCCGGCCCCGCGCCGATCACGGCGACGTCGTAGAGCGCACCGTCCAGGGCCTGTCCGTCCCGCTCGCCCATCCGCTAGAGCACCGTCCCCGTGCCCGTCGGCGGGACGGCGCCAAGGAGGGCCGGCCCGCCAGGGCGGCTAGTCGTCCTTCGCCTCGACGAAGCTGTACCCGTAGCGCCCCTTGACGCAGAGGAAGCCGTGCGTCACGCCGTGGTCCATGGGGCTCGTCACCTTGACGATCTCGTTCGCGCGCGGATCGACGTGCAGCTCCAGCTGGCAGCCGACGCCGCAGTACGAGCAGGTCGTCTGCACGACGTCCTGGCGGCGCTCGTCCCAGCGGCCCGCCTTGCGCAGCACGTGCTCGCGGCGGTCCATCAGGGCCCCCGTCGGGCACACCGCCACGCAGTTGCCGCAGTAGACGCAGGCGGAGTCCGTCAGGTCCCCGCCGTAGCCCGCCGCGATGCCGGCGTCGAAGCCGCGGCCCGCGACGGTGAGGGCGAAGGTGTTCTGCACGTCCGGCCCGCAGGCCTCGACGCAGCGGTAGCAGAGGATGCACTTGTCGTAGTCGCGCACGTAGAGGTCGTTGTCGTCGTGCAGGCCCTTCTCGTAGCGGGTGCCGCGGTAGCGGCCCGGCCTCGCCCCGAGGCGCGCCGCCTGCGCCGTCACCGGGCTCGCGGTGGAGAGGTCGTTCTGGCTCAGGAGGAGCTCGAAGACGCCGCGGCGCGCGCGCCCCACGCGCTCGGAATCCGTGCGGACCTCCATCCCGGGCTCGGCCCGGCGCTCGCAGGACGCCACGAGCGCCCGGCTGCCCTTGAGCTCGACGACGCACGCCCGGCAGGCCTTGGCCGGCGTGAGGTGCTCGTGGGCGCAGAGCGTCGGCGTCTCCAGCTCGGCGCGCCGCAGCACGTCGAGCAGCGTCTCGCCGTCGTGGGCCGGGACCTCGCGCCCGTCGACAAGGATCGTGAACTCGTCCGTCCCGTCCATCCCCCTAGCCTGCGAGGAGTCCTCGGCCCTCCGCCTCGATCAGGCTGCGGACGGCGACCGCCGCCGTATGGCCGAGCCCGCAGATCGAGGCGTCCGTCATGACCTCGGCGAGCTCCAGCAGGAGCTCGCGCTCGTCCCCGAGGCCGCGCCCCTCGGCGAGCGCCTCGAGCATCTCGTGCTGGCGCCGCGTGCCGACGCGGCACGGCACGCACTGCCCGCAGGACTCGTGGGCGAAGAAGCGGCCCAGGCGCTCCGCCACGCGCCAGAGGTTCGCGTCGCGGTCGAAGGCGATCAGCGCGCCCGAGCCGAGCGTCGCGCCGCGCTCCTGGGCGCCCTCGTAGCTGAGCGGCATGTCGAAGTCCTGCGGGAACAAGAACGTGCCCGCCGCGCCGCCCAGCAGGACCGCCTGCAGGTCCTCCGCCCCGGCGAGCGCCAGGAGCTCCGCGAGGGGGGCCCCGAAGGGCAGCTCGTAGACGCCCGGCCGGCTCGTGTGGCCCGACACGGAGTAGAGCTTGACGCCGGGCGAGCGCTCCGTGCCGTACCCGCGCAGCCACTGCGGGCCGTGGCGGACGATGTCCGGCACGTTGGCGACGGTCTCGACGTTGTCGATCGCGGTCGGCCTGCGGAAGAGCCCCGCTACGGTCGGAAAGGGCGGCTTCGACATCGGCTCGCCGCGGTAGCCCTCGATGGAGCGGAAGAGCGCCGTCTCCTCGCCGCAGATGTAGGCGCCGCCGCCGAGCCGGAGCTCCACCTCGAGCGGCCCTCCTTCCGGCCCGAGCCCCGCGAGGTGGCCCGCCGCCTCGAGCTCGCCGAGGCAGCGCCCGAGGAGCTCCGCGGCCGCGCGGTACTCGCCGCGCACGTAGACGTAGGCGCGCCCGGCGCCGACCGCGTAGCAGCCGATCAGGAGGCCCTCGAGGACCATGAAGGGGTCGGTCTCGAGCATCACGCGGTCCTTGAAGGTGCCGGGCTCGCTCTCGTCGGCGTTGAGGACGAAGTAGCGCTCGCGCTCGGCGGCCCCGCGCACGGACTCCCACTTGCGCCCCGTCGGGAAGCCGGCGCCGCCGCGGCCGAGGAGCCCGCTCTCCCCTACGATCCGGCAGACCTCCTCGCGCCCGATCGCACGCGCGCGGGCGAGTCCCGCCAGGCCCCCGCTCGCCGCGTACGCCGCCAGGTCCAGGGCGGGCGCCTGGGCCCGCCTGAGCAGCACCTGCTCACGCATGGCCGCCACCGATCCTCTCGACGGCGGCCCGCGTCAGGGGCGCGAGCGGCTCCTCGCGGAAGAGCGCCGCCGGCGCCCTCTCGCAGAGCCCCAGGCACGCGCAGCGCGTCCAGGAGATCCTCCCGTCCTGCGCCGGCTCGTCCTCGGGGCCGATCCGCCGGCGCGCCTCCGCCGCCAGCTGCTCGGCGCCGTGCAGGTTGCAGGCGGCGTCCTCGCAGATGCGCAGCACCTCGCGCCCCACGGGCCGCTCGGTCAGGAGGTCGTAGAACGTCACGAGCCCGTAGGTGTCGGCCACGGGCACCAGCATCTCCTCCTCGATCACCTCGGCCGCCGCCGCCGGCACGTGGTGAAACTCCTCCTGCACGCGCCGCAGCACGGGCAGGAGGCGGGTGCGCTCCCTGCCCGTCTCGGCGATCAGCGCGCGCACCCGCCGGCGCATCTCGCGTTCCGCGTCCTGCATCAGTCGGCTGCCTCCTCGACCAGCTGGTCGGACCTGCCGTGCGCCGCGATGCGCTCGACCCGCACCGCCGTCGCCTTGAACTCCGCCGTACCCGCCACGGGGTCCGTCGCGTCGAGCGTGAGGAGGTTGGTGGCCACCTCGTCCGGATGGTTGAGGCTCATGAACAGGAGGCCCGGAGGCAGCTTGCGCGAGGCCGCGACCTCCACCTCCACCTCGCCGCGCCGCGAGCGCACGCGGCAGAGGTCGCCCTGCTCGAGCCCGAGCCGCTCCATGTCCTCCCGGCACATCTCGAGGACCTCGCGGTGCCCGTGCGGAGCCAGGTAGTGGCGGGACTGCACGCCCGTGT
>Ga0187809_10001451_pt1 | contig 10988 bp, 8 predicted proteins | sample NC_wetland_sal_i_8_FD_132415 | JGI IMG/M metagenome (GOLD analysis project Ga0187809, IMG submission 132415) | Wetland sediment microbial communities from Neuse River Estuary, North Carolina, USA - ASW_4 | ecosystem: Environmental > Aquatic > Freshwater > Wetlands > Sediment | place: USA: North... | reverse complement strand
TTTACGGCAGGTTTGCGAAAAACCCTCGCGCTCTGCTTCCTGGAGGATACTGTGCTTCTCCTCAGGAGTAAACTGGCGTCGTGTCCTTGTCATAATTCCTAAATTTACTGTGACTAAATTGATTTATTAATTTAGTCCAGCCTTTTAGGGGGCTAAGACAGGAATTTAATTGCTTCTAAAGGATTAGGTTTAGCAACAGGATAATGTTCCTGTTCATATTGCTCTACAAGAATTGACAGGACTTCCAATTCATCGGATTCCGGTGAATTGGCCTTTATATTCTTCTGCATCAACGCATATATACGAGCAAGAGAATCTTCGTGCTGCTTATTATTTTTTATTGGTTTTAATATAACTCATTTTTTTAGCGTCGATATTATCATACTGTTTATGTGTTCCAAACCATACCACAAATACAATTTTTAGCCGGTATTCGATATCCACTATCAGTCGGTATGTGTTGCCATGAATATTGAATACCACCCTTTTGTCAGTCAAAATAGAGGCATTCCTATATTGCTGCTTCAATTCATTTGGATTGTTCCATCGGGCTGCCTCAGCTTCTTCATACCGACAGTCCCCTGCTGGGCAGCCATTTCGCTTTTTTACTTCATTTAAAGCTCCGAAAGATTTAAGTCCAGCGTCGACTTAGTTTGCTGCGTTGATGCCAGAACTAGTTGATCATGGACACTCGGTTCCTCGCCTACCATGTTTAAAATCTTAAAAATATTTTGATTAGCCTTAGAACGTGAAATCTAATTTAGATTTAACATGCCTACTTTCGGACAATCTCAATCTAGAGTCATTTTGTAAATGAAAGATTCTTCCTTTTTCAATTACCTTAAACCAAATTACTGCCGGAAAATTCTTATTTGAATGTACCTCAAGTCTAATAATAAATTTTTCATTAGGGAATCGATGTCTATTAATTATTTGACTTAATTCTGTTGGGTTAACATCTATTTCTTGTGCAAACTCTTTCCTCTTTATTTCAAGTCTATCTATATATTGGGTTAAGAAATAACTAAAATCATAATCTTCCTTGTACTCTTTTTGCATGATATAGTCTTCCATTACAAATTTCAACTGCAAAAGATTTGTAATAAGTTTGCTTTTAATGGTTCTATTTGATTCGTTATTCCTTCTCCAATTCTGAAATATTTCCAATGATTGTGCTCTTTGTGATGGATCTGAATCATTAGGGAAAACATAAGACTCTGCAATTTCTACAGGTTTATATTTCTTTTCTATCTCCTTATACGATTTCATCCTCTTACAATTTTGTTTTTTACAAGCGCTTTAATAAGTGAATTCAGTGGTAATATTTTTAATGCTTATTCTAGATATTCCTTTATTAGTTTTCTTGCTACTTTTTCTTCGCCAACCATTACTCCAACAGGATTGTTTCCAATGGGGCCAATAAACGAGAGATAATATTTTGAATTATAGTGGTCAATTAGTTTTGTTTTAGGAGTTAGAAAAATGTAACCTTCGTGACCTCTTTTTAATGACTCTCGACATGCAAACGCAATCAATGTGCCGGCAATTCTATCAAACCTCTTTTTCTTACCAACATTTTCATCACCCACTTCCAATAATTCAATTTCGATTGCATCAGTATTTTCATCTAGATGATCGATAATACACATCAGCCCTTGTATTTTATCCTCTTGAAATATTCGCAATTTATAAACTTCTTTGTCTGTATATTTTGCCCAGTCAAATATAAAATTCGAATCCTTTTTTATTTCCCGCAAATCCCTTGATGAAATAAGTTCTATAACTACCTCAATTTTCTCACCTGTGTTTATGTCTTGTATGTACATTTTGTAACATAAGTCAGATCTTTAATTAATCATTCAAAAGTACAAAATAATTTACATAAAATGTAAATTATTCACAATAAATGTAAACTTTTTATTATTGTATATATTGATTTTCAATAATTTGCGTAATTAGCGAAGTATGACGAAGTTGCTATGGTATAGCATAGTCATTTTGATCCATACATGGACTACTCTTAGTACACCTGTATAAGCACGCCCGTGAGCATTTGTAATACCTCCTTCAATTTGCGGATCATCGTCAGGCTCAGTTTTCTTTTTCCTGATAAATCTCGGATTTTCGAGAACGATAACCCAGGGTATGCGTAAGTTCAGCTCCTGACATTCGCATCTGTTCCAACCAGAATTTGATCGCATACTAGGATCGAAAGCGCTTCCATCTCATCAGGATCCTGCGGCGACAGCACCTTTGCGGATTCGAAAAGGTATTTTGAAAATAGAATCGATATCGTCGCCGGGGGGATCAAAGAATTGCTGAATATGGGCTGAAGATTCGCATTAAAAAAGATTTTAAAACTGGGCCCCGAAGGAAAGATAAAAGGATCTCCCGATGGCGGGTATGATCCCGGGTCCGGGATACTCGTCCGTCCGCAGTGTGAAATATCGTTTATCAGCCAGGTTATTAACTCCTCCTTTGATATTCCATCCGTCTTTTAATTGCAGTGTCGCTGATAAGTCTAAGACCATGTAAGCGGGAATGATCCCGACGATGGCGTCGCTGCTGGAGACCGTGTTATTGGCATCGCCAAAAGACTTTGCCGTGCGACTGGCCAGGAAGGTCGCGGAAAGCCATTTCCGCGACCAGGTGATGCCCGATCGAAGGATCGTACGGGGGGCGTATTCGACGGAATTGCCTTTATAAGGGCCGGAAGTATAGGTGGCGTGAACGTAGGCAAACGAAGTAAAGACGCTGATGTTGCCAAATACGGGCGGTGTACGGCGAATCTTTGTAGGGCAGAACTCCACATAGGTTTCAATTCCCTTACTGACGCTGTTTGCTACATTCGTGCGATATGTATAAGGATTGCCGTTGGTATCGGTCAGCTGAAGGAGCCCTATCCGGTTGTCATAGGCAAGGTAGAAGGCATCGACATCGAAATTGAGAAAATGGCCGAAGGTTCCCCGCCAGCCCAGGTCAGCGTTGTAGCCTTTGGCGTCTTTGAGATGTTGATCGATTTTGGAGGCTACCGCGTATGGGGTAACCTGGTCATACGTGATCGGGTTATAGGCCTGGCTGATATTGGCATAGATATTTGTATTCCGGGTAACCCGGTATTGTGTCCCCAGGCCCAGGAGCGGAAAATACCGATTCCTGGCGGTGTCTGTATTTACCTGGGTGCCATTATCGGTGATATACCCCAGGGCCGACGAACGGAGATATTCCAACCGGACCCCTGGTGTGATGGACAGACGGTCCGTAACACGGAAAATATTCTCGATAAATGGAGCGAGATTGGTAGTGGTGAAATCCAGGCTGTATTCGTAGTGAGGGTCAAGCAGGGTCAGGTCGAAATCGCTGCCGGTTGTACCCAGGCCGCCCCCCTGTCGCTTGAATTTGCCGTAAAATATGCGTACCCCGGCTCCCAGGGTATTTTTCATTCCCCACAAGGTATATTGGCTGAGAACGCGAATCTCTGTTGTGAGGCTGTTCATTTTCTCCCGTTGCACCTCCCTGTTCACATATTGGAGCGTCACCGGGCTGATACTGTCAGGCGTTCCCGGACCACCATCCTCATTCTTCCAGACCAGGTTCCGGGCGCTGAAGAGGTAAGAACTTGTCACCATCAGGGAAGTAGAGGCAGAAAGCGCATATTCCGCTTTGAAGGCAAGGATATTCCAGGGGCTTTCCAGCCAGTTGCGGGCGCGGTAGGAGGTATCGCTTTTGTAGGCGAACTGGGCGTCGTTAAACCCTCCGGGCATATGAATCCGGTTGCGGAAAACCGAATATTCAATGCCCAATTTCAAACGCGGGCTGGCCTGGCAGGTCAGTTTTCCAAAACCGCTGATCTGGCGATAATCGGAGTTGGGCCGCCAACCGGCTGCAGCCTGGTATTGAACATAGGAATAGTAATTCCATTTGCGCCATTGGCCGCCAACGGAATGGAAAGAATTCACGAAGCCATAGCTGCCACCCGTCTGTTGCATATTATAGGCAAAGGGCTTGTTTTTGGGGCCGTCCCGTAAAACATAGTTGATCACACCGCCGAACTGGGGCCCGAACTCCAGGGAAGACTCACCCCTGGTCACTTCCACCCGCTGTACGGCTTCCAGCGGCGGTTGATAGTAGGTCTCGGAATACCCATAGATATCGGCCGCTATATTATAACCGTTCTGCCGAATATTGGACTCGATGGACTGGGTGGGATTCAGCCCGCGGAAACCGATCCCGTTGGAAGGGAAGCCACTACCCAGGGTCTCTGAATAGTTGGCACCCGGGATACGGCCCAATACCTGCCTGGGATTGTTTTGTGCTGTGTTGGCGTCCAGGCTGTCCAGGAGGAGTACCTCCGTTTTTTTCCCGGAATAGATCACCCCTTCATGAACTTCGTCCAGTCTGCCCATGCCACTGATGGCCTTTACGCCGTTAACGATTACAGTTTGCAAGATCTTCACGGAATCACCAGGAGACTTCCTGGAGATTTGTTTTTGGGCATGGGCAAACCTGCCTGCCGCCAGCAAAAGAAGTAAAATTAAAGTCCTGAGAAATGTAATAAGTCCTGGTTTCATATTTTCCGCAATTTTCCAGCAAAGGAACCCCTGCCGCGAAGAAGATATTTACTACTTCGGGAAAACCGTTTGCGTGATCCGGAAAATACCGTTGGGGGGGTATTTACCTGGAGGATTTACTGCAATATTTACAACAAGGACACGATGTCCCTCGGCCGAAATAATAGTATCTTCATCAATAAAGCACATGAATGATATGCCGGTTATTACCCAACAGCGGAGGCTCGGCACAGGAACGGCCAGTATGGAGGTTTCAGCACTTGGATTTGGCTTGATGGGAATGAACTATCATCGTGGATATCATCCAGATAAAGATGCGATGATTAAACTGGCTCGCCAGGCGGTGGAAAGAGGCGTTACGCTCTTTGATACCGCCGAAACTTACGGCCCTTTCATTAATGAAGAACTTGCCGGTGAAGCACTGTCCCCCTTTAGGAGCAAAATCTTTATTACAACAAAATTTGGATTTAACTATGTGGGGAATACCGTCACAGGTGTAAACAGCAGCCCGAAACGCATCCGTGAAATGACAGAAGCTTCTCTAAAGCGATTACGGGTGGATGTTATCGAATTACTTTATCAACATCGTATTGACCCAACCGTACCGATCGAGGAAGTAGCAGGCACCGTAAAAGACCTGATCAAAGAAGGCAAAGTAAAACGTTTTGGTCTTTGTGAAGTGGGAGCCGACACCATTCGCAAAGCGCATGCAGTCCAACCCGTTACTGCTATACAAAGTGAATATCATTTAATGTGGCGGGAACCTGAAAAGGAAGTGTTGCCGGTGTGTAAGGAATTGGGCATTGGTTTTGTGCCCTATAGCCCCGTTAACCGCGGCTTTTTAACAGGAAGCATCAATGAATATACCCCATTCGATTCCGGTAATGACAACCGTAATATATTGCCCCGGTTTACGCCTGAAGCTATCAGGAACAATTTGAAAATAGTGGAAGAATTGCACAAGTTTGGCCGTACAAGAGGAATGACAGCCACACAGGTTGCCTTAGGTTGGTTATTGCAAAAAGCGACCTGGATGGTACCGATTCCCGGCACGACCAAATTATCTCACCTGGAAGAAAACTTAAGAACAGTAGATTTTTCTTTTTCATCTGAAGAATGGAATGAGCTTGAAACCGTCGTTGCCGCAATCCCGATTACAGGCGCCCGTTACCCGGCGTCCGAGCAAAAGCAGGTAGAATCAAAATAACAGCATGTCATTAATGAAACAAAAGAGAGCATATAAAACTATTAATTCTGGCCCTGGCAGAAAAAGGAAATTCTCTTTAGCCAGGCATCTGTTTCTCTGGAATGGGATGCCCGGCCCCAGGGGTCGACAGGTTGTCTCAGATGATTCCACTGTGTAGTTAAAAAACGCCGGTATTCTTGCCGGCCTGTTTCATATCAACTTACGGGATCGATGCGACTTTCTATGCAGGGAAAATACGCGCCGGTTCAGACGGCCTGTTTCCGGTATCTTTAATCCATTTTAGATTTTGTCCACCAGCAGCCGTTCACTTGCGAGGCTGCTGATTACTTCCTGATGCCTTTTCCCGTAGCTTATCACCATGGACTGGTCAAAAGGTTCGACGGACAGTATAGTGATTTTGTGGCCAAGCTGCAACTCGCGGGAGTTTAAAAACTTCAGGAAATCCGGCGAGGTATGTAGTACCGCGGCCAGCTTCACCGTCTCTCCTGCTTTACATTCGCTTAATTTGCTATACTGCAACCATTCAATTTTCCCGTTCTTGTCCGGTATGGGGGAACCGTGCGGATCTGTTTTGGGGCAGCCCAGCAATGCATCCATCCTTTCAAAAAATTCGGGGGATTGGATATGCTCAACCTGCTCGGCGATCGCATGAACTTCTTCCCATCCGAAACCCATTTTTTCCGCCAGGTACATTTCAGTAAGCCGGTGTTTGCGTATAATCAACCCGGCTTCTCTTTTTCCTTTTTCGGTTAATCGGAGCGGCTTGTAGCTTTCATAATGCACCAGTTTCTGAGCAGCCAGCTTTTTCATCATGCTGTTGACGGTCGGCATCTTGATACCCAGGCCCTTGCTCAGTTCGTTTACACTCACCTCACCTTTTTCATCGGCAAGGTTGAAAAGGGCCTTCAGATAATTTTCTTCCGTGTAAGAATGCATCCTACGAAGCTAATTACTTACTTACCAAGTGCAAAATAATTTTGTTAGTTACATCTAACTTTATACTTTTGTGACACAAATTTATTGAATGGTCCTTAAGTGCCGTACAAAGATGCGTTTTACATTCTTCCTGCTCAGCACCGTCTCCAGTACTTTGCTGTACGGCCAGAAAATCACCGGTTATGTAAAGGATGCCGTGAGCAGGCAACCCCTGGCATCGTGCAGCCTTGTGGTTCCGAATGCCAGGTCCAGCGCAGTCAGCGGCCTGGATGGAAGTTTTACCCTGGTATTGCATGCTAAAACAGAGCACGCTGTCCTTTTGGTTACCTCGGTGGGGTATGTTTCCGATACCGTCAGGATTTCTGGCACAGCCAGCTTTTATGAAATTAATCTTCAACCGATGCAAAACCGGCTGGAGGAAGTCGTGGTGACCGGCGTTTCAAAAGCAACGCTGGTAGCAGAAAACCCGGTGGCCGTCATTGCTATATCTCATAAAGCCATCGAACAGACGATCGAGGAAAATACCATCGATGCGATTGCCAAAAATGCGCCCGGCCTCCAAACGGTCAAGACAGGTCCCAATGTGTCCAAACCTTTTATTAATGGTATGGGCTATAACAGGGTATTGACGCTGTATGACGGTCTTCGGGTAGAAACGCAGCAGTGGGGTGATGAACACGGGGTGCCCATGGACGATTACATCGTAGGCCGTGCGGAGGTTATTGAAGGCCCGGCAAGCCTGATGTACGGGTCCGATGCCATCGCAGGTGTACTGAGCATCTTCCCGGAAACGCCGCAAAAAACAGATAAACGGCTGCATGGCAAGTTTTTGTCAGAGTACCAGGACAATAATGGGCTTATAGGTAACAACCTGAGCCTTATGTATGGTGGCCCGCACTGGTCATATGCGCTGCGCGGTTCTCGAAGAATTGCACGGAATTATACCGACCCGGTGGACGGAAGGGTCTATAATACGGGGTTTAGCATGGTAAATGCTTCTGCGTTTGCAGGATACCAGGCGGCAAAGGGATATTTCCACCTTAATCTGACTTTTTATGATAACCGGCAGGGCATACCGGACGGAAGCAGGGATTCGCTTACACGAAGATTTACCTACCAGATCTATGAGTCCCCGGGCGAAAATATCCTGCAGCCACAGGTGGATACGATTAAGAAAAGGCCATTGGTCCCGGCCGGTATACTCAATTCTTACAGGATCAGCCCGCTGTCCCAACGCATCCAGGACTACAGGCTGTATGCTGACCATTTTTACCAGTTGAATAAAGGAGATATCAAAACATCCCTTGGGTTTGAGCAAAATGCCCGAAGGGAATATAACCACCCGACTGACGCGCAGCAGGCCGGCGAGTATATTGAATTAAATACCCTTGATTATGCCGTTCGTTACAATGCCCCTGCGTTTTCAGGGATTGAGCCCAGCATCGGCATCGGCGGTATGTACCAGTCGAATCTGAATAAAAATGCCACGGATTTCCCCATACCGGATTACCGTCTTTTTGACTTCGGCAGTTACCTGTACGCCAAATGGAAAAAGGGGAAGTGGACGATTGCAGGGGGGCTGCGGTATGATCACAGGGATGAAAATGGCCGCGAAATGTATACCAGGCCGGACGCCTCCACCGGATTTTACCGGCAGGTGCCTTTAAGTGATTCTGCGGGCGGCCACCGGCAGTTTGCCCCTTTCCGGTTAAATTTCCAGGGAGTGACCGGCAGTACGGGGTTTACCTACAGGCTCAATGACCGGGTTAGTTTCAAGGCAAACATTGCAAGGGGGTATCGCGCACCGAATATCACGGAAATCGCCTCCAATGGCTTAGACCCGGGCGCCCATATTTATTATATCGGTAACCTGAACTTCAGGCCGGAGTTTAGCCTGCAGGAGGATATTGGTGTCCTGGCCAGCTACCCGACTATCACTTTCAATGCAGGCATCTTTTACAATTATATACGAAACTATATCTATGAAGACCAGAAAACCGACCAAACAGGAAACCCCATCGTCATTATCCCCGGCAATAAAACCTTTCAATACCAGCAAACAAACGCGGTACTGTACGGGCTCAACGCCGTATTGAACGTGCATCCCGCTACCTGGAAAGCTTTTCACTGGGACAATTCATTTTCGCTTGTGTATGGTTACAACCTGAGCCCCGCATACAAAGGCAAAGGCAATGAGGGAGCATACCTGCCGTTTTTACCACCACCCCGGCTGTTAAGCAGCGTACATTACGAGTTTCACGCCGGCAGGGGGCATGCCCTGCCCGTTAACTTGAAGGTCGAGTCTGATTACAATGCAGCCCAGAACCATTACCTCGGCTTATACGGAACGGAAACCCCGACGGCCGCCTATGTATTGCTAAATGTTATGGCAGGCACCGAAATTGCTTATTCCGGGAGCAATGTGATACAACTTCAGTTTGCGGTCAATAACCTGCTCGATGCCTCCTACCAGTCGCATTTAAGCAGGCTGCAGTATCTTGAATATTATACCAGCTCCCCCAATGGCCACCGGGGCATTTACAATATGGGAAGAAATATCTGTGCAAAAGTGATATGGCGGTTTTGAATACCTTCAGGTCGCGATTGATTTATAAAAAAAGTTGGCTACTCCTTGATGAAACTGACTTTTTGATCGCCTTCAACAAGGTAATATATACCAGCGGCGAGCGAGGATAGCGTTTCCTTATTAAGACCGGTCTGCAGCAGGAATGACCTGACTATTTTGCCGGTAGCATCCATTAAGAAGGCGTGCCCACCTTTTGCTGTATTAATATTGATATGATCCTTTGCCGGATCGGGATAAAGGAAAACGGACAACCCCTTCCCTGCCCTGATGTTGATTACATTACTGAAAGAAATATGATTATCCTGGTCGATCATTTTCAGGCGGTAATATGCGCTGCCTGCTGATTGTGCTACCTGCTGCGTATAAATACTGCCGCTTCCCCTGGCCGGAACCGTAGCAACGGTTGCAAAATTTGTCACATCCGCGCTACTTTGAATTTCATACCTGCCAAGGTCTTCTTCGCCAGCCTGCCATTGCAGCACCGCCATACCATCCTGCGCCGATCCGCCGAAATGGATCAGGGTTACCGGAAGGGTTACCGCGGGCGACAGGGCAATTTGGTTCACAACAGGATAGATATTAAATCCCGAAGGCCCGATCATCCTTATTTCGTCGATGTTTTGGAAATATGCGGGCGTAAGCACATCGGCCTGGGATACGTGGAGCGGGGGGTAGGTGGTCTGGTCAAAATTTACGTTAACGGAACCGACAAGGACTCCATTGCGGTAGGTTGATATCGTCCAGGGCGAAGTGCCTCCCCAGTCGTATAATTCCATGGATTGCAGTGAAAATCTATTAACCACGTTATCACTCTTGAGGACCAGGGCCGGGACACCATTGCCGTCAACATCATAATCGGGACCTACCCCATTAAAACTGCCGTCACCCGACAGCCAGTAACTGTTATCTTTCCATACCATATGGAAAACAGGCAGTGGCGTGGTATAATCCGCCTGGGAAGTGGGAAAGATTTCGAAGTTCAGGCCATTAATATCCGCCGTACCACCCTGCCCGTCTTCTATCAAATCACCGGATACCGACTGGTTGGAGGTAAAATCCAATGTGTAAGGAAGGTCGACCTGCGCTGTAAGTCTTGCTGAGCCAAGCAGGATGCCTACAACTAAAATGTAGTATTGCTTCATATGCGTTCACTTATTTAAAATGTAAACTTACCTAAACTTTTATTTTTAACCCGGTTTCTACAAAAATCATTCAATCATCAACCCATCCTTTAAAGGCTTCTATGAACCTAATAAAAACGGGTTTTTATATGCACATAAAAAGTATAGAATGGGGTAGCGCACTTTGTGTTTTCAGTACGATTCCATGTTGCAGTTACATCGCTCCAGGATTTTTAAGGCGTCATCATTATATTGACTTCTTTCTCCGTTACTGCTGATCTTTTTTCGTAATCCTCGTTTAAATACGGCATGTGCGATCGGGTTCCCTATCCGGTTTTTCATGGCCGCCGCCCGGGGAATAGCGGGAGATGGGGGCAACCTCCAGGTACTACCCGAAGGTCCGGGACGGAATTGGGGCTTTCCAGAACCAAGTGCCGATTTGGAAGCCCCCACTTGATTCCAAGTCAAATAACCCGAACTTTGCAGGAATGAAGCAGCCCGTTTACCTGGATTATAGCGCCACCACGCCGGTCGATGAGCGCGTGCTTGCGGAAATGCTGCCCTAT
>Ga0187809_10001450_pt1 | contig 10989 bp, 10 predicted proteins | sample NC_wetland_sal_i_8_FD_132415 | JGI IMG/M metagenome (GOLD analysis project Ga0187809, IMG submission 132415) | Wetland sediment microbial communities from Neuse River Estuary, North Carolina, USA - ASW_4 | ecosystem: Environmental > Aquatic > Freshwater > Wetlands > Sediment | place: USA: North... | reverse complement strand
ACCCGCAGGTGCGCTTCCCGGACGCCTACAGCGAAGGGCGGCTGGAGATCGAAGGCGATCTGGTGCAGCTGCTGGAGACGGTCTACCACGCCGGCCGCGGCGGTCCGAAGCCCTCGCCCGTGCGGCGGCTGGCGGAGCGGCTGCGCCGCCCGCACGTGAACACCCTGACGGGCTCGCGCGAGAACATCCACCACCACTACGACATCGGCAACGACTTCTACTCGCTCTGGCTCGGGCAGACCATGGCGTACACCTGCGCCTACTACCCGACGCCGACGAGCACGCTCGATGAGGCGCAGACCGCCAAGATGCATCACGTCTGCCGCAAGCTCTACCTGCGGCCCGGTGAGAGCGTGGTCGAGGCCGGCTGCGGCTGGGGGACGCTGGCGCTGCACATGGCGCGGCACTATGGCGTGAAGGTGCGCGCGTTCAACATCTCGCGCGAGCAGGTGGCGTTTGCGCGCGAGCGCGCCGCCAGCCTCGGCATGAGCTCGCAGGTCGAGTACGTGCTCGATGACTACCGCAACATCTCCGGCCACTACGATGCCTTCGTCTCGGTCGGCATGCTCGAGCACGTCGGCGTCGACAACTATCCGGCGCTCGGCGAGGTGATCGCCCGCAGCCTCGGCTCCAACGGGCGCGGCCTCATCCACTCGATCGGCCGCAACCGGCCGGCGCCGCTGCAGCCCTGGATCGAGAAGCGGATCTTCCCGGGCGCCTATCCGCCCTCGCTCGCGCAGATGATGCGCATCCTCGAGCCCTTCGACTTTTCCGTGCTCGACGTCGAGAACCTGCGCCTGCACTACGCGCAGACGCTGCGGCACTGGCTGGCGCTGTTCGAGGCCGCGAGCGGCCAGGTGCGCGAGCTGTTCGATGAGAAGTTCGTGCGCATGTGGCGGATGTACCTCGCCGGCTCGGTGGCGGGCTTCACGACCGGGGCGCTGCAGCTCTTCCAGGTGGTGTTCGCGCCGCGGGACAACAACACCGTCCCGATGACCCGCGAGCACCTGTACGCGCGCTGAGCCGGCCGATGCGAAGCTGTGACGTGCTGATCGTCGGCGGAGGGCCGGCGGGCTCGAGCGCCGCCTGGAAGCTGAAGCGGGCGGGCGCGGACGTGGTGGTGCTCGACAAGGAGCGCTTCCCGCGCCTGAAGCTCTGCGCCGGCTGGATCACCCCGGAGGTGGTGAGCGATCTTCAGCTCGACATCGCCAGCTACCCGCACCGGTTCCTGACCTTCGACAAGCTGCACGTGCACCTGAAGGGGCTGCACCTGCCGGTGCGCTGCGTGCAGCACTCCATCCGCCGCGTTGAGTTCGACGCCTGGCTGCTCGAGCGCTCCGGGGCCGAGGTGGCGCAGCACACCGTGCGCGCCATCCGCGAGGAGGGGGGCGCCTACATCGTCGATGACGCGTTCCGCAGCCGCCATCTGATCGGCGCCGGGGGCACCCGCTGCCCGGTGTACCGCACGCTCTTTCGGGAGCTGAACCCGCGCGCGAGCGAGCTGCAGACCGTCACCCTGGAGCACGAGATCGAGTACGACTGGGCCGCGCCCGACTGCCATCTGTGGTTCTTCGAGCACGGCCTGCCGGGATACGCCTGGTACGTGCCGAAGCAGAACGGCTGGCTCAACGTCGGCATCGGCGGCATGGCCGATCGCTTGAAGGCGAGTCAGCGCTCGATTCACGATCACTGGGCCCTCTTCACGCGCATGCTGGGCACGCGACTCGCCCGGGGCGCGAGCTACGACCCGGCCGGCTACAGCTATTACCTGCGGGGCCGCGTCGATGTGGCCCGGCGCGGCAACGCCTTCATCGTCGGCGACGCCGCGGGACTTGCGACCCGCGATATGGCCGAGGGCATCGGCCCGGCGGTGCGCAGCGGCATCCAGGCCGCCGAGGCGATTCTGCACGGCAGGGAATACCGGCTGGATGAGGTCACCGGCTCGAGCCTGGGCGGCGGGCTCGCGAGCCGGCTGCTCGACTGGGCGATGACCCGCGGCGCCGGACGCGCGTCCCCGGCGGCCGCCGCTGCCTGACCGCCGCCTGACCGCCGCCGGCGCCGGTCTGCTCGCGCCGGTGCAACCTGATGCCAGGCCTGGGAGTTACTGATGGATGCCCATGCCGTTGCTGCTCTCCGCGCTCTGGCTCGCGCTGGTCGCTTGGCTGATCGCGCGCGCGGTGCGCCAGCGCAACGTGCTGGCGCCGATCCCCGTCGGCACGCGCGAGCCCGACGGCACATCGCCCCAGGTCGCGGTGATCGTGCCGGCGCGCAACGAGGCGGCCAACATCGGCCCCTGCGTGCAGTCGCTGCGCGCGCAGCGCTATCCGGGGGACCGGATGGCGATCATAGTTGTCGATGACGATTCCACCGACGACACCCGCACCATCGTTGCCGACCTTGCCCAGCGCGACCGACGGATCACGCTGACTCGCACGCCACCGCTGCCACCTGGATGGAAAGGGAAGGTGCATGCGTGTTGCACCGGCGTGGCCGTAGCGCCCCGCGATGCCGAGTGGCTGTGTTTCCTGGACGCTGACATGCGCGCGGGGCCGCGCGCACTGGCGAGCGCCATGGAGGCGGCGTCCGCCCGCAACCTCGATCTGCTGACGCTCGCGCCACGGCATGAGCTCGGAAGCTTCGCCGAGCGGCTGATGCTCCCTTGCGGGCTGTATCTGCTCGGCTTCTATCAGGACCTCGGCCGCATCCAGGCGCCCGACAGCGATCAGGTGGTGGCGACGGGGCAGTTCATGTTGCTGCGTCGCACCGCCTACGAGGCCGTGGGCGGTCACGCCGCGGTGGCGCGCGAGATCTGCGAGGATGTGGAGCTGGCGCTGCGGATGAAGCGCCGCGGGCATCGAGTCCTGCTCATGGACGGCAACCGGCTCCTCAGCACGCGGATGTACACGGGCTGGTCGACGCTCTGGCCCGGGTTCGCGAAGAACCTGATTCAGCTGCTCGGCGGCCGCCTGCGCACGCTGGTGGCGGCGCCGCTGGTCGTGACGCTCGCGTGGGCCGCGGTGCTGCTGCCGCTGTGGGATCTTGCGGCGCTGCGCGCGGGCGACGGCGGCGCGGCGCCGGCGCTCGCCCTGGCGGCGCTCGGCTCCACCGCCGTGATCGGCCTGCATGTCGGGGGCGCGGCGCATTTCCGAATTCCGTGGTGGTACGGTCTGCTCTTTCCGCTCGGCTACACCGTGGGAGCCGTCATGGCGCTGGACAGCGTCCGCTGGCGTATCAACCGGCGAGTGTATTGGAAGGGCCGGGTCTATCCGTCATGAGGCCCGAGAAGCGCGTGCGCGATCCCGCTCGGGACGAGACGCCGCCGGGCGCGACGCACGGCCGGGTCGAGCAATTCTCCAACCTGACGACCATCACCGTCGTCGTCGGCCTCGTCGTCTTCCTGTATCTCGTGCGGGAGATCCTGCTGCCGTTCGCCGTGGCTGGCATCGTTGCGTTCGTGGCAACGCCGCTCGTCGACTGGCTCGCCGGCCGGACGCGGCTGCCGCGGGCGTTGTACGCGCTCGCGATCCTCTTCGCCCTGCTCGGCCTCGGGGGGCTGCTCGGCTGGCTCGGCGCGCCGCCGCTGCTGAAGGAGCTGGAGCTGATCGCCGGCAACCTGCAGGGCACCGTCACCGGCTTGCTGCGGGTGCTGCTGGGCAACGGCACCTTCAACCTCATGGGCGAGCGGCTCAATGCCGTCGGCCTCGGCGCGATGATCGCGCGGGGGGCGCAGTCCTGGCTCTCGCAGGCGGGGCGCATGCTCGAGCTCGCGGCCCTCGGCGTCGCGGGCGTGTTCGGCGCCATTCTCGCCGTGGTGCTGCTCGGCTACTTCCTGCTCGACGCGCACCGCATCGGCCGTGGGCTCTGCTGGCTGATCCCGCCGCGCTACCGCGCATTCACCGCCCGCGTGGGGCGCAATCTCGAGCCGGTGCTGCGCCGGTATTTCCTCGGCGTCGGGCTCGTCGTCCTCTATGCCTCCACGGTGGCGTACATCGGGCTCGGCCTGGTGCTGCACATTCACCACGCGGTCTTCCTCGCGCTCATCACCGGGCTGCTCGAGCTCATTCCCTTCATCGGCCCGGCCGCCTCGGCGGTGATCGCGGGACTGGTCGCGGTGCAGCAGGCCGCCTCCGGCTGGGACATCATCGCCTACTGCATCTACGCCACGGCGCTGCGGATCTCCATCGACCAGTTCTTCGGCCCGCTGGTGCTCGGCCGCGCGGCCTACGTGCCGCCCGTGCTCGTCATCTTCTGTTTCCTCGCCGGCGGCCTCCTCTTCGGCATCGTCGGGGTGATGCTGTCGGTGCCGGTGGCGATCAGCATCAAGGTGCTGCTGTCGGTCATCTACGAGGAGCCTGAGCTCGGCCCGCGGTGAGGGCGAGCTGAAGGCGACGCAGGAACTTTCCAACCGCCTTGGAGTTGTCGTTGTTGTCGCGGCTGCAAGGAGCGCCTGACTTGTCCGTCGAGCTTTCCGAGAAGCGCGGCCTGCGCGCGATCCACCCGGAGCACTGGGTTTTCAGCCTCGACCGGTGGCTGCGGCGCTGGCACGGCGTGTATGAATTCAGCACGCACCGCGAGTGCCTCTTCCGCGCGGAGCGCTGCGTGGCCGAGGAGAGCCTGCTGCTCTCCGACGGCGTGCGCGTGCGTCGCGGCGACCCGCTGCTCAAAGTCCATCTCTGGAACGAGCACATGCCCGCCATGGGCCAGGCCGGCCCGACGGTCGCCTGGGCGCGCCGCGCCAGCCGCGCGATCGAGACCTCCCTGCGCGAGCTCGCCCGGCACGTCGCGCAGCGCAGCGAGCTCGATCCGGTGGTGGCCGTCTGCGCCGACATGCGCCTGGCGACGGCGCAGCAGAGCGCCCAGCTGGCGCGCATCGTCTCGCATTTCGGCTTCGAGCCCGCCCAGGACTCGAGAGTCGGCCGCCCCGGACTGCCGCGGCGCCTGGGGGAGAACATCCTCATGGTGCTGTTGGTGCTCGCGACCAACCCCATCGCCTTTCGCGCCGCCATCCTCAGGCGCGACCACGCGCGCGTCGTCATCTCGCGCGCGCGGCTGCTGCGCCTGTATCGGCCGTAGGGTCGTCGGCCGCCGGATTGACAGCATCGCCCCGCGCGCGGATGCTTCGCCGCCATGGGGAGCGCACTCTGGATCGGCACCCGCAAGGGGGCGTTCACGCTGCGGCCGGGCGCGGGCGGGCGCGGCTGGAGGCTCTCCGGACCCCACTTTCTCGGGCACATCATCCATCACGTGGTGCAGGACCCGCGCGAGCCGCGGGTGCTGCTGATGGCCGCCAAGACCGGCCACCTCGGGCCGACGGTGTATCGCTCCACCGACCGCGGGCGCACCTGGAAGGAGGCGGCGCAGCCGCCCGCGTTTCGCAAGGCCGCGGAGGGTGAGCCGGCCCGCGCGGTGCAGCGCGTCTTCTGGCTGACCCCTGGCCATCCCGCCGAGCGCGGCACCTGGTACGCGGGCACCTCGCCCGCGGGTCTCTTCCGCTCCGAGGACGGCGGCGAGCGCTGGCAGCCGGTCGCCGGATTCAACGATCATCCGATGCGTCCCAAATGGGCCGCCTTCGGCACCCCGGACGGGGAGCTGCTGCACTCGATCGCGGTCGATCCGCGCGATCCGCGGCACCTGTATCTGGCGATCTCGGTGGGCGGGGTGTTCGAGTCCACCGACGGCGGCGCCGACTGGGCGCCGCTCAACGCCGGCTGCGCGGCCGATTTCATGCCGGATCCCGAAGCGCCCTACGGGCACGACCCGCATTGCGTGGCGCTGCATCCGCGCGCGCCCGACCGGCTCTACCAGCAGAACCACTGCGGCATCTACCGGCTCGACCGGCCCGAGGGGCGCTGGGTGCGCATCGGGCGCGCCATGCCGAAGAAGGTGGGCGACATCGGCTTTCCCGTGGTGTTGCACCCCACCGATCCCGACACCGCCTGGGTGTTGCCGATGGATGGACAGACGGTGTGGCCGCGCACCTCGATCCAGGGCAAGCCGGCGGTGTACCGCACGAGCGACGGCGGCAGCAGCTGGCGGCGGCTCGATCGCGGGCTGCCGCGCGCGCAGGCGTGGCTCACCGTGCTGCGCCAGGCCATGTGCACCGACGGCCGCGCGCCGAAGGTCGGGGTGTATTTCGGCACCACGGGCGGGGAGGTCTGGGCGGGCGCCAACTCGGGCGAGCGCTGGCGTTGCATCGCCCGCCATCTGCCGGAGATCTACTCCGTGACCCACGCCGTCTGAGGCGCGGCGGGGCGCGCGCGTGAGCTGCACGGTCCGCATCCCGAGCCCGCTGCGCTCCTACACCGGGGGCGCGGTGACGGTGGCGGGCGAGGGCGGCACGGTCGCGGCGGTGCTGGACGATCTCGAGCGGCGCTTCGGCGGCATCCGTTTCCGCGTGGTGGACGAGCAGGACCGGATCCGCCCGCACATCCGCCTCTACGTCAACACGAGCGAGGTGCAGGCGCTGTCGCAGCCGGTGCGCAGCGGCGATACGGTCCACGTGATCTGCGCGCTGAGCGGAGGTTGAGCCGTGGCGCTCTCCGCGGCGGAGCTCTCGCGCTACCAACGCCACCTGGCGTTGCCGGAGCTGGGCAAGACCGGTCAGGAGTTGCTGCGCGCCGCGCGCGTGCTCGTCGTCGGCGCGGGTGGCCTCGGCTCGCCCGCGGCGCTGTACCTGGCCGCCGCGGGCGTCGGGCGGCTCGGGCTCGCCGACTGCGATCGGGTGGAGCTTTCCAACCTGCAGCGCCAGGTGCTCTTCGACAGCGGCGACGTCGGCCGGCCGAAGACCGAGGCGGCGCGCGAGCGCCTGCTCGCGCTCAACCCCGAGATCGCCGTGCACGCGCATGCGCTCACCCTGCGGGCCGACAACGTCCTCGAGCTCTTTCGCGATTATGACCTGGTGCTCGACGGCACCGACCGGCTGGGCACCCGCTATGTCGTCAACGATGCCTGTGTGCTGCTCGGCAAGCCGCTGGTCACGGCGGCGATCCACCGCTTCGAGGGACATGCGCTCACCTGTCTTCCCGGCCGGGGCCCCTGCTATCGCTGCCTCTTTCCGGCCGCGGAGGCGGGTGTCGTGGCGAGCTGCGCCGAGGCGGGGGTGCTCGGCGTGTTGCCGGGCGTGCTCGGCGCCATCCAGGCGACGGAGGCGATCAAGATCATCACCGGCATCGGCGAGCCGCTGGTCGGGCGTCTGCTGACGTACGACGCGCTGGAGATGCGGTTCTGGGAGTTGCCGGTGGCGAGGCGCAAGGACTGCGCCGTCTGCGGCGAGCATCCGACGATCACGAAGCCCGAGGATGCCGAGCCGCCTTGCGAAGCGGCCACACCGAGCTCGGTGCGGCGGCTCTCTCCGACGGCACTGCGCGAACTGCTCGCGTCGGCGCGGGACCGGCCGGTACCCCTCCTCATCGACGTGCGCGAGCCGCACGAGTTTCGGACGCGCCACCTGCCAGGGGCGCGCAACATTCCGCTGCGGGATCTCGAGCCCCAGCTGCGAGTGCTCGCGGGTCAGGGGATGCCCGTGTTCCTCTGTCGCAGCGGCCGGCGCAGCCTCGCCGCCTGCGTGCTGGCCGTCCAGGCGGGCGTCGCCGAGCCGGCGCACCTGGAGGGGGGACTGCTGGCCTGGGCGGCGGAAGTGGATGCGGCCTTCGAGGTGGCGGCCGGCTGAGGCCCCCGGGAGGCATCGCCGGGCGCGCCCGTCGCGCCGGCGCAACGTATGACCTGTACGTAATGGCCACGGTAGACGCCGTCCACGGACAGTGTATGCTTCGCGCCACGATACTGGGGCCTGCGCGTCGTGATTGCGGGGGTGCCGCGTCCGCGGGTCCGGGGAGGGGAGCATGTTGCGGAAGATAGGCGTGCTCTGGGCGGCTGTGGCCGCTCTGGGCCTTGCGGGCTGCGGTCATGACAGTCCCACGGCGGCCGTGGCGACCTCGAACTCTCGAGGCAGCCTGCAGGTCGATCCGGCGTTTCGCGTCGCCTCGCTCAATGCGACAGATCTGACGGCGCAGTTGAACTCCCAGGCCGTCGGCCAGCAGCTGATCCAGCTCGCCGGCACCCCGGCGTGCGGCGTGGATGTCTACTACGTCAAGTACTGGACGGTGGCGCCCGACAACTCCCCGCAGCTCGCCTCCAGCGCGCTGATGGTGCCTACCGGCGCCGCGCCGCAATGCTCCGGCCCGCGTCCCATCGTGATGTACGCGCACGGCACCACGAGCGTGTCCACCTACAACATCGCCGCCGTCACGGACTCCACCAATGCCGCATACTCCGAGGCGCTCACCATCGCCACGGTGTTCGCGGCGCAGGGCTACATCGTCGTCGCGCCCAATTATCTCGGCTACGACATCTCGACGCTCGGTTATCACCCATTCGTCAACGGGGACAACAGCGCGACCGTGATGATGGATGCGCTCACCGCTTCCCGCACGGCGCTGCTCAGCACGTTCACGCCGGCTACTACCGATGACGGCAAGCTGTACGTCACCGGTTATTCGGAAGGCGGCTACGTGGCAATGGCCACCGTCAAGGCAATGCAGGCCGCGAGCGATGTCGTCACCGCATCAGCGCCGTCGTCGGGCCCTTATGCGCTGGAGGCGTTCGGCGACGCAATATTCTTCGGGCAAGTGGACATCGGCTCGACTCTTTTCGGGCCGCTCGTAAGCACGAGCTATCAGCACGCCTACAGCAACGTCTACGCGCAGCCATCGGATCTGTATTCGGCGACTTATGCAAGCGGCATCGATACGCTGCTGCCGAACGCGATGTCTCTCACGGCTTTGTTCCAGAGCGGGAAGCTGCCGCAGTCGGCGTTCTTCGACAGTACGACGCCGACTTCCGCGACCGGCAATACCGCCGTCGACACCGCGGCCGACCAGTTGCTCGCCCTGCCGTCGAGCCCCCCCTACAGCGCCTCGCAGGCGGCCCTGTTCGCCAGTGGCTTCGGTAATCCCTATCTGATAAGCGACGCCTATCGGGTCGGGTACGTGGATGACGCGGTGGTCAACCAGGACCAGGCGGAGATGACGCTGATCAACGGCGGCACGCTCGATTCGAGCAATGTCGCGCTCGCCGCCACGCCGGCGCTCGGGCTGCGGCAGGACCTGAAGCTGAACGACATGCGCAATGGCGGCTGGGCGCCGCAGACGCCGATGCTGCTCTGCGGCGGCGACCAGGACCCTACGGTGTTCTTCTCCAACACACAGATCATGGCGGCGGAGTGGGCCCCGTACGTGCAGGGAGGGCTCGTCAGCGTGCTCGACCTCAACGCCACGCCGAGCGGGCCGTTCGCGGCGCTGCAGGGCGGCTTCCAGGCCACCTACGCCCAACTGGTCACCGCCAACGGCCCCACCGCGATCGCCTCGTACCACGGCACCGAGCAGCCGTTCTGCATGGTGGCGGCCCGCGGCTTCTTTGCGCAAGTTCCGTAAGGTCGGCGAGGGACGATCATGCAGAAGAAAATCGTGACTCTGGCGGTCTCGGCGGCTCTCGCGCTCGCCGCATCCGGGGCCTACGCGGCCGACGCCGGGCCGAACGATGTCCGCGTGGGGGCGTACTTCGTTCACTTCGATGCCCAGGCGGGCGACATCTCCGGGCCGTATACGCCGCCGGGCCTGAACGTGCACGTCGACAGCATCGTGACGCTCTACCTCGCCTACGTGCGCTCGTTCTCGGAGCATTTCCAGGCGGAGTTCGCGGTGGGCTATCCGCCGCTCACCAAGACCGAGGGCAGGGGACCGGCGACGCTCGGCTCCGTGCCGTACAACGGCCAGGTCATCTCGACCGCCCGCTGGCTCTCGCCGACGCTGCTGCTGGAGTACGTGTTCGGCAGCGCGAGCTCGCGCTTGCGGCCTTACGTCGGCGTCGGGGTGAACTACACAAAGTTCTTCGCCCGTCAGTCGACCGCCGCAGGCAATGCCGCGAGCGGCGGCCCGACCTCGATCTCGCTGCCGGCGTCGGTCGGACCGGCCGCGACGGTGGGCCTGAGCTACGAGATCACCGACCGCTGGCACGTCTACGCCTCCTACTCCGTCGCACAGGTCAATACGAAGCTGAAGGCGAACACCGCCGGCATCGTGCGCACCTCGGAAGTGCATTTCTGGCCGAATGCGGTCGTGCTCTCGGCGGGCTATTCCTTCTGATGCCGCAAGGCCGATGAGGTCGCTGCGGCAATGGGAGTCGTGCGCGGCACGCTCCCTGCTTCGCGCCGCTTCGGCATGAGGCGAATGACGCGTACGCGGCTCGTCGGCGCGGTGCTGCTCGCGCTGGCGCTGCGCTCCCTGATCCCGCTCGGCTTCATGCCGGCCGCGGATGGCACGCTGTCGCTGATGATCTGTCCGGCGGGGCTGCCGCCGGGCTTCCTCGATGCCGGCAGGAGCGCGGCCATGCCGGCCGGCATGGCGATGCCGGCGCATCCGGGCCATGGACCTGGCGCGGTGGACGATGGCCACTGCATCTTCTGCACCGGATTCGGCGCGGCGCCGCCCGCATTGCTGGCCGCGCTGCTGCTCCTGCTGGTTGCCGGTATAGCCATCGTCACTCTGACGATCCCGCCGCCGTCCGGTATGCGCCTGGTGCATCTGCCCCAGGCCCGCGCCCCGCCGGCCCCCCGCTGATACGCCTCAGATGATCGGCCGCATCCGGCCCGCCGACGTCAGTCCGTGCGGCCGGCGCGCGGTCATGTCCGATCACCCGGTGCGGGCCCGGCGGCCCGCGGGAGCATCGATTTGAGATCCCAGGCTTCTGGGCGCGCGCCTCGCGTGCGCGCCGGTTCGTTGGCGGCGTTTTGCGCGCTGCTGCTGCCCCTCCACGCATGGGCGGCGGCGTACGGCAGCATTCGCGGTGTCGTGCAGGACGCGGCGCTCAGGGCGCTGCCCGATGCGCGCGTGCGGCTGCAGTCGCTCGCCTCCGGCGCGGTGTCGACGGCCACGAGCGACGCGCACGGCCAGTTCGCCTTCGCGGATGTGGCGATCGGCACCTACCGGCTGT
>Ga0187809_10001449_pt1 | contig 10991 bp, 7 predicted proteins | sample NC_wetland_sal_i_8_FD_132415 | JGI IMG/M metagenome (GOLD analysis project Ga0187809, IMG submission 132415) | Wetland sediment microbial communities from Neuse River Estuary, North Carolina, USA - ASW_4 | ecosystem: Environmental > Aquatic > Freshwater > Wetlands > Sediment | place: USA: North... | reverse complement strand
CCGGGTATATCACGGGGACCGTTGGCACCCCAGACCCAGAGCAGGTTGTCCAGGTGAAAATGGTTTACGTACCGGTCATACATCATTTTCCACAACTTCTGTATACCGCCCGTCCCTTTGCGGTTTCCCCACCAGAACCAAACACCGTTCATCTCGTGGTAGGGTCGCCAGAGGACCGGTACATGGGCACTGTCCAGTTCATGCAGGTACCCGGCGACCCGGTCGATCTGGGCCAGCCACCTCCTGTACAATTCCGTACCGGGCGTCGTCAGTTCCCGCCATTGAGCGTCCGATAACTTGGCCTGGATACTTTCCTTCCAGCCGTAGGGCGGATCGTCAATGGGCCTGCCCTGGTGCCACATCAGTGCAATGATATAACCCGCCTTGTATTTACTGATCGCTTCCTGCACGACGTGTTCACCCCGGTCCTGCGAACCCCACCAGATAAAGTCACCTCCCCATACGGCGGGATACTTCCCCGTGATGGCATGCACGGTATCCAGGAACCGGTCACCGCCATGCTGCCCGCTCAGGATATATTTTCCATTGATGCTATAAAGGTAGTTCAGCAATTGCCGCGCTTCAGGTGTTGCGTGGTGATTTACGGGAACCAATGTCTGTGCATTCAGCGCGAAGGCGCCGAAGATGGCTGCTGCCAGAAGTAAGGGCTTTTTCATCATACAAGAAATATCGTTTACAGGAAGGTCGAACAAGTTAGCAATCAGATATCCGCTGCGTTGCAGTCGTGAAAAAAAAACACGCCAAAAGGATAAATATTCACCAGTTTTAATTGTAAAATCTACATTTAATGACTGCTGACAAATAAAAAAAAGTAGATTCGCTGTACGATGCTGATTGCCAGCGAATGAATTCCTCATTGTTCATGAACGTTCTATGTCACTAATGACCCACCGGCGACTGCTCCTGGTGTTTTTTCTTTCGATCGGGTTCCTTCCACGGGGATGGGCACAAACCACCTACCGGTATCCATTCCAGGATCCTTCCCTGGATATCGAAAAAAGGATTGATAACATCATCTCGTTGCTCACCCTTGACGAGAAGATCGGCTGCCTGGGCACCAATCCATCCGTCGTGCGCCTCGGCATCCGGGGATGCGGGCACATCGAAGGGCTACACGGGGTGGCATTGGGAGGTCCGGGGGGCTGGGGACGCAGAAAGCTCGTAACGACGACCATGTTTCCCCAGTCTTCTGGCCTTGGAGCGACCTGGGATACCGGCCTGATCCGGCAAGTGGCTGCCCAGGAGGCCTATGAAGCCCGTTATATTTTCCAGTCGGAAAAGTATGCGACGGGCGCCCTCGTAATCCGTGCACCGAATGCCGACCTCGGCAGGGATCCGCGCTGGGGAAGGACCGAAGAATGCTATGGCGAAGACCCCTTCCTCAACGGCTGCATGGTGCAGGCCTATGTGAAAGGATTACAGGGAAACGACAGGAAATACTGGATGACCGCTTCGTTGATGAAGCATTTCCTGGCCAACAGTAACGAAAACGGCCGGGACAGCAGTTCGTCCGATTTTGATGAAAGACTGTTCCGGGAATATTATTCAATGCCGTTCCGGATGGGGGTCGCCGCTGGCAGCCGTGCCTTTATGGCCGCGTACAACAGCTACAACGGCATCCCGATGATGGTCAATCCCGTCTTGCAAAATATTGCCGTTGACGAATGGAAACAGGATGGCATCATCTGTTCGGATGGCGGGGCGCTTCGCCTGCTGTGGAAATCCCATAAATATTACCCTGACAGCGCCTGGGCGGCAGCGGCTGCCGTCAGGGCGGGGATCAACCAGTTCCTGGACCGCTACCGGGGCCCGGTAGAAACAGCCTTGAAGGAAGGCTTGTTGACGGAAGACGATATCGATCGTGTCATCCGGGGCAACTTCCGCGTGATGATACGGCTGGGTCTGCTGGATCCTCCGTCGATGGTTCCCTATGCATCGATCAAAGACGGCCCCGAACCCTGGCTGATGCAAAAGACAAAGGACCTGGTTCGCGAAGTGACGCGCAAATCGATCGTGCTATTGAAAAATGATCATCATTTTCTGCCGCTGGAAAGGACCAGGATCAGGTCCATCGGGATTATCGGTCCAACTGCCAACCAGGTCCTGCTGGACTGGTACAGCGGCACGCCCCCTTATGCCGTCTCCCTGCTGGAGGGAATCAAAAACAAACTGGGAGACGGGGTTACGGTAAACTGGACCACCGGATCTAACGAAGACAGCGTCAACACCGTTGCCCGCAGTTCGGACTACATCATTATGGCCGTTGGCAACCTGCCCTGGTGCAATGCTCCCTGGGGAGAATGCCCCGTGGCGAGCGACGGAAGGGAGGCGGTCGACCGTAAGTCCATCTACCTGGAGCAGGAGGAACTCATCAAGCGTGTGTACCGCATGAATCCCCGAACGGTCGTCGTGCTGGTAGCCAACTTTCCTTACGCGATCACCTGGACGCAGCATAATCTCCCGGCGATCTTACAGGTAACCCATTGTAGCGACGAACTCGGCAATGCCGTTGCCGACGTTTTGTTTGGCGATTACAACCCGGGAGGCAAACTGGTGCAGACTTGGCCCCGGTCAATGGATCAATTGCCGCCGATGATGGATTATAACATCCGCGACGGAAGGACTTACATGTATTTCAAGGGGACGCCACTGTACGCTTTTGGGTTTGGGCTGAGCTATACGACCTTCCGGTATGCCCGCTTCCAAATCGAAAAACCGGGGAGTACACCCGGAAGCCCGATCCGCATTTCCGTCGATGTTTCCAATACCGGGACCAGGGAGGGGGACGAGGTCGTTGAACTGTACGTACAGCATCTTCGGCCGGGGATCGTTTGGGCTAATAAGGAATTGAAGGGATTTCAGCGGATCACCCTGCGCCCCGGCGAGACCAGGCGGGTGCAGATCCTGGTGGATCCCGCGATGCTTTCGTGGTGGGACCCGGACCGCCACCGGTGGATGGAGGATGTTCATGATATAAAATTCATGATCGGCTCCTCTTCCGACGACATTCGATTCGAACAAATTTTAAAATAATCTTCTAACTGCCAATATTGATGAAACAAAGATCCTTCTTCCTGGTGGCCTGCTGCATTAGCCTGCTCACGGGGTCACTCCATGCCCAGACCCGGACGATTTTTAAATTTACGCGTGACTGGAAATTTATGCTCGGCGATGATTCGAATGCGCGGGCTGTCAGTTATAACGATGCCGGCTGGCGATCCCTCAACCTGCCGCATGACTGGAGCATTGAACTGCCCTTTGACTCCACCAGCCCAACGGGCAATGGCGGCGGCGCGCTGAGAGGCGGTACCGGGTGGTACCGGAAAACATTTACGCTTCCCGTCACCGCGATCGGAAAAAAGATCTTCATTGATTTCGATGGCGTGTACATGAACAGTGAAGTATTCCTCAACGGTCACTCCCTGGGAGTACGACCGAATGGCTATATCTCCTTTCAATACGATCTGACCCCTTATCTCAATTACGGAAGCGTAAAAAATGTGATCGCGGTTCGGGTGGATAATTCCAGGCAACCCAATTCCCGGTGGTACAGCGGATCGGGCATCTACCGGAACGTGTGGCTGGTCACTACCGGGAAAATATACATCGGGCATTGGGGAACTCATCTTACCACGCCCGAGGTAAATGACCAGCAGGCCGAAGTAAACCTGGATGTGCATATTGTGAACCCGGCCGCTGCTTACACCAGAATCATCGTCAGAACGTCTTTGTATGACGCAGCCGCCAAATTGCAGCAAACCGTGATCTCGTCCGTGGTCCTGAAATACGAAACTACTGTACACCAGGAATTTTCACTGCTAAGTCCCCATTTATGGTCTACCGCAGACCCCTACCAGTACAAGGCGGTGACCCAGGTGCTCGTGAACGGGAAGATAACGGACGATTATACTACGCCGTTCGGGATACGGTATTTCAATTTCGACGCCGATAAGGGATTTTCGCTGAACGGCAAACCGCTTAAAATCATAGGTGTTTGTGATCACCATGACCTGGGATGCCTGGGCACTGCTCTCAACTACCGTGCTTTGCAAAGACAACTGGAGATCCTCAAGGGTATGGGGATTAACGGCATCCGGACCTCGCACAATCCACCTGCTCCTGAACTCCTGGATCTTTGTGACAAAATGGGGTTCATCGTGATGGATGAAGCGTTTGATATGTGGAAGATCGAAAAGACCCGCTACGATTATCACCTCTATTGGGACCAGTGGCACCGCAGGGACTTGCAGGACCAGATCCTCCGCGACCGGAATCACCCCTGTGTGTTCATCTGGAGTATCGGCAATGAAATCAATGAGCAGTGGAACAAGAACGACAGTTCCGGTACCGTAATCGCACGGGAACTTGCCGGAATCGTACGCTCCCTGGATACCACCCGCCCGATCACTTCTGCCTTTAATGATCCCTACCCCGATAACCCCCTGATCCGCTCGGGCGTATTTGATTTGATCGGTTATAATTACGATCACAAAGACTATGGTACCTTTCACGAGCGGTTTCCCGGCAAGAAATTCATCGCTACCGAAACGGTATCCGCCCTGCAGACGCGAGGCCACTATGACATGCCGTCGGACAGCATCCGCCGCTGGCCTCAAAGATGGGACAAGCCCCTGGAAAACGGCAACCCGGATCTCACGTGTTCCGCATACGAGAACTGCTCGGCGCCGTGGGGATCCACCCACGAGGAAACCATCAAGGAACTCCTGCGGTATCCTTATGCCAGCGGCATGTTTGTATGGACCGGCTTCGACTATATCGGAGAACCCACCCCCTACCCGTTTCCTGCGCGTAGTTCGTATTTCGGCATTGTCGACCTGGCAGGCTTTCCAAAGGACGCCTATTACCTGTACCAGAGCCTGTTTACCGACCGGGATGTTCTGCATGTTTTTCCCCACTGGAACTGGAAGACAGGGGATTCCGTTGACGTGTGGGCGTATTATAACCATGCCGACGAAGTGGAACTTTTTCTGAACGGGAAATCGCTTGGTTCAAAGAGCAGGCAGGGCGACGATCTCCATGTATGGTGGCGAGTCCGGTTCGAACCGGGAACCCTGCGCGCCGTATCCAGGAAGAACGGTAAGACCGTCATGGAATCCATCATAAAGACGGCAGGCAGGCCTGCAAAAATTGTACTGTCAGCCGACCGCCACAATATTTCGGCGGACGGCACCGATCTGAGCTTTATCACTGCGACCATCACCGATAAGGATGGAAATGTCGTTCCGGATGCGGACAACCTGATAGATTTCGCGGTTTCGGGACCGGGATTCATTGCGGGTACCGACAATGGCCGCCAGACTGACCTGACGTCATTCCAGTCCAGGGACCGCCGGGCATTTAACGGGTTGGCACTCGCCGTCATCCAGTCGAAAGACCGGGCGGGAAAGATCACGGTCACGGCAAGATCCGGGGAACTGCAGACGGCTACCCTTCTACTGACGTCGAAGTAGCCGTTTGTAGTGATGCGTTTTCCGGAATTGACTGCTCTGAGGAGATGAGGTAGGATCTGCGCACTTCCCGGGCCGTTTTATGCTGTCCCGTATGATCCCATCCCGGCGGCATGACAAGATATAACAGTTTATTTTTGATGCCTGGAGCGCGGTAAACATCCTTCGCCAAAAGCACGATCTCGCCGAAGTACATATCCCAGAAGTTATGTGGTTTCATTTTCCGGGTGATGCCGTAAACGATCCTTACGTCCGCCCGTTCGTCCTGGTAGGTACCGAATATCCTGTCCCAGATATTGAGCAGGTTGCAGAAATTCGTATCCATGTATAAGGGATTCCGCGCATGGTGGACCCGGTGATGGGAAGGCGTCAGGATGATCCCTTTCATAAATCCAAGGCGGCCGTTCTTCAATATATTTTCACCAACGTGTATAAAGGCGCCCCAGGTGCCGTCAATAAACATGATAAAAAACAACAATGCGGGATTGACCCCTGCCAGGATGCAGATGCTGGTCCTGATGAAGTCGGCATAAGGCGCTTCCAGGATAAAATGAGCATAGGTCACCGAAAGGTTCATCGCCTGCGGCGCGTGATGAGATGAATGAAGACACCAGAGCAACCTCACCTTGTGGGCCAGGTAATGATATATAAAATGGGAAAACTCCCAGATGATGTATCCGTAGATCAGCCAATACCAGGTAAACGTCGAGGTCAGGATCCGGTATTTCTCGAACACCAGGATACAAAGGCCCACCATGGCGATCGAAATGACCTGTCCCGCAAACCGGTTGAAAACATAGGTGAAAAACTGCACCTTGTAATCGATGACGCGGAAACGCCGGTACACCAGGGCACGTATGATCTCGATGATCAGCAGCAACGGAATGATCGGTCCTATGACGCCTTCAATCCCGTCAAGGGTACCCAGGGAACTGTAATTACCGGAACGAAACAGGTTGATGACGGGTTGAATACTCAAAAACCCGATCAGCTCCCGGTACAGGGTATCGAAAACGTTCAGCAAAGCAATCATATGGATCATTCCAGGCTATAAAAATAATAATTGAGGGGCATTTTACCCCACTTCATGCATCAGGATCAGGTACCCGATACAGTGTAATATCAATCCCTTTCATCAATTTCCACCATTCGGCTCCCAAAGTTCGACCTTGTTCCCTTCCAAATCCAGGATATGAACGAACCGGCCGTATTCCACTTTCTGAACGGTATCCAGCAACCTGACGCCATTCTTCCTGAGCACCCCCAACAGGGCATCCAGATTCTGCACGCGGTAATTGACCATAAAATCCTTTTCGGAAGGCTGGAAGTAGGTGGTTTTTTCCGGAAAAGGCTGCCACACCGTTTGTCCTCTGTGGTTGCTGTCCGGTTCCTCAAACCAGTCAAAGATAGCCCCTCCATACGGACTCGCCTCCAGTCCCAGGTTTTCATGATACCAGGCAGCCAGCAGTTTCGGATCCCGGGATTTAAAAAAAATTCCCCCTATTCCGGTGATCCTGGGAACTTTTTCCAGCCGGTCCTGCCGGTGGGTGAGCATTGATTTGAACGCAAATCCGCTTAAGAACGACCCGGCAATAATCGCCAGAACTGGCAGCGACCTTTTCATATTATATTTTTTTGAATAAAAGCATTTATCCCGCAATCACTGCGGCTGGCTCGACCGCCTGCCTACAAATTACAAAATCTTTGCTTTTATCGGACAGTCGGCTCACGTCGGATCGTTCGATGATTGCTGATTGATATAATATTAATACATCGCACGAAAAACGTCCCATCACAAATGTGGGTACAATTATTTTACACACATATTTAATATATTATTCATTATTTTTCAACACTATAAACTTTAAAAGTATCGCTTGCTCGTAAGGCGTAACAATAAGATAACATTGGCGATTTTGCCGATGTTGTACCTTACGTGTCCCTGTTTTACGATGCTTTGAGCAACGACAGGTGAAATTCCAAATCTTGAAAATCCACGGTTTTATTATTCATTTTAAATTTAAAATTTACTGGAATGAAAACGTGGAAACAAATCGTCGCAGGATACCCCGACTATGTCCTCGCCGAAAACCCCAATGAATCCCGCATGCGGACGTATGCCCTTTCAAACCTGGACAAATTCGTGGAATACAGGCTTGCACCGCTGCATTCAGGTGATATCCCTCTCCAGGATATCGATAAAGATACTTTCAAAGGCAAATATGCTCATTGGAAAAAACACGACTTGAACCGCGCGGAACAACAGGTTCTTAATGACCTCTATCATATGGCTGGAAATCCTGTTTTGCAGCCCGCCTGACCGTAGTCCCCCTAAGTGTCTTCAACGCCTACAACTCCCCCAAAGGGGCATCGCAGGTTATTTTCAATTCGTTTGTTCGCGGAACGGTGGATCTTATGCTCCCTGGTGGCCGGCTCCAGGGAATTCGTATTTTTTTGAATTCCCTCAAGCATATACAGCGTCCCTGATCATCCTGTCAATTACATGCTCAACCGATTTAAGATTTTATTTAACTACGCATCTTTACTCCTGGAAAATGGAGCCGGAGTGTGGAAAGCCAGCTACAACGATATGAATTCCATAGATAATTTGCACCGGTTTTGACAATGGGACAACAGGATAAGTGCTTTTAAGCCTTCCCGGCTGGCGGCCCGCACCCGGGTATACAATTTGTTGGTATCAAACAATTCCTGGCCCCCGTATGAATTTGAATTGTCAACCATTAACTCCCCTTTCAATACTTCAGGACGCCCCTCAGGCACCCTCTCACCCACTTTTTCAACCTATAAAAAAAACATGTGAACCATCATCCCTCCAGCGATTCCGAAAACCCGCTTTCGAGGTATCCGGGTCCGCCCTTCCAGGAACAATCTCAACCCTGGCCCGGGCTTGCTTCCCAAATGGAACCGCGACCCGATCACGGGGAAAAAACCTATAAAGGCTCAGGCAGGCTCCGGGGAAGAAAAGCCCTGATCACCGGGGGTGATTCCGGGATGGGCAGGGCAGCAGCCATTGCGTATGCCAGGGAAGGAGCGGATGTTGCCATTAACTATTTTCCCACCGAGGAACCCGATGCACGGGAAGTGATCAGCCTGATGAAGGGCGCAGGGGTAAAGGCTGTTGCACTGCCCGGCGACCTGCGGGAGGAGGCTTTTTGTCAAAAACTGGTACATGATGCCATCGACCACCTGGGAGGGCTCGATATCCTGGTTAATAATGCGGGCCGCCAGCAGGCCCACGAATCGATCCTCGATATATCCACCGAACAGTTTGACTGGACCATGAAGACCAATATCTACGCACCCTTCTGGATCATCAGGGAAGCCCTGCCACATCTTAAACCGGGATCCGTGATTATCGGTACTACCTCGGAGCAGGCCTATGATCCGTCAGCGGATCTTTATGACTATGCGCAAACGAAAGCCGCGACGATGAACTATATAAAATCCCTGGCAAAACAACTTGGACCTAAAGGGATCAGGGTATGCGGCGTAGCACCCGGTCCGGTCTGGACCCCTTTGCAAGTAAGCGGCGGCGCTACCATGAAGAAACTAAAGAATTTCGGGATGGACACTGTTTTCGGACGTCCGGGCCAGCCGGTCGAGCTGTCTTCGATCTATGTCCAGCTTGCAGACAATGAGGGCAGTTTTGCCACCGGCAATATTTATGGAGCCGGCGGTGGAAAAGGACAGCCTTGAAAGTCAGACGATTAAAGCCTAACGCCGCGTTTACCCTTTACACTACCTCCCGGAGATATCGTGTCGACCGGGGTCCATACTCGTGCACCTGGCTCTATAGCCGGACACCGCCCGGCACCCACCCAGCTGATAAAAAAGAGTACCCGGAGATTTCTTCGCATGCTAACCTGGCAGGAACGCTCTTCCAGGACGCATCGATCGTCTGATCCTTTCCGATGGCGTGATTCTTAGTGTTTCTGAGGGATGTTCCCGTGTATAGGCAGCGTAAAACAGAATGACGAACCTTTTCCTTTTTCACTGGAGACTGCGATCTTCCCGGAATGCCGCCTGATAATTTCAGAGGAAATATAAAGGCCGAGGCCTAACCCGGGCGATGTCGTTACTTCCTCTTCATTTACCCGGAAGAAACGATCGAATATCCTTGTGTGCATATCACCGCTGATGCCAATTCCAAAATCCTGCACGCAAACAATTACGAAATTTCCATTGATGACCGAAGTAACAATTACCTTGTTGGCTTCCGGCGAATATCGTACAGCATTGGAAATCAAATTGATCAGTACCTGGCCTATACGTTCACGGTCCGCCGTAATGTTAACGGGGGCATCCAACTCCATCACAAGGGTGTGGGATTTTATCCCATGCTTCATGGAGTCAACGACCTCCCTGATCAGGTCATCCATAACAAAGCTTCCATTAGAAAGTGTAAGGAGTCCTTCTTTCATTTTCGTTACATCAAAAAGGTCTTTTACCAGGTTGATCAGCTTTTCGACCTGCCGCTCCAGGGTATTTAAAAATTGAATGGCCGTTTCATCATCCGAATTTGAAAACATATCCTGCAAAAGTTGCACATAGCCTTTCAAGCTCGTAAGCGGCGTTTTCATCTCGTGACTGGCCACACTGATAAAATTGTCTTTCTCCTTTTCACGTAATTTCTGTTCTTCAATATCTGTAAATGCACCACACCATTTAACGATCTCTCCCGCCTGGTTGCGAATAGGCTCACCCTGGACGGAATGCCATCGATAACTTCCGTCCCTGTTTCTCAACCTGGCTTCCGCACGGTAGGCCACGCCGGTTTCCAGGCTATAGACCCATGCCGTCATGATAGACGCTAGATCGTCAGGATGAACAACCTTGTCCCAGGATTCGGGCAACGATATATTCAGGCCTGTATATTCTTTCCACCGCTTCGATGCAAATTCTCCGTTCCCATTTTTATCGGTGGTCCAAACCAGCTGCGGCAACGCATCAGCAAGTTGGCGAAACTGCCGCTCGCTTTGTCTCACCCGCTCTTCAGCTTCCTTCTCCCTGGTTATGTTGCGGGCAATTTTGGACGCGCCTATAATCTTTCCATCGTTATTTCTGATCGGGGAAATGGAGAGAGAGATGTCCAATAGGTTACCGTGCTTGTCCATTCTCTTGGTCTGGAAATGTTCCACGATTTGCCCATTCTGTATCTTGTCGATAATCTCCGCTTCCTCAAAGAGCCTGTCAGTCGGGATAATTTTTGTGATGGGTTGCCCGATCATTTCTTCGGCCGAATAACCGAATAGTTTTTGGGCCGCAGTATTCCAGCTGGTAACAATGCTGTCGAGCGTTTTACTTACAATGGCATCTTCCGATGACTGCACAATAGCCGCTAGTTTCGAATTCTCTATGGCGTTGCGGCTTAACTTCTTTTCAGATTCGGTGCGTTCAATAATATCCGCAGCCTGCCGGGCAAGCAGGTTAAAAAATATAAAATCATCGTCAGATAAAACACGTGGCGCTTTCCAGTGCGTG
>Ga0187809_10001448_pt1 | contig 10995 bp, 8 predicted proteins | sample NC_wetland_sal_i_8_FD_132415 | JGI IMG/M metagenome (GOLD analysis project Ga0187809, IMG submission 132415) | Wetland sediment microbial communities from Neuse River Estuary, North Carolina, USA - ASW_4 | ecosystem: Environmental > Aquatic > Freshwater > Wetlands > Sediment | place: USA: North... | reverse complement strand
GCCCTTGGAGAAGAACCCGTCGAAGTCGTCGCGGATCCAGTTGACGTCGGTCACCAGCGTCAGCTTGTCGTTCACCTTCCAGGTCAGGTAGGCGTCGCTGAGATAGCGCAGGTACTTATTGGCATCGTAGCCGAGAGGCGCCAGCGCGTTCTTGGCGTTCTCCGGACCGATATGGGTCAGCGCCACCAGGGTCAGGTTGCCGCCCATCATGTTCAGCCCGAAGCCGATGATGCCGCCGGGCGCAGTGTTGTTGTCGCCGGTGCAGCAGCTGAACGTCGTGTTCACGCCAGTATCGATGCCTAGGTAGATGTCCAGTAGCGGTGTGACATGCGTCGTGGTCAGGATGCCGGTGTGCTTGAACGGCAGGCCGTAATTGAACAAATAGGAGTGCGAGTAGAACGGATTGGTCGAGGGATCGATCGTCTCATAACCGATCGGCGTCGGGTACAGGCCAGCCTTCACGTCCATGCCGCCGGCCGTCGGGAATGGCAGATGCAACAGAAGGTTGGCTTCGACGACGTCGAACTGGTTGCGGTAATCCGGGCCGGGGTTCTGGTCCCAGATTCCCAGGAAGTGGGTGTAGCGCGCGTCGGCGCCGTACATGCCTTGCAGCTTGAAGCCCCAGTTGAAGCCGGTGGCGGCGGTATCCAGCGGCTTGTTGGCCGTCAACAGCAGCTGGTTGAGCGTGGGCTGGCTGACCGGCGAGTCGAACAGCCGGCCATAGTTCACGCCGCTGTTGGGGTTGTTCGGGTTCACCATGATCCCGGCATCGATTTGCGCCGACAGGTGAATGCCGTCGATCCACAACCCGGGCGGTGGCGCCGCCGGAGCAGCGGCCGGCGCGGCCGCAGGCGCACTGGGTGTCGGGGTCTGGGCGTAACCCGGAACTATGGCAAGGCCGCCGAGGAAGCTGGCGGCCAGCAAAAATCTGTGGCCCGCATTGGACAATCGCATGGGAGAACCCCCGCTTCTCGTTTATGTGTTTAGTATTGGCATCCAGGCGGTGGGGCGCTCCGGACGAAGCGCCCCGCGCGGATGGTCAGAAGACCTGCTCGCCGTGCAGCACGAGATCGAGACCTTCGCGTTCCTCGTCCTCGTTGACCCGCAGGCCGACCAGCGCCTTGGTGATCATCAGGATGACCAGCGTCATCACGCCGCTCCACCCCAGCGTCGAGATCACGCCGATGGCCTGTATCGCCAACTGGTGCAGACTGCCCGCGGTGCCGCCTAACGGTGCGAAGGCGAACACGCCGGTGAGCAAGGCACCGACGATGCCTCCGACACAGTGCACACCGAACGCGTCGAGGCTGTCGTCGTAGCCCATCATGTGCTTCAGGCTGGTGGCGGACCAGAAGCAGATCACGCCGGCGGCGACGCCGATGATGATCGAAGCGCCGGGCAGCACGAAGCCGGAGGCCGGGGTGATGGCGACGAGGCCGGCCACGGCTCCCGATGCGGCGCCGAGCACGGAGGGCTTACCCTTGGCGACCCATTCGGCGAACATCCAGGCGAGCGCCGCGGCAGCCGTTGCGATCTGTGTCACCGCCATGGCCATGCCTGCTCGGCCATTGGAGCCAACCGCGGAGCCGGCATTGAAGCCGAACCAGCCGACCCAAAGCAGCGATGCGCCGATCACCGAGTAGGCCAGGTTGTACGGCGCCATGTTGTCGTTGCCGTAGCCGACACGCTTGCCAAGTACCAGCGCGCACATCAGGCCGGCGATACCGGCGTTGATATGCACCACGGTGCCGCCGGCGAAGTCGAGCACGCCCAGGCCGGCGATCCAGCCCGTCGGCGCCCACACCCAGTGGGCCACCGGCGAGTACACCAGCAGCGACCACAGTGTCATGAAGATGCACAGCGCGGAGAACTTCATGCGGTCGGCGAAGGCCCCTGCGATCAGCGCCGGCGTGATGATCGCGAAGGTCATCTGGAACATCATGAAGACGGTTTCGGGGATGGTCTGCGGCAGTGCGCCCGCGCCGCCGGCGCCGAGCAGGAAGCCGGTGTCCGCGCCGTCCTTGATGTGCGCCGCGATGCCGTTGAGCATGAAGCGCGACAGGTCGCCGATGTAGGCGTTGCCGGCGGTGAAGGCGAGACTGTAGCCGGCGACCGCCCAGACGATGGTAACGATGCAGGTGATGGCGAAGGACTGCATCAGGGTGGCGAGGATGTTCTTCTTTCGCACCATGCCGGCATAGAACAGCGCCAGGCCAGGGATGGTCATCATCAGCACCAACGCGGTGCTGGTGAGCATCCAGGCGGTGTCACCGGTATCGATCTTGGGTGGCGCCGCATCGGCGGCGAAGGCGGGCGCTGCTGCCAGAAGGGGAGGCAGCAGCGCGACCATGCCCCAGCGCAGGGGAAGTCTTTTCATCCGTTTGGTATCCTTGCTGCGGAATTACAAAGCTGCGGCGTCGAGCTCGCCGGTGCGGATGCGCATGGCGCGTTCGATATCGAGTACGAAGATCTTGCCGTCGCCGATCTTTCCGGTGTGGGCTGCCTTGGAGATCGCCTCGATCACCGAATCGGCCAGATCGGTCGGGACGACGACTTCGATCTTTATCTTCGGCAGGAAGCTCACGTGGTATTCGGCGCCGCGGTAGATCTCGGTCTGGCCTTTCTGGCGGCCGAAGCCTTTCACTTCGGACACGGTTAGACCCTGGACGCCGAGGGGTGTCAGCGCCTCGCGGACGTCGTCGAGCTTGAACGGCTTGATGATGGCCATGATCAGTTTCATGTCGGCCTGTCCTGAAGAGTTGCGTTCTGCATTGCGGTAGTCCCCTGCTGGCTCCTCTCGCTGGCGGCGCGTTGCTGCACCGATCCTGGCAAGGCACCAATCAACAATCGTGCCAACTCCGGATGCGGCGGCATGACGCGCATTCGGGCGCTAAAAATTGATGGGCAGGAAAACCGCTGCCTAAATGATCGGCAGATCGACAGGATTCTGCGCTTGTTTGATGCTTTCCTAACTCCGGACCGAATCGGACAGGAGCCCGAGCGATGCGGAGGAGCACAGTACGTCGGCGGGCGGAACCAAAACGAGCTGCCTGCCGTCCTGTGGAGGGAGGGTCAGGCGAGGCGCGCAGCAGCCGGCCGGAACCGCGGTGCTGCTTCCGACCGGGCCACGCGGCTCGGCTGTTCTGCGAAGCTGCCCGCCGTTCTGAAATTATAACGGCAGCGAGTACGGAGCCGGCTCGGCGGGAAACCGCACCTTCGGCGTTGGCCGTAGCCCCTGCGGGCGCGCCTCCCGGTCACAATGCCGAATCCTGATAGCATAAAAGCAAAATTGTTCTTGCGTAAGATGCCTCGCTGCGCCACCATTGCCGCACCCGGGTTGCTGAGGGTCCATCCAGTGGGAGGCATGAAATGCGACGAAATCTCCTGCTGATACCGATCATCGCCAAATCGCTGGAAGGGCGGCGACAACAAGATCACGGCGAACAACTGTGTGAAGTTTGAAGATAATCGCAGCAAATCCGGCGCTGACTATGAAATCGACCGGATAGCGCAGACACGCCGGCAAGTGACCATGACGCACGCGGATCGGGAACCCTATGGCGGGAGCCCAGCCCGGCTTATGACTGATATCGGAATCTGAAATGTCGCTGGCGCAGATCGCCTGTACTGCGCGGCAATTTGCCCGAAACAACATCGTAGCGATCAATTTCTGACCGCATCGGCTGGAAGCTGATCGCCGACCTCATCTGTTCGATAACCGATGGCAAGTGGCGACGTCCCGGTAGGCGCCACCAGCCACAACGTTCGGCACCAAATCAATTGCCCGCCGAGATGCCGGCGCGCGTCTGGAACTTCGGTAGCAGGATCGACCCCACCGGCTGCCGGTAATGAATTACTTATAACGGAGAACAAGTCCTTGGAACGAGCTGCTCGATATAAAGCCTCTGCCATTGGCGCAGCGGTTGCACTCACCTCATTGCTGCTGCCGCTCCACGCCAAAGCGGTAACAGTGTTGAACCCGTCCTTCGAGACTGGGACGCCCAGCTACGTCCCGACTGGGGCTGATTGGACCTTCAGCTATCCGTCCGGCATCGACACCGGCGTCTTCTTTTCCGGTTCTCCGCCAGACGGCACTCAGGCAGGCTTCATCCAGACGGGCTCCAACGTCGCGGGAACGATCAGCCAGGACCTCACCGGCTTCACGCTGGGAGCGTCCTATGCCGTGACGTTCTATATTGCCGGGCGGCCAGGTTACCCGGCCGATCCGGTGACCGTGAGCCTCGGCGGCACCGATCTGGGAACCTTTACCCCAGCTTTCACCACTTTCGCCAAAGTGACCTCATCGCTGCTGGTCGCCACGTCAACCGATATGACCCTGCTCTTCGCCGGCTCCAGCGTTGGTGGCGATATCGGTTCGGCGATCGATCTCGTCAGCGTCGACTCTCCTGCGGTGCCTGAGCCGGCAAGTGGATTGGTGTTGCTTGCCGGCGCCGTCATGTTGGGTTCGGTGCGGCGGTTCCGAGGTCCGACCGCCGCGCGCCCGTCCGTCACGGCGTCCGGAGCCAGCATCGCTTAGCCCCCGCAGGCAAGGCGACCGCGCCGCCACAACGTGAGGGTGGCGCGGGCTGGGGTCATGTGTTTGCCCAACAGCTGGCCGGAATTTTCCGCTTGGTGCCGGTTCGGCCGTGCCGCCCAGGCCTGCGATCCACAACTGGAACGGCCGGCCTGTAATTCACCGGCTGACTGCGATGGCCGGCCGCGCCCACCAGAGGTGAGCGCGGCGCCACGTCGTCAGATCGAGTAGTACATCTCGAACTCGACCGGGTGCGGCGTGTGTTCGAAGCGATACACCTCGGTCCACTTCAGCTCGAGATAGCTCTCGATCTGATCCTGGCTGAACACGTCGCCGGCAAGCAGGAACTCGTGGTCGGCTTCCAGCGCGCCGATCGCCTCGCGCAGGCTGCCGCATACCGTCGGAATGCCCTTCAGCTCCTCCGGCGGCAGGTCGTACAGGTCCTTGTCCATCGGGTCGCCCGGATGGATCTTGTTCTTGATGCCGTCCAGACCCGCCATCAGCATCGCCGCGAACGCGAGATAGGGGTTTGCGCCCGGATCGGGGAAGCGCACTTCCACGCGCTTGGCCTTCGGGTTGGTCGCGTACGGGATGCGGCAGGACGCAGAGCGGTTGCGCGCCGAGTAGGCCAGCAGCACCGGCGCCTCGAACCCGGGGATCAGCCGCTTGTAGCTGTTGGTCAGCGGGTTGGTGAAGGCGTTCAGCGCCTTGGCGTGCTTGATGATGCCGCCGATGTAGTAGAGGCACGCCTCCGACAGATCCGCATAGCCGTTGCCGGCGAACAGCGGCTTGCCGCCCTTCCAGATCGACTGGTGCACGTGCATGCCGCTGCCGTTGTCGCCGTAGATCGGCTTCGGCATGAAGGTCGCGGTCTTGCCGTAGCTGTGCGCCACGTTGTGGATGCAATACTTATAGATCTGCAGCGCGTCGGCCATCTTCACCAGCGGGCCGAACTTCATGCCGAGCTCGTGCTGGCTTTGCGCGACTTCGTGGTGGTGCTTCTCGATGACCACGCCCATTTCGCCCATGGTGGACAGCATTTCGGCGCGCAGGTCGCTTTCGCTGTCCACGGGGGGCACCGGGAAGTAGCCGCCCTTGACCACCGGGCGGTGGCCCATATTGCCTTCCGGATAGTCCTTCAGGCTGGCCTGCGGACCTTCCTGGCTGTCCAACTGGTACATGCCGTAGTTGCCGCCGGTGCCGAACTTCACGCTGTCGAAGATGAAGAATTCGGCTTCCGGCCCGAAGAACGCGGTATCGCCGACGCCGGACGCCTTCAGGTAGGCCTCGGCCTTCTTCGCAGTGGAGCGCGGGTCGCGGTTGTAGCCCTGCCCGGTCGACGGTTCCACGATATCGCAGAACACGATCAGGCTCGGCTTGGCGGCGAAGGGATCCATCACCGCACTGTCGGGATCCGGCATCAGGATCATGTCGGACTCGTTGATCGCCTTCCAGCCGGCGATCGAGGAGCCGTCGAACATGATGCCGTCGCGGAACGCGTCCTCGTCCATGGTGGAGACGTGCTGCGCCGTGTGCTGCCACTTGCCGCGCGGATCGGTGAAGCGGAGGTCCACATACTCGACCGAATGCTCGGTCAGCATCTCCATTACCTTGGCAACGCTGCCGCTGCCGCCGTTCGCAGGCTTTCTCGCCATACCTGTTGTTCCCCGTCCTCAGTCCTGATTTGCCGCACGGATGGCATCGTTGCCGGCCGCGGCAGGTGGAAAGGCCCGCACCGCGCGAGCCCTCATGGGCCGGCCCCTCTACTCGTTTCCGCCAGGGGCCGAAAGCGGTTAAACGCGTGTCTGTCCTGCCTAGATGGCGTCCTCGCCGCGTTCGCCGGTGCGGATGCGGATCGCCTCCTCCACCGTGGAGATGAAGATCTTGCCGTCGCCGATCCGCCCGGTGCGGGCGGCGGCCATGATCGCCTCCACCGCGCGTTCCACCAGGCTGTCCTCGCAGACCACCTCGATCTTCACCTTGGGCAGGAAATCCACGACGTATTCGGCACCGCGATAGAGCTCGGTATGGCCCTTCTGGCGGCCGAAACCCTTGGCTTCCAGCACGGTGATCCCCTGCAACCCGACCTCGTGCAGCGCCTCCTTCACCTCGTCCAGTTTGAACGGCTTGATGATGGCCTCGATCTTCTTCATGCGCGTCCCGCCCGGTCGCCCGGGCCTCCCTTAGCGTTAGGCTGCCCGAGGTCGCGGTGAGCGGTGAACGGCAGCGGGGCAAGTTTGCACGCGACGTGCCAAGCTTCAATGCGCCTGGAATCTGCTGGTTTGCCACGGAATTCAGCGGTTTTGCATGATCGCTGCGGAAGCAGAATGCCCGCGGATTGGGCAGCTTGCGCACGCGCCGGTGATTGAAGCCGCCACCTCGCCGCAGCATACTGCGCCCTCTGCCAACAGGAGCGCGTCCCAAGGTGAAGCCCGCCAATTCCCTGCTGTCCGGCATCGGCACCACGATCTTCACCGTGATGTCGGCATTGGCCACCGAGCACCAGTCGATCAACCTCGGCCAGGGCTTCCCGGACACCGACGGTCCGGACGACGTGGTGCAGGCCGCCTGCGACGCGTTGAAGGACGGCCGCAACCAGTACCCGCCGATGCCCGGCGTGCCGGAGCTGCGCCAGGCGGTCGCGGCCGCAAACCGCCGCTTCTACGGGCTGGAGGTGGACTGGGCGTCCGAGGTGGTGGTGACCTCCGGCGCGACCGAGGCAATCACCGCCTGCCTGATGGCGGTGCTGAACCCGGGCGACGAGGTGGTGCTGATCGAGCCGCTGTACGACACCTACCTGCCCGTCGTCCGCATGCTCGGCGCGGTGCCGAAGCTGGTGCGGCTGGAGCCGCCCGACTGGGACCTGCCGCGTGCCGCTTTGGCCGATGCGTTCGGGCCGAAGACCAAGGCGATCATGCTCAACTCGCCGATGAACCCGTGCGGCAAGGTGTTCACCCAGGACGATCTGGACTTCCTGGCGGAGCTGGTGCTGCGGCACGACGCCTACGCGATCTGCGACGAGGTGTATGAGCATCTGACCTTCGACGATGCCCGCCATATCCCGCTGATGACCCTGCCCGGCATGCGCGAGCGCTGCATGCGCATCGGCAGCGCGGGCAAGACATTCTCGCTGACCGGCTGGAAAGTGGGCTACGTCACCGCGCCGGCGGCGCTGGCGGGCAACGTCGCCAAGGCGCACCAGAACCTGACCTTCACCACCGCGCCCAACCTGCAGCGCGCGGTCGCGGTGGGGCTGGCGAAGGACGACGCCTATTTCGCCGGCCTGTCGCGCGCGCTGCAGGAGAAGCGCGACAGGCTGGCCGCCGGCTTGGCCGGGCTGGGGCTGAAGGTGCTGCCGACCAAGGGCAGCTACTTCATCACCACGGATTTCCGCCCGCTCGGCTTCAACGGCGACGACGAGGCGTTCTGCCGTCACATCACCGAGGCGGCGAAAGTCACCGCTATTCCGGTTTCCGCCTTCTACGACGCGCCCGATGCCCCAAAGCACTACGCTCGCTTTGCCTTCTGCAAGCGCCCGGAGGTGCTGGACGAGGCGGTGGCGCGGCTGGCGCGGCATTTCGGCGGACGGTAAAGGTCCTTCCAGTGAGGCGTGCGGGCGGCCTGGATCGTGATCCGAGTATGCTGACGCTCGGTGGACCTACTCGTCGCGCTTGACCAGGACGGCACGCTGACACGCCCGATTTTCCAGGTATGAAGCGGCGACGCTTCGCAGGAAAGCCGCAGGTACCCGACCCTAGGTTACGGTGCGCGGTATGCTTCGGGGCACCGGCCGCAGGTCCGGACCAGGCCAAGTAAATGCGTTGCCCTCTGTCGTGACAATCCAGGCCGGGCGATCATCCAGGCCGATGCTCCGCTTCAGTGCTCCTGGAAACGCGACGGCATCACCGGGATTGCGCGGTGGCGCATGCGTCACCGCCAGGACCAGAACGCGCGGCTCACCCGCCTCAGCCACCACGGACAGGGCCAACACCACTGCGGGACGGTCCTTACGCCCCTCGCTGCGTCCAGAGGCGTGCTCGTCAGCCCAGAGATAGGCGTAGCGGATAACATCTCCCGGGCGCGGCGGCCCAAGCCTCATGCTTCGGATTGAGCCAACCGCTCGATCTCGGCCAGGAACTCGTCCGGTGTATCCGCGGCCATGAACGCCTGGTGATCCCGTCGCTTCAGCCGCTCATATTCCTCAATGGAGAGCAAAACGTTGCAGGGCTTCCCATCACGCGTGACAACAACCGGCTGCGACCGCGCCAACTCGCTGTAATGCAGGAACTCGCGCGCCAGATCACCCGAACTGGCAGTAACCCGCTCCGGCTGTGGCATGGCAACATCCTCCGGCCAACGTATCAGGTTATATGCGAAGCGGGAGGCATCCGGTCAACGTTCCGGCCGGACAGGGGAATGGAGGTGCTGCCGCACCCAGCGCCACGATTTCATCTCCAGCAACTCCTCCCGCCGGAAATCAAGGGCGATGACGAGCGTCCTGCACGCAGCAGGAAACGGACGAGTTCCAACGGGTGTGCCTCCAGGCTGGACAGCGCGTTTAGTGGTCGAGAGTTTCCGGCACCGCCTCGGCCGCCGTGCCGCAGCCAGCGCGGTATCCGCGGAAAGCGCGCGCGCCACGACGGGCAGGACGCCTGTCCCGGGGGACAGATCGGCGGGACGGAGCGTTCGCCCAACCCTCTGCGCGCCAAGAGGCGGAGCGGGTTCCCCTCCGCCCTCCGGCCAAATTGTGTATCGCCGGGGCGAACGCCCGTCTGGCCTTCCCGGGCGGCAGCGGGCATCCTCCCGCCCCCTCGCAGACCAGCCGTGGAGACCCTCGCTCATGACAACCGCAAAATTCGGCGTTGCCCAGCCCGTGCGCCGGGTGGAGGACCCTCGTCTGCTGAAGGGCGGCGGGCGCTACACCGACGACATCGTGCTGCCCGGCATGCTGGCCGGCGTGGTCCTGCGCAGCCCGCATGCCGCCGCCACGCTCGGCGCGATCGACACCAGCGACGCGGCGGCGATGCCCGGCGTGCGCGCCATCTACACCGCCGCCGATCTGCGCGCCGACGGCATCCAGCCGATACCCTGCGCCGCACCGCTGCAGAACCGCGACGGCTCCGACATGCCCCTGCCGCCGCACCCGGCGCTGGCCGAGGGTACGGTGCATCACGTCGGCGATCCGGTCGCGTTCGTGGTGGCTGACACGTCGAAGCAGGCACGCGACGCCGCCGAAGCGATCCTGGTGGAGTACGACATCCTGCCGTCGATCACCGACCTCGCCGGCGCCATCGAGCCCGGCAAGCCGCTCGTCTGGCCTGACGTGAAGAACAACGTCGCCTTCGACTGGGAGATCGGCGACAAGGCCGCCACCGACGCCGCCTTCGCCAAGGCCGCACATGTGACGAAGCTGACGGTGGTGAACAACCGCATCATCGTCTCCTCGATGGAGGCGCGGGTCGCCATCGCCGATTTCGACAGCAGCACGCAGCGCTGGACGCTGTACGCGAACACCCAGGGCGGCTGGCTGGTGAAAAGCCTGATCGCGCCGGTGTTCGGCGCCGACCCGGACAAGTTCAGGATCATCACGCCGGATGTCGGCGGCGGGTTCGGCATGAAGCTGTTCCTCTACGCCGAACACGTCCTGACCTGCTACGCCGCCCGCAAGCTTGGCCGCCCGGTGAAATGGGTGTCGGAGCGCAGCGAGGCTTTCGTTGCCGACACGCAAGGCCGCGACAACGTCACCACCGGCGAGCTGGCGATCGACGCGGACGGGAAATTCCTGGCGCTGCGCACGCGCAACATCGCCAACATGGGCGCCTATCTCTCCAACTTCGGGCCGTACATCCCCACCATGGCCGGCACCAGCGTGCTGGCCAGCGTCTACGGATTCCAGGCGGTGTACGCCAATGTGCTCGGCGTCTACACCAACACGGTGCCGGTCGATGCGTATCGCGGCGCCGGCCGCCCGGAAGCGAACTACCTGGTGGAACGACTTGTCGATGCCGCGGCGCGCGAGCTGAACATCGACCGCGCGGAACTGCGCCGCCGCAACATGGTCGGGCCGGAGGCCATGCCGCACAGCACGCCGATGGGCAAATCCTACGACAGCGGCGATTTCCGCCGCGTGCTGGATACCGGCCTGGGGCTGATGGATTATGCCGGCTTTGCCGGGCGCAAGGCCGAGGCAGCGAAGCGCGGCAAGCGGCGCGGCTTCGGCTTCTCCTATTACCTGGAAGCCACCGGCGGCGATCCAACGGAACGGGCGGAGATCCGCTTCGCCGATGACGGGTTCGTCGATGTCTATGTCGGCACGCAATCCACCGGCCAGGGTCACGAAACCGCCTACGTGCAGCTCACCGCCAACCGGCTCGGCATCGACGGAGAGAAAATCCGCATCCGCCAGGGCGACACCGATACCATCCCGGTAGGCGGCGGGACCGGCGGCGCGCGCAGCCTGT
>Ga0187809_10001447_pt1 | contig 11003 bp, 12 predicted proteins | sample NC_wetland_sal_i_8_FD_132415 | JGI IMG/M metagenome (GOLD analysis project Ga0187809, IMG submission 132415) | Wetland sediment microbial communities from Neuse River Estuary, North Carolina, USA - ASW_4 | ecosystem: Environmental > Aquatic > Freshwater > Wetlands > Sediment | place: USA: North... | reverse complement strand
CGCCGAAGTGGCGACGGCGGTGACGAAGGGCGACCTGACGCGGTCGATTCAGGTCGACGCGCGCGGCGAGGTGGCCGAGCTCAAAGACAACATCAACACGATGATCGGCAACCTGCGTCTGACGACCGATCGCAACACTGAGCAGGACTGGCTGAAGACCAACCTCGCCAAGTTCACGAACATGCTGCAAGGCCAGCGCGACCTCGGCACCGTGGGCCGGCTGCTGCTCAGCGAGCTCACACCGCTGGTCAACGCGCAACAGAGCGTCATCTACCAGATGGAGACGGAGACCGACCCGCACCTGCAGCTCCTGTCGTCCTACGCTGGCCCGGAGGAGAGCGGCCATCCTGCCGCGCTAAAGCTGGGCGAGGGGCTCGTCGGCCAGTGCGCGCTCGACAAGCGCCGTCTCTTAATCACCGACGTGCCCGACGAGGCGATCCCGATCACCTCGGCGCTGTTCAGGGCGGCGCCACGCAACATCGTCGTGCTGCCGGTCCTGTTCGAGAACCAGGTCAAGGCGGTCATCGAGCTCGCCTCGATCGACGTGTTCACGCCGCTGCAGATCACCTTCCTCGAGCAGCTCACCGCCTCGATCGGCATCGTGCTCAACTCGATCGAAGCGACGATGCAGACGGAAGGCTTCCTCAAGCAGTCGCAGCAGCTCGCCGCCGAGCTGCAGACGCAGCAGCGCGAGCTGCAGCAGACCAACGAACAGCTCGAGCAGAAGGCGCAGCAGCTCGCCGAGCGCAACGTCGAGGTGGAGCGCAAGAACCAGGAGATCGAGCAGGCCCGTCGCGAACTGGAGGAGAAGGCGGCCGAGCTTGCACTCACATCGAAGTACAAGTCCGAGTTCCTCGCGAACATGTCGCACGAGCTGCGCACGCCGCTGAACTCGATCCTCATCCTCGGCCAGCAACTGGGCGACAATCCGGAAGGCAACCTCAGCCCGAAGCAGGTGGAGTTCGCGCGCACGATTCACGGCGCCGGCACCGACCTCCTGAACCTCATCAGCGACATCCTCGACTTGTCGAAGATCGAGTCGGGCACGGTGACGGTCGAAGCGGAGGAGCTGTTCTTCTCGAACCTGCTCGACGCCGTCGCACGGCCGTTCCGGCACGAGGCGGAGTCGCGGCAGCTCGGCTTCGAGGTGTCCGTCGACAACCGTCTCGGCCGCAGTCTGACCACGGACTCCAAGCGCTTGCAGCAGGTGCTCAAGAACCTGCTGTCCAACGCGTTCAAGTTCACCGCGAGCGGCGGCGTGCAGTTGAAAGTGATGCCGGCCGAATCCGGCTGGGCGTCGAACCATCCGGTGCTCAGCCAGGCGGCCGGCGTGGTGGCCTTCGAGGTGTCCGATACGGGTATCGGCATCCCGGCCGAGAAGCAGAAGATCATCTTCGAGGCGTTCCAGCAGGCCGACGCCTCGACCAGCCGCAAATACGGTGGCACCGGCCTCGGTCTCGCCATCAGCCGCGAGCTGGCGAGCCTGCTCGGCGGCGAGATTCAGCTGCGCTCGACCCCGGGTGTCGGCAGCACCTTCGTGCTGTACCTGCCGCTGCAATATGTCGGCTCGACAGTGACTACGCGCGCCGTCGGCAGCCCGCCGCCGCCCCAGGCGCCGACGGGCGCGATGCTGCTGCCGGAGCGGGCGGCGGCGGAGGTCATACCCGACGACCGCAACGAGCTCGCGGCCGGCGACCAGATCCTGCTCATCGTCGAGGACGATCCGCATTACGGCCGCGTGCTCGTCGATCTGGCGCGCGACAAGGGCTTCAAGGTGCTGCTCGCGTCGACCGGGGCGCAGGCGCTGGAACTTGCCAAGCAGTACCAGCCGACGGCGGTGTCGCTCGACGTGTTCCTGCCGGACATGCTCGGCTGGAGCGTGCTCAGCCAGCTCAAGCAGAACCCGCTGACGCGCCACATCCCGGTGCAGATCATCACGCTCGACGAGGATCGTCAGCACGGGCTGGCGCGCGGCGCCTTCTCCTTCGTCACCAAGCCGACGACGATGGAGGGCGTGGAAGAGGCGCTCGACCGCATCAAGGCCTATGCCGGCCGCCGCCGCAAGCGTCTCCTCGTCGTCGAGGACAACGCCGCCGAACGCATGAGCATCTCCGAACTGCTCGGCCACGACGACATCGAGATCGCCGCCGCCGAGACGGGGCAGCAGGCGCTCGAAGCCATGCGCAGCGAGCCCTTCGACTGTGTCGTGCTCGACCTGCGCCTGCCGGACATGAGCGGCTTCGAGGTGCTGCAGGAACTGAAGCAGGAGAGCGCGCTGTCCGACGTGCCGGTCATCGTCTTCACCGGCCGCGAGCTCACGCCGGAGGAGGATGCGCAACTGCACACGATGGCGCGCAGCATCGTGGTCAAGGGCGTCGAATCACCCGAACGTCTGCTCGACGAGACCGCCCTGTTCCTGCACCGCGTGGTGGTCGACCTGCCACCCGAGAAGCAGCGCATGCTCGAACGGCTCAACAGCTCCGACGAGGACCTCGTCGGCAAGACCGTGCTGCTGGTCGACGACGACGCCCGCAACATCTTCGCGCTGTCGAGCGTGCTCGAGCGTCACGGCATGCGCGTCCTGACGGCGACCACCGGTCGCGAAGCGATCGACCTCATCGAGTCGAGCCCTGAGATCGCGCTCGTGCTGATGGACATTATGATGCCGGAAATGGACGGCTACCAGACCATCGAGCAGATCCGCGGCAAGGGAACCTTCGGGCGCCTGCCGATCGTCGCGCTCACCGCCAAGGCGATGAAGGGCGATCGCGAAAAATGCCTGGAAGCCGGCGCTTCCGATTATCTCGCCAAGCCGGTCAACACGGAACAACTGCTCACAGTGCTGCGTATGTGGCTGCACCGCTAAGGTCAGTGCATGGAACAGAACGACAAGGTCAATATCCTCCTCGTCGACGATCAGCCGGCGAAGCTTCTGAGCTACGAGGTCGTGCTGCGCGATCTCGACGAGAACCTCATCCAGGCAAGCTCGGCGACGGAAGCTTTGGAGATCCTGCTCAAGAACGACGTCGCCGTCGTTCTGGTCGATGTCTGCATGCCCGACCTCGACGGCTTCGAGCTGGCGGCGATGATCCGCGACCATCCGCGCTTCCAGCGGACGGCGATCATTTTCATCTCGGCCATTCACCTGACCGACACCGACTACCTGCGCGGCTACGAGATGGGCGGCGTCGACTACGTGCCGGTTCCCGTCGTGCCGGAGCTCTTGCGCGCCAAGGTGAAGGTGTTTGCCGAGCTCTACCGCAAGACGCGGCAGCTCGAACAGCTCAACCGCGAGCTTGAGAAGCGCGTCGCCGAGCGCACCGCGGAGCTGGAGGCCTCCGCCGTTCTGTTGCAGGAGAGCGAACAGCAACTGCGGCTGGCGACCGATGCGGCGGAAATCGGTCTGTGGGACGTCGACAACGTCACCGGCGCGTTGTTCTGGCCGCCGCGCGTCAAGGCGATGTTCGGCATTTCCCCGGACGTGCCGGTTACAATGGCCGACTTCTACGGCGGGCTGCATCCGGACGACAAGGGCGCGATCCTCGCCGCCTTTGCCGCCGCCTGCGATACCGACCAGCGCGCGCTATATGATGTCGAATATCGCGCCATCGGCAAGGAAGACGGTGTGGTGCGCTGGGTCGCCGCCAAGGGACGGGGGATGTTCGACGGCGACGGTCGCTGCATTCGCGTCGTCGGTACCGCCGTCGATATCACCGAGCGCAAGCAGGCGGAGGAGCGTCAGCTCCTGCTGGCGCGCGAGGTCGACCACCGTGCGCGTAACGCGCTCGCGGTGGTGCAGGCAATCGTGCGCTTGACGCGGGCCAATTCGCAACAGGGCTACATCGAGGCGGTCGAAGGCCGCATCCACGCGCTGGCGCAGGCGCATACGCTCCTGTCCGAATCGCGCTGGGAGGGCGCCGACGTGCGCACCCTCGTCGGCGAGGAACTGGCACCGTATCGCAACGGCGATGTCGCCCGCGTCACGATGGAAGGGCCGGCGGTGATCCTGTCGCCCGAGAAGGCGCAGAACCTGGCGCTGGCGCTGCACGAACTGGCAACGAATTCCGCCAAATACGGCGCCTTGTCCGCAGCCAGGGGTATGCTGGCTGTCGCCTGGCAGACGGATCGCAACATCCTCACGCTGTCATGGCGCGAATCGGGCGGGCCGCCCGTCCAGGCGCCGGCGTCGCAGGGCTTCGGCACGAAAATCCTCAACGCCAGCATCAAGCATCAGATCGGCGGCAACGTCGTCTGGGACTGGCTGTCGAGCGGCCTGCAGTGCACGGTTCAGATCCCGATCGAACGCGAGGGGCGCCCCGCGGGCGAGGGCCCGTTGCGCAGCGACGAAAATCTGGTGCAACTGCCGACCACCGCGATGAAGCGCGTCCTGATCGTCGAAGACGATGCGATCATCGGCATGATGATGCGCGAAATCCTGTCCGAGCACGGTCTGTTCGCCATCGGCCCGTGCTGCTCGGTCGGCGAAGCTCTGGCGGCCGCGCGCGGCGAATTCGACTGCGCCATCCTCGACCTCAATCTCGGCGGCGAATCCGTCTATCCCGTCGCGGCGTCGCTGGTGGAGCGGAATGTCCCGTTCGCCTTCGTCACCGGCTACGGCCGCGAGAGCATCGATGCGAAATTCTCGCACGTTCCGGTCCTGCAAAAGCCGATCACGCGCGAGAGCCTCGAATCGTATTTGCGGGCGACGCTCGGCCAGCCCCGGCCCGACCTTCCGCTGAGCAGCGGCAATTCGCCCGGTGCGACATCGGCGCTCAGCGCGTAGTGTGGCTGCGTTGTGAATGACTGCGGCTCTCGCGAGGGGAGAGCCAATTTGGACTGATATCGCAATGCGACGTGCCTGTCCCTATGATTCCTGAAGACGAAGTCCTGCGGTTCGCCGCCGGGATGTTCAAATCCGTCTGGGCTTTGGAGCTGCTGCTGACCCTGCGGCGCGGCCGCGATCGCTCATGGCTGTCCGGCGAGCTCATCAAGGAGCTCCGCAGCAGCCAGGTGGTGATCGTGGAGGCGCTGAGCAATCTCGTGGTGGCGGGGCTGGTCGTGGAGGAAGAGGGCGCGCGCTTCCGCTACCATGCTGGCAGTCCGGCCATCGACGAAATGGTCGCCGAGGTCGAGAAGCTCTACGCGACCAAGCCGACAGTGGTCATGCGGGAAATCGTGACGACGCCGAACTTGAAACTGAAAATTCTTTCGGATGCGTTCAGGATCAAAGAATGAGCAACCCGGTCGCAACGATCGTTTATTTCCTGTGCTTCGCCACCAGCGCCGGCTGTGGCTGGCTGCTGGTGAGGAGCTACTGGCGCACGCGTGCCGCGCTGCTCTTGTGGACCGCCGCCTGTTTCGTTCTGCTGGCGCTGAACAATCTTTTGGTCTTCATCGATCTGGCGGCGCTGCCGGACCTCGACCTTCGCTACGCCCGTTTGGCGGCCGCCATCGCGGCGCTGGCGACGCTGCTGTACGGCTTCATCTGGGAGCTCGACTGAGATGTACAATTTCCTGTCGGGAATGGTGACTGCAGGATATCTCGTCGCCGGGCTGTTCTTCTTCCGGTTCTGGCGCCGCACCAAGGACACGCTGTTCATCAACTTCTCAATCGCGTTCCTGCTGTTCGCCTCGGGTCAGCTCGGATCGATCTGGTTCGAAGGCCGTCACGACGACAGCGCCTGGATATTCCTGCTGCGGCTGACCGGCTTCGTGCTGCTCCTCGTCGCCATCGTGCGCAAGAATTTCGCGCCGGCGCCGAAGTAGGTCGCTATCTGCGACGCTTGCCCGACTTCGGCTTCAGGAACGCCGCGCACAGCGCCGGGTCAAACTCGCGATAGTCGTTGGTGATCTCCCGGCCCTTCGGGATGTCGACCTTGGCGATCGCGTAGCCGTTGCGCAGATAGGTGTTCGGCTCGTCCGAGTGGTTGATGTAGTGGTCATTGTCGACGGTGAAAAGAATCTCGCCGTCCACCCGATAGGCATAGGACTTGAGGTAGTCGCGTGCCTGCTTGGGCAATCGGGCGAACTGTTTCGGCGTGTAGCAGCGGTCGAAACCCTCGACGAACCGCCAGATCTTCGTGCCCTTGCGGATGCGCTTGGCCGCATAGACGCCGAGCCCGTGGATCGGGCTTCTGTCGAGATAGGTCTTGACCAGCAGCATGGCGCCTTCGCCGGAGAATCGGGGGCAGGACTACGCCATCACGGAAATTCGGCGGCGCGACGCTGTCAAGGACGGTCGCCGGTTCACGGTCAGCGGACAGTGGATGGACGCACCGAGGCGAGCCAGACGCCGGCGAGGATGAGGCCGAAGCCGGCGACGTGGAATAGAGCGAGACGCTCGCCGAGCAGGGTGGTGCCGAAGACCGCCGTGTAGATCGGGACAAGGTGCAGAAACGGCCCAGCCCGGTTGGCGCCGATCAGTTCGACGCCGCGATTCCAGGCCATGAAAGCGACGAGACTCGGGAAGAGCGAGACGTAGGCAATAGCCGCGAGCATGGCCCCGTCGATTTCGAAACGGGCGCCGCGGCAGAACTCCAGGACCGCGAAGGGGGTGGTGAGCAGCGCGGACAGGACGGCGAAGACGAAGATGAAGCTCAGTGCGTGCATCGGCGGTCGCAGCCGCAGGCAGGCGGCGTAGACGGCGAACACCAGCATGTTGAAGACGATGATGAGGTCTCCGCCGTTGAACTGGAGGGCGAGCAGCGCCTGCGGGCTGCCGTGCCCGATGATGACCAGCACGCCGAGCGAGGACACGGCGATGCCGGCGAACTGCAGCGGTGAGATACGGTCGCCGAACAGCGCGGCGCTGGTGCCGACGATCAGCACCGGCACGAGCGAATTCAGCACCGAGACATTGAGCGCGCTCGTGTACTGCAGGCCGATGTACTGCAGTGCCGTGAACAGCGCACCGCCAGTGATGCCGAGCCACAGCATCGCACGCCAGTGACGGCGGATGGCCGGCCAATCGCGTCTGAGGTGCGGTTGCGCCCAAGGCCAGATCAGCAGCGCCGGCACCAGCCAGCGGATGACCGATACGCCGATGGGCGGCACATGGCCGCCGATCGCCCGACCGACGATATGGTTCCCCGACCAGAACAGCGCGGCGGACGCGAGCAGCAGGTAGGGGGTGCCGAAGCGCGGCTGCGTGCGCTCGCCGGGCTCGGGAGCGGCCTCGCGGTCGATGCTGGCGGTCATGCGGCCTGTCCGGCGAGACTGAGGAGGTTCACGGCGAAGAGGAGGGCGGAGCCGGCGAACACCGCGAGCGCCGCGGGCCCGTCGACGAAGCGGTCCGGACATTGCTGCAGGACGAGCGGCCCCGCAAGCACCGCCAGGCCGCCGGCGATGACGGCGGCGGGTGCCGGCAGCAGCGTCCATGCGGCGGCAAGCCCACAAGCCAGCGCGGCCATGCCGACAACCATCGACGTCCAGACGACGAGGGAGCCCGGCGCGCCGGCGCGCTTGCTGCGCTGCGGGAAATGGCCGCTTGCCGCCAGCGCCAGCAGCGTCACGGCGAGCAGTAGCGCAACGAGGCAGCACAGAGCGGGAATCGCGTCGAGGCGCGGCATGGCGTCGTCCCCAATGGCCCTTGACCGGCCGGGCGACGGCTGTGATATATGAGACATATGTCAGGCGCAATCGCCTCGGGAGATCGCATGTCGACAGCGGAAACGGCGGCCAGGCCGGCGAGCAAACCGGCGCCGAAGCCGGCGGAGAAGGCGCTCGACGGCAAGCGCGAGAAGCGCACGATCGGCGACATCCGCGACTCCAAGAAGACCGGCGAGAAAATGGTCTACATGTCGGTCCCGGATTACACCTCGGCGCAGTGGGCCGAGATGGCCGGCGTCGACGTCGCCGTGCTCGGCGACAGCCTGGCGATGATCGCGCACGGCCATCGCAACACCGTGCCGGCGACCATGGACAAGATGGTGATGCACGGGCAGGCGGTGCGCCGCGGCGCGCCCAACACGTTCGTGCTCGGATGCATGCCGTACCAGAGCTACAACACGATCGACCGCGCGCTCGTGAACGCCACCCGCTTCATGCAGGACTCGCTGTGCGACGCGGTCAAGCCGCAGGGTGGAAAGTCGCAGGCGCACATCCTCAAGGCGCTGGTGGACGCCGGAATCCCGACCGCTTCGCATATCGGGCTGACGCCGCACACCATCGCGATGTTCGGCGGCTTCAAGATCCAAGGCCGCACCGCCGACGCGGCGATGAAGATCCTCGAGGACGCGCTGGCGATCGAGGACGCCGGCTGCTTCATGCTCGAATTCGAGGCGGTGCCGGCGAAGATCGCCAAGCTCATCTCCGAGCAGCTCACGATCCCGACGATCGGCATCGGCGCGGGCGCCGGGACCGACGGCCAGATCCTGCTCTGCTATGACCTGCTCGGCGTCTTCACCGACTTCAAGCCGAAGTTCACCAAGCGCTTCGCCAAGCTGACCGAGGTCGCGGTCGACGGCATCAAGCAGTACGTGAAGGAAGTGAAGGAGGGGGCGTTCCCCGACGACGACCACTCCTATTCGGTGAACGAGGCGGAGTACGAGAAGTTCGCGGCCCTGGTCGCAAAGCGGAGGCAAATCTGATGCCTCGGGCGCGCAGCGCGGCAGTCCGTCCGGGCGAGGTCGACGCGCCGGCCGCTGCCGAGACCTTGACGGAGCAGGCCTATCGTCTGATCGAAGAGCGCATCGTGACGCTCAAGCTCAAGCCTGGCGACGTACTTTCCGAGCAATTGCTGTCGGCGACACTGAAGATTGGCCGCACGCCGATCCGCGAGGCGCTGCAGCGGCTGTCACGCGAAGGCCTCGTCACCGTGCTGCCGCGCAAGGGCATCCTGGTCGCCGACGTCAACCCGCGCAGCCAGCTTCTGGTGCTGGAAGTGCGCCGCGAGATCGAGCGGCTGCTGTCGCGCACGGCGGCGGAACGGGCGACGGCCGAGCAGCGCCAGCGGATGCAGGAGATCGCAGAGGGCATGGATCGCGCGGCGAAGTCGGGCGACGACGTCGTATTCATGCGTCTCGATCTCGAACTGAACCGCCTGTTGATCGAGGCCGCTCACAACGACTACGCGGCGCGCTCGATGAAGCTGCTGCAGGGCCTGTCGCGCCGCTTCTGGTACATGCATTACCGCACCGCAGGCGACCTGCCGCTGTGCGCGCGTCTGCATGCCAACGAGGCGCGCGCCGTGGCGAAGGGCGATGCCGAGGCGGCGGCGCGGGCGAGCGACAAACTGATGGATTATGTCGAGCGCTTCACGCGCGCAACCGTGGCGGTGTGAGCATGAAAACCTACGAAGGACGACGCACGATCGACGGACTGGTGGTGACTGTGGACGGCGCGCCGCTGTCCGAGCGCTACGAGGTCAAGCGCTTCACCAAATACGGATTCGAGTGGACCTACGAGGGGGAAAGCCCGCAGCAGCTCGCGCTGGCGATCCTTTACGATTACAGCGGCGACAAGGAGCGGGCGATTGCGATGTCGGAGCCGTTCATGAAGGCCGTCGTCGCCAATCTCGACAACGACTGGGTGCTGGGCGGTGACGAGGTCGGCCGGTTTCTGTCCGGCAGGGCGGCCGCCTGAGGACGGCCGTTCGCGTACGGGAACGACGGACAGATAAATAGAATCAGAGGGCGTGTGCCCCGGCGAGGAGACGAAAGCCATGATCGGTCAACGGCAGATCGAATTTCGCAAGGAGTACCGGTCGCGCATCATCGGCTGGTATGACGGCTACTTCCACGTCGTCATCATCTACGCGATGGGCGCCGCCGCCTTCTACATCTACGTAGAGCATATCCGGAACGTCAGCACGCTCGAATGGCTGACCGTGCCGGCGACCTTCCTCTTCACTAACCTGTTCGAATGGGTCGTGCACAAATACGTCATGCACCGGCCGGTGAACATCAAGGGCCTGCGCGCCGTGTACGAACGGCACACGCTCAACCACCATCAGTTCTTCACCGACGACGAGATGCGCTTCCGCGATCCGAAGGACTGGCGCGTCACCGTCTTCCCGCCTTACGCGCTGGTCGTCTTCATCCTGATGTCGATCCCGGCGGCGGCGATCCTCGGCACCGTCCTCACGCCGAACGTCGGCTGGCTGTTCATGGCGGTGACCACGGGCATGTACCTCATCTACGAGTTCATGCACTTCTGCTGCCACGTCGATGAGAACTGGTTCGTCCGCCATTGCCCGTTCGTCAACACGCTGCGCCGCCATCACACCGCGCATCACAATGCGCGGCTGATGATGGAGACCAACATGAACCTGACGTTCCCGATCGCCGACTGGCTGTTCGGTACGTCCGATCTCGACCGCGGCCTCGTTGGTACGGTATTCAACGGCTACGACACGCGCTTCCTCAAGAAGAACCTGCGCGGCCGGCCGAAGCGTCCGGACGAGGCGGCGGCCGCGCCGCTCACCTCCTACTGAGCGGAGCGGCCATGCCCAATGACGTCAAGGCCATCGTCTCCGTCGTCACGCTGATCGTCGCGGCGGTGCTCGCCTACTGGAGCGGCTCGCCGATCCGCCCGGGTTTCTCGACCTGGATCATGGTCACGGCCGTCTTCATGGTCGTGGCGATGTGGATCTTCCCCGAAGCGGGCGTGAAGAAGGGTGACATCAAGCCGTCGAAGTGAGCCGGCCACCGCGGCCTCAATCGCAGCGCACGCTCATGCCGCCGTCGACCACGAGCTCGGTGCCGGTGACGAAGCGGGCTTCGTCCGAAGCGAGGAACAGCGCGGCGTTGGCCGTGTCGCGGCCGTCGCCCATGAAGCCGATGGGGATGCGCTTCTGCCGCTGCGCCAGCAGCGACTCGACGTCGCCGCCGGCGCGCTGGCGCGCCAGCCGCGCCTCGACCATCGGCGTGTGCAACTGCCCGGGGATCACCGTGTTCACGCGGATGCCCTTGGCGGCGTATTGCACGGCGACCACGCGCGACATCTGGATGACGCCGGCCTTGGTCGCGGCATAGCCGACCTGGAAGGCACCAGTGAAGCGGATG
>Ga0187809_10001446_pt1 | contig 11006 bp, 9 predicted proteins | sample NC_wetland_sal_i_8_FD_132415 | JGI IMG/M metagenome (GOLD analysis project Ga0187809, IMG submission 132415) | Wetland sediment microbial communities from Neuse River Estuary, North Carolina, USA - ASW_4 | ecosystem: Environmental > Aquatic > Freshwater > Wetlands > Sediment | place: USA: North... | reverse complement strand
TACATGCAGTCGGGATGCGCGTCCTTGATGCGCTGGAAGAACGGCGTGAAGTCCGGCACCTGCACCGGCGAGCCCATCGGGATCGACAGCGTGACCTTGCCGCCGGCCTTCTTGTAGCCGGTCTCGAAGGCTTCCGTGGAATCCTTGCCCGGCGGGAAGTCGGTATAGGCGACCGCAGTCGTCTTGCAGCCGATCTTGTTGTAGGCGTAGGCGCCCATCGGATAGGCCGGCGACCACATGCTGAACGACAGCCGCGCGATGTAGGGCGACAGGTTGGTGATCCACGCCGTGCCGGCGTTGGAAATCAGCATCGGCACCTTCGCCTGCGTCACGACCGGCGCGAGCGCGATCGCCGACGGCGAGAACGAGAAGCCAGTGAGGATCTGCACCTTGTCATTGGTGATGAGCTCGGTGCCGACGGTCTTCGCGACCGCGCCGGTCGGCGGGCCTTCGTCACGCTTGATGACCTGCACCTTGTTCGGCGCGATGTCCTTCGCGTGCAGCTTGATGTACAGGTCGAAAGCCTTGTCCATCTGATGGCCGAGATCGGCATTGGCGCCGGAGAACGGCACCACCTCGCCGATCTTCACCGTCGCAGCGTTGGCGGCCCCGCCAAGCCCGAGCGCGAGCGCCAGAGCGGTGAGCCCAAGACGACTGCTCAATCGCATCTCCTCCCTCCCTTTCTTTCGTTTCGTTGGAATTCCAACTATTTGTCAGGCCGTGAACCGTCCGCTGTCGGCCGTTGTGTCCGAAGCGGCATTCAGCGCGTTTTGCCCAATCCGCAAACGTCTTTCAATGGCCGACCGGCTGCCCGTCCTCGCGCTGAAGGACGATTGCGAGAAGTCGGCCGCGGCAAGACAGCGCATGCGGCGTCGATCCGCAGGCCCGATGGTCGCGGGTGATCCGCCCCACCGGAGCCGCGTGTCGGCACCGCTTCGTCGAACGATGCCGACCTCACCCATCCTAATCAAATGAATAGAATGTGTCCATTTATCCATTCAGTGCATGAATGGTCCGGGCCGACGTCATCTCCCGCGCCAGCAGGTCCCGCAGCGTTTCCGCCGGCGGCGACAGCGGAATGCCGCGCCGCCAGACCACGCCGTAGGTACAGGTCAGCCGCGGCGCGGCGAGCGGTACGGCAACGACCCCGCGGCCGCGATGCAGGGACACGTCGATCATCGGCACCACCGTGAAGCCGAGGCCGGCTTCCACCAGATTGACCGCCGTCTCGACGTGCTGGACCTCGTATTGCCAGGCGATCTTCACCTTCGCCGCGCTGATGGCGTCGTCGATGATGACCCGAATGGCGGTGCGCGAACTGACCCGGATCAGCGGCAGCCCGCTCAGATCGTCCCAGCCGAGCGTCCGCTTCTTCGCCAGCGCGTGGGCCGAGGGACAGGCCAGCGCCAGCGGCGACGACGAGAAGGTCTCGATGTCCAGGTCCCAGCGATTGGTCAGCAGCCCAGTGAATCCGAACTCGACCTCCCCCGACTCCACCAGTTCGGCGATGGCCGCCGACGGCGTCTCGAAGATGCGGACCTGCACGTCCGGCATGAGTTCGTTGAAGCGGCGCAGGATCGGCGGCATGTAATTGACCGCGAACACCGGCAGGCAGGCGATATCGAGACGCTCGCGCCGCTTGGCGCCCTGCTGGCGCAGATCGTCGAAGGACAGTTCGAGTTCGCTGAGCGCCCTGCGCGCCTTCGGCAGAAAGTCGATGCCGGCGCGCGTCAGCGTCACTTCGCGCGTGGTGCGTGCCAGCAGCTTGATGCCGAGGTCTTCCTCGAGCTTGCGCATCCGGTGGCTGACCGCGGTCTGCGACAGGTTGAGATGCGCCGCCGCGCGCTGGAACGAGCCGCGCTCGGCGATGCTGACGAACGCTTCCAGCCCGAGAAAGTCGATGCGCACGGCCGGCCCTCCCCGCAGGTTTCGGGCTGACATGCATCGAATTCATGAATGCGTCAATCCGGCGCCCTCGGCTGCGAGGGCGATCCGGTCGCGCCGCTCAGGCGGCGCTCTTCCTCTTGCCGAGCACCGAACCGGCATGGCGGGCGGCGACCAGCAGGTCGAGCGACGCCACCTCGACGCGGTTGCGGCCGCGCTCCTTGGCGAAGTAGAGCGCCCGGTCGGCCTGGGCCAGCAGCTCCGAAACCTCGAGCACCGCGCTGTCGCAGTGGGCGACGCCGATGCTCACCGTGGCCTGCACCTGGTGACCTTCGACGTCGTCGGTCGCCAGCGAGAAGCTCTCGCGGATGCGCTCGGCGACGCCGAGCGTGGACACGCGGTCCATGTCGTAGATGAGCGCGGCGAACTCCTCGCCGCCGAGGCGGCCGATCAGGTCGGAGCCGCGCAAAGCGCGCCGTGCGCAGGTGGTGAAGATCTCCAGCACACGATCGCCGACGGCGTGACCGAAACGGTCGTTGATGGACTTGAAGTGGTCGAGGTCGATCAGCAGCATCGTCGCCGGCCGCGGGTGCCCGTTGTGGCGCTTGGCGAGCACCGCCGCATCGGCGAGGAACGCGCGACGATTGGCGATGCCGGTCAGCGGATCGACCATGGCCGCGGTGCGATGGCGCAGTTCGGTGCGCTCCTTCGCCATGGCCAGCAGGATGAACGCCACCGAGATGGTGAACAGCAGCGCCTCGAAGCTGAGCACGGTGAGCCACACGCTGGCGAACATGTCGGAGGTGGTGGGGCTCCAGGGCAACAACATGACGAGCGGCGTATGCAGCAAGAACAGCGAACCCTGCGCAAACAGCATGAAGATCGCCGGCCAGCGCGAGACGAGCTGCTCGTTGCGGCCGCGCCAGAATTCGTAGGCCGTCAGCCAGGTATAGGCGGTGATGATGGTCGAGGCGACGAACGAGCGCGTCTCGACCGCGTTGGCGAGCACCGGCAGGCGGCAGATCAGCAGCCACAGCACGGCGCCGGTGACGAGATAGACCGGCTCCACCGGCCGGCCGTCGAAGACGCGGGCGCCGGTCCAGGTGATGGCAAAGGCGGTGAACAGAAGCGCGTTGGCGAGATCGATGCTGAGCAGGTCGGGGACCGATCCGTACATGCCGAACAGCATGATCGAGGCGGCGCGCACCAGATGGGCAAATCCCCACCAGCACACGCCGCGGATCGCCATGTTCTGCGCCCAGGCGAACAGCAGCAGCAGGCCGAGTATGGTCTCGACGTAGATCGTGACCATAAACAGCGTATTGACGTCGAGCCGCATCAAGACTGTCCACCCCGCGACATCTTCGCGATTATCTCCTGCGCCGCCGCGCGGAACTTTGCCCCGCCGCCGGTAAGAAGTGGTGAACAGGCGCCCGCTACCGTCCCCGTTTCGGCCCCGTATGGTTTCGGGACGGTTTCCGGTCTACCGCAGATGCAAGCGTTCGCCAGCCCTTGTGACCCCGGGGGGCGTCCACTAGGTTCCGAAGGTCACTTTGGGAGCCGGAATCCGGGTATGCGCGTCCGTGATGGGATCATCGAGGCCATTGGCCATACGCCGCTGATCAAGCTGGAGCGGGCCTCGGCCGAGACCGGCTGCACGATCCTCGGCAAGGCCGAGTTCATGAATCCGGGCGGCTCGGTCAAGGATCGCGCCGGGCGCCAGATGATCCTGGAAGCCGAGGCGCGCGGCGAGCTGCGGCCCGGCGGCGTGGTCGTCGAGTCCACCGCCGGCAACACCGGCATCGGCCTCGCCCTCGTCGCCAATGCCCGCGGCTACCGCACCATCATCGTGATCCCGGAGACGCAGAGCCAGGAGAAGAAGGACGCGCTGCGCCTGTTCGGTGCCGAGCTCGTCGAAGTGCCGGCGCTGCCTTATTCAAATCCGGACAACTATCAGCACGTCGGCCGCCGCCTCGCCGAGCAGTTGAAGAAGACGGAGAAGAACGGAGTCATCTTCGCCGACCAGTGGAACAACCTCGACAACAGCAAGGCGCATTACGTGTCGACCGGCCCCGAGATCTGGGACGAGACCGGCGGCAAGGTCGACGGCTTCATCTGCTCGGTCGGCTCCGGCGGCACGCTCGCGGGCGTGTCGCGCTATCTGAAAGGGAAGAACAAGGCGATCACCATCGGCGTCGCCGATCCGCGCGGCGCGGCGATGTACCACTATTTCAAGGACGGCGAGGCGAAATCGACCGAAGGCGGCTCCATCACCGAAGGCATCGGCCTCGGCCGCGTGACGGCCCTCGTCAAGGAGATGGTGGTCGACAAGGCCTATCTCATTCCCGACGAGGAGGCCGTGCCGCTGGTGTTCGAGCTGCTCGAGCACGAGGGCCTGTGCGTCGGCGGCTCCTCCGGCGTCAACATCGCCGGCGCGATCCGGCTGGCGAAGGAGCTCGGGCCCGGCAAGACGATCGTCACCGTGCTGTGCGATTACGGCACGCGCTACCAGTCGAAACTGTTCAATCCCGATTTCCTGCGTTCCAAAAAACTGCCGGTGCCCGACTGGCTCGAGCGCAAGGTCGACATCAAGCCGCCGTTCGTGAACAGATAGGCGTCGCCATGCCGACCGACTGCCTGTTTCGCGAAGACTCCTATCTGAAGAGCTGCGAAGCGCGCGTCGTTGCGGTCACCGCTCAGGGCAGCATCGTGCTCGACCGCACGGTGTTCTACGCCAACTCGGGCGGCCAGCCCGGGGATACCGGCACGCTGACCGCCTCAGACGGACGCCGGGTCGCCGTCACCAATGCGGTCTACACCGACGCCGGCAAGACCGAGATCGCGCATGTGCCGGCGCCCGACGCGCCGCCGCTCGCGGTCGGCGATACCGTGACGGCGACGATCGACTGGGACAGACGCTACGGCCGCATGCGCATGCACACCGCGCTTCATCTCTTGTCGGCCGTGCTGCCTTATGCGGTCACGGGCGGCTCGGTCGGTGACACCGACGGCCGCCTCGACTTCGACATTCCCGAGGCGGGCCTCGACAAGGACGCGATCGGTGCGACGCTCTCCGGCATGATCGCCGCCGACGCCGCGGTCTCCACCCGCTGGATCAGCGACGCCGAGCTCGAAGCCAATCCCGGTCTGGTGAAGACGATGTCGGTGAAGCCGCCGATGGGCAGCGGCCGCGTGCGCCTGATCGAGATCGCGGGGCTCGACCTGCAGCCTTGCGGCGGCACGCATGTGCGGCGCACCGCCGAAATCGGCGCGGTCCAGGTCACCGGCATCGAGAAAAAGGGCAAACAGAACCGCCGCGTCCGCATCGCGTTTGCGTGACGTCACCAGAGCGAAAGGCAGACCATGACGACCTCCCTCCCCAGCCGCTGGCTGCGTTCGACCGAATGGCTCGCCGGCGAGCTCGGCAAGGACAACATCGTCGTCGTCGACGGCTCGTTCTACCTGCCCGCGCTGAAGCGCGATGCCAGGGCCGAATATCTGGCTGCGCATATCCCCGGCGCCGTGTTCTTCGACATCGACGCCATCGCCGACCATTCGACCGACCTGCCGCACATGCTGCCCGGGCCGTCGCAGTTCGCCGAGATGGTCGGCGCGCTCGGCATCGCCGACACGGACACCGTGGTCGTCTATGACGGCAGCGGCCTCGGCGGCGCGCCGCGCGTGTGGTGGATGCTGCGCATCTTCGGCGTCAAGGACGTGTTCATCCTCGACGGCGGCCTGCCCGCCTGGACCGCCGAGAAGCGCAAGACCGAGGTCGGCGAGGTCAAACGCGCGCCGCGCAAGTTCAACGCGACCATGCAGACCGGCGCGGTGGCGATGGACACCGACGTGATGATGGCGGTCAACGACGGGCGCACGCAGATCGTCGATGGGCGCCCCGCCGGACGTTTCGCCGGACGCGACCCGGAGCCGCGACCCGGTCTTCGCGGCGGCCACATGCCGGGCGCGAAGAACGTGCCGTCGACGGCGCTGATCGAGAAGGGCCGGCTGGTGTCGGCCGACAAGATCGCCGCGGCCTTCGCCAAGGCGGGCGTCGACCTCGACCAGCCGACGATCTCGAGCTGCGGCTCGGGGGTCTCGGCGGTGATCCTCGCGCTCGGCTTCGACGCCCTCGGCAAGCCGCTGCCCAAGATCTACGACGGCTCGTGGAGCGAATGGGGCGCGCGACCGGACCTGCCGTTGGAGAAGGACTGAGCGGCTCAGCTCATCGCAAAATCTGGCTCAGGAACAGCTTCGTCCGCGCGTGCTCCGGGTGGTTGAAGAACGCCTCCGGCGCGTTGCTCTCGACGATCTGGCCCTCGTCCATGAACACGATGCGGTTTGCCACCTCGCGGGCAAACCCCATCTCGTGGGTGACGCACAGCATCGTCATGCCGTCCTCCGCGAGCGACACCATCGTGTCGAGCACCTCTTTGACCATCTCCGGATCCAGCGCCGAGGTCGGCTCGTCGAACAGCATGATCTTCGGGCTCATGCACAGCGCCCGCGCGATCGCCACGCGCTGCTGCTGCCCGCCGGAGAGCTGGCCCGGATACTTGTTCGCCTGCTCGGGAATTTTTACGCGTTCGAGGTAGTGCAGCGCGATCTCTTCGGCCTGCTGCTTCGGCATCTTGCGCACCCAGATCGGCGCCAGCGTGCAGTTCTCCAGCACGGTCAGATGCGGAAACAGGTTGAAGTGCTGGAACACCATGCCGACCTCGCGGCGCACCTCGTCGACCTTCTTGAGGTCGTTGGTGAGCTCGACGCCGTCGACGACGATGCGCCCGCTCTGGTGCTCTTCCAGACGGTTGATGCAGCGGATCATCGTCGACTTGCCCGAGCCGGACGGCCCGCAGATGACGATGCGCTCGCCGCCCATGACCCGCAGGTCGATATCGCGCAGCACGTGAAACGAGCCGAACCACTTGTTCAGCTTGACGATGTCGACGGCGACCGGATTGGAGAGCCGCGCCGGCTTGCCGACCGCGTTGCGCTGGATCGTCATGGTCATCGGCGGCCCCTCACCTCTTGTCGCCCTGGCGCAGCCGCGCTTCCGTGGCCCGCGCGTAGCGTGACATGCCGTAGCAGAACACGAGATAGAACATCGCCGCCACCGCGTAGCCGGTGGTGGACGTCACCGGCGTCGCCCATTTCGGATCGACGCGCGACACTTCGACGGTGTTGAGCAGGTCGAAGATGCCGATGATGGTGACGAGCGAGGTGTCCTTGAACAGGCCGATATAGGTGTTGACGATGTTCGGGATGGTGACGCGCAGCGCCTGCGGCAGGATGATGAAGCGCATCATCAGCGGGTAGTTCAGCCCCACTGCCATCGCCCCTTCGTATTGGCCCTTCGGGATCGCCTGCAGGCCGGCGCGCACGACCTCCGCCATGTAGGCGGAGGCGAACAGCGCAATGCCGATCATCGCGCGCAGGAGCTTGTCGGGCTCGTACTGCTGCGGCACGAACAGCGGCAGCATCACGCTCGCCATGAACAGCACCGTGATCAGCGGCACGCCGCGCACGAACTCGATGAAGACGGACGAGGAAAACCGGACGATCGGCATGCGCGAGCGGCGGCCGAGCGCCAGCACGATGCCGATCGGCAGCGACACGACGATGCCGACGGACGCCAGCACGATGGTCACCAGCACGCCGCCCCACAGCACGGTGTCGACCACCGGCAGGCCGATCGCGGCAAAGCCGTGCAGCAGGATGAAGGAGACGACCGGCAGCACGATGAAGAAGTAGACCATGCCGAGATCGCGGCGCGGCGCGCGCAGCCACAACAGCCAGCCGACGCCGACGGCGAGCAGCGCGAAGAACAGGTCGACGCGCCAGCGCTGCGGAATGGGATAGGAGCCGTAGGTGAAATAAGCGAGCCGATCCTTCACGAACGGCCAGCAGGCGCCGACCTCGTGGTGCACCGTCGACATCAGGCAGGCGGTGCGGTCGCTGCCGGTCCACACCGCGTCGACGAGCAGGAAGCCAATGACGCCGTAAAGGATCCAGACGACCAGCGCCAGCACGACGACGGTCAGCGCGATGTTGAACGGGGTCGACAGGAGATTGGCCCGGACCCAGGCGAGCGCGCCGGTCATGCGCGCCGGCGGCGGCTGCGCCGTGAGGTACTGCGACTGAACGAAGCGGAATTCGGTGACGGCGAGATCGCCTTCGGCCATGGTCATGGCGGCGCCCTCACCGTTCCACCAGCGCGACGCGCCGGTTGTAGAGGTTCATGGCGAAGGACGTGACCAGGCTGATGGTCAGGTAGACCAGCATCGTGATGGCCACCACCTCGACCGCCTGTCCGGTCTGGTTGAGCACCGTGCCGGTGAAGATCTGCACCAGGTCGGGATAGCCGATGGCGACCGCCAGCGACGAGTTCTTGATCAGATTGAGATACTGGTTGGTCAGCGGCGGCACGATCACGCGCATCGCCTGCGGAATGACGATCAGGCGCAAAGTCGGGCCGGGCTTCAGGCCCAGCGAATAGGCCGCTTCCGCCTGGCCGCGCGCGACCGCGAGGATGCCGGCGCGCACCACCTCGGCGATGAAGGCGGCGGTGTAAATGCTAAGCCCGAGCAGCAGGGCGACGAACTCGGGCTGCAGGTCGACGCCGCCGGTGATGTTGAAACGGCCGGCCTGCGGTATGTCGAAATGCAGCGGCACCCCGGTCGCGAATAGCGCCACGAGCGGCAGACCGACGACCAGTGCCAAACCGATCCAGACGACCGGGACATGGCGGCCGGTCTGCATTTGCCGCCGGCGCGCCCAGACGCCAAGGGCGATGCTGCCGACAATGCCGACTGCAAAAGCGATCTCGACCCAGACGAAACCGGCCAAGGCCTGCGGTTTGGGCACCATCAAACCGCGGTTGTTGAGATAGACGCCGCCGGGCAGCACGAGGCTATCGCGGATGTTCGGCAGCGCCTTGAGCACCGCGTTGTACCAGAACAGCAGTTGCAGCAGCAGCGGGATGTTGCGGATGGTCTCGACATAGCCGGTCGCGGCGCGCGCCACGATCCAGTTCGTCGACAGCCGCGCAACGCCGATGATGAAGCCGAGGATGGTCGCCAGCACGATGCCAAGGCCGGCGACCAGCAACGTGTTGAGCAGGCCGACCCAGAACGCGCGACCGTAGGTCGATGCCGACGACGTATAGGCGATGAGCGTCTGGCTGATGTCGAAGCCGGCGGTCTGGTTCCAGAAGCCGAAGCCGGAGGCGATGTGCGCCTTCTGCAGGTGATCGGCGGCGTTGGTGACCGCGCCATAGACGAGCAGCGCGACCGCGGCAGCGAGCACGATCTGGTAGACAACGCTGCGGACCTTCGGGTCGTTATAGAGGGGAACGCGCGGCGGGCCCGCTCCCGTCACCTGCTCGCTCGCCATCGGCCCCTCATCGGGCGCGCTCGCGCCGCCCGTCGTCTTTACCCGTGGCTGTCGCCGGCGGCGCCCTCACGCCGCCGACCGCGCAAGAGCCGTGCCGTCAGCGGATCGGCGGCGCGTATTGCAGGCCGCCTTTGGTCCACAGGCGGTTCAAGCCCCGGTCGATCTTGAGCGGCGAGCCCTGGCCGACATTGCGCTCGAACACCTCGCCGTAATTGCCGACCTGCTTGATGATCTTCACCGCCCAGTCCTTCGACAGGCCGAGCTGCTCGCCGTAATTGCCCTCGGTGCCGACGAACCGCTTGATGTCGGGATTGGTGGAGTTCATCTGCTGGTCGATGGTCTTCTGCGAGAGACCGAGCTCCTCGCCGTCGATCATCGCGAACAGCACCCATTTGACGACGTCGAACCACTGGTCGTCGCCGTGCCGTACCGCCGGACCGAGCGGCTCCTTGGAGATGATCTCCGGCAGGATCATGTGATCGTCCGGATTGGCGAGCCGCAGACGCTCGGCGTAGAGGCCGGAGGCGTCGGTGGTGAAGGCGTCGCAGCGCCCGGAGTCGTAGGCCTTGATCGCCTCGTCGGAGGTGGCGAAGGTCACCGACTTGAGCTGCATGTTATGGGCGCGGAAGTAATCGGCGAGGTTGAGCTCGGTCGTCGTACCCTGCTGCACGCACACCGACGCACCGCTGAGCTCCAGCGCCGAGTTCACCTTCAGGTTCTTGCGCACCATGAAGCCCTGACCGTCGTAGTAGTCGATGCCGGTGAAGTTGAGCCCCAGCGTGGTGTCGCGCGACGAGGTCCACGTCGTGTTGCGCACGAGAACGTCGACCTCGCCGGACTGCAGCGCGGTAAAGCGGTCCTTGGCGGTCAGCGGCACGAACTTCACCTTGGTGGCGTCACCGAGCACGGCGGCGGCGATCGCGCGGCAGACGTCGACGTCGAGACCGGTCCAGTGCCCTTGCGCGTCGGGAATGCCGAAGCCGCCCAGCATGCCGTTGGCGCCGCAGTTGAGCATGCCGCGGTCCTTCACCGTCTTGAGCGTCTGTGCGGAGGCGCCGTGCGCCACCGCCATCACGGCAAGCGCTATCAATGCTGCCAGTCGCTTCATCGGAGTTCCCCTTTTACGCGGCACTCGCTGTTGTCTGCGACCGATCCGAGGAGACCCGACCGCACCCGGCCGCACCCCGATGCGCTCGCCGCCCGCGGCGGAGAGCAAAAACCAGCCTCACCCAGCGTGATTGTTGCCGGTTCGCATTCCAGAACGAACGGAACGCAAGGTCAAGGGGTTGACGCTCGCGGCGAAAGCCCGCGTATATGCCGCCGTTTAGCCCGACGCCATCGCCCGCCCTTTCGACGGACCAGCGACATGACAAAATCGCCGAAGACTCCGGTCAAGCCGGCCACGCGCCTGGTCAATGCCGGCCGCGACCCGCAGGCCTATTACGGCTTCGTCAATCCGCCGGTCTACCACGCCTCGACCGTGCTCTATCCGACCGCCGAGGACCAGGTCGCGCACCGCTCGCGCTACCAGTACGGCCGGCGCGGCACCCCGACGACCGAGGCGCTGGAGGGCGCGCTGCGCGAGATCGAGGGCGAGGCCTGCGCCGGCGTGGCGCTGCTGCCCTCAGGGCTCGCCGCCATCACGACGGCGCTGATGTCGGTCGCCGGCAGCGGAGACCACATCCTGGTCACGGATAGCGTCTACCGCCCGACCCGCAACTTCTGCGAGG
>Ga0187809_10001445_pt1 | contig 11012 bp, 8 predicted proteins | sample NC_wetland_sal_i_8_FD_132415 | JGI IMG/M metagenome (GOLD analysis project Ga0187809, IMG submission 132415) | Wetland sediment microbial communities from Neuse River Estuary, North Carolina, USA - ASW_4 | ecosystem: Environmental > Aquatic > Freshwater > Wetlands > Sediment | place: USA: North... | reverse complement strand
GAACTTCTTCGCCAAGATCAAGCAGTTCCGCGCCATCGCCACCCGGTATGACAAGACCGCCCGCAACTTCCTTGCCGCCGTTCATCTCGTCGCCAGCGTCGTTTGGCTCAATTGACGACACGCTCTAGTTTCCCGACGGCTCCGCCGCTGACTCGCCCGAGCCTTCCTTCTGCTCCGCCGCCGCCGCGCCGAAGCCTTCCGCCTTCTGCTCCGCCGCCTGGCCGGAGGCTTCGGCCTTCCGCGCGCTCTGCAACGGCACCGGGATTTCTTCCGTCAGCTTCTCGAGCGGCACGGTTTCCTCGGTGACCTGGGCCAGCTCCAGCACGTAATCGACCACCTTCTCCTCGAGCACCTGGCCGCGCGCGCCCTCGGTCATCTGGGGGTACTTGCGGAACAGCTCCATCATCTCGGCCTCGTGGCCGGCATAGCGGGACGCCTCGGCCCGCAACGCGCGGGTCAGTTCGTCCGGAGACACCACGATGTTGTTGACCCGGCCGATCTCCGCCATCAGCAGGCCGAGCCGCACGCGGCGGTCGGCGATGGCGCGGTAGTCGGTGCGGAGGGTGTCCTCGTCCTTGTTCCTGTCGTCCTCGTCCAGCTGGCCGCGGTCGCGATCGGCCTGCAGGCGCTGCCAGATGCCTTCGAATTCGCGGTCCACGATGCCTTCCGGCGCCGCGAAGGTCGCCTGCTCCGCCAGCACGTCCAGCAGCTCGCGCTTCAGGCGCATGCGCGACATGGCGTCGTATTCCTGCTGCACCCGGCGCTGCATGAAGTCCCGCAGCTCTCCGATGTTGTCGAAGGCCAGCTTCTGGGCGAATTCGTCGTCCAGCTCCGGCACCTTCGGGCGGCGCAGGCGCTTGGCGGTGATTTCGAAGCTGGCCGCCTTTCCGGCGAGGTCCTTGTTGAAATACTGCTCCGGGAAGGTGACGTGGATGGTGCGGGTCTCGCCGGGCTTCATCCCCTCGATCTGTTCGCTGAAGCCCGCGATGAAGCCGTCGCCGCCGACTTCGACATCGACGTCCTTGCCCTCGCCGCCGGGGAAGGGCTGGTCGTCGATCTTGCCGAGGTAGTCCACGGTCAGCACCTCGCCCTTGGCGGCGCCGCGGTCGCCGAGTTCCTCGGCCGGGATGTCGAGCAGTTCGCGGTTGCGTTCGGCCATCTGCCGCAGGTTCTGCTCAACCGTCTCGGGGGAGATTTCGGCCTTCAGCCGGGTCAGGGTGATGCCGGAGAAGTCGGGCAGGGTGATCTCGGGCAGCACCTCCAGCTCGACCTTGAATTCCAGGTCGCGGGCGGGGCCGGTTTCGATCTCCGGATTGGCCAGGTCCACCTTGGGCTGCAGGGCGGGACGCAGGCCGCGTTCCTCCAGCACCTGGCGGGTGGCGTCGTTGACCGACTGTTCCAGCACCTCGGCGGTGACTGCCTTGCCGTAGCGCTGGCGGACGATGGGCAGCGGGACCTTGCCGGGGCGGAAGCCCGGCAGCTGGATGGTCTTGCTGAGATCGGTCAAGCGGCTGGCGCGCCGGGATTCGATGTCGGCGGCCGGCACCACCACGGTGAACGCGCGCTTCAACCCTTCCGACAGCGTTTCGGTGACCTGCATGTGGCTGCCCAACCCCTCAAATAGCGACAACGCCAGACCGGCCGGTGGTGCGGGCGGAGGGACTTGAACCCCCACGGCTTGCGCCACCAGAACCTAAATCTGGCGTGTCTGCCAATTCCACCACGCCCGCGCCCGCGGCGGTGTGCCGCGGCGGCCGTGAGGGCGGGGCTTTAGCGCAGGGGCCGTCTCCCGGCAAGACGCGCGGCGGTGCGCGACGGTCGGATGCCTCCCGCTGAGGTAGCGCACCAGGTCCGCGGGTGTCGGGCTCGCCTTGTGTGGTCCGCGGGTGGCGCGCGATGCCGGGCCGGAAGCAGGCTGTCAGCCGCGGTTGGCCATGCCGGACCAGCGCTGTCGCGGACCGCGCCGGCGCGGCGGGTCCGGTTCGGTGCCGGGCTCAGGCGCGCAGCGGCAGCGGCTGCTCGCCCAGCATGTCGCGCAGCACCACGCTGCGGGCCTCCTCGAGGTCCAGCGCATGCGTATCGATCAGCGGCGCGGCGTCGGCCAGGATCGCATCGACGTCCTGCATCAGCTTCAGCCGCTTGAACAGGTCCGGACGGCTCAGGCCGATGCTCTCGCCGATCAGTTCGAGGAAGTTGACCACCTCGAACGGCCAGTCGCGCTCATGGCTGCACAGTTCGCGGTGGCAGGCGTGATAGATGCCGGCCAGCGTCGTCACGCCGGCATCCGCCGCCGCCTGCAACTGGCTGCGGTGCACGTCGCGCTTGTACTCCGGCAGCGGGTTCAGCGTGTTGCACTGGTAGCCGACGCGCGGCTGCGCCAGGTCGACGAAGTCCAGGCCGGGGATGGCGCGCAGCAGCGCCTCGGCCGCGGCGGCGACGCCGGCGATGCCGGGATGCTCGTGCAGTCCGACCCGCTTGCGGACCGGGTGGCGCAGCAGCGGACGCAGCCCGTCGAGATGCTGGTGCAGGAACAGCAGGAAGGGCGTGATCTCCAGCCGGTTCTCCGCCGCCCGTCCCGGGACGACGATTTCGCCGAGCTGGACCTGGCAGGTGGGACACCAGGAGAGGACGCGGCCGCCGGCGGCGGCGAGGCGGTCCACCGTGCGGTAGGCGATGCGGCCGGAGGTGGCGAGGTCGCCGGCACGGAACTGCACCACGCCGCAGCAATGGGACGGGCCGCCGAGGACGCGGTAGCGCAGGCCCATCGCGTCCATGATGTCGAAGCAGAGCAGCGCGATGTGCGGCGTCTTCAGCAGGTTGCAGCCGGTGTAGAAGACCACGTCGGGTGGCGTGGGGTCGGCGTCCTCCTCCGGGCGGAAGCGGGCCAGCAGGTCCGGCGGCAATTGCAGGCGCGACAGCACGCGCACGCCGGTGGTCATGGCGCCGAAGCGTGCGAACCCGTCCTTGCGCCGCGCCGGTGGTTCCTGGCGCCGCTGCAGCGCCAGCCGCGCGAGGGCCAGCATGAAGCGCGGGTTGACGCCCTCCGGGCAGGCCTGGATGCAGTGGCCGCTGCCGGAGCAGACCGACGCCCAGCGCGCCGATGCCTCCGGGTGGACCTGGCCGCGCAGCAGCGACAGGATTCCGGCGGCGATGGCCGATGGGTCGCCGGTCAGGCCGGCGGGGCCGGGCATCGGGCAGACCTCGACGCAGCGTCCGCACGACGTGCAGCGCTCCAGCACCTCGGCGGTGCGGGTATCGAGCGCCTGTTCGAAGTCCTGCTCCATGGCGTCCTCCTGTTCCGGACGGTGCCGGCGGTTCTGCCGGCGTGAGGGGATGATTCACCATCCACGGCGGTTTGTCGCCTGGGTGGCGGCACGGGATGCGGGCGCCGCGCCCGGCGCTTGACGCCCACTGCCGCAGCCTGACGGAATGGCGCCGCAGCCACGCAGGATCACATCGCATGTCAGACGCCGTTATCGCCCACCTTGCCGACCAACGGGATGCCATCCTGGAGCGGCTGAAGGCGCTGCTGCGGATCCCCAGCGTGTCCACCGACCCTGCTTTCGCCCCGCACATGCAGGCAGCCCGGGAATTCCTGCTGCAGCGGCTGCGCGACGGCGGGCTGCGGAACGTGCAGCTGCTCGACGGCGGCGGCCAGCCGGCGGTGTTCGGCGAGTGGCTTGACGCACCGGGCAAGCCGACGCTGATCGTCTATGGACACTACGACGTGCAGCCGGCCGATCCGCTGGAGCTGTGGGAGACGCCGCCCTTCGAGCCGACCGAGCGCAACGGCCGGCTGTATGCGCGTGGTGCGTCGGACGTGAAGGGCTCGACCATGATCGCGGTGGAGACCATCTGCGGCTTCCTGGCGGCGACCGGCCGGCTGCCGATCAACGTGAAACTGTTCATCGAAGGCGAGGAGGAATGCGGCAGTCCCAGCCTGCGTGAAATCGTGCAGCGCTACCGCGGCCTGCTGGATGCCGACGCCATGCTGTCCGCCGATGGCGGGCGCGCCAGTACGACCGTGCCGACGCTGGGCATCGGCGGGCGCGGGCTGGCCGCGCTGCAATTCTCGCTGCGCACCGCGCGGAAGGACGCGCATTCCGGACGCTATGGCGGCGCGGCGCGGAATGCGCTGCACGACATGGCGGCGCTGATCGCCAGCCTGCACGATGCGCAGGGCCGCATCCTGGTGGCCGGCTTCGGCGATGACGCCGCACCGATCACCAACGCCGCGCGCGCCGCCGCGGCCGAACTGCCGGCGGACGAGGCGGGTTTTCTCGCCGCGATCGGCGGCGTGCGCTATGGCGATACGGGCTACACGGTGCGGGAGCTGACCACGCCGTGCCCGACGATCGAGGTGAACGGGCTGTGGGGCGGCTATACCGGCGCAGGCACGAAAACCGTGCTGCCCGCGGAGGCGCACGCCAAGATCACCATGCGGCTCGCGCCCGGCATGGACCCGGCGCGTGCTCGCCGGCAGCTGGTGGCGCATCTGCAGGCGCTGGTGCCGCAAGGGGTGGAGCTGCGGCTTGGTCCCGACGAGGGCGGTACGCCGGCGCCGACGCTGCCCGACGAGCATCCGCTGCTGGTGACCGCGTCACGCGTGCAGCAGGCGTTGCATGGGAGGAAGCCGGTGCCGGTGCGGGCCGGCGGGACCATCCCGATCAGCGCCGTGTTCCGGGAAATGCTGGGGATCGACACGCTGACCTACGGGCTGGCGATGCCGGACGAGGACGTGCACGCGCCGAACGAGTTCTTCCGTCTGTCGTCATTCGATGAGGGGCTGCGGAGCTGGCCGATGCTGCTGAGCGCGCTGGGGGAGCTGGGGGCGGCGGATTTTGCTCCGTTCCGGCATTAGGGCGGGGGTTAGGGGGCTGCGTTTCGATTGCCACCGTAGCCGGTGCACGGACGCCGGTCCGGCTGGCGATTCCACTTGGAGAGAGAGATAGGCCGAGCGCGCCGGCTCGCCGAGCGCTGATCTGCGGGATGCCGCGTGCGGGTTGGGCGCGAGCGCGACCGCATTGGGCAGGCATTCGGGGGGCGGAACCTACTTGTCCCTCGTGGGTATCCTGGTAGAGCGGCAGCTGATTGTTGAGATCAAGGCCGTGGCCAGCATCGTTCCGGCGCACGAGGCGCAGCTGCTGACCTATTTGCGGATGAGTGGCCTGCGGCTTGGTCTGCTGTTCAATTTCCACGCGCGGCTGTTGAAGGATGGCATGCGGCGGTTGGTCATGTAATCCGGCTTGGTGCGGGTTCGTGGCTTTGCAGAAGGAAGCATTCAACACGGAGCACACGAAGAACCACGGAGCGGCACGGAGCGTGCGTGTCGCTGTGCGGCTGAGTGGTATCGCTACGAATGCATTATAATAATTTCTGCTGCCGGGTTTTTGTCGCGGTCGCCATGCCAGGAAAGCCGCTCCGTGCGGCTCCGTGGTTCTTCGTGTGCTCCGTGTTAAAATCTTGCTTTCAGCAGAGCGAGGCGCTCCGGCGTCGCGCGTGACGCTCCGGTCGCAGGCGATCATGACCGCGAACCCACTTCCTGCGCAGCGCTGCTTGGTTGCACCCGCCTGCGCCGAGGTTACGACTTCAGAGCCTCAAGCATTGCCCGTCGCAGAATGGCATTGAGCCGGGTCTGATACCCCCTGCCGTCTGCCTTCAGCCACGCGAGCACGTCCGCATCGATCCGCACCGTGGTGGCCTGCTTGGTTGGCCGGTAGAACGGATTGCGCACCGCGCGCGCCCAGAACGCGTCGTCCAGCGGCGCGATGTCGGTGGTGTCGATCGTCGCGTCCGGCATCTCCCGCAACGCCGCGAGTTCCGCACGCTGCGCGCGGGTCAATTCCGGCATGCGCGTGGGATCAACCACCCGGCTTACGGTTCGCTTGGGCGTAACGCCGTCTTTCCCTCGGTTCTCCGCGTCGGGCCGAAATGATCCGGATCACCTGCGCGTCGTGTTCGTCCTCCACCGTGTGGACCACCACCAACAGGACCACCCCACCCACCATTCTCGCGGTCCGCCAGCGCTGCTCACCGCCTTCGATGCGGTCCTGCTCCTCCAGCGCGAACGGATCGCCGAAGACGCGCATCGCGAGATCAAAGCTGACGGCGTGATTGCGGAGATTGCTTACCGCCTTGTCCCGATCCCATTCGAAGCGAATGTCCATATAGATACGATAGCACAACTTCGCGGTGCAAGTCTCTCGACTGGGCGCGGTTGGGGAGACGTCCCCGGCAAGACGTGGATGGCGGGCCTGCGCCCGCCATGACGCGGGGAATTCCTGCCCCTCCCCCGACTCGCCGCCGCTTGCTACCCTCCCCCGATGCCCCACGCCGATTTCGTCCACCTCCGCGTCCACTCCGCCTACTCCCTCTCCGAGGGCGCCATCAAAGCGGAGAAAATCGCCACCCTGGCGCGCGACGCGCTTATGCCGGCGGTGGCGATGACCGACACCGCCAACCTGTTCGGCGGCCTGGAATTCTCCCAGGCCTGCACCAAGCACGGCGTGCAGCCCATACTCGGCTGCCAGATTTCTCTCAGTCGCGCGGACAACTCGCGACTCCCTCCCGACCCCATCGTCCTGCTCGCCCAGGACGCCGACGGCCTGGCCAACCTCCAGCGCCTGTCCTCGGCCAGCTTCCTGGAGACCGAGCCCGGGCTGAAGCCGCAGCTCCAATGGGCCCGCATCGCGGAGCACGCGCAGGGGCTGATCCTGCTCACCGGCGGCACCGCCGGCCCGCTCGCCCGCCTGCTCGCCGAGGGCCAGCAGCCGGAAGCCGAACGCCTCCTGAAGCAGATCATCGAAGCTTTTCCGGATCGCACCGTGCTGGAACTGCACCGTCACGGCCTGCCGGTGGAACAGGCGATCGAGCCCGGCCTCATCGCCCTGGCGGATGCCAGCCAGATACCGCTGGTCGCCACCAACGACTGCTACTTCGCCAAGCCAAGCATGTACGAGGCGCACGACGCGCTGCTGTGCATCGCCGAGGGCCGCACCCTGGCGGAAAAGGACCGCCGCCGCGTCACGCCGGAACACTGGTTCAAGCCCGCCGCGGAGATGCGGGCAAAATTCGCCGACCTGCCGGAGGCCTGCGACAACACGCTCGCCATCGCCCGCCGCTGCGCGGTGATGGTGGAAACCCGAAAGCCGCTGCTACCGGTCTGCCCCAAGGTGCGCGAAGGCGCGACGGAGGAGGAAACCGTGCGCGCCATGGCAGTGGAAGGCCTGGAACGCCGGCTCGACACCATGCAGGCCGACGAACCCACGCGCGCCCGCTATCGGGAAAGGTTGGCCTACGAACTCGACGTCATCAGCAAGATGGGGTTCTCCGGCTATTTCCTCATCGTCGCCGACTTCATCCAATGGTCGAAGGCGCACAACATCCCGGTGGGTCCCGGCCGCGGCTCCGGCGCCGGATCCGTCGCCGCCTGGGCGCTGACCATCACCGACCTCGATCCGCTGCGCTTCAACCTGCTGTTCGAGCGCTTCCTCAACCCGGAACGCGTGTCGATGCCAGACTTCGACATCGATTTCTGCCAGGAAGGCCGCGACCAGGTCATCGACTACGTCCGCCAGGAATACGGCGCCGACCGCGTGGCGCAGATCATCACCTTCGGCAAACTCCAGGCCCGCGCCGCCGTCCGCGATGTCGGCCGCGTGCTCGGCCTACCCTTCGGCCAGGTGAACAAGGTTGCCGAACTCATCCCCAACAATCCGGCCAAGCCGGTGACGCTGGCCGAGGCGATCGCCGGGGAGCCGCGTCTGCAGGAACTGCGCGACAGCGACGAGGGCATCGCCCGCCTGCTGGAGATCGCGCTGCAGATCGAGGGCCTGTACCGCCACGCCAGCACCCACGCCGCCGGCGTGGTGATCGGCGACCGCCCGCTGGTGGAACTGGTGCCGCTGTACCGCGACCCGAAATCCGACTTCCTGGTCACCCAGTATTCGATGAAGCATGTCGAGCTGGCCGGCCTGGTGAAGTTCGACTTCCTGGGCCTCACCACGCTCACCATCCTGCAGCGCGCGGTGGATTTCCTGCACGGGCTCGGCCACGACATCGACCTGGCGCACCTGCCGCTGGACGACGCGAAAACCTACGAGATGCTGCAGAAAGGCGATGCCGGCGGGGTGTTCCAGATGGAAGGCCAGGGCATGCGCGACACGCTCCGGCAAATGCGCCCCGACCGGCTGGAGGATTTGATCGCCGCGGTGGCGCTGTACCGGCCCGGCCCGATGGCCAACATCCCCGACTATTGCCGCCGCAAGCACGGCGAGAAATGGGAGCCGCCCCACCCGGAACTGGCGGACATCCTGGGCGAGACCTACGGCATCATGGTCTACCAGGAACAGGTGATGCAGATCGCCCAGAAGATGGCGGGCTATTCCCTCGGTGGCGCCGACCTTCTGCGTCGCGCCATGGGCAAGAAGATCCGCGCCGAGATGGACGCGCAGCGCGACACCTTCATGAAGGGCGCGATGGGCCGCGGCATCCCGGAGGACAAGGCCAACGAGGTTTTCGAACTTATGGCCAAGTTCGCCGATTACGGCTTCAACAAGTCGCACGCCGCCGCTTACGCGCTGGTCGCGTACCAGACCGCGTGGCTGAAGGCGAACCACCCGGAAGTGTTCTTCGCCGCCTGCATGAGCCTGGCGATCAACAACACTGATCGCCTCGCCGCGCTGAAGCAGGAAGCCGAACGCGCCGGCATCCGCATCCTGCCGCCCGACATCAACCGCTCCAAGGCGGATTTTTCCGTCGAACGGCTGGATGCCGATCCCCAGGCGGACGATGCCGGGAACGGCAGACTGGCGATCCGCTACGCGCTGGCCGCAGTGAAAAAGGTCGGCATGAGCGCCATGCAGGCGGTACAGGAAGCACGGGCGCAAAAACCCTTCGCCGACCTGGCCGAATTTGCCACCCGCATCGACCCGCGGCAGCTGAACAAGATGCAGCTGGAGAACCTCGCCAGGGCCGGCGCCTTCGACACGCTGGAGCCGAACCGTGCCCGCCTGTTCGCCGGCGCGGAAACGGTGCTGCGGCGCGCGCAGGCGGTGTTCGACGAGAAGGCAAGCGGCCAGATCGGCCTGTTCGGCGGCGGCGGCAAGCCGGAGCCGCTGCGCCTGCCCGGCATCCAGGACTGGCCGATGCTGGAACGCCTCGCCTACGAATCCGAGGCGATCGGCTTCCACCTCACCGCCCATCCGCTGGACGCCTACGCCCAGGCGCTGCGCCGGCTCAGCGTCACGCCCTGCGTCCAGGTGGAAGCCCGCGCCCAGGCCGGCGTCACCAGGGTAAAACTGGCCGGCAGCGTCGTCGCGGTGAAGGAACGCACCACCCGCACCGGCAGCCGCATGGCCTGGGTGCGCATCTCCGATGCCACCGGCTCGGTGGAGGTCACGCTGTTCAGCGAGGTGCTCAACCGCTCCCGCGACCTCATCGGCGACGGCGCCCCGCTGCTGGTGACGGCCGACCTGCGCCAGGAAGGCGAGGCGCTGCGCATCACGGCGCAGGACGTCGCCGCGCTGGACAAGGCCGCCGCCGGCGTCGGCGCCGCCATCCGCATCTGGCTGCGCGAGACCGAAGCCGTGCCGCACATCCGCGACCTGCTGGGGCGGGAGGCCGGCGGCAAGGGCCGCGTGATCCTGGTCCCCCGCCTCGGCGGCGAGCAGAGCGTGGAAATCGCCCTCCCCGGCGGCTTCAACATTACCCCCAGGCTGGCCCAGGCGATGAAGCTGCTGCCCGGCGTGGAACAGGTGGAGGAGTTGTAGCGGCGGCCCCGCGGCATTCCGGCTCCGCAGGCACAGGTTTACGCCGACGATCGATGCTGGCTAAACCGGCTTCGTTTCATCCGGACGGTTCGTTCCTGCAATGTACATCTATGCCACCAGCGGCGGCGTCTATGCCACCGACGGCGCCGACGCCGGCACGGTGCTGCTGCAGGCCACCGGTGCCGACTTCGTGCCGCTGCCAAATACGCCGATGGTCACGCTGGCGAATGGCAAGGTGCTGTTCTTCGCCCTCGTCAACCCGAGCCTCGACCCCACCACCGGCTTCGCCAGCGGCATCCGCATCTGGGAGACCGACGGCACCGTCGGCGGCACGACCCTGACCGGCACGACCATGGCGCCGGACTTGCTCCAGTCTGGCCCCGACAGCATCGGCAATGTGGTCGCGATCGGCAACAAGGTCGCGTTCACTTACAACTTCAGCGGCGCGACGGTGCCGTATGTGACCGACGGCACGACGGCGGGGACCTTCGGCGCATCGACGGTGCTACCTGCGCGCGGGGCGGTGACCGTCACCTGCTTCCTGGCCGGCACCCGCATCACCACCAGGCAGGGCGAGGCGCCGGTGGAAGCGCTACGCCCCGGCGATACGGTCCGCACCGCTTCCGGCGCCACCGCTCGGGTGGTCTGGATCGGCTATCGCCGCATCGACGCCACGCGGCGCCCGGCGAGATCTGCCCGATCCTGATCCGTGCCGGCGCGCTCGTCGACGGCGTCCCGGCCCGCGACCTGTTCGTCTCGCCGGAGCATACAATGTTCCTGGACGGCGGCCTACTGCCGGCGCGCCTGCTGCTGAATGGCAATAGCATCGTGCAGGACATGACGCGGCGGCGCGTGTCGTATTTCCATGTCGAACTGGACCGCCACGACATTCTGCTGGCTGAGGGCGCGCCGGCCGAAAGCTACCTGGATAGGCATGGTCTGGCCGGACGGGGAATGGCGGGTTCCGGGGGACGCCGTGCAGAGAAGCGGACAGCAGACGCGTTGGGCGCATCAGGCGTCGCCCGCATTTTGCGCCATTCGCACCTTCTGCCTGGGACGCGGCTCGGCGCGACCGACGCCCGGGCCATGACGGACCGATTGCCGAGGCAGGTGACCAGGGTGGAGTGAACCCCTAAACTGAGACACGGAAAAGACGCACACTGTTCTGAAAGGAGAATGGGTGTGTCGAAGAAGGTCCAGAAGGAAGCGAAGCCGGCGCGACGAACCAAGCGGCGCTGGACG
>Ga0187809_10001443_pt1 | contig 11021 bp, 11 predicted proteins | sample NC_wetland_sal_i_8_FD_132415 | JGI IMG/M metagenome (GOLD analysis project Ga0187809, IMG submission 132415) | Wetland sediment microbial communities from Neuse River Estuary, North Carolina, USA - ASW_4 | ecosystem: Environmental > Aquatic > Freshwater > Wetlands > Sediment | place: USA: North... | reverse complement strand
TTGTCGCAGGACATGACGGTGAAGGGCACGATGCCCGCCGCGCGGCGCGCCTTCAGGCCGGCGACAATAAGCCCGAAGACGGTCTTCGGATTGTCCAGGTTCTTGCCGTCATGGACGATCTCCGGGTGGGCAGGATCGAAGACGCCCGTTGCCGGATTGACGAAATAGCCGCCTTCGGTGATCGTCATCGAGACGATGCGGATCGCCGGGTCGGCCAGCTGCCGGATGATCGCCTCTTTGTCCGAAGGGGAGAGAAAGCCGATCATCGCGCCCGTAACACGGGCGGCCGAACGGGCATTGTCCTGCTCGACGACGGTCGTCAGCCAGTCCTGAACCTCCAATTTTTCGCGCATGACCTCATCGGAAGGAAGCACGCCGGCGCCGATCAACGCCCAGTCATTGTCACGGCCGGTATTGAAGAGGTCGTCGAGATAGACGGCCTGATGGGCGCGATGAAAATTGCCGACGCCGAAATGGACAATGCCGGGGCTAAGGCTGTCGCGGCGATAGTTCGGAACGGCGGCGGTTCCGGCGATCCTGTCCAGATTGGCGAGCGACAGCTTCATGCTCATTTTTGTTACTCCCGTACAGTTGGCGCAGGCTGCCGCCGCAAATGACTAGGCTGCTGTCTCCCAGCGGCGCACTGGCTGCAAAAACCTGCCGGCGTCAGCGGATCGCCTGTCCGTTCGCATCGAAGCGATGGATGCGCTGCGGGTCTGGCGTCATATAGACGCGCTCGCCATGCCGGACGTCGAATTCGCCGTCGGCCCTGACCGTGATCTGACCGAGCTTGCCGGCGTCGATATGGAGCAGCGTATCCGAACCGAGATGCTCGGAAACGCTGACAGTGCCGGTCCATTCGCCGTCCGACCGGGACAGCGCGACGTGCTCAGGCCTGACGCCGACAGTCGTCGCCTGGCGTTTCGCCGCCTCCTCGCCGGTCAGGAGGTTCATACGGGGCGAACCAATGAAACCTGCGACGAAAAGGTTCTGCGGGCTGCGGTAGAGTTCGAGGGGCGAGCCGACCTGCTCGATCCTGCCTATGTTGAGCACGACGATCTTGTCGGCCATGGTCATCGCCTCGACCTGATCATGCGTGACATAGACCATCGTCGTCTTGAGCTGCTGGTGCAGTTCGCTGATCTCGATGCGCATCGTTCCGCGAAGCGCGGCGTCGAGATTGGACAAAGGCTCGTCGAACAGGAAGGCGCCCGGCTGGCGTACGATGGCGCGGCCGATGGCGACGCGCTGGCGCTGGCCACCCGAAAGCTGGCCGGGGCGGCGGTCGAGATAATTGGTCAGGTTCAGGATTCGCGCCGCCTCCCGGACCTTCTTGTCGATCGTTTCCTTGCTCTCTCCGGCCATTTTCAGCGGAAAGCCGATATTGTTGCGGACCGTCATATGCGGGTAGAGGGCATAGGACTGGAACACCATCGCCAGCCCGCGCTTTGCGGGAGGGAGTTCCGTGGCGTTCCTCCCGTCGATCAGGATTTCGCCGCCGCTGACATCCTCCAGCCCGGCAATCAGCCTGAGCAAGGTCGATTTACCGCAACCGGACGGCCCGACGAAGACGACGAACTCGCCATCGTCGATGGAAAGGTCGATGCCGGGAATGACCTGATGGCCGCCGAAGACCTTGGAGACGTTCTTCAGTAAGATGCTGCCCATCTGAGCCTCCCTATTTCACCGCGCCGAACGTCAGGCCGCGGACAAGCTGCTTCTGTGAGAACCAGCCCATAATCAGAATGGGCGCGATCGCCATTGTCGAGGCCGCCGAAAGCTTGGCGTAGAACAGTCCCTCCGGCGCCGAGAACGAAGCGATGAAGGCCGTCAGCGGGCCGGCGTTGGAAGCGGTCAGGTTCAGCGTCCAGAACGCTTCGTTCCACGCCAGGATGATGTTGAGCAAAAGCGTCGAGGCGATGCCGGGGATCGCCATCGGGGTCAGGATGTAAAGGAGTTCCTTGCCGAGCGTCGCCCCGTCCATGCGCGCCGCTTCGAGAATGTCGTTCGGGATCTCCTTGAAATAGGTGAACAGCATCCACACGATGATCGGCAGGTTGATCAGCGTCATGATGATGACGAGGCCCGTGCGCGTGTCGAGCAGGCCGGTGTTCTTGAAGATCAGGTAGATCGGGACGAGCACGCCGACAGCCGGCATCATCTTCGTCGACAGCATCCACATCAGCACGTCCTTGGTGCGCTTGGTCGGCGAAAAGGCCATCGCCCACGCAGCAGGGATGGCGATGATAAGGCCGATGATGGTCGAGCCGATCGAGATGACGACCGAATTCCAGAAATAGAGCACATAGTTGGACCGGCTCCAGACCTCGGCATAGTTCTCCGTTGTCCAGTGGAAGAACAGGAAATGCGGCGGGACGGCGACGGCGTCGCCTTCGGTCTTGAAGCTGGTCAGGACCGTCCAGAGGATCGGGAAGAAAATCAGGAGCGCAACGACCCACGCGATGATTGTGAATGTGATCTTGCGCCTTCTGGTGACTGAACGGGCCATGGCTTGACTAAGCCTCCAGATTCTTGCCGACGATGCGGAGCAGGAACAGTGCGACGATGTTGGCCAGGATGATGGCGACTATGCCGCCAGCCGATGCGCCGCCGACATCGAACTGCAAGAGCGCCTGGGAATAGACGAGATAAGTCAGATTGGTGGTGTCAGTTCCCGGCCCGCCATTGGTAGTGACGAGGATCTCGGCGAAAATCGATAGCAGGAAAATCGTCTCGATCAGGATGACGACGGTGATGGCCCGCGCCAGGTGCGGCAGCGTGATGTAGATGAACTGCGAGACGATGCCGGCGCCGTCCATTTCGGCTGCCTCCTTCTGCTCCTCGTCGAGCGATTGCAGCGCCGTCAAGATGATGAGCGTCGCGAAGGGCAACCAGCCCCAGGCGACAATAAGAATGATCGACAGAAGCGGAACTTGAGCCAGCCAATCGATCGGTTGCAGCCCGAACAGATGCGCAATCCAGGCGAAAAGGCCGTTCACCGGATTCATGAACATGTTCTTCCACACCAGGGCGGAGACCGTCGGCATGACGAAGAAGGGCGCGATCACCAGGATGCGCACGATGCCCTGGCCGTAGATCGGCTGATCAATCAACAAGGCCAGGGCGATGCCGCCGACGATGGTGATCAACAGCACGCCGACGACAAGGAGAAGCGTGTTCCAGATGGATGTCAGAAAGGCCGGGTCGGTGAGAAAAAACCTGTAATTGGTGAAGCCAATGAAATTATGCGCGCCTGGCGTCAGCAGATTGTAGTCGAGGAACGAATAATAGATCGTCAGGGCGAGCGGCACGATCATCCAGATGAAAAGGACGATGACGGCCGGGGACATCATCAGCCGGGCGCTTGCGCGCGTGTGCAGCGTAGCCATAAGGTTCACCTCTTGCGTTGCGATTTCCTTCCCCGCTAGGTCCTGTCCTGCGCGCCCGATGGCGCGCGCGGCATTCCGCCATGGCGGCGTTCGGTCTGCCCTGCAAAGGTCCCGCCGAAAGCTGGAAGAGGGTCGTACCGCTGCCTCCGGCTGCGAAAAAAGGGCTGCGGCGGGCCTGATTGCCGCAGCCAAGTCGCGGAGGATTATTTATATCCCGCTTTCATCATTTCGCGCTTGGTGATCTGCTGCGACCGCGACAGCGCTTGATCGACCGTTTCCTGGCCCGCAACAGCCGCCGAGAATTGCTGGCCAACAGCGGTGCCGATACCCTGGAATTCCGGGATCGAGACGAACTGGCCGCCGGTATAAGGCACCTTCTGGACGGAAGGATGCTGCGTATCGGCCGCTTCCATGGCCTTCAAGGTGATGGCGGCGAAAGGCGCGGCCTTCTGGTAGTCTGGATTTTGATAGAGAGAGGTGCGGGTTCCCGGCGGCACGGCCGCCCAACCGTCCTTGCTGGCCACCAGTTTCTCATAATCCTTGTTGGTCGCCCAGTTGATGAACTTCTTGGCGGCGTCGGCGTTCTTGGTGCCCGCGGGGATGGCGAGACTCCAGGACCACAGCCAATTGCCATGGTTTTTCAAGTCGTCGTGCGTCGGGAACAGCGCATAGCCGACGTCATTCGCGACTTTTGATTGCTTCGGATCGGAGATGAAGGATGCGGCGACGGTCGCGTCCATCCACATGCCGCATTTGCCGGACTGGAAAAGCGCCAGATTCTCGTTGAAGCCGTTCGAGGATGCTCCGGGAGGGCCGTCCTTCCTGAGCAGGTCGACATAGAATTTCGCCGCCTCCTTCCATTGCTTGGAATCGAATTGCGGCTGCCATTTCATGTCGAACCAGCGGGCGCCCCAGGAATTGGCGAGCGCGGTCACGAAGGCCATGTTCTCGCCCCATCCGGCCTTGCCGCGCAGGCAAATGCCGTAGATTCCCGCCTTCTTGTCAGTGATCTTGTCCGCCGCCTGCTTGATGAACTCCCAGGTCGGGCTCTCGGGCATGGTCAAGCCGGCCTTCTTGAAGAGATCGGTCCGGTACATGGTCATGGCGCTTTCGCCGTAGAAGGGCGAGGCGTAGAGCTTGCCGTCATAGGAAAGCGAATTGCGGATCGCGGGCAGGAGATCGCTCTCGTCGAAATCCTTGCCGAGATTGTCGAGCGGCAGGAGCCATTTCTGCTTGGCCCAGATCGGCACCTCGTAATTGCCGATCGTCATGATGTCATACTGGCCGCCATGCGTGGCGATGTCGGTCGTGACGCGCTGACGCAGAACGTTTTCCTCGAGCGTCACCCATTTCACGTCGATGCCGGGATTCTTCTTGGTGAAGTCGTCCGTCAGCTTCTGCATGCGGACCATGTCGCCATTGTTGACGGTGGCGATGGTCAGCGTCTCGGCATTGGCGAGACTTGCGAGCGCGAAGAGCGAGCACGCGCCGAGAATGAGTGTTTTCAGTTTCATGAAGCATCCTCCCAGCAGATGTATGAGCAATTGCTTGTAGTTTGGGCAATTACTCACCTTATCCCGCAAAGGAGTCAAGATGGATTCGTCGCTGCGGTGCAGCACGAAGGCAACAAAGGCTGGCCGGGACGTGATTGTCAGTTCACCGCGAGCAGCGCGGTAGCCGTCCGCTCGTCGGTGATGAGGCCGTTGATCAGCCGGCGGGTCGAAGCGGCGAGAATGCCGGGGAGCTTTTTCTCCCCCATGGCCAGCGCCACCACCAACGAGTTTTCCCGCGACGGAATCGCGGCGCTCGCAACGCGCTCATTGGTAATCCCATCGATCAGGCGACCTTCCCTGTCGAAGGCCCAGCCAACCATCTCCGCCACGGCCCCGGCCTTTTGCAGCGCCTTCAGTTCCGCCTCGGTGATGAAGCCGTCCTCGTAAAGCGGCGCCTTGGGGCCGAGATCGCCTATGCCGACGAAGGTGATGTCCGCCTCGGCCGCGAGATCCAGGGTCGTCCTGATCATCGGCTGGTTATGCAGCATGGCGCGTTCCTCGGGCGAGGAAGCGATGACGGGCAGAGGCATTGGAAAGCTACGCGCTTTTACCGCATCCGCCATGGTGAAGATGACGTTGTAGAACGCAGCCGAACCGTCGGGCGAAATATTGCCGGTCAGCGACACGAGCTTGTGCTGCGGGCACTCCATCCGCGGCAGGCGCTCGATCGCTGCCTTCAACGTGCGGCCGGTTCCGAGCGCCATGACGATCGGTTGCGGCGCTGAAAGCCGCTTTTCAATCTCCACCGCAGCCGCTTCGGCCACACCGATCGTCGTTGACGTGGAATCGGGATCGCTCGGCACCACTTCCACGAGATCGAAGGCGAAACGCGCCCGCAACCGCTCCGCCAGATCAAGGCAATTGGCGATCGGGTGATCGACCCGCACCCGAACCAGCCCTTCCGACACGGCGAGCGAGACGAGCCGCTGCGCCGTCTGGCGCGAAACGCCGAGTTTGGCCGCGATCTGGTCCTGCGTGTTGCCGGCGACGTAATAGAGCCAGCCGGCGCGCGCCGCGTCGTCCAGTCTCGAATTCGCTACGTCCTGCCGGAGCGCCATCTCGTGGCCCTCGCTTCTCTGCCCTCAATAGAGCGGTTGCCCGGCCCTACCGGCCGGCTGTTTCGATGTCGGCCAGCAATGTGGCAAAGAATTTAGAGAAGAGCAATTGCCAAGGCGGCGGGCATTCGCGCGTTGCACTCAAGTGACTGCCGAAAATTTGGCAAGGTACGCCGCGGAAACACGAAGGCGTGGGGACAAAATCCTTCACTTCCTGTATGATCTACAATCGGGTCGCGTCAGACGTGACCGCTGGTCGGAAGCGCTTGGCGCGGCCATCCAACCCGGTCAGGGAGGATTGGCCATGGCAGGATTTCACGTGATCGCTGGCGCCGGCGAAACGCTTCTTCATCCCACCGTCCGCAGGATCGGCGTCCCGGAAATCACCGATGCGCTCCGCAAGGGGCTTGCCGATTTCGCGGCGAAGCCGTCGCACTATGCGTTTCTGGTGCTGATTTATCCGCTCGTCGGCGTTGTGCTCGCGGCATGGACATCGGGGACTAACGCGCTGCCGATGCTCTTTCCGCTGATGTCGGGCTTCGCCCTCATCGGGCCAATCGCCGCGCTTGGCCTCTATGAGATCAGCCGGCGGCGGGAAGCGGGTCTCGATCCGTCCTGGTGGCATGCGCTCGACATCCGCGCGTCACCGGCGCTCCCCGCCATCGCCGCCGTCGGCATATTGCTGCTCATTCTTTTCGTTGCATGGCTGCTGGCGGCGAAGGAGCTTTATGAAAGCCTGTTCGGCGCCGGCGCCGTGCCCCCTATGGCGACATTCTTCCACGACATCTTCACGACAGGCCGTGGCTGGACGCTGATCGTTCTCGGCAATCTGATCGGCTTCGTTTTTGCCGTCGTCGTCCTGTCCACGACGGTCATCGCCTTTCCGCTGCTGCTCGACCGGGATGTGGGCGCCTATGAGGCGATAACCACATCGGTGCGGGCGACGATCGCCAATCCCGGCCCGATGGCGCTCTGGGGGCTGGTCGTGGCAGCGGGACTGGCCATCGGCTCCATCCCGCTCTTTGCCGGACTGGCGATCGTCATTCCGATCCTCGGCCATGCTACCTGGCATCTTTATCGCAAAGTCGTTGTGCCGCCGTTGTCGTAGATGAACAAACCCCGCCTTGCCGGATGGCGGCAAGGCGGGGTGGACGCGTCTTTCGAGGCTCGCTGGCGCTATCTGCGCGCGGCGAGCTTCCATGCGGCGGGAAGAAGCGCCGTGGCGAGAGCAATCTTCAGCGCGTCTCCGAGCAGAAAGGGATAGAGGCCCCAGTTCAGGATCGGCTTGTCCCAGCCGAGCAGGCTGCCGAGCCAGAAAAGGCCGAACGCGTAAATGACGATGTTGCCGATGACCATGCCGGAAAGAGTGGAAATCACGCTCTTGCCCCAGCCCCTTTCGGCAAGCAGGCCGCAGAGGATGGCCGCAAGGAGAAATCCGACAAGATAGCCGCCCGTCGGCCCCATGAGATAGGCGAGGCCAACGCCCTTTTCCGGCGTTCCAGCGAAGACGGGAAGTCCTGCAGCACCCTCGACCAGATAAAGGAGCACGGCCGATCCGGCCAATCTGGAGCCTAGAACGAAGCCAAGGCCGAGAACCGCGAAAGTCTGCAGGGAGAGCGGAACGGGATAAAACGGCACTTCGATTTTTGCCGACAGTGTCAGCAGAAGCGATGCGGCAACAACCGTCGCCAGCCGCCAGATCATGGAATTGCGTGCCGGCAGCCCGAGCGCATCCACAAGCAGATTCGGGGCTCTCATGGCATTCGTCGCATCAGACATTCTCAACCTCCTGCATGAGCGAAATAGAGCAGATTTCCAATTGTGCTTCTATGCGCCGGCGAACCGGAGAAGACAACTGCCCATAGCCTATTTCGCGGGAACGGGATCAAACCAGAATAGTCTCGAGCGCTGAGCGCAGGGGCAATGCGAGCGGCGTCGGGCGCCGCGTTTCGCTATCGACATAGACATGAACGAAAAAGCCTTCGGCCGAAGCGATCTCCGAATCGTTCTGGAACAGGCCGATTTCATAGCGGACGGACGAATTTCCAAGCGACCCGACTCTCAGCCCGGCCGTTACCCGGTCCGGAAAGGCCATCTCGCTGAAATAGCGGCAGCCGGTCTCGACGACGAGGCCGATCTGCTCTCCCCGAAGCATGTCGAGGACGCCCAATTCGATCAGCCAGCCGTTCACCGCCGTATCGAAGAGGGAATAATGGACCACATTGTTCATGTGGCCGTAGATGTCGTTATCGAGAAAGCGCGTGGTGAGCGGGCGGAAGGTTCTGTAGGCGGAACGGCTGCCGGGTTCGGGGCGTTTCATGATCTCTGACCGGTGGGCTTCGCACTTACAGCACAGCCTGGCTGCAACGCCAATATCTTAGCCCAAACGAACCGTTTCCACGACCCGCCAATCCGAAATCGGAATTTCCTTACCGGAGGCAACAACCGCGATGGCGGAAAAATGGATGGGTTGTCCGCGCAGGAATTGCGCGATCCGCACGGCTGCTTCCGCTCTCTTTGGCCCAGCCGCCAAGCCATAGGCGAGCGAAACGTGCGGCATGAAGTGCTCGATCGGCGACGCCGCAATCGCAGCGATGGCGCGCTTCTTGAGGTCGAGAAGGGGACCTTCTGCTTTGAACCGGGCGTAGAAGGAGCGGAAAAAGAGATCGCTCATGCCGATTTCGACAACCGGCGCGGAAAAGGCCGGCGCGCCATCCGCCAGTTCCGCCACCAGCGGCGCCAGTTCCTCCGCCGGCCGCTTCATATCCTCGACGAGCGTGAGATGCGGCTGGAACCGCGGCGCCCCGAACTCCTCGGCAAGACCATCGACGATGCCGGTCAGCATGACAAGATTCTCGACGGCGGGCATGAGCCAGATCGAGTGAACAGGAGCTTTCGCGCCGGTCATTGGCCCACTTTCGACAGCACGTCGGCGCGCAGGAAACGTTCCACCACGAACATGAATGCGATCGACGGAATGAGAAGGATGAGCGCGGTGATCGACGCGATCTGGTAATTGCCGCCCGCGCCTGCCGTATAAAGGAGGAGCGGCAGGGTGGTCACGTCGGGCGCGCCGACAAAGAAGGTCCCGGTGAATTCGTCGAGCGACTCCAGAAAAACGAAAATGGCGCTCGCCATCAGGCCGGGCGCCGCAAGCGGCAGCATGACGTCGAAGAAGGCGCGCACGGCGCTGGCGCCGGCCGAGCGGGCCGCCTCCTCCAGTTCGGGCTCGATGGCCGAGAAGGCGGCCGTGGCGATCCAAACGGCATAGACAAGCCCGTGTGTCGTATGGACGAGGACGACGCCGAGCACCGTCCCGTTCAGGCCGATCTGATAGAACAGCCGCGCGATGTTCACATAGATCGGCAGGTTCGGAAACGCGTTCGGCAGAAGCAGCGCCAGAAGAATGACGCTGCGAAAGGGAAGTTTCAGACGCGCCAGCGCATAGCCGGCCGGAATGGCGAGAAGAAGGGAAAGCGCCACCACCAGACAGCCGATCGACAGGCTGGTGAAAAGCGAACTCATCGCTTCGGCGCGCGGCGCGAAAACGCGGCCCCAGTAGGAAAAGCCGTATTGCAGCGGCAGGGCATGCGGGAAATACCAGCGCTCGGCGACCGTCCAAAGGAGCAGGTTGACGAGCGGCCCGAAAATGATGAAGGCAAGCAGGCCGAGGCCGAGCGCGCGGGGGAGCCAGCGCCAATCGAAAAAGGCGGAGCGCCGGAAATCGGCTTCCGTGGCGACAAGGCTCATCGCCCCGTCTCCCGCATCGTCTGGCGAAGGTAAAACCAGGCGACCGTGCCCGTCAGCACCAGCGAGACGATGCCGAGCGCATTGGCCACCCCATAATCGCCATAGGCATTGATGCGGAAAGCCATATCGACCGTGATCACCGTCGGAGATTGCGAGGCGATCATCAGCGGCACGGAGAGGACCGACATCATGGTGACGATGCTGAGCGTCAGCCCTACCATCAATGTCGGCGCCGCCTGCGGCAGGACGATTTCAAGTAGAATGCGCAGGCGCGAGGCGCCGAGATTGCGAGCGGCTTCGATCGTGCCGCGGTCGAGTGACGCCATGGCGCCAGCGAGGAGCAGGGTCACGAACGGCACCTGTTTCCAGACGAAGGCGATCACGACGCCGCGCCAGTCGAGCAGTCCGAATGTGTGGAGCGGCGAGATGAGGCCACTGGCGACGAAGATGTTGTTCATCAGGCCGTTTTTGGCGAGGAAGGTGCGCAGGATCTGGCCGACCACGATGAAGGGGATGAAAAGCGGCCAGCGATAAAGCCAGCGCAGGATTTCCATCGCCAGACGGTTCGAGCCAAGCGTGAGATAGCCGCCGATCGCGACGGAGAAGATGGCCGTCAACATCGCCGACAAGGCGACAATCATAACCGTGAACACGATGTCGCGGCTATAGAGTTGATAGGTTTTGATGAAATTGCCGAAGCCGAAGCCGGCATTCGTCTGAAAGGCGCCGACGAAGGCGCCGACCAATGGCACGACGAACAGGAAAAGGATGATCGCCAGCGCCGGCGCGACAAGCAACAGACCGGGAAGATGGCGGCGCATGGACTAGACCGCCGTCGACAGGAAATGGAAAGGGCAGCGTCCCTTCGCGCCCCCCTCTGCCCTGCCGGTCCACCCCACCCGCCTCGCTGCGCGAGGCACCCTCCCCTGGAAGGGGAGGGAAAAGCGCAGCAGCAGCTTTCCTCCCCCTGTCAGGGGGAGGTGGCCCAAAGGGCCGGAGGGGGGTAACGGAGAGCGACGGCCTTGCAACATCAGTCCCTCAATTCGCCACCTGCTTTTCGTAGGCTTCCAGGATGCCGTCGAAATAGGGCTTGATCGGAAAAGGCTTGCCGTATTCCGCCAGTTCCTTCGGCTTGATGTCGGTGAAGAGCTTGTTCCATGTCTTGGGATCGAGCTTCGCCTCGACCTTGGTCGCGTCGATGCCGGGATACCAGTTGAACTTCTTGACGATGCCGTTGGCCTGGACCTCGGGGCTGGTGGCGAGCGCGATGAACT
>Ga0187809_10001442_pt1 | contig 11027 bp, 8 predicted proteins | sample NC_wetland_sal_i_8_FD_132415 | JGI IMG/M metagenome (GOLD analysis project Ga0187809, IMG submission 132415) | Wetland sediment microbial communities from Neuse River Estuary, North Carolina, USA - ASW_4 | ecosystem: Environmental > Aquatic > Freshwater > Wetlands > Sediment | place: USA: North... | reverse complement strand
CGAGGAGTGCGGTGAGGTGAATTCGACGGAACAGAGGCTTCTGCATGGGAGGCTCTCGGATGGCTGAAGGATGTCGTGGGGGCGGCCAGCTCAAGCATCGCCTGTGCCAAGTTATTTATTCGTTAGATTTCAGATAGTTGTATACTCCTGCGGCCTTTGCCGGGCGGCTGCTGCACCGCCGTGGTGCGGCCCCCTGGGGCGTCGCGTCCAATCGGGTGCGCCGCGCGCCCGGCGGGCGGGTCCCGCCGGATGCCATATTTCCGTTTACCGTCAGTCTCGTCCGACAGGTTTTTCAGACATTGCAAATGAGTTACGCTGCGAGAATTCGTATTCTGGGGCGCTGCTTCTCGCACTGGCGTACTCAGGGGAATCCACCCGAGCAGAGCCGGACTGTCGCTCTATGGCGACAGGGAGGTTGTTTGTGCCGCGAATACCGGGCGCGGCATGAGTGGATCGGTTGAGCCGAACGGCCCGGGGGAGCCCAGGTGTTATCGTTGCATCGAACACAGCTGACCGCCGCCGCCGTGGCGCTGTTTCTGCTCACATCCGCGACCGGTCAGACTGCCCGGGTGCCACAGCAGCATCCGCAGCCGCAGCATCCGCACCGGAAGCATCCGCATCCCAAGCCCCTGCATGCCAAGCAGCGCGCTGCGCAGCCGCAGCGTGCACAGCCCCAGCAGCCCCCGCGGCCGGTGGCTCCTGCGTTCAGCTTCGCCACGGTGCAGCGGCTCGCCCAGGCCCGGGCGGCTCGCCCGTACCACATTCGCTCGACACCGCTGCCGCGCGCGCTCGCGAGGCTCACCTACGAGCAGTACCAGGACATCGCCTTCCGCCCCGCCGCCGCGCTGTGGCACGGCCAGTCGATGTTCGACGTGCAATTCTTTCATCGCGGGTTCAATTTCGACCGACGGGTCAATGTCTATGAAGTGCTGCCGTCGGGCGTTCATCCAGTGGTCTACCGCCCGGCGATGTTCCGCTTCGGCCGAAAAGTGCCGCACGTCGCGCTGGCCGCCAATCTGGGCTTTGCGGGACTGAGCGTGCACTACCCGCTGAACACGCCGGGCTACAAGGATGAGGTGCTCGCTTTTCTCGGGGCCTCCTATTTCCGCGCGCTCGGCCGCGACCAAGGGTACGGCGTCTCGGCGCGAGGGCTCGCCATCGACACCGCCACGCCGGCGGGGGAGGAGTTTCCCTATTTCACCGATTTCTGGCTGGTCCGTCCGGAGCCGAACCAGCACAGCATGACCCTTTACGCGCTGCTCGACAGCCCGAGCCTGACCGGCGCCTACCAGTTCAATGTGCGGCCGGGCACCGTCACCCAGGTGACGGTCACGGCGCAGCTCTATCCGCGGCGCGCCGTCGACAAGCTCGGCATCGCTCCGCTGACGTCCATGTTCCTCTACGGCAAGAACTCGGCGCGCCGGCGCTTCGACGACTGGCGGCCGGAGGTCCACAACAGCGACGGCCTGATGATGCAGACCGGAACCGGCGAGTGGCTCTGGCGACCGCTCGATAATCCGACCCAGCTCGAGGTCAACCGCTTCATGGACGACAACCCGAAGGGGTTCGGGCTCATCCAGCGCGACCGCGACTTCGCCGATTACCAGGACCCCGCCTCGCAGTTCGAGCGGCGGCCGAGCTACTGGATCCAGCCACTCGGCAACTGGGGCAAGGGGGGCGTCGAGCTGGTCGAGATCCCGAGCGACGAGGAGATCCACGAGAACATCGATGCCTATTGGGTGCCGAGCGCCGCCGTATCGCCGCACACCCCGATCCGTTTCTCCTATCTGCTATCGGCCTACCTGAAGTCCAACGGCCGCTGGCCGCCCGGCGGCAAGGTGGTCGCCACGCGCTTCGGATCGGTGATGAGAGGCGCCACCCCGGTTCCAGGCATGCGACTTGTTCTCATTGATTTCGCCGGTGGCGACCTCCAGTCCTTGCTACCGGCACAGCCCGTGCACGCGTCCGTGTCCTCCGACGGCGGCACGGTCACCCACGTCACCGTCCAGCGACTGCCCGAGGACGGAGACTGGCGAGTGACCATGGAGGTGAAGCCCGCGGGCGACCGGCCGGTCGATCTGCGGTGTTATCTGGACTTGTATGGCGAGGCCTTGACCGAGACGTGGACGTATCAGCTCACCCCCTAGAAGTCCCGGCCGTGCAGCCGCGTCGCCTGCGCCGCGCCGCGCGCTGGCGCCGGGCGCTGTTCTTCACCCTGACTCTGCTCACCGCCGCAGCGGCGACGGGCATGATGTGCGACATTCTCGCCGCCAACGGGCTCACCGACCTGAAGGATGCGGGCCTGGTGCTGTTCTACATTCTCTTCGTCTGGATCACCGGCGCCTTCTGGACCGCGCTCGCGGGCTTCGTGGTCCGCCTGCGGGGGGGCGATCCACTGTCGCTCAAGCCTGCGGAGCTCGCCGGCCGGCCGCTCGCCGGCCGCACCGCCATCATCATGCCGATCTACAACGAGGAGACGACGCGAGTGGCCGCGGGGCTCGACGTCATCTGGTCCTCGCTCGCGCGGCTGCCGGAGGCGGCCGCGTTCGACCTCTTCATCCTCTCCGATACGCGCAAGCTCGAGATCGCGGCGGCGGAAGAGGCCGCGTGGCGCGAGCTGACGGCGAGGCATCATGCGCGGGGGCGCATCTTCTACCGGCGGCGCGCGGAGAACCTCTACCGCAAGGCCGGCAACATCGCCGATTTCGTGCGTGCCTGGGGCGGCGCCTACGATTACGCCATCGTGCTCGACGCCGACAGCATCATGTCGGGCGAGATGCTCGTCGATCTGGCGCGGCTGATGGACGCGCACCCGCAGGCTGGCATCATCCAGGCGCTGCCGCTGCCGGCCGGCCGCGAGACGCTCTTCGCGCGGCTCATCCAGTTCGCCGCCCGGTTGTCGAGCCCCATGCTCGCCAGCGGGCTCACCTGGTGGCAGCTGGGCGAGGGCAACTACTGGGGCCACAATGCGATCCTGCGGCTGAAGGCGTTCGCGGCGCACTGTGACCTGCCGCGCCTGCCGGGCTCGCCGCCGCTCGGCGGGGAGATCCTGAGCCACGACTTCGTCGAGGCCGCCTTCATGCGCCGCGCCGGTTACCAGGTGTGGCTGGTGCCTGACGACCGCGGCAGCTGGGAAGAGGTCCCGTCCAACGTGATCGATTACGCGGCACGCGACCGCCGCTGGGCCCAGGGCAATCTGCAGCACCTGGGCCTGCTGCCCATGCGCGGGCTGAACTGGCTGAGCCGTATCCACCTGATCACGGGGGTCCTCTCCTACGCCAGCTCGCCGCTGTGGCTGCTGGTGCTGCTCCTGAGCTCGACGGTGGTGATCCTGGACGCGGTGCATGGCTACCAGTACTTCGCGCCCGGGTCGTACGCGCTCTTCCCGACCTGGCCGCAATACCGGGACGGGGAGATCGTGGCGCTCCTGTCCATCACCGTGGCCGTGCTCTTCCTGCCCAAGATATTCGGTGCGCTGCTCGCGCTGAAGGACGAGCGGCTGCGGCGGGGATTCGGCGGCGGCCCACGCCTGTTCGCGAGCCTCGGCATCGAGCAGCTCTTCAGCATCGTGCTGGCGCCCGCGATGATGCTCTTCCACACCACCTTCGTCGTGACCACCCTGGCCGGCAAGCCGGTGACCTGGCACGCGCAGGAGCGCGGCGATCGCGGCATCGGCGTGCTGGAAGCCCTCATGCGGCACAAGTGGCACGTCGGTATCGGCTTGGTGTGGGGCGCGGTGATCCTCGCCTTCGCGCCACGCTACATCTGGTGGCTGCTGCCGGTGCTCGCGGGCATGGTGCTCGCCGTGCCGCTCACCGTCGTGACCAGCAGGAGGGGTGCGGGACTGTGGATGCGCAAACACCGGCTGTTGATGACGCCGGAGGAGACGGAGCCCCCCGCGGAGCTGGCGGCGCTCGCTGCCCGGCTGGCCGCCGGGACGGTGAGCGTGGGCGAGCCGCTCCCGCCTGCTGCTCCGGACACCACCGAGGGGGCCGAGCCGGTCACGACGGTCCCGGAACGGGTCCCGTTGGGCATGCAGGCCCAGCCGCCGCGGTACCTGCGGGCGCGGGACGCGCTGACATGGATCGGCCGCTGGTGGAGCGTGAATCCGACCTCCACGCCCTGACGGCGCCGTCGCACCTTCATGGCGCGCGCCCGCGGCGCACGCACCCACTTTGGGCGGTGCGCGTGACGCGGGCCGGCGGCGGGCGCGCCTGACCGCCTCCCGCCCTGGCACGGGCGTTGCACCTGCCAGCGTGGAGGACTCATGACCACGCTCGACCTCGCTCGGATCGCTAAATGGCCGGCTTCCAACGAGGAGGCGGCGGCGGGAAGTGCCGCCATCCCAGGCGCATCCAGCCGGCTCACCCGCGCGCGGATCGTCGATGCGGCGACGCGGCTGATCGCCCGGCGCGGCGATCACCGCATCCCCTGGCCAGCCATCGCCGCCGAAGCCGGAGGCGAGCCCTTCGGTGTCGCGCCCGACTGGCTCGACGATCCGCCGGCGCTGATCGACCAATGCTATGCGCGCACCGCGCAGGCGCTCTCCGACAGCCTGCTGCGGGCGGAGACGGCCCCGGGCACGGCGCTCGACCGGCTGGCGGCCTTCCTGGTCGCCGCGCTCGAGGCGCGGCGGGAGCTCGGGACACTGCTGTCGTTCCGGCGCGGGCGCAACCTGCCGGCCCCGCTGCAGCGGCGGCTGCACGAGCGGGACATCATGGTGCGTACCCGCCTGAAGCGGCTGCTGGAGCAGGGCAGGCGAGATGGCTCGCTCGCGCGGCGCAATGCCGACAGCGCCTGCGAGCTGATTCTCGCCAGCCTGATGGTGCCGGACGTCGCGGTGACCGGCCCGGAGCAGCAGATCTGGGACAGCGAGCTGGTGGAGCTGCTCCTTGCCGCCCTGGCGGAGCCGCATCCCGACGGCGGCGCCCCGGCGCGGCCGAAAGGCCAGCCAGCCGTGTAAACTCGTCCCTGCCGCAATCACGCGGCCAGGAGAGACGTGTGCTCGAGCATCTCGACCGGCTGCCCCCGGACCCCATTCTCGGCGTCATGGCCGCTTTCCGTGCCGATTCCGACCCCCGCAAGGTGGATCTGGGCGTCGGCGTGTTCCGTGACGATGCCGGGGAGACTCCCATCATGCGCGCGGTCCGGGAAGCGGAGCGGGAGGTGCTCGCGCGGCAGACGACCAAGACCTACGTCGCCGCGGTCGGCAACGCGGGGTTCAACGAGGGGCTGGCGAGGCTCGTCCTGGGCGAGGAGCATCCGGCACTGCGCTCGAGCCGCCTGCGCACCATCCAGGCGCCGGGCGGCTGTGGCGCGCTGCGACTGGGCGCGGAGCTCATTCGAACCGCGGGGCCCGATGCCGTCGTGCACGTCAGCACCCCCACCTGGGCCAACCATGTGCCGCTGCTCTCCAACTGCGGCCTGAAGCTCGAGCGCTATCCGTATTTCGACCCGGCCACGGGCGCCGTGGCGTTCGGCGCCATGCTCGGCGCCCTCGATCGCCTGCCGCCGCGGTCGGTCGTGCTGCTGCACGCCTCGTGTCACAACCCCACCGGCGCGGATCTCGAGGAGGGTCAGTGGCGCGAGCTGCTCGGTGTGGTGCAGCGGCGGTCGCTGCTCCCGTTCATCGATATCGCTTACCAGGGCCTCGGCCGCGGGATCGCGGAGGACGCCTATGGGCCACGGCTCTTTTGCGCCGAGTTGCCGGAGGTGCTGGTCGCCGTCTCCTGCTCCAAGAACTTCGGCCTGTACCGCGAGCGCACGGGCGCGCTGCACGTGCTCAGCGCGACGCCGGCGGCCGCGGATGCGGCGATCAGCCAGCTGATGCGGATCGCGCGCGGGCTGTACTCGATGCCGCCGGACCACGGCGCCGCCATCGTGCATGCCATCCTGAGCGAGGAGCGGCTGCGCGAATCCTGGCGGCGGGAGCTGGATTCGATGCGTCTCCGGATCGCCGGCCTGCGCGCCGCGGCGGTGCAGCGTCTCGCGGAGACCTGCCCGCACCGCGACTTCGGCTACATCGCGCGCCAGCGCGGCATGTTCTCCTATCTGGGGGTCGACGCTCAGGCGGTCCGGGCGCTGCGCGAGCGGCACCACGTCTACATGATGGACGACAGCCGCATCAACGTCGCCGGCCTGCGGATGGACAACATCGGGTATTTCGCGGAAGCCGTGGGCCAGGTGGTGGCGTAGATCGCCGCGTGCCGAAGCCGTCTACAGCTCGATGAGGCCGTCGGAGAGCACGTTCGTATCGGCCGGATCCGGCGGGTAGTGCTCGGCCATGGCGGCGCCGCAGGCACCGATCGCATCGACGAAGCCATCCACGACCCGGCCTGCGCGCACCTGATCGACGAAGCGATCGATGATGCGCCGCCAGTGGGCTTCACCGAGCTTCTCGTGGATTCCCTTGTCCGCCACGATCTCCACGTACCGCTCCGCCAGTGACACGAAGAGCAGCACCCCCGAATGGTGTGGTGTGAGCTGCACTCCCTGCTCGTAGAACTGCGCCCTGGCGAGACGACTGGCGCGCGCGTGCTGCACGCGCCGCGGAACGAGCTTCAGATGCAGTCCGGGGACCGAGAGAAGCAGGACGGCGAGCGCGATGAAGATGAGAAGCTGGAGCTGGTACAGGTGAACCCAGCGCAGCGACAGGCGCGCCAGCAGGCAGGCGCCGGGAAACAGCAGCGCGACCATGGCCGCCCACAGCAGCGGCAGCAGGGCGTAATGATCGCTCGCTCGCGCCACCACCGCCACGAACTCCCCGCTCGTGCTCCTCTCCGCGGCGTCGATCGCCGCGCTGATGCGGGCCTTGTCCGGCGCGGAAAAACGGATCATGCGTCACCAGCCTCCCGAGGCGCCGCCGCCTCCAAAAGAGCCGCCACCGCCGGAGAACCCGCCGAAGCCCCCGCCGCCCCCGAAGCCGCCGCCTCCAAAACCGCCTCCGCCGCGGCCCGCGCCTCCGCTCAGCATTCCCAGGGCCAGCCAGCCGAGCCAGCCGCCGCCATAGCCGCCCGGACCGCCGCCCCGGCCGCGGCCGAAGAGGGCCCGCAGCAGCGGGGAGAGGACGAAGAAGAGGACGAGCAGCATGAGCAATCCCGTCCCATTGCGGTCCTGCGCCTGTTGCTGCCGTGCCGCCTGCAGATGACCTCCGAGCACGGCGAGGATCGCATCGGCACCCGCCGTAATGCCGCCGGCGAAGTCTCCTTTGCGAAATCGCGGCGTGATCACGTTGTGGATGATGAGGAAGCTCTGCGCGTCCGTGAGGGTGCCCTCCAGGCCGTAGCCGACCTCGATGCGCACCTGTCGCTCGCCCGAGTCGACGATGAGGAGCACGCCGTTGTTCCTGCCCTTTTGGCCGATGCCCCAATGCCGTCCCAGCTGATAGCCGTAATAGTCGATCGGGTAGCCGTTCAACGTCGGCACGGTGACCACGACCACCTGGGTGCCGTTGGCGCGCGAGTAGGCCGCCAGCTTGCGCGAGAGGCGCTCGAGCTCGTCCGCGGGCAGCAGATGCGCCTCGTCCACGACCGGGCCGGTGAGCGCGGGAAACGGCGGCATGCCGGCATCGAGCGGGTTGGCCGCCGCGCAGGCGGCGGGCACGATGGCGAGCACGAGCAGCGAGGCGAGCAGCCAGCCCGCCACGCCGGCCGTGTGCCTCCCGATCCTCGCGCTCGCGGCGGGCATGCGCGGGTGGCCTAGAAATGCACCTGCGGTGCCTGCTGCGCCTGCGCGGAAATCGTGAAATTCTGGATCGGGCGATAGCTGCCGTAGAAGATCGAGTGGTACCAGCGCCCCGGGATGGTGCTGAGCTCGGTGTCGTACTGCTGCACGGCGAGTATGTAATCCCGGCGCGCCACGGCGATTCGGTTCTCGGTGCCTTCCAGCTGCGCCTGCAGTGTGAGGAAGTTCTGATCGGCCTTGAGGTTGGGGTAGTTCTCCGTCACCACCATCAGGCGCGAGAGCGCGCCGCTCAGCGTCGCCTGGTTCCGCTCGAACTGCTGAAACGCCTGGGGGTTGGTGAGGATGTCCGCGGGAATGCGCGTCTGCGTCACCTTGGCGCGGGCATCGGTCACCGCCTCGAGCACGCTGGCCTCGTGGGCCGCGTACCCCTTGACGGTCGCCACCAGGTTCGGAATGAGGTCGGTGCGGCGCTGGTATTCGTTCAATACCTGGCTCCAGGCCGCGTCGACCTGCTGCTTGTAGGTGGGGATGTTGTTGATGCCGCAGCCGCCGAGGAGCAGCAGCACACCGGCCATGGCGACCCAGCGGGTAAGGCCGGGGTGACGATGGGAATCGGACATGTGACGCCTTTCGGTATGCCCTGGCCCTGACTGTCGCGCATCATACCACCGCTGATGCGCGGCGGTGCCGACCAACCCGCAGCGACTCACGCGGCACCGCGGGACTGTAGAGGTGTCCCCGCCGGCTGCCGCAGCGCAGCGCCCGCGGCGAGTCGAGCCGCGCCTGGCCCGCTCGATGAGGGCGGCGGCCGCGGGGCCGTGTCAGTAGCTGCCGGGCGCCTGCGGCTCGCTCTTGCGCTCCAGCGTGACGAACGTGAAGGGATAGGCGTTGCGCTCGTCGGCAGGGTGGCTGTGGCACTCGACGTCGGCCCACTGGGTCGGATCGAAGTCGGGGAAGAAAGTGTCGCCCGGAATCTCCGCATGCACCAGCGTGAGATGGATGCGGCGCGCGAACGGCATCAGCAGGCGGTAGATCTCCGCGCCGCCGATCGCGACCAGCTCCTCGGCGTCGCGGGCGTAGCTCAGGGCCTGCCCCAGCGAGCCGACGATGACCACGCCTTCGGCCTTCCAATTCCGGTCCCGAGTCAGGACGATGCTGGTGCGCCCCGGCAGCGGCCTGCCGATCGACTCGTAGGTCTTGCGCCCCATCAGCAGGAGCTTGCCCATCGTCAGTGACTTGAAGCGCTTCAGGTCCTCCGGCAGCCGCCAGGGCAGGGTGTTGTCCCGGCCGATCGTGCCGTTCTCCGCCATGGCGGCGATCAGGGAGATGAGCGGTTGCTGCAGGATCATGAGGCGGGGAGCGCGGCCGCGGCGTCAGATCTCGACCACGGTGTTGAGAATCACGACGCCGCGAAAAGGCATGCGGAAGAATTCCGCCGCCTGCGTGCTGTGGCGTTGCATCCAGGCGAAGAGGCGCCGCTGCAGGCCCCGCCAGCCGGGCAGCGGACGCGCGCGCACCACGTGCTGGCCGACGAAGAACGAGCTGTCCTCGGTGAAGACCCTGAGGCCGCGGGCACGGCAGGATTTCAGCGCCTCGCTGACGTCCGGCGTCTCCATGAACCCGAAGCGCGCCTGGATGAGATAGATCCCCGGCAGCGGCTCCTCGATCTCGACACGGCGCACCGGGTCCTGGCGCGGCGTGCGCATGACCTCGACGTTGAGGATGATCACCCGCTCGTGGGCGACACGGTTGTGCTCGAGGTTGCGGATCAGCGCCGAGGGCACGAGCGACGGGTCGCTCGCGAGGAAGACGCCGGTGCCGGCGACGCGCTGCACTCCGGCGATCAGCTTCGGCAGCTCCGTGCGCTGCACCGCCATCTTGGCGAGCGCGGCGCGCAGCTCCAGACGGCCGGTGCGCCACGTCATGAAGACGGTGAAGAGGATGGCCGCGAGGGTCAGCGGGATCCAGCCGCCCGTCGGCACCTTGGTGAGGTTGCCGAGCACGAACACCGTGTCCACGACCATCATGAGCCCGAAGAGCCCGAACACCGACCACTTCGGCCAGTTCCACTGGGTGGCGGCGACGAAGGAGCCGAGTATGGTCGTCACCAGCATCGTCCCGACCACTGCCGCGCCGTACGCGCCGGACAGCGCGCTCGATGAGCCGAAGCCGATCACGAAGGCGATCACGGCGATGAACACCAGCCAGTTGACGATGGGCACATAGATCTGGCCCTGCTCCGTGGCCGATGTCTGCAGCACCCGGATGCGGGGCAGCAGATCGAGCTGCACCGCCTGGCGCGCCATGGAGAAAGCGCCGGAGATGACCGCCTGCGAGGCGATCACCGTGGCGGCGGTCGCCAGTATCACCATCCAGGGCAGGGCCGCGGCGGGCACCATGAGATACAGCGCCTGGGGCAGATACTGTCCGCGCGCGAGCAGCAGCGCGCCCTGACCGAAATAATTGAGGATGAGCGCCGGCCACACCAGGGCGAACCAGGCGAGCCGCACCGGCTCCTTGCCGAAATGACCCATGTCCGCGTACAGCGCCTCGCCGCCCGTGATGGCGAGAAACACCGCGCCGATGATGGCGAACGCGACCCCCGGGCGGTTGGCGAGCAGCTCGATGCCGTAGAGCGGATTGATCGCCTCCAGCACCACCGGGTCGTCGCGGATGGCGGCGGCGCCGGTGAGCCCGAGAACCAGGAACCAGACCAGCATGATCTGGCCGAAGAGGCTGCCGACGCGGGCCGTGCCGCGGTTCTGATAGGCGAACAGGCCGGCGATCACGCCGACGGTCACCGGGATGACCGCGCTCTTCAGTCCGGGGTTGAGCACCTCCATGCCCTCGACGGCGCTCAACACGGAGATGGCCGGCGTGATGAGGGAGTCGCAGAAGAAAAACGCGGTCCCGGCCAGGGCCAGCCAGACCACCACGCGGGCCCAGAGGCTCCCGGCGACGATCTGCCGCTGCGCGAGGGCGAACATCGCGAGGATCCCGCCTTCGCCCTCGTTGTCGGCGCGCATGATGACGCTGACGTACTTGATCGTCACGGAGATGGTCAGCGCCCAGAGAATGAGCGACAGGGCGCCGAGCACCGCCTCGCCGTCGAAGTGGCCGGCCTGCGTCAGGGTCTCATCGAGGGCGTAGAGCGGGCTCGTGCCTATGTCCCCATAGACGATGCCCATCGCGCCGATGACCGCGGTCAGGCTCCAGCGACGGGACTGGCTCATGGGACGGCGGCCCGCGTTCAGCGGCGCCGCGATGCCTTGCCGGCGCCCGCTCGCCCGCGCCCCGACTTGCGGACCGGTGCGCAAGTCGGGGCGCGGGCGAGCGGGCGCCGG
>Ga0187809_10001441_pt1 | contig 11036 bp, 13 predicted proteins | sample NC_wetland_sal_i_8_FD_132415 | JGI IMG/M metagenome (GOLD analysis project Ga0187809, IMG submission 132415) | Wetland sediment microbial communities from Neuse River Estuary, North Carolina, USA - ASW_4 | ecosystem: Environmental > Aquatic > Freshwater > Wetlands > Sediment | place: USA: North... | reverse complement strand
CGTTCGGGTCGGCGGCGGGCGACCAGCGCGCGTCCTCGGCCCAGTTGTCGATGACGTCCTGCTCGCCGTTCCAGAAGCCCGTCGCGATGCCGGCTGCGTAGGCGGCGCCGAGCGCCGTGGTCTCCGCAACGACAGGACGAACGACCGGGACGCCAAGCACGTCGGCCTGGAACTGCATGAGCAGGTTGTTGGCCGTCATGCCGCCGTCGACCTTGAGCTCGGTCAGCGGAACGCCGGAGTCGGCGTTCATGGCGTCGAGGACCTCACGGGTCTGGAAGGCCGTGGCCTCCAGCACCGCGCGGGCGATGTGCGCACGGTTGACGTAACGCGTGAGGCCCACGAGGGCGCCACGGGCGTCGTTGCGCCAGTACGGGGCGAACAGACCCGAGAACGCCGGCACGAAGTACGCGCCACCGTTGTCCTCGACGGAGCCCGCGAGCTCCTCGATCTCGGACGCTGAGCCGATCATCTTCAGGTTGTCGCGCAGCCACTGCACGAGCGAACCGGTGACGGCGATCGAGCCCTCGAGCGCGTACGTGGCCGGGGTGTCACCGATCTTGTAGCACAGGGTGGTCAGCAGGCCGTTCTTGGAGGGAACGATCTCCTTGCCCGTGTTCAGGATCATGAAGTTGCCGGTGCCGTACGTGTTCTTCGCCATGCCGGGCTCGAAGCATGCCTGGCCGAAGGTGGCGGCCTGCTGGTCACCGAGGTCGCCTGCGACCGGGATGCCCTCGATGGCGGGGATGACGGCCGTGCCGTACACCTCTGCGGAGGACTTGATCTCGGGGAGCATGCTCATCGGGATCGTCATGTCCGCGGCGATCTCCGGGTCCCAGCTCAGGGTCTTGAGGTCCATGAGCATGGTGCGGGAGGCGTTGGTGACGTCGGTGACGTGCACGCCACCGTTGACGCCGCCGGTGAGGTTCCAGATGACCCAGCTGTCGATGGTGCCCATGATGAGCTTGCCACCCTCAGCCTGGCCGCGGGCGCCTGCGACGTTGTCGAGGATCCACTTGACCTTGGGGCCACAGAAGTACGTGGCGAGAGGCAGGCCGACGCGCTCCTTGTACTTGTCCTGGTTGCCGCCGCCGAGCTCCTCGACGATCTTGCCGGTGCGGGTGTCCTGCCACACGATGGCGTTGTAGACGGGCTGGCCGGTCTCCTTGTTCCAGACGACCGTGGTCTCGCGCTGGTTGGTGATACCTACCGCGACGATGTCTTCCTTGGTCTTGCCCGCGTCGCCGAGTGCGAGGCCGACGACCTTCTGGACCTTGGCCCAGATCTCCATCGGGTCATGCTCGACCCAGCCGGCCCTCGGGAAGATCTGCTCATGCTCTTCCTGCCCCGAGCCCACGATCTTGCCCTCGTGGTTGAAGACGATCGCGCGAGAGCTCGTCGTCCCCTGATCGATAGCCAGTACGAACTTCTCAGACATGTTGCTCCACTTCGTTGTGTTCGTGAGTTGTGGTTCTTGCACTGCGAGTGACACGCCAAGGCCCGCCGCCATCTCAGACGGCGGGCCAAGGAGTTGTCAGGTTGTTGTTACTTCGGAAGCAGGACGCCCGAGAGCAGACCTGCGATCACGCCACCGATGATCGGGCCGACGACCGGAACCCATGAGTACGACCAGTCCGAGCCGCCCTTGCCAGGGATCGGGAGGATGGCGTGCGCAATGCGGGGTCCGAGGTCACGGGCCGGGTTGATGGCGTATCCGGTAGGCCCACCAAGCGATGCGCCGATGCCGACGACCAGCAGGGCGACGCCCAGCGCGCCGAGCCAGCCGAGGCCGCCCGGGGTCTTCGTTGCGGAGTCGCCCCAGTGACCGGCGGCGAGGACGACGAAGACGAGCACGAACGTGCCGAGGATCTCAGTCACGAGGTTCCAGGCGTAGCTGCGAACCTCAGGACCCGTGGAGAAGACGCCGAGCTTGACAGCCGGGTCGGCTTCCTGGTCGAACTGCTTCTTGTAAGCCAGCCAGCACAGGACAGCGCCGATGAAGGCTCCGACCAGCTGACCGCCGATGTAGGTGAAGATGGAGGCTGCGTCGACCGGGATTCCGGGCACAAACTCCTTGGCGCCTGAGGCGACAACGCCCAGGGTGACCGCGGGGTTCAGGTGGCCGCCCGACTTGTACGCGACGAGCACGCCGGCGAACACGGCGATGCCCCATCCCCAGTTGATGTGAAGGGCGCCAGTACCGAAGCCCTTGTTCTTGGGGAGGATGTTGTTGGCCACGACGCCGCCGCCCAGGAGCAGCAGCATCGCAGTACCGATTACCTCAGAGAGGAAGATCGTTCCGAGAGACACAGTCACCTCTTTCCGACATCCATGCGGATGTCACTCATCGCCCGGGGAACGTCCCCAAGCCCGCGCCCGGTGAGAGGCGCTGCCCCATTGCTCTGCCGCGTCGCTTCGTTGACGACGCGGTGGCCTGGTGACGTTTTTGCCCGCTAAGGCCCACACACTTGTGCGGTTGAAATGATCATTGCCTGTGGTGCACAGTTGCGCTAGGACTTGGGCATACGTGCAGAGGAGAGTGGGTCGAGTGCACGACCGACACAGCGAAATGTACGACGTCGCGGTGCGCTACTACATCCAGAACGAGACCATGGAGGCGATCGCTCGACAGCTCGGACGAAGCCGTTCGTCGGTGTCCCGGCTGCTGGCTCAGGCGCGTGACACCGGCCTCGTACGCATCACGTTGCCCGACCATCCTGGGACGGCCAGCGGATCGGCCAAGAGGATCGCGGAGACGTTCGACATCCGCGTCCACATCGTCCCGGTGGGCGACGCCACGCCCGCGGCACGGCTCGAACGTGTGGCACGCATGGCTGCGGCGATCTTCGCCGACTCGGTGACCGACGACCAGATGATCGGCGTCGCCTGGGGCACCACCCTCGCCACCGTCGTCAAGCACATCGACCGACGACCCGTGAAGGGCACGACGATCGTCCAGCTCAACGGGGGGGCCAACGCCCGGGACCCCGGCACGGCTCATGTCGGCAGCATCCTCGAGGGTCTCAGCGCCGCCTTCGACGCCGCGGTCGTGCACTTCCCCGTACCGGCCTTCTTCGACTACGTCGAGACCAAGGAGGCCATGTGGCGGGAGCGGTCGGTCCAGCATGTGCTCGAGATGCAGCACCGGCTAGACCTCGCCGTCTTCGGTGTCGGCTCGTTCACGAGCTCGATCCCGTCGCACGTGTACGCGGCCGGCTACCTCGACGATGACGACATGGCCCAGCTCACCCAGGACGGAGCGGTCGGTGACGTCTGCACCGTCATGCTCCGAGAGGACGGCACCTGGGAGGACATCGCTCTCAACAATCGCGCGACCGGCCTGGCTCCTCGTGACCTTCGACGGATCCCCAAGCGCATCTGTGTCGCGTCCGACCCGCTGCGTGCCGCAGCCGTGCTCGGCGCGCTGCGCCTCGGCGTGGTGACCGACCTCGTGATCGACGATCAGACGGCCGCTGCGGTCCTGACCCGGATGTAGGTCCCGTGGCGATGCCCACCCGAAAAGCGGTGGGCGTCGCCCCTGGGCCCCGCTTAGTGTGGGCGATCATGGACTTCCACCTCGCCGAGATCGACCTCGCCAGCGACCCGGGCGCCTCACTCTCCGGCTTCTGGCAGGGTGTCACCGAGCTCAGTCGTGCCGACTCGCTGAAGACGTTCGGCTACGACGACTTCGCCCAGACCGACAACCAGGCGCGTGTCGCGAACCTCCGCGACACCCGTGAGCAGCGCCGCGTCGTGGTCCTGGCCCTTCATGGAGCCGACCCGACGGGCGCGAGCGAAAGCCATCGCGTCGTCCCGGCGACGGGTGACTCGACTGTTCGACCCGAGGACGTGCTCGGCGTGCTCTTCGTCGAAGCCCCGCTGCTCGACAACGAGCACTTGGGGTATCTCGACCCGACGGTCCACCCCGACAGTCGGGGGCACGGCATCGGAAGCGCCCTGGTGAGCGAGGGTGAGCGGATCCTGGCCGGGTGGGGTCGTACGACGGTCCTCGTGTGGTCGATCGTCACCCACGCCGTCTCCACACAGTCGCAGGACACGATCGTGGATCCCGCGGGAACGGTGGCTCTGCGTACGGACGACCCTGCAGTCGGCTTCGCGCTTCACCGCGGCTTCACGTTCAGCCAGGCGGAGCGGCACAGCCTCCAGCACCTCCCCGTGGCCGAGGACGTTCTCCGTGAGGCGATCGCGGAGGGCGCGTCGAAGGCGGCTGGGTACGAGCTGATCCAGTTCGTCGGACAGCCGCCCGAGGAGCTCACCGAGGGGATGGCGCCCCTGTTCGCGGCTATGTCGACCGATCCGCCCCTCGGGGCCGTCGACTGGCGCCCCGAGGTCTGGGACGTCGACCGCGTCGTGCGAGCGTACGAGCAGATGGCCCGCGGGAAGGAGCTGTACACGACGCTGGCCCGCCACGTCGACAGCGGCGAGATCGTGGCATTCACGCAGCTCAAGGCTCCGCACGACAAGCCCGAGGTCGTCTGGCAGGAGAACACGCTGGTTCTCGGCGCCCACCGCGGCCACGCTCTCGGCCTGTGGATCAAGGCGGCCAACTGCGCATGGATCTCTCGCGAGCGACCCAGCTCCCGCCGGGTGCACACGTGGAACGCCGACGAGAACGCCTACATGCTGGCGATCAACACCCGCCTCGGCTACCACCGCGAGAGCATCGGTGCCGCCTGGCAGAAGGTGCTCGCCTGACGGAGCCGGGACGGCCGAGGGCCCTGCCTTGGATGGACCGTTTCAGGGCTCTGAGGACGGCCTGCGGGGCACGGGGTACGCGGAGACGCGGTCAGGCCCCCAAGGGTGCGTAGCGGCCGCCTGCGGCCTTCAGGAGAGCTTCTCCGCCGTCCTCGGCGGTCAGCACCCAGCACCCACCCGGAGTGACCGCGACGGTGTGCTCCCAGTGGCAGGCGAGGTTGCCGTCGCGGGTCACGACCGTCCAGTCATCCTCCAGCACATCGGTGCCAGGGCTGCCGAGGGTCACCATCGGTTCAACGGCGACGCTCGCACCGACGGGCAGCTTCGGGCCCCGCCCAGGACGTCCGAGGTTGGGGACGTCGGGGTCCATGTGCATCCGCGTGCCGATGCCGTGCCCGGTGTACTCGGCCACGATGCCGTAGCGAGCGGGGGCCGCCCGTACGTATCCCTGGACGGCGGCGGAGATGTCTCCGACGCGGACGTCCGGCCGTACGCGGGCCAGCCCGGCGGCCAGAGCCCCTCGGGTGATCTCGCTGAGCGTGAGGGCCTCCGGCGCGACCGTACCGACCGCGACCGTCAGCGCGGCGTCACCGTGGAAGCCGTCCACGATCGCGCCGAAGTCGATCGAGACGAGGTCGCCGTCCGCCAGCACGCGCTCCCCCGGGATGCCGTGGACGATCTCGTCGTTGACCGAGATGCAGACGACGGCTGGGTACGGCGGGATGCCGTAGCCGACGTCGTAGTTGAGGAAGTTCGACGTCGCGCCCTCACGGGCGAGCACGTCACGGGCGACGAGGTCCAGCTCGGCGGTTGTGGTGCCGGCCACTGCGGCGGCCGCCATCTCCGCGAGCGCGTGCGCCACCACGAGGCCCGCCCGACGCATCACGAGGAGCTCCTCGACGGTCTTGATCTCGAGACCGCCGTCGATGCGAGGCATCAGACCTTGACGGAGTCGAGCGCCGCCATGATGCGATCGGTCACCTCGTCGACCGTGCCGTCACCGTTCACCTCGACCAGAAGGCCCTCAGCGCGGTAGTGCGCCAGCAGCGGCGCCGTCGTGCAGGCGTAGACCTCCATGCGGTGCCGGATCGTCGCCTCGTTGTCGTCGGGCCGGTTCTCGATCTCGGCGCGCTTGAGCATGCGTGCCACGAGAGGCTCGATGTCGGCCTCGAGCGAGAGCGCGGCATGAAGTCCGTTCGCGCCCAGGATCCGTTCGAGCGCCTCGACCTGGTGGAGCGTCCGCGGGAACCCGTCGAGCAGGAATCCGTGCTCGCAGTCGGGCTCAGCCAGCCGCTCGGCGACGATCGCCTCGGTCACCTCGTCCGGGACGTAGTCGCCCGCGTCGATGATCCGCTTGACCTCCAGCCCGAGCGCCGTGCCCCGGTTGATGTTGGAGCGGAAGATCTCGCCGGTGGAGATCGTCGGGATGCCGAGTCTGGCTGCGATACGTACAGCCTGGGTGCCCTTCCCGGCGCCGGGGGGGCCCATGATCAAGAGACGCACAGTGATTCCTTGCTTCGTTAGCGGTACGGCTCACACTAACGAACGCCCCGCCCCCGCCAGTTGGCGGGGGTGGCTCACACTCAGTGCAGGAAGCCTTCGTAGTTGCGCTGCTGCAGCTGGCTCTCCACCTGTTTCACCGTGTCGAGGCCGACGCCCACGATGATGAGGATGGAGGTGCCACCGAAGACGAACTTCTGGCTGGTGTTGAGCAGGACGATCGCCAGCGTGGGGATCATCGCGATGATCGCCAGGTACAGCGAGCCGGGCAGGGTGAGCCGCGACAGGACGTACCCGAGGTAGCGCTCGGTCGGCTTGCCGGCCCGATAGCTGGGGATGAAGCCGCCGTACTTCTTCATGTTGTCGGCGACTTCTTCGGGGTTGAAGGTGATCGCGACATAGAAGTACGCGAACGCGATGATCATGAGGAAGAACGCCAGGTTGTAGACCCAGTGGTCGCCCTTGGTGAAGTTCTGCGCGATCCAGGCACCAGCGGCGGTGTTGGGCTGGAACTGCGCGTACAGGACAGGCAAGTAGAGCATCGAAGACGCGAAGATCACGGGGATGACGCCCGCCTGGTTGACCTTCAGCGGGATGTACGTGGTGGAGCCGCCGAACATGCGGGTGCCGACCATGCGCTTCGCGTACTGGACGGGGATACGGCGCTGAGCCTGCTCCATGAAGATGACGCCGAGCATGACCAGGAGGCCAACTGCGACGACGAGGAGGAACACGAACCAGCCCTTGGTGGCATCGGACTCGTGGGCGACCTTGATGGCCCACAGGGAGGACGGGAACTGGGCCACGATCTGGGTGAAGATCATGACGGACATGCCGTTGCCGACGCCGCGGTCGGTGATCAGCTCGCCCATCCACATGATGATGCTGGTGCCGGCGGTCATCGTCAGGATCATGACGACGACGGGGAAGATGTCGGTGGAGTAGACGATGCCGGTGCAGCCCTGGAAGAGCTGGTCGTTCACCGCGAGGGTGGTGAACGCCGTCGCCTGGATGACGGCCAGCACCAGCGTGAGGTAGCGCGTGTACTGGGTGATCTTCGCCGTACCGGAGGCACCTTCCTGCTTCAGCGCCTCGAGCCTCGGGATGACGACGGTGAGGAGCTGCAGGATGATGCTCGCCGTGATGTACGGCATGATGCCGAGCGCGAAGATGGCCAGCTGCAGCAGCGCACCACCGCTGAACAGGTTGACCATCGAGTAGAGCCCAGCGTTGTCGCCCGTGGCGGCCTGTGTCCGGCAGACGTTGAGCTGCTGGATGTTGACGTTGGGCACCGGGATCGTCGATCCCAGCCGGAACACCACGATGATGAGCAGGGTGAACAACAGCTTCTTGCGCAGATCCGGGGTCCGGAACGCGGTTGCGAAGGCCGAGAGCATTCGGGCCCTTTCATCACGTACGTGTCGCTCACGACGCTGACGCCGTGACCCTGCCGCGCGGCAGCTCGCCGACGGCAACCGGGAAATGGTACCAAGCGCGGTCAGCACCTGCCGACTCCCGTACGCGCTGTCCACACGACACGTACGGATCGGTCCCGGAAAACGACATCGGCAGGTCGGTGGGACCGACCTGCCGAAGCCTTGGTTGGTGGTATGGCTCAGAGCTCGGTGGCCGAGCCGCCCGCCTTCTCGATCTTGTCCTTGGCAGACGCGGAGAACGCGTGCGCGCTCACCTGCAGTGCCACGGAGAGGTCACCGTTGCCGAGGACCTTGACGAGCTGACCGTCGCGGACTGCGCCCTTGGAGACGAGGTCCTCGACACGGACGTCGCCGCCCTCGGGGAACAGCTCGGCGATGCGCGCCACGTTGACGACCTGGTAGCTGACCTTGAACGGGTTCTTGAAGCCCTTGAGCTTCGGGAGGCGCATGTGCATCGGCATCTGCCCGCCCTCGAAGTTCTCGGGGACGTTCTGGCGTGCGCCGGAACCCTTCGTGCCGCGACCTGCGGTCTTTCCCTTGGATCCCTCACCGCGTCCGACACGCGTCTTGGGCGTGTGCGCACCGGGTGCGGGCCTCAGGTGATGAACCTTGAGCGCCATGTCAGTCGACCTCCTCGATGGTCACGAGGTGAGCGACGGCCCTGACCATGCCGCGTACCTCGGGGCCATCCTCGTGAACCCTGCTCTGCCCGATCTTCTTGAGACCGAGTGTCCGAAGCGTCTCGCGGTGGTTCGGCTTACCGCCGACGCCGGACTTGATCTGTGTGACCTTGACCTGTGCCATCTCAGTGGACCCCTTCCGCACGTGCCTTCAGCAGGGCGGCGGGGGTGACGTCCTCCACCGACTTGCCGCGACGACGCGCGACCTGCTCCGGCTCCTCCAGGCTCTGCAGCGCGGCCACCGTGGCGTGGACCACGTTGATCGCGTTGGACGAGCCCAGCGACTTGGCGAGGACGTCGTGAACACCGGCGCACTCCAGCACCGCACGCGCCGAGCCGCCGGCGATGACGCCGGTACCGGGCGATGCGGGACGGAGCATGACGACGCCTGCCGCCTTCTCGCCCTGGACGGGATGCGGGATCGTGCCCTGGATGCGGGGGACGCGGAAGAAGTGCTTCTTCGCCTCCTCGACACCCTTGGCGATCGCCGCGGGCACCTCCTTGGCCTTGCCGTAGCCGACACCCACGGTGCCCTCGCCATCACCCACGACGACGAGCGCCGTGAAGCTGAAGCGACGGCCACCCTGGACGACCTTGGCGACGCGATTGATCGCGACGACCCTCTCGAGGTACTGGCTCTTCTCGCGCTCGGCCTGCGGTGCGCCGCCACGACGGTCATCGCGACCGCGGCGCTCACCGCCGCGACGCTGCTGCTGCTCAGTCATGTAGCAAACTCCTCCGTCAGAACCCGAGTCCGGCCTCGCGAGCGCCCTCAGCGAGAGCAGCCACGCGGCCCTGGTACTTGTTGCCAGCCCGGTCGAACACAACCTTGTCGACACCGGCCTTCTTCGCACGCTCGGCGACGAGCTTGCCGACCTCGCGCGCCTTGGCGGACTTGTCGCCCGTCCCGGCACGCAGCGAGACCTCGAGCGTCGAGGCTGAGGCCAGCGTGTGGCCCACCGCGTCGTCGATGACCTGCGCCACCATGTGACGCGAGCTGCGGGTGACAACGAGCCGAGGACGCTCGGCCGTGCCGACGATCCCCTTGCGGCCACGTACCTGGCGCCGCAGCTTCGACGCCGTCTTGTCCGCGAGGTGCTTGCGCACTCCCAGGGAGATAGCCATCACTTACCTGCCTTTCCGGCCTTGCTGCGCACACGCTCGCCGCTGTACCGGACACCCTTGCCCTTGTACGGCTCCGGCTTGCGGATCTTGCGGATGTTGGCGGCGACCTCGCCGACCTGCTGCTTGTCGATCCCCTGCACGAGGAACCGCGTGTTCGTCTCGACGACGAACGTGATGCCCTCGGGTGCGTTGACGACGACAGGGTGGCTGAAGCCGAGCGCGAACTCGAGCTGCGTGGGGCTCTTCGGCATCACGCGGTAACCGACGCCGACGATCTCGAGCTTCTTCTCGAAGCCGGCCGTCACCCCGGTGACCATGTTGCTGATGAGCGTACGAGTGAGGCCGTGGAGCGACCTCGAGACGCGCTCGTCGTCGGGTCGTGAGACCTCGATCGAGCCGTCTTCGGCGCGCGCCACCGAGATGGGCGCTGGAACCTTGTGCGTCAACGTGCCCTTGGGGCCCTTGATCGCCACGTCCTGACCGTCGAGGGTGACCTCGACGCCCGCGGGGACCGGGACTGGGAGCCTACCGATGCGAGACATTCTGCAATCCTCCCGTCACCACACGAAGGCGATGACTTCGCCGCCGACGCTCTTGTGGTTGGCTTCCTTGTCGGTCAACAGGCCCTGGCTCGTCGAGATGATCGCGACGCCCAGGCCGCCGAGGACCTTCGGCAGCTGGTTCGACTTCGCGTACACGCGAAGGCCCGGCTTCGAGATCCTGCGGACACCTGCGATGGAACGCTCACGGTTGCGCCCGTACTTCAGCGTCACCGTCAGCGTCTTGCCCACTTCGTCCTCAGTCGGCTCGTGGACTGCGTAGTCGGTGATGTAGCCCTCCTGCTTGAGGATCTCGGCGATACGCACCTTGATCTTCGAGGACGGCATGGTCGCCTGGTCGTGGTACGCCTGGTTGGCGTTGCGCAGACGCGTGAGCATGTCTGCGATCGGGTCAGTCATCGTCATGGCGTGGTTAGCCTCTTTCTCGCGGGGGTTTCAGCGGGTGCTGACCTACCGCGTTTCGGTCCCCGGACTGGTCCGGGAGCTGTTGGGTCCGGCCCGAGGGCCGGGAGGTTCTGGAGTCGGACGGCCGGGTGTGCCGGCCGTACGTCACCAGGAGGACTTGGTGATGCCAGGGAGCTCGCCACGGTGGGCGAGGGTGCGCAGGCAGATACGGCACAGGCCGAACTTCTGGTACACCGCCTGGGGCCGACCGCATCGCGTGCAGCGGGTGTAACCGCGCACGGCGAACTTCGGCTTGCGGGCTTGCTTGACCTTGAGGGCTGTCTTCGCCACGGGTGCTCCCTAGCTCACTTCTTCTTCTTGCCGACGGCCGGTCGGCCCTTCTTCTTCGCCTTCGCCACGACATCGGCGTCGGCCTTGAACGGGAACCCGAGGTGACGCAGGAGCGCCCGGCTCTCGTCGTCGTTGGTTGCCGTGGTCACGAACGTGATGTCCATGCCGCGCAGCCGGTCGACCTTGTCCTGGTCGATCTCGTGGAACATGACCTGCTCCGTGAGACCGAACGTGTAGTTGCCCTTGCCGTCGAACTGGCGCGGGCTGAGGCCGCGGAAGTCGCGGAT